>JACXTT010013841.1_pt1 | contig 10603 bp, 8 predicted proteins | sample 9270951 | NCBI WGS metagenome assembly JACXTT01 (sample SAMN15532306, study PRJNA645909) | rock metagenome | isolation source: weathered quartz diorite | place: Puerto Rico | collected 2017-06-21
GGTGATGAGATTCCGCAAAACGCGCGCCTGATCGGCCTGGCCGACCGCTATTGCGCCAATGTCTCTGCTCGCAATTACCGGCGTTCCATTTTGCCCGACCTCGCACTCGAAAAACTGTTCCTCGGCGACGATATCCCGGCCGATGTCACACTGGCCCGCCATTTCATTGAGCAAATTGGTAAATTCCCTCCCGGTAGCCTGGTCAAACTCGATACCGGTGAAATGGGCGTCGTCTCCCACTGCGACAAGACAGGCGCCCTCACTGTGCACGCGCTGCGCGGCGCCGACGGCAAAGCCATGTCGCCGCCGACGGCGCGCAGCCTGGAACAAGGCGGCTGCACGATTGTGCAATCGCTGCATGAAGATGATGTGGGTGTGCGCTTCAATATGAAGCACATTTGGGGCGAATTGGCTGCGCTATAAAGACAGCCAACTTACCCAGGCTGGCACCGGCACGCTGCCAGTGCGCTCGACATTATTTACTTACCACCGGATACATAGGCGAAGAATGGGGCCTGGTTAGCCTTACGGTCTTCCGTCACCTTTTGTACAGTCGGGCGCTCGCCCATTTTTGCCAGGTACTCAGCAACGGGAATTCCGGCAAACATGTCTTCGTCAAACACCTTCTTGCATACGCCCATCACCAATGGCAGATGGCAGATGGCGGCGCAATCGGCCATCGTGAACGTATCGCCCGCCACATAGGGTCCAAACTTGGCCAATTTGCCAAAGGCAGCGATATTCTTTTTCAACAGCTTGCGGCCACGCTCGCGCACTTCCTCGGAGACTTTGCCACCAAAATAGGCTTCCAAATACAACTCGCGCGCCACTAATTCCAGGTGGACATCGAGCACTGTCACCAACTCGTGAACATGCGCGGCTGCGAACGGGTCGGCGGGCAATAAGGGATGTGCAGGATAGACCGCTTCAATGTAATTGACCTGCACCTGCGATTCAATCAAGCAGCCCTTTTCCGTTTCCAGGATGGGAATCTTACCCAGCGGTGACATGGCCAGGAAGCCCTCCGAACGATCCGGCCACACCAGCTTTTCGTCAAAGGCCACGCCCTTTTCAAGCAGGGCCAGTTTGACTTTATTGTAGTAGTTACTAAAGGCGAATCCGCACAGCGTCAGCATCATGGCTCCATTGGGTTCAGCGCGACAGCGCGTTAATCTTGCGGTCTGCAAAGGCGGCAAGTTCTGGCGTCAACGAGCCGCTTGCCTTGGCGCGCTTGTAAGCATCCAGTGCCTCGCCATCGCGTTTTTCTGATTGCAGGGAAATGGCCAGACCGATCCACCATGTGCCGTTCTGCGGCGCAGCCCGCAAGGCATTGCGGTACTGTTCCACCGCTTCCTGGTGGCGCGATTCGCGGGCCAATACACCAGCCAGGAAGGCATGGTATTCGCTATTGCCCGTTGCATAAGGAAGCGTGCGCATCAGGGTTTCTACGCCGGAGATGCCGCGTTCAATCTGCAGGCGTGCCAGCAACATGGCCATGGCGGGCTGGCGCGGTTCCAGCGTCAGGCCCACTTGCAGGTGGCGCATCGCCTCCTCGGGGCGGCGCGCCTCCACCAGCAGGCCAACCAAAGTCTGGCGGGCTGCGTCATGGGTTGGCTCGAGGCGTACGGCTTGCTCCAGCGCCGCCATCGCTTCGCCATTGCGGCCTTCCTGCAAGGCCGACAGGCCGCGGCGGTATTCGGCCTCGGCGCGTTGTCCATTGGTCAGGGCAACACCTGCTGACGTCGTTGAGGCGGCTTTGGCCGCTTTATTCTTGGCGTCCAGTGCTTTGGCCGCCTTTGCTGCAGAAGCCTTGCCTGCCTTCGCCTCCGCCGCTTTGTTCGCCTTGGATGCTGCTGTTGCCGGCTTTGCTTCCGATGCGGCATTGGTTTTCACGTCGGGTTTGGCCTTGGCCACGTCGACGTTGTCGCTATTGGCAGACGCAACTGCTTCGGCGGACGCTTTGGCAGCTGGCGCTGGCACCAGCGCAGCGGCTGCGGCAACAGGGTTACTTTGCGCTGCGTTAGCACCGGCAGCAGGGGTTGGCGCGCCCTGCGCTGCGCCAGCCACAGGCGCCGGGGCGGCTCCGCTTTGCGCCACCGCGGCCGCAGGCGCGCCGGCTGCCGGTGCGCCACTTGCTGAAGCACTCACCGCCTTGGGATCCGCAGGAATAATCGGCGAGCCCGTTGCATCCACCATTGGCGCAGCTGGCTTGGCCACAGGCGCCGCAGTTGCAGGAGCAGCTTGGGTTGTCGCAGTCTTGACGCGCGACAGCGAAGGAATGCCGTCCAGGGTCTTGTAGTACTTCCAGGCAAAAGCACCTGCCCCCGCAACCAGCACGGCCACCACCACGCCCCCTGCCAGCATCGACCAATTGATACTGCGCTCGACCTGCGGCGTCAGCTTGACGCTGGCCGCAAAGGGACCAGACGGGCCGGAGCCGCGCTGGTCGAGGTCTTGCAGCATTTTGTTGATTAAACTCATTTTTGCCAAATCCAGACATAGCCAGCCATCTGCATGGCAATACTCACACCGGCGGCGCCGGACAGCAAGGCGACCAGGCCCGCAAAGATCCACCAGGTCTTGCGCTTGGGCTTGATGGCCATGGTGTCATCCGACGCTGCATTGATATGCGCGCGAGAAATCTGATGCTGCCCCTCACCGTAAGCCAGCATCATCGCCTTGTGCGCGAGGATATTGACCAGGCGCGGCACGCCACCGCTGGTCCGGTACAAGGTTTTCACAGCGCCGCGGCTGAACAGGCGTGCACCGGCGAACCCGGCAATGCGCAGTCGGTGGGCCAGGTAGTACTCCAGTTCGTCCTCGGCCATCGGGCCAAGGTGATAGTGGAAGGTAATACGCTGGGCCAGCTGGCGGATCGATTCTTCCTCCAGCTTACGGTCCAATTCGGGTTGGCCAAACAGCACAATTTGCAGCAGCTTGCGCTTTTCCGTTTCCAGGTTGGTCAGGAGGCGCAAGGCTTCCAGGCTTTCCATCGGGATCGCCTGCGCTTCGTCCAAGCACAGCAGCACGCGGCGGCCTTGAGCCGTTAGCTCAACGAGGCGCAAGGTGATGGACTTGAGCAACTGGTGCTGGTCCACTTCGCGGTCGAGCTGTACTTCCAGTTCATCGGCCAAGGCCAGCATCAGGGTGCGCGGTTCGAGGAAAGGATTAGGAATATAGGCGGTGACAAATTCAGGATCCAGGGTCAGCATGAACTTGCGGCACAGCAGGGTTTTGCCCGTACCCACCTCGCCAGTGATCTTGATGAATCCTTCTCCGTTCTTGGCCGCAACGAGCAGCGTGTTCAGCGCTTCTTGCGAGTGTGGGCTCGTAAAGAAGAAGCTGGTGTCCGGGGTAATGCCAAACGGGATTTCCCGTAGGCCGAAGTGAGAGGTGTACATGTTAATTGCGCTCCGACACTTTGCGCGGATCGAGCGCTTTGACGCGGCGGCTGCTATCGAGCATGTCTTCGTTCCAGGTGCTCGTGCCTTCCACGATGGTCGGCTTGATCAGCACCACCAGCTCGCGCTTCTGGTTCACCTGGCCTTTGTTGCGGAACAGTCCGCCCACCACAGGCAAGTTGGCCGCACCAGGCACACCGGAATTGTCCGAGGTCGAGGACTGGCGCATCAGGCCACCAATGGCCACCACCCTGCCGTCCTGGCCGCGCACCATGCTGTCCATTTCCGAGCTCGACGATGAGGCCAGCGGCAGGTTCAGCGAGCCGGCGCTGCCCAGGTCGATGCCTTTATTTACTGTCAGCACATTGCTGACCGAAGGATGCACGTGCAGCAGCACATTGCCGCGGTCATCGATCTGCGGCGTCACATCGAGAACAACGCCCGAGAAAAACGATTGCAGGGTGACCGAGGGTGATACCTGGGTCGTGCTGGCATTGGCATTGCTGGTCGTCTGCACGCCAGTCACAAAGAATTCGTCAGTACCGATCTTTAGCACGGCCTTCTGGTTGTTCATCGTTGCAATGCGTGGGCTCGACAGTACATGCACGGTGCCTTGCGATTCGAGGAAGTTGATCAGCGCGGCGAAGTTACTGGTCTGGAAAGCCAAACCGATCAACGAGCCGGCAGCCAGCGCACTATTACCCAACGAAAAGCCGGTGCTGGCCGACATGCCACCCGCATTCATGGCCGGTGGTTTGCCGCCTTCAAATGGCAGGGGCGCCAAGGTAGTACCGGGCTGCACAAAACCGCCAGAAACGCGGTTGTCGTGTCCGCTCTTGAACGAGGCGAACGATGCCCAGTTGATGCCGCTCTGGTAGCTGTCGTTCAGTTCAACTTCGAGGATCTTGGCTTCCAGGATGACCTGGCGGTCCACCGACAGCTGGGTCGCCTTCAGGTACATCTCCACGCTGCGCATTTCCTCGGGCATCGCACGCACGACCACCACGCCCGATTGCGGGCTGATGACAACGCTGCGGCCACCTTCCGTGCCAACAATGGCGTCCAGCGAACTTTTGAGCTCTGCCCAGAATTCACTGGTCGACGTCGTGTTAACGTTGGAGCCCTCACCCACGCCGCCGTTACCGTTGCGGTTGTTGCGGTTCTGGTTGTTCTGGTTGTTCTGGTTATTCTGCGTGCCACCCGTACCGCCGAGACCAGGCTGGTTGTTATTGTTCTGGTTGTTCTGGGTATTGGTTGAATTGGACGATACATGCAGGCTGGAATTACCGGTGCGGCTGCCGATCAGGTAATTGACCTGGAACATGCGCGTCTGCATCGTCAAAGGACGGATATAAATGCGCGTACCTTCCGTGCGGTAGTCGTAACCATACAGTTCGCGAATCGCGTCAAGCGCTTCGAACAAGGTCACATCCTTCAAGTGCGCCGAGATCGTACCCGACACATCCGGATGGATCAGCATGTTGTAGCGCGTACCAGCAACCAGTGAATTAAAGAATTGGTGGGCCGGGACGTTATTGAAAGAGACGTTAAACCGCTCCTCCAATGCCTGGCGCGCTTTGGGCAATTGCCCCGCCAAGGTTTCGGCTGGAGGCAACAAGGCATTGGCCACTGCTGCGTCCGAAGCAGGCGCCACTGGCTTGCCACTGGTCGCCAGCTGGGCAGCAATGGCGTCATAGGTGTCGCGCTTGGGCGTGCCGCCGCATCCGCCTATGGCGAAGACGATGCACAGCATGAGGGGCAGCAGTATTCTTCTTTGCATTGTGTCTCGTTCTTACTTTTCTCGTTGTTCTATTGTCAGCGCGCCTTCAGGCCCGACAGCATGTCTGTGATTGCCTGCTCTTGTTTGGCCTGCTCTGATTTTGCTGCAACTGCTTTTGGCGACTCTACTTTGGCACCGTCTGCCTTGGGTGCTTCCACCCTCGCCGTGCTTGGCGTCGCCAGGACCAGCACTTGATCCTTTTTCCCTTGCCTCAGCACCACTTGGCTCGCGCTGATCTTGATCACTTTGCTGTCGCGGATGGTATCGCCCTCCCGCACCGTTTCCCCGTCAATGACGGCCACCTTGCGCCCGCCAGGCTTGCTAGAGATTAACACCGATTGCAAGACCGGCTCGCCAGATACGCCCGGGCTCGCCACCTGCCCCTGTGGCTGTGGCGCCACGACCGACGGCGGCTGGGTCGGGTCGCGCAGGCCCTGGGCCAGCGCCGGCGCCAGCCAGGACCCGCCGATCAGCATCAGGACCATGGCGCCTTGCCAGCGTTTCATAGGCGCATCCATTTCTTGTCCATACTCAGTGTATACAGCGTCAGCGTCAGGCGAGCATTAGGATACTTCTCCACTTCGAATTCGGCCTTGCCCCAGAACAACTGTGTTGGCAATCCTTCCAATGCTTCCATATATGCAATCATATCCATATAACTACCCGACAGGGTAATTTCTACGCCATGACGGAACAATAAATCCGGCGGTTTGACGGCAACGCCAGGCGCAGCCGGGGCCGTTGGCGACGCTGGCGGCGGTGCACCGGCGGTGGCCAGGGACGACGGGGCTGAAGCCGCCGGCATTCCCGGCAGCGGGATCGGCAGCGGTGCGCCATTGGGCATCTTCAGGTCGGAGGCCTTGGCCGCCGTACCCGGAGCCTGGGCACCGGCGGCATTGGCTGCAGCCGTCATTTCAGCCTTGGTCGACGTCATCACAGAACGCTCCGCGGCGCCACCATTAGGCACGTCGAGCCGCACTGGGCCTTTTGGCGTTGAACCAGGAATTGCCTCGCTAAAGCCGACGACGGGCAATTTTTTCAGGGAGACCAGGCGCAGATGCTTGCTGTTCTTCAGGATCGATTCCAGCACCGGCACGATGCGGTCTGGCGCGACCAGGGCCTTTTGCATATTGCGCAAACTGGCGCCGAGGTTGTCCACTTCGGCCTGCACCTGGCCCAGCCGGGCGCGGTTGGCGGCATCCGGGTCTGCGGCATAATCGCGCGCCCGCACAGCCAGGTCCGCTTCGAGGCCATCGATGTTGTTTTGTGCGTGGTTGATCTTGGCGTGCAAGGCGTTTTGCTTGTCGTACAGAGGATTGAGCACGCCGAAGTACAGCAAGTAGGTCAACACACCAATTAAACCGGCGAACACAAACAAGCGTTCGCGGACCGTGAGCGCGTTGATTTTTGCCGCAAGGGCAAGCCATTGCGCCTTCATTTGGCCACTCCCGTCGCCGCTGGTGCTTGCGCCACCGTAGCTGGCGCCGCGGCGGCTGGGGCGACAGCGGGCGCTGCGCCCTGCGCTGCCGGTGCTGGCGGTGGCTCTGGCAAGATGACCGCTTGCAAAGAAAACTCCAGGAACGGCGCCACTTCGGTCGACTCGACAGTCTGTCCGTCCTTGGTTTGGCGCTGCACTGTTTGCGTCACCTGGCCGATATCGAGCATGTCAAAGGACTTGCCTTTCAAGCTCGCTTCCTGGGTCAGGCGGCCGATAAAAATGGGGACCAGTTCAGACTGCATGGTCCGGCCCTTGACCTCGATTTCCTTGCCGGCGCCCACAATGGTGGCACCGGTCAGCCACAGGCCCTGCACGTCCTGGCGCGCAAACGCGCGGAAGTAGTCGGCATAGCCTTTTGTGTTACCCATATCGCCGCGTGTCACCATGCCTGATACGGTGCGCAGGGACTTCAACTCTGCTTCAGCACTAGCGAGTTCACGCTCGATGGCGGCATCGCGCGGGCGTGGCTGGAACTGCAACAGCATCATGTCATGGTGCAATTCGCGCTGCTTCAGACGCGCGGAAACGACTTTTTCTTCCTCTTCCAGCTTGTCCGTTCTTTGATAGGCAAACGCCGCCAGGGCCACAGCGCCCAGGAAAATCAGGCCCATTGATTGGGCAATGGCAGTGGCCGAAAACAGGGTGGTCTGTTTTTCGAAGGACGGGTTGTACAGGTTGATTTGCTGGCTCATGCAGCCACCTCCTGGGCGCGCATTGCCGCGCCCAAGGGAAGGAAGAAGCGCTGCTGCACGGCGACGTCGGCCAATTCAGGCACTTGGCCCAAGTCCAGCATATCCGATAAGACGCAGGTTTCAACCGGCATATACATATTGGCCGACAAGTATTCTTCCAGGCCCGTTGCTCCCGTTGGCGCCAGCATCAGGCGCGCCACGCTGACAAAGTTGTATTGGCGGTCAAAGTGGTCCAGCGAGCGTTGCAATTCCAGCGTGATCTTGTCGAAGCTGGCGTGCTTGCGGTCGTGGTCCTGCTCCAGGATCTGGGCCAGGGTCACATCGAGGCGGCGTGACAGGTAGAGTTCGCCGTTGAAGGTAATGGTCAGCAGGCCGCCGCCTTCGCTGAAGGACAACATGGCCAGGCCCCGTTGCTCGGGCGCCACCAGGGCCGACAGGTTGCGCTGGGCCATTTCCGGCACATCGATGACACGCATTTCCAGCTTGGCGTCAGCAAACACCGTTTGGCGCTCTTCGATCAAGTCATTGCGGGCGGCGATGACGAACAGGCTGGGTGTACGGCCAGCGGGTCCCTTGTCGGTGGGAATGGTCAGGATGTCCATGGTCGCCGCGTCAGCCGGGAAATCGAGGATATCCTTGAGGCGCCAGCGTACGGCGGTGCGCAGCTCTTCCAACGGTACATTGGGCGATTCGACGTTGACGACCTGGTATTCGCCCGCGTTCAGCACCGTCGCTATTTGGTAGTTCGAGGCATTGATCTCGCGGCCCACCTTGTCGAGCACGGCGGCATCCACTTTTTCATGCGGGAAAAACGAAGCCATCAGCACCAAAGGTTTTTCGCCGAGCGTGCAATCGACACGGGCCGCAGCGACGCCGTCGGCGCATAGCGCGACAGTCATCCAACCCTTGTTTTTGCTTGCTCTCTTGAAAAATTTCATATCAAGGCGTTAAGTGGTCAACGAGTGCTTCAAGAAAATCCCCTAGATACTTGATTATATTCAACTTCGATGGCATTTTGATACCATTTTTACATTATTTCTATCAAATAATCACATTTTCTCACGCTAACAACAACAGAAGCGCATTCTTGGTATCAATACAGCTCCCGGATATAGATCAGCGGGCTACGGAAGGTGCCGATTTTGACCCGGCCAATGGTGCTGGGCAGCCAAGTAGGTGCGGTAAAGCTCAAGTCAATCGTCCCGTTGCGATTTGCGCCTTGGGCGGCCAGGAAGAACTGGCCAGCACCATTGACGAGTGCCGTTGCGCCTTGAGCAACGACGGCACTCGCATTCGAGCAATTCAGCGCCACAGACGCCTTGGGACTGTTGACGCAAGTGAGCGCGGCCAGGTTGGACGTCGCAAAGGTGCTGACGCTGTCGAAATAGCTGGTGACCCAGCGCGTGCCATTCCAGTATTGAGCCAATACGGGTATCCGCAATCGCAATAGTTCCGACCCATAGGCATGCGACACATCCAAGCGCCCTAACACCACAAGGACCCCTGCTTCAATGGACGACGATGGAGTCGACCGCAACGACGTCACACCATCGCCCCCGGCATTTTCTACGGCCCGCAAATAGATGCTCGTCGGTACCGCCCAGTTTGCCGAGGCGTTGGGCGCCGATGAGCTGAATCCTGCAACGCCAAGCGTGTAGGCTTGTGCGGCAATGGTGGCGATCCCGCTGGTAAAGGAATTAGCTGCCACAGCTGTGGTGGTCAGGGAACTGCCAGATGGCGTGGAAGGCGGATTCTGCAAAACTGTCGAACCAAGTGCACTCCATGCGCTCACCGTTACTGCTTTGGAGTAACTGTTCGCTGGAGTGGCGTTATAGTTGTAATTGGTCACAACGCCGTCGGTCGATGGCGTGCCGGCACCATAGCGCTTGGCAATGACTTGCATCGAGAATGGCTGCTTTGAGTAGACGGCACCATTGAATGCGGTTGGGCAAGTCTGCCCGGCCGGGCATGCCATCGGTACACCGCCACTCTGTGAAATGACGGTATCAAAATGATCGGGCATAAATCGGCCGATGTAATTGCTGTCAGCCGTATTACCGAAGTAGCAGCCATACATGCCATTGGCGTCCAGCACATTGGGATTTTGCGGTGCCGTGGCCGTGCCGAGGTAGTTATCGCTAAAACATTCAGAGGCACCCTGCTTCATGTCCACACTGACGAAGCTATTGTCATAGACGCCATAGGTCTGGAATTTGAAGTTCCCCACTTCAGAATACGCAAAGCTGGAACCAGCCATCGCCCAATTGCCGCTGATCGTCTGGCCGCCCGTAAATGTTCCTGTGACCACACCGGCGGTCACGGCATTGGTATGTCCAGCCAGCCGGTTGTTATTGATATTAACCGTGCCCGAGTAAGCATTCGTGTTTGCTGCGGCACTATTGAATGGCGTTGCATATAGCCCCAGGTCGGTCTTGCCTGCCACAAATACCGGACTGCCTGTATTGCTCGTATTGGTTGCGTTATTCGACGCTACCGAGAATGTGGTTGGCCGAATCGAGAAGTTGTCGCTCGAACAGGCCGTGGTGGCGCCACTGGTGATCTTGACCCGCACATCGGCCGCCGCATTGGAGTAATTGAAGGCAAACGTTTTGCGGCCAAGGTTTGATCCTGTCAAGGTATAGGTCGCCGGCGTGACGGTGGCTGCCAGGACTGTCGTGCCACAGCCATTCGCATCCCTGGTGCTATTTTGGTCTACCAGTACGGGCGTAATGGAAGCAGTCGACGAGGTATTGATTGCGCCAGCGGTCAAGGCAAGAACATCAATATTAAAGCTGGTACCTGCCAATTTTGTGTAGATCGGCGTGGACGGGTTCTTGCCGGATTCGACCGCATCAAAAGCGCAAGAAGCGGCGGAGAATGGCAACACGCAATCACCCGACGTGGTGACGTTGTAGCACTGAAGCACAGACAGAGTCGCGGACGGTGAAGTGACCGTCCCACCCAGTGTTGCACTACCAGTCGTCGTCTTTGACAGGGTCACGACGGTCTGGCCGCCAGTGAATGTCACTGGATCGGCAGACCATGTGCCGCCCGTTGTTGTCAGGTCGGCGGTGACGCTGCCCAGGTAAAGCGCGCTGCAAGTCGCATCGGCACAAGCGCGCAATGTGATGTTTTCGGCAGCGCAAGTTAGCGCAGAGCCGTCATGGATCACTCGGACATGATGAAGCGTTGGCACGGCGATCGGGCGAGTCGTACATACCTGCAAGGCGCC
>JACXTT010013842.1_pt1 | contig 10603 bp, 13 predicted proteins | sample 9270951 | NCBI WGS metagenome assembly JACXTT01 (sample SAMN15532306, study PRJNA645909) | rock metagenome | isolation source: weathered quartz diorite | place: Puerto Rico | collected 2017-06-21
GAAATAGCCGCATTGAAAACCGCGAAATGCCGGATTGATGCTGATCTGTCGCCTTCGACGCACATGACCAAACAGAAGAGGCTACCGGACAAAGATGAAATGTAGGATGGATCACTATGCGTGGGTGCCTGCCGTGACGGCTACGGGTATGGAGTGGGCCACGTGGCACGATCTGCGGCATACTTTCGCGTCTCGGCTGGCCATGATGGGCCATAACGAAGGAACAATTGTCGCCTTGCTGCGACATTCGACCACGGCGCTGGTAAAGCGATATGCCCACCTCAGTCCCTCGCACCTGAAAGCGGCAATTGAAGGTGTGTCAGGGTTTGGAAAAGCTGCCAAAGAAAGACAGGAACTTAAGGTTCAGGATGGTAAAGCGGAGGCTGTTTTCATTGGAACCGTGACAGAAACCGTGACAACGGACTATGCGCGGGAGAGAAGCATTACATAAGTCTGTGGAAAGGTTGGAGCTGGCGAGAGGAATCGAACTTCCAACCTGCGGTTTACAAAGTGATGGCAATGGCTCCTAAGGTATTGTAAAGGCTTCATGGGCGTTGCATAGCGAGGACAGGAAGGGACAGCGATAGTCCGTTTGTTCTGCACTTCTGCACCCTATACGCATCCATAATTCGGACTTCTCCCATAAGCCCCCCCGGGGGGTACCCCTGCGACGGTAGACCTCACCCCGGTAGTAGGTACTACGGTATCTGATGTTACGGTGTAGATATTTCTGACTCGGCAGGGGCCGGGTGGTAGGCGTGTCTAGTTCTAGGGGCGAGCAGTCTAGTCGTAATTTTCTAGAAATCGTAGAAAAGTGCACACCCCTTCCTCGGGTTTTGGGTCATATTAGTTGTCGATCTCACTGTGCAAGTTGCGTCCAATTGAGCTGAAGCGAATCATCGACGGTTCCGATCCAGGCATTTTTCGGATAGATCGAATAATACAAAATCTGTTCATGGGCTCCAGGTACAAATTGGCCAACAAATAGTTTGTAATTGAAAAAAGGTGGCGTTCCATGGATGTTTCGGCTATTGCCGAGGAAACGCCAAAGCATTCGGCTTACGCCTGACAATGGAACGGCTATGTTCCAGTCGCTGGTGGAATTTGTGTAAACAAGTATTTCCTCTTTTTTATCCTGCCCACTTGGGTTTTGTTCCGTCCAAAGATGGCCCAATTTGATTGAATGATACGAGTTGCCAATGTTGGCTAATTGATCACTCTTTGCAATTCGATCCCAGAACAAGGTTCCGAAAAGAAAAGTGCCCTCCCACCACTCATGGTCGCTTTCATAGTACAGGATTATAGTGTCGATTGGGTTATCACCTTTATAGCGCGATGTCCAAGACAACGTAGGATTATTCCTTCCACATGGTCGACATGGTACTCCGGGATCTGCTGGGGCAGACTGAAAAGCCTTGAGTCTGATACCGTTGGCTCTGCCGTCGCTGACCCAACCTTGACCTGTATTCCGATCATAGAGCGCAACCGCATCGAACGGAGTACTAGAACCGAATTTGCCGGTCCATCTGTCCATGTCGGGATTTAAAGGAGCGAAGTAGTATTGCCCAACCTTATCCCAACTGAAGCCTGCCTGCGGGACATAAGTTTCACTCCAAATTTCGCCGTCTACGAACCATAAGTAAGAAACGGCGTCAGGAATCACGAAGTACCCTAGAGTATTAAAGAACTTCGAATCTGGTGTGCTCAATCGTTCAGCGAGCGTCGGTGGTAAACCCTTAACAGGCACCTCTTGCCACTCGAGACCATTTGCTCCCTTAAACAGCATATTTACCTGGCTTACATCTACTGGGTTTATGCAAACAAAGGCAGATGTGTAAGGCGTAATAAATCGGGCATTCATACAGGCCCCATCCACATCTGGTGGGCGTGGCACATCTTCCCAAACAAGTTGATTACCACTAACATGCCCCCGTCGTAACGAACCGTTTTCGCCATGGACGATCTTTGATGTAAGCAACTCACTTATTCCATCTCCATCGAAGTCCATCATAAGAGCTAGAGGTTCGTTCAGTGTGACTGTGCCTACTCCAAAGTAGTTGATCAGTTCTCTAGGAATGCTTTTGTTTCCAGTCGCCGCTATTTGATCATTCGCATATGGCGAATCGCCTCGCCCTCCCTGGGACGGACGTTCTGGTGTAGTACATGAAGTCAAGATTGCAACCGTAATGTAAACTGCACAAATTAAAGGATGCCGCGAGTGCATGCGCCTACCTTTTGAAGGACAATGTAGGTCATCGCAAATAAATTTTCAATATGCGACTTGCTAGAGAACAGTTACGAGCAGTAACAAGAGGTGTTCCGCTTTACATCTGATAAGTTATTGGAATTTGGTACCCCCAATACGAATTGAACGTACAAACTCTCGGTTTAGGAACCGATGGCTAAAGTGCTTAAACTGTTGTAAAACCGTCGTAACTGCCGATTAGCAAGGACAGGAAGTGACATCAATAGTCCACTTGATATGCATTTCTGCATCCCATACGCACCTATAATTCGGGTTCCCGCCAGATGCCCCCTGGGGGTACCCTTGCGCTCAATGGCGCCACGGACGATGGCAGGTACTGAGGTCTGGCTGTTACGGTCGTAAAATCTAGCGAATCATCCACTAGTTATTTCTGACTCGGCTAGGCCGGGCAGGGGGTAGGCGTGTCTGGTTCTAGGCTAGATCAATCTAGTCGCAATTTTTTAGAAATCATAAAAAGGGCTTCTGAGAGACGCGTCCATCATCGAGGTTGCAATGCAGAGAGGAAACTGAATATCCAACCGCTTGCTTTCACGGTCTTTAAAAATTCTCCGCACTTCTCCTTTGAGTACAAGCCCCCACTGCCAGAATGCGAGAACTGATTGCGATGTGTGCGCACCAGGTCAAGAACGTCACAGGTATTGGGAACAATTGTCAGACCCGGACCTCCATTCAGTCTGGAGAAAATTCCCTTCACCGGTAGAACATGGTTGGAAAGACGGACCAAGTGTAGTATCTGCCCGAGGTCACAACAGTGTTCTACTCTGGGGGCTCGGTGGGTAGGTGATCTTAAAGCTGGCTCCAGCACTATACGGTTAGGTTCAAAAACCTTGTAATGAAATTCTGCCTCAATGGCCAATGCGAATCTGCGTGGTGAAATCGTTGGTTCTGTGTCTTGTAAGCGGGAATGGCTCCAAACCTCTGCATCAATGATGTGGTTTCTCGTGGCAGAATGAATTCCGTCAATTAATGGCCCTACTTCCGTTCGCAAGCGTTGTTCGACAGAGTGGCGGTCTCCGTCGATTAACTCTTCGAGTTCACGATAGCGCAGGCCATCTTGTGCGGCTAATATTTCAGCATATGCGACAGGACTAATGAGGCCATCGGTATAATAATCACCAATAAGTTCTGCCACATGGCGTGCTCTTAACGTAAGCCCTCGGTCACTGGACAACTGAAATAGATGCAAAAGCCACTCTTGATAATTCTCTTCATACTCAGCCATCTCCCCGCGACGAATCTGTGCATATAGATGTTCATACACCGCAATGGCATGCTCTAACTTATTATTGCTTACATACCAGTCGGCAATGCCAACATTACAGGGCCACTCCCAGTTTGTTTCATGCCCATATGCATTTGCCAAAAACCTAGACCAGGCCTGTTTTAGAGTGTCACTGTCAGCAGGATGTAGAGTAGTATTTGAGAAGGATAATCCATTAATGAGATGATCGTATTCATGGCCGAAAGGGGTTTCTAGATTCTTTTGGAATAGCTCCTTAATTTGATTAAGCATTTCAACGTCCGACACAAATCACCTGTCCATTTTACTTTCAAGGGTCAAACAAAAAGGTAAGCGGCCAGTTTACTCTGCCTCTTCTGTATACTCGTCTAGTACCGTATCTGAAAGGTGTGACAGATGTTTCAGTTCGCCTAATTCACGCAGGCTATCATAGGAAAGGTAGGTGCAACTTTCCGCGAGTGGGCCTTTTTCTAGCAGAGAAAACACGGGGCGTCTAATCTCCTGAAATACCTTTTCTCGCTTTGCCATTGGCGCGACGATGTGTAACTTGATGTCCATGTTAGGTTGAAGCGCAAGCAGGTCAGCCATTCGTAGGATGCCGAGTACACCGAAGTAGTATGCTCCACTTCAAAGGCTCGAACGATAGAACGTCCTTTGAGCCAGAGAATGTCTATCTGCTCAATAGTCCGAAGGGTTGTGTCATCATAATTCAACGGTAGCCGCTCAAGAAGCTGACCTTGGCCTTTCCATTCCTTCAACACTGCGCCTCTGTCCCCGCGGGGTATCCAGATAGACAGGCCCATCCTTGCTCCAATCTGTCCAATTAAAGCCTGAATCTTGATGGATTCTCGGGTCTCCGGTTCTGCCGCTTCAATTTCCGTATTGGTGCTTTCTGGGACGGATACGGTGACAACCTTATCTGGACGGTTCACGAGATGAGTTGCGAGCTTCTTCTTGTCCTGCTCATCGAACGGATACACCTTCCCTTGACTAACGTGTTTTTCTAGAAGCTCAGCGAGAAATCTGCCGTCACGATCTTCCAGTCGGACCAGACTGCCACGAACCTTCCCTGTCCATCCTATCGATCCCTGTTCCAACCGTTGAGTGAAGGACAGTCCGTTCCAAACGACATCGTCATGGATCGGAATCCCTTTTTCTTTATCAAGCCATACACGAGGGCGAACACGGAAGCGCACGACGAATGGATCGGACTCGGGCAGAAAGATCGGCGTATTATCGATAAAGGGTCCTTCCAAAATTTCTAGGAGTCCAAACCATCGGGATAAGCGTGTTAGGTAGCATACGAAGGTATCGCCGGGTTTTATACGATCGGCCATTCCTTTATGCCGAAGACGGAAACCCGATATGTCTCGGTTCGATTTAGAGAAGCCGTCGTATGTTTCAGGAGAGAAAAGATCGATGAAGTAAGCCATCTGCTGTGGCCTGTCTCATTGGCCGACCTGAATCGGGTCAAGCAGGCAGCGTATTATATGGGTGTTGTCAGTAAGGGGGCAATAGGAAACCGTACAATTACGTTTATTTTGGCTCGTCATAATCCTTCTGCCCCACAGAGGTGCCAGTCTTCCTCAATTCTCACCCAGTTTCCTGCATTGTAACGGACAGAAGCAGCCCTGCTATCAACCATTTTGTGGCGGTATTGGCGCGGAAGTGCCTGCAGAGGTATGATTAATGAAATCCACTACGCGTTCCCTAAACGTAAAACGAAAAGTACTGCATCGATTTTCATAATGTCCATTTAACGCTTGTTGTGCGCACCCCCCCATGCACACGGGCAAGGCAAGACAACTTTTGCATTCTGGGTCATTAAAAGGATCGTATTTGAGCCATTTCTGCAACCTGGAATTGAGGCTGTGGTAGTCTCTTATATTACCAATTGACTCAGATTTGTTTCCGGGCGATTCCCAACATTTGTACAATTCCCCGTCGCTTCCGATTACGAGTTCATTGGCTCGCACTGCTGTACATGGCGCAGAAATTTGCATGGGTAAGGCTGGCGATTCAAATCCGTATCGCCGAGCCAGGGTCATGAATTTTAGTTCCTCAGCAGAGAAGTCTATCCTGTTCATTCCGCAACTGCCGTGTTTGGATGGCATAAGAAGGTCGTTCTTTGTGTCAACCGTCAAATGGCCAGGATAAATACTCACCCTTCTGGAGAGCCCAACATTGTCAAGAATTTGAAACAACTCTTCTACCCGGTCAGCATTGGATCGGTCTAGGTTAACGCGGATCGTTATGTCGAAATAATTAATGGCATGTTGAAGGTTCTCTACGATCTTCCAGAACGTACCCTTCCCATTTGCTAAAGGGCGCATTTTGTCGTGAATATCTGGTGGCCCATCAAGAGAAACCTGGGCGCTACCGATCCGTCGATCTCTCAGCTCTAAACAAGTTGATTCATCCAGGAGGTATCCGTTTGTCACGATGCTGGATTCATAGATGACATCTGCTGTTCTGCATCGTTCAATGAAGCTATCCGACAGCTCTAGCAATGGTCTTTTTCCGACTAAAGGTTCGCCGCCATACCATGTGACATGGAAACTACGTATCTGCTTTCGTATTTGGTCGTCAAATACATCGAAAATTATATCTCTTACCTCGTCATCGATAATTGATGGATACTTTTCCTCGAAGCAATAAGGGCAGTCGAAATTGCACCCCAGGCTTGTAACAATTGTGAGCCCAAACCGTGAAGTATCTTTTCGCCCCATATCGTATCGTTGCGCTAACAAACTTACTTCGTCTGCATCGTCCGGAACCAGCATTAGACCCTCTCCCATGTGTACCAATAGGCTGGGAGAACACTCTCCAGATCCAGACAAGAAATCTTGCAACTTCTCATATTGTCCACGGGGAACCTCTAATAGGCCCCCGCTTAAAGAGTTATACAGGTACGTCTTGTCCCGCTCATTAATCCATATGTTATAGCGTGATTCTTTCATCCATCGCCTCTGCGTGAACAACGATTAGCGAGTTCATTTCATTAAGAGAACGGGCTCAGAAATTAGTAGGTTCCGCAGTCGGTAAGACTCGGACATTCTCCCGAAAAACTTTTACAAGTCTTAAGCTTTGGACAAGTGCGCTGTGCTGTTCTGGCTTGACGAGTGGCTTTCTGTATATCCCTTAAGTGTTGCTCCAATTTCGCAAGTGTTTCAGATGACAAGGCTTCGGCCCGATGCAAATCTGACAAGCTTACCCTTATTTCACCTGAAGGCTTTATCAGCCACGTGAGGCCTTCACTCCTCCCTTCAGCGTCATAATCAACATTCGGTCCACTTAGCATTTCAGGTGATCTATCTTTTGCCATCATGCCCTCCCACAATGTTGAAAGCTTCAGGCGATATGATTAACGTGATGATCGCCTTTCTAACCAACCGAGGCATTGGAAGTCAAGGAGGAATGCAGTTGAGATTGGTCGGCCCCCTGATTTTGGGACCACATTAACGGAGAGTTTCCGGCATAATTCAGCCCCTTGAGAGGGGAAGGAGGATGCTGTGAAACGGAAGCGTTTCAGTGTCGAACAAATCGTGGCCGTACTCAAGCAGGCCGAGATGGGCGCGCCAGTGGCCGATCTCATCCGTCATCTCGGGATCGCTGAACAAACCTTCTATCGGTGGAAGCGGCGGTACGCCGGGCTCGAGTCGGAGCAAGTCCGGGAGTTTAAGCAGCTGCAGGACGAGAATGCGAAACTCAAACGATTGGTCGCGGACTTGTCCCTCGATAAGGTGATGCTCCAGGACGTACTTGCAAAAAAATGGTACGGCCCTCGCAGCGGCGCACCGTCGTACGCTATTTAGACACGGCATATCCGATCAGCGAGCGGCGCGCCTGTCGGACCGTCCGTTGTGCGAGGGCCACGTATCGGTATCGAAGTCATCGCGATCCTCGTACGGCCTGACCCGCCCCGCGAATGTAGACCAGACGCGGCCTGAGGATTTTGCCTGCGCGTGATCGGTTTGCGCCGCTGATGCGGCGATGGATACCTAGCATAGCTCACGTGAGTGTCTCCAGCAATTCGGGTATAGCAGGTTCTTTCCGAGTCACCGCTGCCCAATCTGCGGCGAAGCCGACTGGGGTCTTGTCCTGCAGCGAGCTGTGGGGGCGTTGATGGTTGTAATCCTCCCGCCAACACGTCAATTTCTCACGTGCATCTTCAAGCGTGAAGAAGACTTCCACGTTCAAACACTCATCGCGGAGCCGCCCATTGAAGCTTTCGATGAAGCCATTCTCGACCGGTTTGCCGGGTCGAATGAAGTCCAACTGAATTCCGTGCCGATAGGCCCACGCATCCATGACGCGACTCGCGAATTCACTCCCATTGTCCACGGTGATCGAGCGCGGTGCTCCGCGCTGCGTGACGATGGGTTCCAACGCCTGAGCCACCTTCTTTCCTGTGAGGGACTGATCGGCCAGCAGGCACAGGCATTCCCGGGTGAACTGGTCCACCACCGTCAGGATGCGAAACCACCGCCCATCCGCGACTCGCTCACTCATGAAGTCCATGCTCCAGCGTTGGTTCGGTCCCCTCGCCAGAGTCGGTGGCATTTGGCTTCTCCGAGCCGCTCGCACACGGGTTTTGGTGCGCACGATCAAGCCCTCTTCCGTGTACAGCCGATAGATCCGCTTCGCATTCACCCGCCACCCATCCCGTCGCAACAACACCGTGAGCCGGCGATACCCGAACCGTACCCGGCTCGCCGCCAACTCTCGGAGGCGCATCCGTAATGCCTCTTGAGGATCACGGCGACTCCGATATTGCAAGGAGGCCCGTGCCATCGGCAGCAGCCTCGAGACCCGGCGTTCACTGACCTGATAGGTCACCTGCGCCCAGCGGGCCAGCGCCCGTCGATCTCGAGGCTTTACAGCTTTTTTCGGACGATCTCCTGGAGCATATGCCGATCCAGCGAGAGATCGGCGACCAGTCGTTTTAGCTTCGTGTTTTCTTCTCGCAGTTGCCGGAGCTCCCGCAGTTCGCTCAGCCCGAGACCGGCGTACTTCCGTTTCCAGGTGTAGAACGTCTGCTCGGTGATACCCACCTGCCGACAGACTTCCACCACGGTCGTCCCACCCTCTGCTTGCCGTAAGGTGGCCAGGATCTGTTCTTCGGTATGCCCACGTCGTCGTCCCATCGGCTGATCCTCCTAGGTTAAAAGAAGACCACGCCGGCCCGTGCCTCAAGCTCCCGCTGGCCTACTTTTCGGGTTTTGGGTCACAATACGCCTGACTCGCATTGCGGCTGGTACAACTACAGGGGGCAGGTCACTGACGGTCGAAAGCTGCTATAGCAAGAATCGGAAAATGCGGATCATTCCTCTCAATTCGGTAGCACTTGGTGCACTTCGTGCGTTGAGGACCACAGCGACGAGCGAGTATGTCTTCATTAATGAGCATGGTCATCCATATCGGACAATTCGGCCCAATTTTCGGCGGGCCTGCCAACGGGCCGGACTCCAAGGGGTCACGCCACACACCTTGAGACACACGTTCGCCAGTCGTCTAGTTATGGCTGGAGTAGATCTGCGCACCATTCAAGAACTCGGCGGGTGGCAAACTATCTCCATGGTTCAGCGATATGCCCACCTCTCCCAAAGCCATAAGGCGCAGGCGGTGGAGCGGATCGCGACGCCTTGTGGAATCGGAACCGAGATTAATACTGATACTGTCCTTGCAGTATCGAGGTAGCAAGAAGTGGTCAAGATAATGCTGAGCTGAACCGCTAATGAAGAATCATGTCCTAAGATCTTTTCCTCAAATTCACATTATTCAAGAAGACATAGCACTGCGAAAACCACTAAATGAGACCGAGCTTCATGATGATTAATCATGCTCGTCATGGAATTTGGGCACCAGTCTGACACCAGACTGAAACAAAGTAATCATGCTACCTACAAGGTTGACCAAGCGGGAGGCATTGACGACCTCCTGTGCATACCACGCAGTTATGCATGGGGCCACAAGCTTGGCCCTCGCAACAAAAACTGTTTCGTACGGCGCAAATCACACCAGGGAAAGTCGATCCACAGGCAACACATTGCGGAAGATGATCTGGGCAGTATCCAACTGAGTTAGGGCAATCGTCCCCTTTTACTGGTATGACTACATTATCCAATTTATCTTCAGGCAATCCGATATTTGGCGTCTGAAGCATTCTAACCAATAGAGGCGGCTCTTGATTTGGAAGCTCACGGACCGATTCATCGGTTGCGCAAATCTCTGGTTGTGAGAACGTTAAGTTTGGCTCTAAGACGAAGACGCTTGCCATCAAGAAGGCGGCAGCTAATTTGATTAACATAAGCCCTCCTCTTTTGATAGTGGCAGGTTCTAGTCGCTTCTGGGCTAAGCGTGTTCATATATGCTTACTTGGGTAAATCCTCACCATTCATCCAAACATTTTTACAATAGCGCGTGCGGGAGAGCAAAAATGAATAAACATTGAGTTCTATGATGCAATCGTCGCCTGTATCGATGTGCTCGGTGCTTGCACACATCGTTGTGCTTGACACCGTAACACCTGGGCGCACTTCCTGACCGGGCCTAATCGTCCAAACTCCAGGAGTGCCGTTACCCATATCGATAAACACGTGTATTGTCCTGTCCGAATAAGGATTCTTCAGGCATATTGCTTGCCAAACTTCCTGCGGATTGAAGGGACCTTGCGCAAAGGCAGGTGTGCAAATTGAAGCAAATATAATTGCAGGTCCTATTATCCGCTCAAAAAGACGCAGGGATGATAGCGGCAGTACCGAGATATCCGCAATGGTTGGCCCGCTGATCGTGTACAAGCAGCGGAATCTACGGGTAGGCATTTCCCAATGGCGACCTGTGCTTACTTCGTCATATACCTCCGAAAGTTCTCCCGTAGTGGCACACTAGCCGCATCCTGCATATTGCAGAATTCCCCTACGGATTCCCTACGCCGATGCGGGAAGAAACGAGTGGAGCTGCTAACCTATTGAAATAATGGAGCTGGCGAGAGGAATCGAACCTCCAACCTGCGGTTTACAAAACCGCTGCTCTGCCGATTGAGCTACGCCAGCGTGGGCCTAGTTTCAACAGTTTGCGTCCCTCTGTCAACCCCA
>JACXTT010013843.1_pt1 | contig 10601 bp, 8 predicted proteins | sample 9270951 | NCBI WGS metagenome assembly JACXTT01 (sample SAMN15532306, study PRJNA645909) | rock metagenome | isolation source: weathered quartz diorite | place: Puerto Rico | collected 2017-06-21
GTCGTGGCCCAGCTGGCCGCGATGATGGACCCGACGATCCCCAAGAACGAGGGCTTCTTCGACTCGATCGACCTGATCGTCCCGAAGGGCTGCTGTCTCAACCCGCCCGAGGGACGCTCGGTCGCCGCCGGCACGCATCATCCCGGCACCGAGGTCGGCGAAGCCGTCGCCAAGGCCTTGCAGGACGTCGTGCCGGAGCGGAGCTGCCCGCAGGTCTACAAGATGGGCATGCCGACGGTGATCTTCGGCAAGCACCCGCGCACCGGACAGATGTTCATCGACCACTCCGTCGACAGCTTCGCGGCCTACTGCGGCGCGGTGAAGGGGCAGGACGGCTGGGGAGCGATGAACGTGTCGTTCGGCAACCTGATCCGCGCCACCGCCGAGATCAACGAGGCGATCTTCCCGGTGCGCCAGCTCGCGCGCGACTACGAGACCGACAGCGGCGGTCCCGGCGAATTCCGCGGCAACTGCGGCAGCCTCTACCGCAAGCAGGTGCTGGTGGCGTCGACGATCTACACCTACGTCGTCGGCCGGCGGTATCCGATGCCGGGGATCGCGGGTGGCAAACCGGGATCGGCGAACCGACTCGTGGTGCGCGCCGGCGGACCCAGCCCGTCGGAGGTCGGCGACACCGCGGGCTACATCGAGCACGCGGCGGGCGAGAGCTACGAGTACCACTACGGCGGCGGTGGCGGGTGGGGCGATCCGCTCGCGCGTCCGCCGGAGAGGGTCCTGGCCGACGTCCTCGACGAGTACGTCTCGATCGAAGGCGCGCGTCGCGACTACGCCGTCGTGCTCACGGGCGCGCTCGACGACCTGACGCTGGCGGTCGACGTCGCGGCGACGACCACGCTCCGTGCCGAGCGTCGCGCCGCGCGTCCGGCGTGAGCCGGCTCGACCTCTGCCTGCGGGCGCAGCGTCGCCGCCGCGCGCACCGGCAAGAAATCGACGGTTGTGCTTCCTGATGGTAGGTATCTCGATGCAATCCGCCCGGGCACGGCAGTTGCTCTGTGGAGGGCCTGGTCGTCCGACCGCCCATGTCGCGCTCCCTCGGAGAACTGGTCCGGCCGCTGCCGCTGGCCCGAAAGCTCGCCCTGATCGTGCTGTTCTTCATCGGAGCCGCGGGCGCGATCGTGTTCCTCGCCCACGTGCAGACGAAGATCCTCTCGGGCGTCCGGGCCTACGTCGGCGGCGAGGGCTCGTGGTCGAAGGGACAGAAGGATGCCGTCCTCTGGCTCCGGCGCTACGCGTGGTCCCACGATGCGGCCGACTACCAGGCTTACCTCGACAGCGTCGCGGTGCCGCTCGGCGACCACATGGCGCTGCTGGCGCTGGCGCAGGACCCGCCCGACCCCGCGACGGCGGTGCAGGGTTTCGTCCAGGGCCGCAACCATCCCGACGACGCGAAGAGCATGGTGTGGCTCTTCCGGTGGTTCCGGCACCTCCCCTACATGGCGGACGCGGTCGCCATCTGGTCGCACGCCGATCGCGCGCTGCTGCGCTTCGATCGCACCGCCCGGCAGCTCCACGCCGAGATCCGGAACGGGCCCGACGTGCCGGCCGACCTCGCGCAGGCGCTCCAGCAGGTCGACGCCGTCAATCGTCGGTTCACGCCGCGCGAGCATCGCTTCTCGCAGACACTCGAGGAGGGGGCGCGTCGGCTCGAGTCCGCGCTTCTCTGTCTGGTCTGGCTCGCGGCGGCGGTGCTGGTGGGCGCGGGGGTGCTGTTCTCGTGGCTGCTGCTGCACGAGATTCGCGAGAGCGAGGAGCGCTACCGCCACCTGCTGGAGACCGCGACCGACGCGATCCTGGTGTCGGACGTCGACACCGACGAGATCGTCGACGCCAACCGGGCGGCGGCCGAGCTGCTCGGGCGCCCGGTTGCGGAGCTGCTGGGCCGGTCCGGGAGCACGCTGATTCCGCGAAAGGACCGTCCACGGGCGCGGACCGCGCTGGCCCAGTGCGTGGCGACCGGGCACGTCCGGACGGCCGACTTCCACCTGCGGCACGCCGACGGGCACCACGTCCCCGTCGAGGTGAGCGCCGGCCTGACCGAGGCCGAGGGGCGCCGCGTGATCCAGTGGATCGTGCGCGACATCACCCAGCGCCGGCAGGTGGAGGAGGCCAACGCCCGGCTGGTCGTCGAGCTGGAGGAGACGTCGCGCCTCAAGTCCGAGTTCGTGTCGACGATGTCGCACGAGCTCCGCACGCCGCTCAACGTCATCCTGGGCTACGCCGAGATGCTTCGCGATCACGACGGTGACCTGGACCACGACGAGTGCATCGCGCGGCTCCAGGCGGCCGGGCGTGACCTTCTCGACCTCATCGAGAGCACACTCGAGGTCGGCAAGATCGAGGCCGGCCGCGACGCCGCCCGGTTCGAGCCCGTCGACCTCCAGGCCTTCTGGAGCACGCTCCGGGCCGGGTGCAGCCGGCTCCCGCATCACACCGGCGTGGCGCTCGAGTGGGAGGCCGCCTCGCCGGCCGTCTCGCTGACGACGGATCCGCGCAAGCTGACGGTCATCATGCGCAACTTGGTCGGGAACGCGCTCAAGTTCACCGAGTACGGGGCGGTGCGCGTCGACGCGCGCGTCGTCGACGATGGGCTCGCGATCCGGGTGAGCGACACCGGGATCGGCATCCCGGCGGCGGAGCAGGAGAACATCTTCGAGCTGTTCCGGCAGGGCGACGGCTCGGACACGCGGCGCTTCGGCGGCTCGGGCCTCGGGCTCTACATCGTGCGGCGCTTCGTGCACCAGCTCGCCGGCACCATCGCCGTCGCGAGCGCGCCCGGCAAGGGCTCGGTGTTCACGGTGACGCTCCCGATGCGCGACGCACCCGCGCGGGCCGCGTGATCGCCGGCATCGCCGTCGCACGGCATCCGCCATGCGGGTCGAGCGGGCCGTCCGGCGTCCGCGTGACGCTTCCGCCGAGATCCGTCGCCGGGCGCCGGGTGGTCCCACGCAGCTGCCGGAGCCGGCGCTGCGGTCCTCTTCTTGCTGGAGTCCGGCGACGGAGGACGCCGATGGCCGGACCCGGGAACGTCGTGTCGCTGGCAACGCATCGCGCGCTCCTGGCTTCGCAGGCCAGGCTGACGACGTCGTTCAGCCGGCTCGCGTCGGGCATCCGCATCGACTCGGCGAGCGACGACCCGGCCGGGCTCGCGGTCAGCGATCTGATGCGCGCGCAGGTCGCGAGCTTCACGCAGGCGGCGCGCAACGCGAGCGACGGCATCAGTCTGCTCCAGACCGCGCAGGGCGGGCTCACCGACATCGGCGACACCCTGGCGCGCATGGCCGAGCTGGCGACGCACGCCGCGAGCGGCCTCCTGTCGGACGACCAGCGGCAGGCGATCCAGACCGAGTTCACGGCGCTCCGCGACGAGATCGACCGGACCGCCGCGTCGACCAGCTTCAACAGACAGAAGCTCCTCGACGGCAGCCTCGCCATCAACGGCGTGTCGGTGCAGGTCGGGACCGACGCGGCCCCGACCGCGAGCGTCGACGTCACGATTGCCGGGGCGTCGTCGGCGACGCTCGGTGGGGCGACGCCGCTCTCGTCGACGTCGCTCGGGACGGCGGCCGACGCCCGCGCCGCGCTCGACGGGATCGACGCGGCCGGCGCCTCGGTGGCGGCGAATCTCGCGGGCATCGGCGCCGGGATGACGCGCCTCCAGGCGACCAGCCGGAGCATAGCGGTGTCGATCGAGAACCTGACCGCGGCCGCGTCGCGCATCCGCGACACGGACGTCGCGCAGGCGTCCGCGGACCTCCTGAAGGATCAGATCCTGCACAAGGCCGGCATCGCGGTCCTCGCGCAGGCCAACCAGACCAGCCGCGTCCTGTTGAGGCTGCTCCAGAAGCCATGACGCCGGCGGGCGGTGGGGCCCGTCGCTACCGCGAGATCGCGATCGCGACCGCGAGCCGCGGGCAGGCGCTCCTGATGCTCCACGAGGAGATGGTCTGGAGCGTCGCACAGGCCGCGGGCGCGACCGGTGCCGGCGACGCGGTCGGCCGCAGCGCCGGGATCGCCCGGGCGCAGGCGATCCTCACCGAGCTGGTGGTGACGCTCGATCCCGCGGTCGACGCCGCCTTTGCCGCCGACCTCGAGCGGCTCTACCACTTCGCGATCGCCGAGCTGGTCCGCGCCGACGCCGAAGCGTCGACGGCCCGGCTGCGCGACGTCGAGCGGCTGCTGCGGACGCTGCTCGACGGATGGCGCGGCGCCGTCGCGTCCACGACGCGCTAGCGCACCGTGCCGCCGACGCTCGGCGTCGGCACCTCGAGCACCGGCATCTCGGGCGGCGCTCCGAACACGACCGCGGCCTTCGAGAACGCGATCGCGGTCGTGATCGTGAGCGTCAGCTCGACGATCTCCGCGGGCGTGAACTCGGCGAGCAGGTCGCGGCGGAGCTCGGCGCCGATCGCGTGCGGGTCGAGCAGGAGCGCGTCGGTGTAGCGGATCGCCAGCTTCCAGCGCTCGGGCAGGGGACTCGATGCATAACCGTCGTCGATGCGGGCGACGTGGGTCTCGTCGAGACCCGCCGCGCGGGCGCCGGCGAAGCGCAGGTTCTTGCAGATCCCGCAGCCCGTCACGCGCGCATTCCGGAGACGGGCGACCTCCTTCGTCGGCTCGTCGACGATCCCCTCGGACCAGAGCGTGCCGTAGTAGCGATTGAACGCGGCCCAGAGCGCCGGCGCGTGGTCGAACGCGGTGGTGCCGCCGGGAGGCGGGCCGAGCCGCATCGTCAGTCTCCGCCCGTCGCGACCGCGAAGCGCATGGTCGCGTCGAACGTGGCGACCGCGAGCGTGAGCGTGGCGATTGCGGGCGGGTCGAGGTGGCGCCGCAGGTCGGCGAAGTCGGCGTCGGTCATGCCGTGCGGGTCCAGCACGAACTGCTCGGCGAACGCGAGGCAGGCACGCTCGATCTCGTCGAACAGCAGCGAGGAGGGCCAGGCGGCGAGCGCCGCGCACTGCGCGGCCGTGGGCTCGACGCCCGGCGCCGGTCCGGGCTCGTAGCGATGCAGCATCGCTACCCGACGTCGGCAGAGCGCGATGACGGTGGGGGAAGGCGCCTCGGCGGTCCAGAGCCCCGCGGTGAGCGCATTCAGCCGCCCGGCGACGGTGGGCGCGACGCGGGCCAGCAGCCACTCCGCCGTGTCTCCTCCCGCCACCGGAAGCCAGGTCACCGCCGCCCCCCGGGCCTACTCGTTCAGCGGCGGCATCGGCATGCCCGCGCGGATGCGGGCGGAGAAGTCGGGCGCCCGATCCGCGGCCTTGGCGGCCTCGTCGATCACGCTCTTGTCGTGCACGTCGGCGAACGGCCGGCTCGTGTCGATGATCCCGCGCTCGTAGAGCAGCTCGTCGATGTAGCCGTTCACGAGGATGCGCCAGTCCCACGCCATGGCGATGCCGATGTTCTTCACGTGGGTACGGATCGTCGTGGTGCAGTTCTGGGTGGCGGCGTTGTACCACTGGGGTTGGTTCGCGAGCGCGTTCATCGACGTCACGTAGTCGAGCAGCATCTCGCGCGCCCGCTCGCGCGGGGTGCGGAGCGGGTAGAGGTGCACGGTCTCGCCGCGGTAGTTCGTGCGCAGCCGGATCAGGTCGCGCTCGTCGGCGACCACGTAGTAGAGCTCGTAGCGGCGGAAGAACCCGGCGACGGCGTCGTACGTTTCGCCGACCTCCTTGCGGGTCTCGATCGAGATCGCCAGGTGCTGGCCGTCGTCGAAGTTCCAGCTCATGATGGTGTGTGCGATCGCCGGGGAGCCCCAGTACGACAGGAACAGCTCGAGCCGGTCGAGGTGGGCGAGATCGTAGGTCCGCGTCTCCCAGTGCTCGGTGTAGTCGGTCTCGGAGCGGTAGTCGAAATTGCGGACGTTGTGGATCGTCAGCCGGGTGCCGTTGATCTCGGCGTAAGGCGGGCGTGCGACGTCGGGCTGCCAGTCGCGGTCGTTGCTGGGGCGGATCGTGCTCCACCACATCGACCAGATCGCCACCAGGATCGCGAACGCCGTCACGCGCCGACGCAACGGGCGCACGAGCAGCAGGATCAGGAAGCCCGTCGCCAGCCAGACGATGATCAGCGGCGTCGCCAGGGAGGGCGACGCGACGAAGTGGAGCCCGAGGGCACCCCAGCCGAGGAAGCCCGCCGCGAGGAGGAAGAACAGGACTCCGCCGAGGCGTCTCACCGCGCGCTGCCCCCGTAGCGTTCCGTCATCGCGACCTTCACCGCCAGGCCGGCCTCGAGCGGGGTGTCGAGTGCGAGGTCGTTGGCGGCGGCGATCCGCTCGGGCTTCCACACCGACTTGGTGCGGGCCGCGAGCGCCGCGACGGTTTCGCCGCCGCGGGCGCGGACGATGCGCAACCGCTCCTCGGTGATCCCCGCGCGATCGGCGGCGGTGAGCGGGCGGAAGGTGCCGGTCGCGGTCTCGAGCGTCGGGCGGACCGCGTCGAAGCGCGACGGCTTCGAGCCCCCGGTGACGCGGAAGACCTGCCCCCCGTGCGCGATCCAGGTGAACTCGAGCGCGATCGTGTCCCCCGAGGTCCGGAAGATGCCCGCGATCCGGGCCGCCGGGAGCCCGTTCACCGTGAGCGTCTCGGGGTTGGGGACCGGCGACAGCCCGGCCTTCTCCGCGAAGCTCCGGAACGCCGCCACCGGATCGTTCCCCTTGCCCTCCAGCTCGACGACCAGCGCCGCCGCCCCGTCGGGCGCCCGCGCCCCGACCGCCGCCGGCGTGTTGGCGGTCTTCCAGCCGTCGGGGAAGCGGAGCGCGAAGTCCATGTCGGGGTGCAGGAAGAGCTGCTCGTGGAACACGCCCGCGGCCGCCGACTCGCCGACGACCAGCCCTTCCAGGTGCGCGACGAACTCGGCACGCGAGCCGGCGATGGCGTTCCGTGGCGCGGCGGTCAGCTCCTTCGCGTGCGCGACGGTGGCCGTGACGCGCTCGGGCGTCGCCGGGTGCGTGTCGAAGAACGAGGGCCGCCGCTCGCCGCCGGGCTGGAGCTTGTCGTCGCGCTCGAGGGCTTCGAGCGCCCGCGACAGACCGGCCGGATCCCAGCCGGCGCGCGCCGCCAGGTCCTGGCCGACGCGATCGGCCTCGTGCTCCTGATCGCGGCTGTAGGGGGCGAGGAACGCCGCGTTCGCGAGCGCGCCGGCGCCGCCTACGAGGCCGCCGAGCATCGGGCTCACCAACCCCGTCACCGCGGCGCCGACGCCGGTCAGGATCGCGAGCGGCGCCGCGCTGGTCGCGCGCCTGGCCGCATGGCGAGCGGCGACGTGCCCGATCTCGTGCCCGACCACGCCCGCGAGCTCGTCCTCGGAGTCGAGGAGCGCGAGCAGCCCGCGCGACACGTAGACCCATCCCCCGGGCAGCGCGAACGCGTTCGGCTCCGGCGTGTCGACGATCTGGAACGTGTAGGTGACGTCCCGCCGCGGCGACTGCGCCGCCAGCCGATCGCCGACCTGCACGACGTACGCGAGCAGCGCCGGATCGTCGACCAGCCCCATGGCGCCCTTCACCTCGTCGGCTCCTTCGCGGCCGATCTCCTGCTCCTTCGCCGAGGAGAGGATCGTCATCTCGGGTCGGCCCGTGACCGGATTCGTGACACAACCCGGCCCCAGCAGGGCCAGGAGGGAGAGCAACGGAAGGATCCGCATGGGTCAGCGCGCCATAGCAACACCGGGCCTCGCCGGCCAGAGGGTGCCGCTACTTCGCGTCGCGAACGACCTCGCGGTGGCTGACGGTGCGCTCGCAGGCCACGTCGAGGCTGCGGCAGGTCTCGTCGGCGTGCTCGACGAGAATGCGGCGCAGCTCCTCGATGGCGGCCGGGTTCCCCTGCACCGAATGCCCCGAGTTCGGCACGACCAGCTCGGATGCGACCCCGTCGACGTGGGCGCTCTCGTACTTGACCACGCCGTCCCCCTGCCCGCCGGGGGGCAGGCCGCCGCTCACGGGGATGATCGAGTGCGCGACCACGCCCGGCGCGATCGGCATCGCGGCCAGCGCCTTGATGAACGGGCTGCCCGGCGTCATGCCGTACACGCTCCCGATTTCGGGGTGCCTGGGATCCCAGGCGAGCGCATCGGGATTGCCCTTGAAGATGTCGGCGGCCGCCGCGAGCACGTTGCCCGGCAGACGCGCGAACCGGCTCACCAGGTGGGCGAGGGAGTAGGCGGCGACGTAGCTCCCGTGGTGCGGCGTCGAGATGAAGACCAGCCGGCGCACGAACGGCAGCGGCTTGATGAACATCGTGCGCTGGAGGAGGTCCCGGGTCTCGGGGCTCACGTTCATCTGCTCGAGCGGGCGCGGGCTGATCGTCGACCAGAAGCGATCGCCCGAGTCGATCGCGGTCATCTTGGTGAGGAGCCCGCCCTGGCTGTGTCCCACGACCACCATCTGCTGGAGCGCGGGATCGGTGCCGTCGGGGTCGAGACGGTGGACGGCGTCGGCGAGCGTGTCGCGGAGCCGCATCGCCGAGTACGGGAGCGGGTTGCCGGTCTCGTAGAAGAAGAACCAGTACTGGAAGCGCCCGCGCAGCGAGCGCGAGTTGCTCAGCACGTTCAGCATGTCGGCCCAGCGGCCGGGGCTGGAGGCGGTGCCGTGCACGAACACGACCGGGATGCGGCCCGGTCGATAGGGCTCGGCCAGCGCGAGCGAGGTCTTGGTCTCCTGCCGGAGCAGGTCGCCCAGCAGGAATCCGCGCAGCTCCCAGGCCCACACCGGGGAGCGGCTGAGCGAGTAGGCGAGGGCGGCGCTGGGCTCGACCTCGAGCGGAACCGCCTCGTCGTCGATCTCGATCGTGCGGGTGTCGTAGGCGCTGTAGATCTCGAGCGTCGCGTCGATGGTCGGATCGGCGAGCCTCGCCCGGACGTCGCCGAGGCCGAGGACGGCGGTCACGGGCAGCGCCGCAGTATTCGCGATGTAGTCCTTCTCGTATTGCGCCGGGTCGATGGCGCGCATCTCGGCCGCCAGCGGTGCCCCGATCCCGGGTTGCCGGAAGCGGACCCCGAGGCCCGTCACCGCCAGCTCGGCCACCGGCACGAACCCGATCAGCTCCCGGTTCGACCACACGAGGCTTCCCGCCGGCAGGTCCACCGCCAAGGTCTGCCCCGACGGCAGCGCGAAGCTGCCGCTGCGCAGCTCGACGTGCGACCCGTCCTTCGAGACGAACGCCTGCGTGACGGCGCGGTTGTAGAGGTCGGCCGCGATGCGGGCGCGCGGGTCGAGGGCCTCGGGGCGCTCGTCGGCGCCGTGCGGGAAGAGGAAGGCCCACGCGTAGACCGCGGCGTTGAGGTAGTACTCGCGCTTGTGGGTGTCGTCGGCGTGCTTGAAGGACAGCTCCGCGAGCGCGAAGACGGTGTTGGCGGTGCCGCGCCCGGAGAGCACCATCTCGCGGAGCGTGGCGATGGTGCGCTCGGGATCCTGCTCGAACTGTCCCTGGAGGCCCCACCGATACAGCACGCCGACGCTGAAGAGGCTCGGCCGGCTCGAGTTGAGCGCGCTGCGTTCGAGCTCGCTGGTGACGGTCCGAGGCGCGACCCGATGCACCGAGATCGGCGGCCCGCAAGCGACCAGCAGCAGGAGAGCGGCGCACAGCGCTCGCGAGGCCGCCCGCATCGGTGTGGCTACGAGCCCAACGGGAAGGGCGCGCACTCGGCGCGCGCCGCGTAGTCCGCGCGGCTGAGCGCGCGTCCCCAGTCGGCCATCGCCCGCAGCGTACGGCAGCGCTCGGCGGCCGAGGGCAGGCGCGGATCCCGGTCGAGGTCGGCGAGCACGGTGGCGCGGGTCTCGGCGCCGGGTGTCATGCGGATGCCGCCACCGCGCTCGGTATCGAGGACCATGAAGCGTCCCTCGCCCCAGGGGTCCCACGCGGGCAGGTCGTTCGCCGCGCCGCGCCCGGGCGTGCCCTGCCGGACGAAGGCGGCCCAGTACGACATCATCGCCCTGGAGAGCGAGAGCCGTCCGGGCTCGTTGGCGCTGGTGTAGATCCGGTCGACCTCGCGCCCGAGGTCGAAATGCCCGAAGACGAACGGGATCTCGATGATCGCGCGGTGGAAGAGTCCGCGCGCGGGCGGCGCCAGCAGCAGCGCGTTCACGTTGAGGGCGCCGGCCGACTCACCGGCAATCGTGACGTTTCCCGGATCGCCGCCGAACGCCGCGACGTCGTCGCCCACCCATTCGAGCGCGCGGACCCGATCGAGAATGCCGAAGTTGCCCGACGCCTCGGCGGCGTCGCGCGCCTCCGCCTGCAACGCCGGATGCTGGAACCATCCGAACGGCCCCAGACGGTACTGCACCGAGACGACGACCAGGTCGTGGGTCACGGCGAGGTTGCCGCCGTCGTAGAAGGCGGCGTGCCCGATCGTGTTGCCGCCGCCGTGGATCCAGACCAGCATCGGCCGTTGCTCGCTTGCCTTCGCGCCGGGCGGAGTCCAGACGTTCAGCGTGAGACAATCCTCGTCGCCGCCGGGCGTGCCCGCGGCGACGCCGGGCGCCCCACCGAAGCGGCTGCCGTACTGCGCGCACGCGGGGCCGAACGCCAGTGCCTCGCGACGACCGCTCCAGGGCGGCAGCGGCTCCGGCGCGCGCCAGCGTC
>JACXTT010013844.1_pt1 | contig 10601 bp, 9 predicted proteins | sample 9270951 | NCBI WGS metagenome assembly JACXTT01 (sample SAMN15532306, study PRJNA645909) | rock metagenome | isolation source: weathered quartz diorite | place: Puerto Rico | collected 2017-06-21
CAGTTGGTTCACCTATGGACAATTTCACCAGTATAAATACGAATACTGAACGTAACTATGGTGCCGCGGTTTATGGCCAGGCAACTTATAGCTTTAGCCCGCAATGGGACATTACTGCAGGTATACGCTATGATTACGAGCACAAAAAAGAAGAGGTGAAAGGTGAGTTCCAACCAGACGGAGGCGCTGCACAGGTTACACAAAATGATACCTCATCAACTGCAACGTTTCACGCATTTACGCCCAAGCTAAGCTTGTCATATCACGTTACCGACCTGAACAATGTTTACGCCAGTTACAGTCGCGGCTTCAGGGCCGGTGGTATCAGCCAGATATCTTCGGATCCATCACAGCCACCCTTGTTCGCATACAAACCGGAGTATAGCGATAACTACGAGATCGGGTCAAAAAATAGTTATTTCAACAACAGGCTGCGGGTAAATGTCAACTTGTTCTATACACTGATCAATAATGCCCAGGTTCCAACGCTAATACTACCCGATGCCATTACCGTTACAAAAAATGCCGGTAAACTTAACAGCAAAGGCGCCGAAGCAGAAGTAGCTGCGACCATTTTAAAAGGGCTGGATATCTTCTACAATTTTGGGTACACCCATGCGCGGTACACCTCGCTTGAAGTACCAAACAACGGTGCGGCAGTAAATTTAAAAGGCAATCACCAAGTCTATACGCCGAATGTAACTTCTATGCTGGCGTTACAATATTCCTATCCGTTGAGCCAGGGTGTTAAACTGGTAGCACGGGGAGAATGGCGTTATTTAGGCAACCAATATTTCGATCTTGCCAATCAGATTGAGCAAAAAGCCTACAGCTTATTTAATGCGCGGCTTGGCGTAAGCACTAAAAAATTTGATCTGTTTTTGTGGGGAAGTAACCTGGCGAACAAACATTATATAGATTACGCTTACGATTTTGGCGCTTCGCATTTGGGCAACCCGCGCGTCTACGGCGCAACATTAAGCACCCGGTTTTAGTTGATGATTTAATAGCTGTAAAAAACAGAAAGCCCTAGCATAAAGCCAAAGGCTTTCTGTTTTTTACACTAGTCATTAGTTGGACCGCACGTTACTGTTGACCCATGACCAAAGTGTTCACGTGCACGCTCGTGAACACATATAAGCATTTGCTAATCAAATATTTGAGTTTTTACGCCCTGTGAAATAGGACCAAGCAAGTCAAAGACACTACTTGCTTTACTTAAACCCTGCGGTCACAGGAAGGTCTTTTCTTTATTACTTCCGGCAAACAATCCTCATTTGGGCTATTGTTACCTTTGCGGCAAATGCTACCAACATCTGCTATAACAACATCACAACTCAAAAATCAGCGGGTTTCAACCATATTGGCGTTTGCTTTGTTGCCGCTGTCGGGGTTCGCTACAGACATTTATATTCCTTCATTACCCAATATGGTTGTTGATATGCACATCAGCAGCATACAGGTACAATTAACCCTCACGCTGTTCCTGATCAGCTATGGCACCTCCCAATTGTTTTTGGGGAGCATTTTAGATTCGTACGGACGATACAAGTTCAGTTTGGGAGCCTTGGTCGTGTTTATCCTGGCAAGTATAATCATTGCCACTACCCGCAATATCTATGTGATTTATGCCATGCGGATCGTCCACGGCATCACAGTGGCTATGATCGTGATCGCTAAACGGGCTTATTTTGTGGATGTATATGAAGGTTCGCAGTTAAAGCATTACTTGAGCATGTTTACCATCATTTGGTCTGCCGGACCAATAGTGGCGCCCTTCTTAGGCGGTTATTTTCAAAATACGTTCGGCTGGCAATCGAACTTTTATTTCCTGGCAGCAATGGCATCGGTTATAGCTGTGCTGGAACTTTTATATAGCGGCGAGACTATCCGGCACCGCACAGAATTCCACTTGAAAAAAATAGCTGCCGTGTATGCCGAAATGATCAAAGCAACCACGTTCAGTCTTGGCATCCTGATGCTGAGTTTTGCTTATTCAATGGTGATCATGTATAACATGACTGGTCCGTTTATTATTGAGCATCACTTTAAATTTACGCCGGTTGTTGCGGGTTATTGCTCGCTCATCCTGGGCCTGGCCTGGATGGTGGGCGGCTTTATTGGTAAGGCATTGATCAACCGGCCGTTTTTTAGCAAGCTGTTCGTTAATATTTTGCTGCAGCTTGTAGTGGTTGCTTTAATGATCGTCACCGCAAAATTCGTAAGCAATGTTTATGTGATGGTATTTTTTGCTTTTGTGATACATGTGGGCGCCGGATTTACCTATAATAATTATTTTACCTATTGCTTGGGCCGATTCCCTAAAAACGCGGCCATGTCTGGCGGATTTACCGGCGGTATGGTGTACGTCATCCTTTCGCTGCTCACTTACGTAGTAGTGGCCGTCATTCCCGCTAAAGATCAGCTAAATCTAAGCTATAGTTACCTGGTGTTTATAGCATTATCGGTTGTGGTCATGCTGATATTGTTTAGGGTAAACAGGAAGCCTGCATCGGAAATAACTGCTTAGACTTTGCATAAATGCAAAGTCTAAGCCCGCCGGTTAAAGCGTGTCGCTTGAACCGGCGAACGGGTGCCAGCAGGGTTTCCCATTGGGAAACCCTGCTGGCACTGGAAGCTTCAAATACGGTTATGTTTACTTCAAAAAGTCATCCAGGTAACCTAATATTGTTTTCGTCTGCATCATCAGGCTGACATGGCTCTGCGAGGGAACAACAGCCAAATGCGACTTTGGCATCGGTACCATATCAGCAGATACACCGCCTCCCAGTAATTGATACGTTTTCACCAACTCAACTTTATCCAGGCCATCATTGTCGCCCGAAATAAGCAATACCGGTGAAGTAATTTTCGCAATATTGGCGTCCCCCATGTCGAATGGTGTCTTGAGAAAGACAATCATCTGTTCTAAAAACGGTGTCCATTTTGTTTTGTCAGGGGCGGCGGCATCATAAGCCGTTTTCAAAGGCGTATTCGTGAAAAATTCAGGCTTAAAACTTTTAAACGAATTAGTTACCGCAGGTAGCCAGCCACTACTTTTATAGGTAGAAGAAATGACCACTAGTTTTTTTACCCTTTTGGGGTTTTGTATAGTCAACTGATAAGCGATGGAACCACCCATGCTATATCCTACAACATCCGCACTTTCAACTTTTAAATAATTCATTACTCCGTCCACATCACTTGCCATGGTAGCCAGGTCCAATTTCCCGTCTGAAAAAGGCGTGTGGCCATGTCCCCGCATTTCAATGGCAATTACTTTTCTTGTTTTTGACAATTCAGGTATTAGTTGCCCCCAATTCATCTCAATGGTCATAAAAGCACCATGCAGCAAGACGAGAGGCTGCCCCTCACCATATACTTCGTAATAAATTTTAGTGCCATTAACAGGCACATAGCCACTCTGTGCGGGTTTGCTCTGTTGCCCTTCAGACTGAAGTGCTGTAAAAAAAATCATAACAATTAATACCACCACCCTGCAGGCATTAGATCCTTTAAATACTGTTTTCATAAAATGTTATTTAAATGCGTTTGATTTTATTGACCATACAAATATCGAATGCATTTCAGAATTTCATGCTGTGTAAAAATGACAATCCGAGGGGTAGATAGCGACAAAAGACAACTACAATAAAAGGGCGGGCTTTACTATATAATGATTCTTAATCTGTGATGGATATTTTCTATTTTGGGGCGGGCAGGGAATGACGCTCCCTAAGGGACCCATTCATGAACAAGCAGAGGTATCCTTTTGAAAATAAAATATTATAAAACATAATGGTAAACGCGCGATTATTTCTGGCAGTAGCAGCATTCTTGAAAATAAGTCAATTGCATGGCCAAACCGAAATGCTGCCTGCAACAGAAAGGACGGATAAGATAACGGCCGGCTGGCAGGATAGGGCTTTATTTACGGGAAACGCGATACGACCGAAGGGAGAAAATGTACTATGGTACCGCCGGTCAGCACAGGTATGGGAAGAAGCCTTGCCCATCGGGAATGGCCGGTTAGGAGCGATGGTATTTGGTGGCGTGGCAGATGAAAGGATACAGCTTAACGAAAGCACGCTTTGGGCGGGTTACCCGCTTGATGCTGATAACCCCGAAGCGCTGAAATCGTTGCCTGATATCAGGCGATTAATCTTTGGCAATCAAAATAATGAGGCAGTTACATTGGCAACTAAAACTATGTTAGGCAGGCCCAAAGGTATACAACCCTATCAATCGCTGGGGGAATTATGGATGGACTTTCCACAACTGAAGGCATATAATTATACCAGGAGCCTTGACCTGTCCACTGCTATTGCAAAAGTGAAATATACGGTTGACGGTATTACCTATACCAGAGAAATTTTTGCATCGGAAACAAATGGAGTTATTGTCGTTCGTTTTTCTGCCGGCAGCCCCGGCAAGATTAGTTTCAGGTTAACACTAAAACGCCAACAAGATGCGGTGTGTACTGTTGCGCTTAATGATCCGCAATCACTGGTGTTAAACGGGAAAATAATCGCAAAAGATTCTGCAGGAAACGATAAAGGGTTGAGCTTTGCTGCCCAGGTAAAAGCAGTAACGGATGGAGGAACGGCCGTGGTGGATAAGGGAGTGCTGAAAGTTGAAAACGCTAACTCGGTAACATTATTTATAGCGGGAGCTACTAATTATCCGGGATTGATAAAACTGGTAAGGGGGATTGAAAAAGCTAAAACCGACCCGGTTCAGGCATGCAGTAACGCCATTGCAATTGCCCGTAAACAGGGGTACCTTGCCCTGAGAGAAAGGCATATACAGCAATATCAGCATTTTTATAACAGGATGCAGCTTCATTTGGAAAGTTCTTCTGCATCTGATACCCTATCTACAAATGAGTTATTAGAGGCGGCAAAAAAAAGTGGACGACCTGATAATCATTTGGTAGAGTTATATTTCCGGTTTGGCAGATACTTGTTAATCTCCTGTTCACGTCCGGGTGGCATGCCGTCTAATTTGCAGGGCATGTGGGCCTGGCAAATGAACCCGCCATGGAATGCGGATTTTCATACCAACATCAATGTTCAAATGAACTATTGGCCTGCAGAGATTACCAATCTTGCTGAAATGCACCAGCCATTGTTTGATTTAGAAACCCTGCTGGCAAAAACAGGACATAGAACGGCCCACGATATGTACGGGGCCAAGGGTTGGGTAGTACATCACCTGACTGATGCCTGGGGATTCACTGCAGCTGCAGACGGTCCGCAGGGTATTTGGCCGATGGGTGCAGCCTGGCTGGCGCGGGATCCATGGGAATATTATTGTTTTACCGGCGATAAAACATTCCTGGCGAAACAGGGATACCCTTTAATGAAGGGAGCTGCAGAATTTATAATGGATTTTTTGGTAACGGCACCTGATAGCACTGCTGTTCCCGGAAAACTGGTAACCAATCCCTCCTATTCGCCCGAGAACACCTACCTGTTGCCAAACGGGAATAAATCGGTATTCACGTACGGCGCTACTATGGACCTGGAAATTATCCATGATCTGCTGACCAATTGTATCAATGCCGCAAAGATATTACACAAAGAACCGGCTTTTGCGGAGCTGTGCAAAATGACGCTGACCAGGCTCGCCCCAATTCGCATTAGTTCCACGACAGGCCGTATTATGGAGTGGGCAGATGATTATAAAGAAGTCGAACCTCATCACAGGCATACCTCCCATTTGTTTGCATTATACCCCGGTAACCAAATTACTGCTGATGGTACACCAATACTTGCTGAGGCTGCCCGCAAAACGCTGGAGGCACGAGGAGATGAGGGTACAGGCTGGAGCCTGGCCTGGAAAATAAATATGTGGAACAGGCTGCAGGATGGTGACCATGCCTATAAACTTTTGGGCGTGTTACTGGGCTCCAAAACATTGCCTAACCTTTTTGATAACCATCCACCTTTTCAGATCGATGGGAATTTTGGTGCTACTGCTGCCATAGCCGAGATGCTGGTTCAAAGCACTTATTCTAATGAAAAAGAAGGGGCAATTATTCGTCTGTTGCCGGCGCTTCCACGGGCATTGGCTACAGGTTCTGTTAAGGGTATTTGCGCAAGAGGAGGATTTGTAATTGATATGAACTGGAAAAACGGGAGTTTGGCAAATACACGGATTACATCAAAACTAGGAGGAGCCGTGTCTATAAAATCAGGGAACAGGGCAGTCAAGTTAAACACCAAACCCGGAGAAGTAATAAAATTAAACAACTTGTTGCAAAAACAGGCTTAGCATTGGGCATGAGATTAGTATAGCGAGCAACCTGTTAGTCATAAAAGCAAAACGCCCTCAGCATATAAAGCTAAGGGCGTTCTATTTGATCACAGGACTTTCAATCCTCCCATTACAAATAACTCTTCAATTCCCTATAAGTTCGATCACTATGCCTCAGCCTTGCTAAAGCCTTATCCTTTATCTGCCTTACCCGTTCCCTGGTCAGGTTGAATTTTTCGCCTATCTCATCAAGACTAAGCGGCTGCGAACCTCCTAAACCAAAAAACAGCTCAACAATCTCCCTGTCGCGGGTTGCAAGCATAGCAAGACTGCGCGAAATTTCGGTTCTTAGCGAATCATCCATGATATACTTGTCCGTGCTTGCTTCAGTATTTTGCAGCACATCCAGCAATGTATTGTCCTCCTCGCTGGAAAATGGCGCATCAACAGAAATATGCCTGCCTGAGCTGGCGAGCGTTCCTGCTACCTTTTCAACGGTTACTTCCAAAATTTCGGCAATTTCTTCTACTGTTGCCGCCCTTTCCAAATGCTGTTCCAGTTCTGACGAGGCCTTGGTTATTTTGCTCAAATCTCCCACCTTATTTGCCGGCAGGCGCACCATCCTTGCATGATCGTTAATAGCCTGAAGAATAGATTGCCTGATCCACCAAACAGCATAGGAAATAAATTTGAACCCTTTGGTTTCATCAAAGCGTTTTGCCGCTTTGATCAGTCCAAGATTACCTTCGTTGATCAGGTCACCCAGGGTAAGCCCGGAACTTTCATATTGCTTCGCAACCGAAACCACAAATCGCAGGTTTGCACTTGTCAGGCGTTCCAAAGCTGCGTGGTCGCCCTGTCTTATTTTTTGTGTTAAGATCACTTCCTCTTGCGGCGTCACCATCGGGATCTTTGCGATGTCCGAAAAATACTGCTGCAGTGACGCAGACTCACGATTCGTGATCGACTGACTTATTTTAAGTTGTCTCATTTATCAAAATACCTTTCTTAGTGAATGCTAAAGATTGCGTACCTTAAAATGCGCGTGGTGATTTTGCTTATAAAAGCGGAAATAGCTAAAAGCTGATGCGGTCAAATGCAAGGAATCTCTACAAATCTTCAACGTACAAAGATACACACAAAGGCTCCAAAATTTGTCGACTGAATGTAAACAATTGACTGAATATCAGAACCAATCAACCCAAAAGGTCATTTGACAACAAATAAAATACCGGTTGGTTTTATTTATTTTAAAAAGCCCTCTTTTTGCCTGCAAAAGAGAGTAATGAAATTTATTTTAAAAACTTAATAACTTTAATTCGACACCTGTTGACCAGGTTTAGCAAAGTTGATGTTCGACTCGTTGGCCAATATGATATACCCTTTAAAATCGTCGATTATTTTTAGCATATGCTCTTCATTGGCCGGTATCGGCTGCGTACTTCCTCTGCTTAACTCAAATGTTTCTTTCTCAAATATCAAAAGCGCATTGCCCGATTCAACAATCAGGAATGCATCAGATGTAGCAACGTGCCTCGGCATACTATGGCCCGCAGCAAACTCCACCTTAACTACCTTATAATGATCGGTTATTTGAAGTTGTTTCATATGATTAAATTTTGATATCGTTAAACTATGGTATAACCAGGGCCATTTCGTATCCTGTCGAGTTTGCTCATAAACATAGTTGCCATTAACCCGGCCCTTTGTTTAGTTTCCACGGCCATCGAACCGGTAAAATTCTCATCAATAGTTTCTGAAAACAGCTCCAGCCACCTTCCAAAATGCTCCGGGGCAATTGGCAGTGGTGCATGCTTTGCAAAGGGATTGCCTTTAAAGCCCTGCTCGCCAAACAGAACAGCATTCCAGAATGCATACATCTTCTCTAAATGGGTTGCCAGTCCGTGATTACATTGGCAAAGATTGGCCCTATAGCGTCATCTTCACGCACTTTGCTGTAAAACTCGTCCACAAAAAGTTGTATATCTTCCAATCCCGTTATATCTTTCATAATTTACATTAGTATATAAATACCTTTTTGTCCTTTATTGAGATAAAAATTTTTACTTTTTTAATACTGCTATGCCCAGGTTCAATTCTTCATTAAACTCACCGATCTTAGTGTTTTTTAGAAGATCCTGCATCTGGTTACGGATAGCTTTAAAGTCATGATGTATAGGGCAGGGATTTTCTTCCGAACAATACTCCAATCCCAAACCACATCCGGTGAAGATGCTGATACCGTCCACAGCCTCGACTATTGCCGACAAGGGCATATTCAATATCACTTCGTCCACATAGAATCCCCCGTTTGGTCCTTTAGCCGACTGTATCACTCCCCTCCTGCTCAAGTCCTGCAATATTTTGGCTAAGAAATGTTCCGGAGAATCAATCCCCGTTGCAATTTCTTTTATGCCGACACGCCCGCCATTGGCCGTTTTGTGAGCGATGAAGAAAACCGCCCGCATAGCATATTCACATGTCTTTGAAAATATTCCCATATGTTGATGGGACAAAGATATTATAATTCTATTAAATAAAAGACTTTTTTATCTTTTATTAACAATAAATGATAGTCGGAGTGGTTCTACCTAAATCGAAATCTATTGGTACAAATAAAACTTCAGCGTATCCGACTGCATGGCGGTAAAAATCCCAAGACCATTGTTTACGTTGGTCGGTATATTCAACAGGTTCTGCGAGTTAGAGCCCAAAGCATTGCTTTTCATCAAATCAATATATTCCTGGTTGACGCTAAGCAATACCACCTGGTAATGACCATAATAAGGAAAGCTGTTATTGGCAACGTAATAAACTGATTTCCGCTCGGTGTTGATCGAAAAGATATTGGAAGCGCCATTTCTTACAAAGCCGCCATTTACCGGGAAGAAAGAGTCGTCGATATTATCAAATACCAGCACATGATTGAGTGAGTCCGGGTTATCCCAGGTAAATTTATTCAGGGTATCGATCTTAACACTTGGTGTGCTGGAATGGGCATAATGAACACTGTCGTGCTGCGTGGCGAAGTGCGTCGGTTTGAACGGCATAACGGTTTTGGCCAATACCTGGCGCGACTGATAATTAAACGTGAGCGTATAAGTACGACCGGCAACCAAAAAACTGCTATCGCTATAAGTATAGGTCCCCTTAACTAATTCCGTAAGCTGAACCTGCTGACTGCCATCGGAGATCAAAAGTTGTTGCCCGGTAATAGCTGCACCGTATTTAGCAGTATCGGTTAATGATTTTTGCTGATACAGTTTTACCTTGATAGGATGGCCTGCATACAGGTAGGCCTCCACTACCGGCAATGAAGCTGCTGCGGTATTATCCTTTTTACAACCCCCCAGGCCGAGGCTCATTAAACCAGCAAAACAAACCCCAAAAAAATATCTCCTTATTTCCATCTTAAGCTCAGTGTTATGTTTGGTGTAAACCCTAGGTAGTTCACGTCGGTGGTAATTGCGGCGTTGTCGCGGATGAAATATTCGCGGTACCAGGTATTCACGTGGTTGTAAACATTAAATAGTGAAATGCCAATGCTGCCTATCTTGTCGCCGCTGATCTTGAGCAGATCATAGGTTGCCGACAGGTCCAGGCGATGGTAATCTGGCAAGCGTTCCGCATTCTTCCCGCTCACATTAAAGTAGGTTACACGGTTACCATCAGCCCCGGTGATACTGTAGGTAGATAATGGCGCTGTATATGGGTGGCCCGTGCTGAAAATGAACACTGCCGAGAAGTTCCAGCGGTTATCATGATACATATTGATCGCCTTAAACTCATGGCGTATATCCTGATCGGCTGGGTAGTAATTGTTGCCATATACCGCAAACTTGTTTTCAGCGTCAGCCAGTGTATAGCTTAGCCAACCTGTGTATTGACCCAGTTTCTTTTGCACTAAAACCTCGATCCCTTTAGCCCTGCCCTGCCCGGAGTAAAAATTTTCGGTAACCGTAGGTGTTCCACCAGCAAAGCCAAAGCCGGTTTGTGTGATTGTATATTGGGTAAGACCATTCAGCCATTTGTAATAGCCTTCAACATCGATCAGAAACTGGTCGTTTTCATAGGCTACCCCACCCATCAAGTGGCGCGACCTGCCAACCGGTACACTTGAGTTATTGGACAGCACCCAAAAATTCCGGTTGCCATCTGCAACGTCATTCCGCGTCACTTGATTGATAAATTGATAGAATTGCCCGGTCGCCATTTTTAGCGTATAATTATCATTTACCACGTAACTCGCTGAAAAGCGTTGCTCAAAATAAGGTCCCCCTGTTTGACCATAAAAAAAAACACACCACCCCGCCCCCGAAAGTCAAACCCAAAAATGGGTAAAA
>JACXTT010013845.1_pt1 | contig 10601 bp, 7 predicted proteins | sample 9270951 | NCBI WGS metagenome assembly JACXTT01 (sample SAMN15532306, study PRJNA645909) | rock metagenome | isolation source: weathered quartz diorite | place: Puerto Rico | collected 2017-06-21
AAGAGGTGGCGGCGCGCATGGTGGCGGCCATCGACGCGGCGCGCGCCGAGCGCGACTCGCTGGGCGGCGTGGCGGAAATCACCGCGCAGGGCGTGCCGGCCGGCCTAGGCGAACCGGTATTCGACAAGCTCAAAGCCGATCTCGGCAAAGCGCTCTTCAGCATCCCAGCGGTGGTGGGCGTCGAATACGGCAGCGGCTTCGCGGCGGCGCGGATGCGCGGCAGCGAGCACAACGACGCGTTCGTACCAGGCCCCCCGATCGCCACAGAGACCAACCGCCACGGAGGCATGCTGGGCGGCATCTCGACGGGCATGCCCATCTTCATGCGCGCGGCGGTCAAACCAACGAGCAGCCTCCCGCGCGAACAGCGCACGGTCACGTCGCGCGGCGAGCCCACCACGGTGGTCACCAAGGGCCGCCACGATCCATGCGTCTTGCCGCGCTTCGTGCCGATCGCCGAAGCCATGGTCGCCATCGTCCTAGCCGACCACTGGCTCCGCTGGCGCGCCCAACTCGGCGCCCTGTGACCCGGCGTCCGCTGGGTGGCGACTACCCGTCACGCGAGGACTACCGAATTCGTTGGTCGTGTACGCCAAGCGTCCCTTCGGCGGCGCGTCACATACATCACATTCAGCTACGACACCTTGGTCGAGGACTCGCTACAGAAACTGGGCTGCGCGTTTACATACGCTTTGCCCACCGCCAATGTGGTTTTCGACAAGTCAAATTGCTCATCTGTTGCGGGCGCGGCCGTGCGGGTTCTGAAACTCCACGGTTCCACAAATTGGGCCACGGCATCGACGGCGTTCACGGCTTTTGGAAGTTACGCCGACGTATGGTCCAGGGCGCTGGTTCCTGACATCGTTCCTCCCACTTGGGACAAGCATGTCGAGTCCCAGCTACGGGCAGTTTGGGACGAGGCCATTCGGGTTCTCAGGGTAGTGACGCGCATCGTGGTCATAGGCTTCTCGATCCCCGACAACGACGTGCATTTCAAGTATCTTCTCGCGGCCGGGCTCGCGGACAATGTGTCGCTACGGAGCGTCTGGTTTGTCGACGAGTCACGGATTGTTCAAGAGCGCGCGGACTCGCTCTTCAACTCTCATGGCCGTAAAGTTCACGAGGTCAAGCCCATGTGGCTCGAGGCCTTTATGGGAGACTTTGCACAACATGCCATGAAGTTGGGGCGTGGGTGTCGTGGGATGATGATGGGCCTTTCCAGGGTGTAGCCCACCTGGAAAAATCACGCGTGTCGCTGCGCCATTGATCGGCGGGGCGGGCTCCTCGCCTCGATCGCGTGCCCGAGGGCGTCGGCGGCACGGTCGCTTCGGGAGCGCGCGCTTGAAGCGCGCGCAGTTCCGTTGCGGTGCCGCCGCCGCTTCGTTCGCCGAAGCGCTCTCTCTTCGAGCCGCCCCGCAGGTGAGCGCTATGTCGTTGGACGGACGGAGCCTCCGCGGCTCGTTTCGTTCGGGAGTGCCTGGGAAATCAGGTGTCTTTGCTAGAGATATAGGCCCACCGCGGGATTGCTCCGGCGGCGCAATTGCGGTAGCAGAAAACGTGTCGCTCGGCTCGTACCTCCCCGAAGGCGTCGCCCTCCACCCGAACGCGCGCGCGCTCCTTGGCCCGGAGTCCGAGCTCGTCGCTGCTATCGACATCGGGCCTCTCGGCAGCGATCGAGGTCACGACGCATTTCACGAATTCTTCGGCTGGCGAGGCGAGAACCCAACCGCGACGATGGGCGCGCTTGTGAGCCGGATCGAGGAGAGCTTCGAGATCGCCTATGACGCCAAGGTTCTACGCACGGCCGTCATCGAGAGGCAGCTCGCCCAAGAACACGCGGGCGACGTCGATTTCGACGAGAAGGTCTACGTTGCGGACGAGACCGTCATCGCGTCCGCGCTCGCGCAGCTGCTCTCGGAAGGAAAATGCGACGCCGACGCGCATCCGGCCCTCGCGATCGCGTTCTCGCGCCAAGCCCATCCGCTCGTCCTCGCGCGGACGTTCGGCGATGGTGGCGCGGCGGCGCAACGCCGTCGCTGCCTCGGCGAGGCGAGCCGCCTGCTTGGCGTGCCGCTTGTTGCGCTCGCGGAGGATCCGGCGCTCGCGGGACCTACCGGCGCGCGGATTCGAGGCATCCGCATTTATGGCCCCCCGGTGCGCAGTGAGAACGGGCCTCCGACCACCTCTGAGGTGATGGTGAAGGAGATCCTCGAGGGCGGCGACCGTCCCGGCGGCACGCGCGTCTCGCCCGCGGGATACGCGCACACCACCATCGTCGACGCGCTCTTCTGGAAGCTCTGGGAGGCCGACTTCAAGCTCCCGGACTTCGAGGAGATCTACTTGCTCCCCACCGCATCGCTCCCGCACGGCACGTTCGAGGTCGAGCACTCACCCCGACGCGGGCGGGAGGACTTCTCGCGATCGATCCGCATCGGCGTGGAGCCCGCGCGGTTGCGGGCGATCTGCCGAGGCGACGCCACGGTGGAAGGCATCGAGCTCTTCGGCAGCGCTATTGCTGCGTTCGCCGCGTGCCACCACCTCGACGCGACGGCGGTGGAGGTCGCGCGTGCTGCGCTCCGCGACCACGGCTGCGAAGTGGAGGTCCTCCTCCTCGCGAAGCCATTCGACGGCATTGAGCTCCGCGCGTACCTCGGCCTTCGCGCGAAGGGTAAGCACGAGATGATCGCCGAGTATCGAGACGCGAGCGGCGCTCGACGTGCATCAGCTCCGCTCCAAACCCAACCTCTCGCTGCGGCCAAGGATCTCAAGCTCGTGAAGGGCGTCGTCCAGATCGTCCCGCGATCGCGATCCGATGGTTCCACGCTCAAGTTTCGGCTCGACGACATGAGGCGCGTGCCGTAACGAACGCCGCGCAGGACGCCAACCTGGGCGCCATCCAACCAAGCGCTAGAGCAGCCAGGGCGGGGGAGCCTCGCCTCTGTCGCAAGGGCGGCGGCACGGGCGCGTCGCGAGCGACCATCCCGACGGGTACTAGCTCACGCGTCAGCGACACGAGGCGTCCCTTCGGGAGGAGACCTCGCCCTCTCCACAGACGTCGTTCATTCGCGCAGCGCGACCGCGTCGGCCGACGGCGCCGACGCCAGCACTGCGTCGAGCTTGCCGGCCTTCTGAAGGTCTGCCAACTCGCTGTAGCCGCCGATGGATGCGCCGTTGATGAAGATTTGCGGAACGGTGCGCTGCCCGGAGGCTTCCACCAGCCACTCGCGCAGCTCGTCGCGGTCGTCGACGCGGATTTCGCGGTAGGGGGCGCCTTTTTGGTCCAAGAGGCGTTTCGCGGCGATGCAGTATGGGCACACGCCCGTGGTGTAGATGGCTACGTCTGCCCTGGTCGCCGCGTCCACCGGTCAAGCATAACCATGCTACGCTCGCGCGCCACCTATGGCGGATCAGGGCGGCATCAAGCTCGAAAAGTTCACCCCCGAGGCCAAGCAACTCGTGGCCGGCGCGCAGCAGCTCGCCGACGATCGCCGGCACCAGGACGTGCTGCCTCTGCACCTCTTGGCCCGTGGCGTGGCCAGCTCGCCCGCCGTGAGGGCCGTGCTCAAGAGCGCAGGCGCCGATCCCGTCCAGGTCGGCGAGCTCTGCGAGCGCGCGCTCGGGCGCCTGCCCACCGGCGACCGCGTGGCCTACCTCAGCGCGCGGATGATCGACCTGTTGGATCGCGCCGAGCGGGAAGCCGCGCGCGAGAAGCTGCCGGACGTCGGCATCGCGCAGCTGCTCCACGCGCTGGCGCAGGAGATCCGCGGCGCCGTCGGCGAAATCCTCGGGTCGTTCGGCATCGAACCGGGCGGATTCCGCGATCACGTCGCCGCGATCGACAAGGTGACCAAGATCGCCGCCGCGCCGCGCGCCGCGGATGCCAGCGAGCTCTTGCACGATCTGGTGGCCGCCGCACGCGCCGACAAGTTCGATCCGCTCATCGGTCGCGACGGCGAGTCGCGCCGCCTCCTGCAGATCCTCGAGCGCCGCTTCAAGAACCACCCGATCATCGTGGGCGAGCCGGGCGTCGGCAAGACCGCGCTCATTCGCGGGCTCGCGCACCGCATCGCCCAGGGCGACGTGCCGACCAACCTGGCGCGCGCGCGCTTGCTCGAGCTGGACACGGGCGCGTTGGCCGGCCCCAGAATGCGCGGCGAGACCGAGGCGCGCCTCAAGGCCGTCACCGACAAACTGGCCGGCGAGGGCGAGCCCATCTTGGTGGTCGAAGAGCTCCATGCGCTGTTTTCCGGCGTCAGCAGCATGGGCATGGGTGAGCTGCTCAAACCGCTCCTCGCGCGCGGCGAGATCCGCATCCTCGCCACCACCACCCCCGACGGCGCGCAAAAAATCGAAGAGCGCGACGGCTCGCTGATGCGGCGCTTCTCGGTGCTAACGCTCGAGCCGGCGCCGGGCGAGCTCGCCGAGCAGATCCTGCGCGGCATCGCCTCGCGCTACGAAGAGCACCATCGCGTGCAAATCGCCGAGGGCGCGGTGCGCACCGCGGTGGCGCTCGGCAAGCGCTACGTGGCCGAGCGCGCGCTGCCCGACTCGGCGGTCGATCTGCTCGACGAGACGGCGGCGCGCAAGCGCGTGGAGTACGACGGCACGCCGGCGGCGATGGACGTGGCGATGCGCCGGCTCGAAGCCGTGGAGGCGCAGCTGCGCGTGCTCGCCGACGACGAGTCGAAGCTCGGCGTGCAGACCCGCACCAGGCTCGATCAAGAGGCCGCCGAGCTGCGACCCCGGGTCGAGTCGATGCGCGCCGAGCTGGCGTCGTACAAACAGGCGCCCGAGGGCACGCGCGTGGCGGCGGTCGTCGTCGACGAGAACGACGTCGCGCTCACCGTCAACGAGTGGACCGGCATTCCGGTCGCCAAGATGCTCGAGGGCGAGGCCGACAAGCTGCTCAAGATGGAGGAGCGGCTCGGCAAGAAGATCATCGGCCAAGACGAGGCGTGCGCCGCGGTGGCGCGCGCGGTGCGGCGCGGGCGCGTCGGGCTGCGCGACCCTGGCAAGCCCATCGGCTCGTTCCTGTTCCTCGGGCCGAGCGGCGTCGGCAAGACGTACTTCGCCAAAAAGCTCGCCGAGTTTTTGTTCGACGACGAGCAGGCCATGACGCGGCTCGACATGAGCGAGTTCATGGAGAAGCACATGGCGCAGCGCCTCATCGGCTCGCCGCCGGGGTACGCCGACAGCGAGCAGGGCGGGTTTTTGACCGAGGCGGCGCGGCAACGGCCCTACAGCGTGCTGCTCTTCGACGAGGTCGAGAAGGCGCACGCCGACGTGTTCAACCTGCTGTTGCAGCTGCTCGACGACGGGCGCCTCACCGACGGGCGCGGGCGCACCGCGGATTTTTCGAACATGGTGGTCATCATGACCTCGAACATCGGCTCGAAGCGCATCCTCGAGACCGATCCGAAGCTGTTCGAGAGCGAAGAGGGGCGCGAAGCGGTGCGCGACGTGGTGCGCACCGAGCTCGCCAACTTTTTCCGGCCCGAGCTGTTGAACCGCATCGACGACGTCATCATCTTCAAGGGGCTCACCAAAAAGGATCTGCGCGGCATCGCCGAGGTCGAGCTGGGCCGCGTGCAGAAGATGCTGACCGAGCGCGAAGTGGTGATGCAGATCTCGGACGCGGTGAAGGACCGGCTGGTGGAGCTGGGCTACGAGCCGGCGCTCGGCGCGCGGCCGCTCAAGCGCGCGATTTTGCGGGAGATTCAGAACCCGCTCGCCGAGGCGCTGCTCAAGGAGGGCGTGCTCGGCAGCGGCGTCGTGGCGGTCGAGATGGACGGCGAGAAGGTGGTGTTTCGCAAGGCGGGCGCGCCGAACTGAACGGCCGTTCACCGGGATGACGCGGGGGGACGAGGCCCCGCCCCACGGATCCATGTCTCCGGGGCGCGCGGCGCTTGCCAAGCCGGCAAAAATCCGTATAGTCCCGCTCCCCTAATCGCGGCGGGGACGTGCCCCCGCCCTACGGTTGAGAAGGCAGAGCCATGTACGCGGTGATCAAGACGGGCGGTAAGCAGTACCGCGTCTCGGAAGGCGAGACGCTTCACGTGGAGAAGCTCGCGGGCAAGGCCGGCGATGCGGTCACCTTCGATCAGGTTCTGCTCGTCGGCGGCGGCGACAGCGTCAAGGTGGGCGCGCCGCTCGTCAAAGGCGCCAGCGTGAAGGCCGAGATCATCGACCAAGCGCGCGACAAGAAGATCATCATCTTCAAGTTTCGCCGCCGCAAGAACTACCGCCGCAAGATCGGGCACCGTCAGCCCTTCACCGCGGTGAAAATCACCGGCATCACCGGTTGAGGAGAGACAGCCATGGCTCATAAAAAAGGTGGCGGCTCTTCGCGCAACGGGCGCGACTCGAACTGTCAGTTCCGCGGCATCAAGGCGCACGACGGCGAGCTCATCCGCGCCGGCGGCATCATCGTCCGCCAGGTGGGCGGCACGTTCGCGGCCGGGCACAACGTCGGCACCGCCAGGGACTTCACGCTGTTCGCGCTGGTCGACGGCAAGGTGAAGTTCCACTGGCGCGACCGCACCAAGCGCCAAGTGTCGATCGTCCCGGCGTAGCGCGGGCTCGTCCCCGCCTATCCACGCGCGGAGCCGCGGCCGGGGACAAGCCCCGGCCCTACGTGCGCGGCGGCGGCCGGGGACAAGCCCTGGCCCTGCGTGCGCGGACGCGTCCACAGGGTCGAGATCCAGCCGATGGCGGCGGATCAGAACCCCGGGCCGACCACGCCGCCGTGCGGATCTTTGGCGTTCTTTTTCTTCGTGGCCGGTGAGGCGCTGGCGTTGGCGGCGGCGGCGGCGTTGGCGCGCGCCGCGTCGATGACCGCGTCGGCCTTGGCCTTCTCTTTCTCGGCTTGCGCGGCAAGATCGGCGGCGGCGCGCGAGGCCTCGTCGGCGGCGTGCGCTTTTTTCTCGGCGACGATCTCGCCCACCTGGGTGCGCGCGCGCACCGTCATGGCGTTGGCCTCCGCGCCAAAGCGCGCTGCGGTCGGCACGGCCGGCGCCGGGCGCAGCGCCACCAGGCTTCCGCCGACGATGCCGAGGATGCCGATGGTCGCGCCGATCGCCATCATCGGCGAGCGCTGCCCGCCCGACATGGTGCGCGTGAGCCAGCCCTGGCGCGTGACCGGCGGCGGCGGCAAGCTGGTGTTCTTTTCGGCGTGGATCACCAGCGGTGCGTCGGTGAGCCGCGCGTGGATGCGCTCGAGGCGCGCCGCGAGCTCGCCCGCGCTGGCGACGCGCCGTTCGCGCTCCTTCATGAGCAGCTGGTCGCACACTTCGCTGAGCTCGATGGGCACGTCGGGGCAACGGCGCGTCAGCGGCATGTGCGGCTCGCTGATGATCTTCAGCATCAGCGCGTTGTAGTTGTTGGCGTCGAACGGCAGGTCGCCGGACAGCGCCTCGTACATGATGACGCCGAGCGCCCACACGTCGGCGCGCGCGTCGACGTCGACCTCGCCGCGAGCTTGCTCGGGCGACATGTACGCGGGCGAGCCGAGCACCGCGCCGGTCGACGTCTTGATTTTGTCGAAGTGATCGCTCGTCTCTTTGGAGATGCCGAAGTCGAGAATCTTGGGGTGCACCTCGCCGCCCTTGCCGAACGCGAAGAAGATGTTGCCGGGCTTGAGGTCGCGGTGGATGAGACCGCGCGCGTGCGCCTGCTCGAGCCCCTGCGCCACGATGGCCAGGTAGCGGCACACTTCCACGGCGCGCATGCGGCCCTGGCGCGCGATGCGCGCGTCGAAGCCCTCGCCCTCGAGCAGCTCCATCACCAGGTACGGCGAGCCATCGTCGGCCTTGCCCATGTCGTAGACGTCGACGATGGCCGGGCTCTTGATTTGCCCGCACGCGCGCGCCTCGAGGAAAAAGCGGTTGAGCGCGTCCTCGCTCTTGGACAGCTCGGGCAGGAGAAACTTGACGGCGAAGTCGCGGTTGGTCAGCTCGTTGCGCGCCGCCCACACCGATCCCATGCTGCCCGCGCCGAGGAGGCGTTGCAGCCGGTACTTGCCCGAGATGAGGTCACCGGCCTCCACGCCACACCATCGTAACCTGCCTTTACGGGGCGGGCGCAGCTCCCATCCCCCGAAAGCCGCAGCATTATAGGGAGGATCTGCGCCAATGCAAGGGGATGTGCGCGGATCACTCACAGTGGTTCCAGCTAGAAAGGCGGCGGGATCTCTACGAATTCTTTCGGCGCCATGGCCGGCGGTGTCCCCGACGGCGTCGCCGATGCGGGGGGAGTTACGTTTGACTTGGGCCGATCATTCCCCGCCGCGCCGCCCGCGCCCGAATCTGCCGCGCCGCCGCCCGCGCCGTCGTTGGGCCGCTCGGCGGTCTCGGTGGGCACCGTGCCGGCGAGAAACAGCTCATCGATGGCTCCGGGCTGGTCGAGGTAGGCGAGCTTGCCGGTGGCGGGATCGATGCGCGCGTGCACGATCCCCGGCGGCTCGGGCCACGGGGCGGTGCGCGCTCCGCGGTGCGCGGCCTTCAGCACCTCGACGACCGCGGGCAGCGCCGCGGTGGCGCCCTGCTCGGTCGCGCCGAGCGGCACGGCGTCGTCGTAGCGGGTCCAGGCCACGGAGTGGTAGTGCGGCGAATAGCCCGCGAACCAGGCGTCTTTGGCGTCGTTCGACGTGCCGGTTTTTCCGGCGAGCGGAACGCCGACGCCGCGGGCGGCGCGCGCCGTGCCGCGCTCGACCACCGAGGTGAGCAGGTTCGTGATGAGGTAGGTCTCGGCTTCGTCGAGCGCGCGGCGTGGGAGGGGGCGGTCGGGCAGGGCGAGCTCGCTGCCGTCGGGCGCGACGATGCGCGCGATGAGCTTCGGCTCACCGGTCAGGCCGGAGGCGAAGGTGAGGTACGCGGCAGCGAGGTCGCGCGGCGTGGTTCCGTATGCCCCGAGCGCGAGCGACGGGGTGGGCTTCATGTCGGCGCGCACCCCGAGGCCCGCGGCCCACGACACGACCGGCTCGGCGCCGAGATCGCCGAGCGCCCACAGCGCGGCTTCGTTGACGCTGCGCGCGAGCGCGTCGCGCAAAAAGAGCGGCAGTTTTTTCTCGTCGGGTTTGGGGGGGGGGAGCCACGCCGGGCGCGGAATTTCCACGGGCACGACGGTGGCCGCGGTCATGCGCCGCGAGTGGATGGCGTACGAGTACACGAACGGCTTGAAGGTCGAGCCCGGCTGGCGGTGCGCCTGGGTGGCGCGGTCGAGGCCGCCGCGCACCCCCTCGTAGCTGCCGACCAACGCGCGGATCTCGCGCGCCGGCACGTCGATGAGCACCAGCGCCGACTCGGGGCCGAGCTCGAGGCGGTACTCGCGCGGCAGGCCGTCGTCGCCGAGGCCGCGCTCGAGGGCCGGGCTGACGCGCACCACCGCGCCGTTTTCGGCGAAGCCGCTCGGCGGCAGGCCCTTGGGATTGTAGCGCGGGGCGATGCGCGCCACGGCGTGCGCGGTGCCGACCTCGATTTTCACGAGGCCCTGGGCGTCGTCGGCGCCGCGCACGACGGCGTTGTACACGTGATGGCCGGTGCTGCTGGGCGTGCCCGCGAACGGCTCGTCGCGCTTGGATTTCACGGCGCGCGCGGCGGCGCTGCGCCCGGCAGGCTTGGGCGCGCGGAGGGGCGCGACGAGGCCGTGGCGCTGGGCGTAGGCGTCGAGGTTCTTGCGGACGGCGGCGCGCGCGGCGGCTTGCAGCTCGGGATCGATGGTGGTGGTGACGGTGTAGCCGCCCCGCTTGGCGGCGGGGCCGGCGAGCTTTTCGAGGGTGCGCTCCACTTCGGCGACCACCTCGGGGGCGAGCTCGGCGAGGTGCTCGACGGCCGGGGCGAGCACCAGCGGCTCGGCTTTGGCGTCTTCGATGAGCTCGCGCGGGGCGAAGCCCTTGAGGGCCATTTGCTCGAGGACGGCGTTGCGGCGGCCTTTGGCGCGCGCCGGATCGATGCGCGGCGAGTACACGCCCGGGCCCTTGGGCAGGCCGGCGATCATCGCGGCCTCGGACAATGTTAGTTTGTCGACATTTTTGCCAAAATAATAGCGCGCGGCCTCCTCGACGCCGTAGCGACCGTGCCCGAAGTAGATGTGGTTGAGGTACAGCTCGAGGATCTCGTCCTTGGAGAGCTCCTGCTCGATGCGGCGCGCCAGCAAGACCTCGCGGGCCTTGCGCTCGAAGGTGCGCTCGCTGCCGAGCAGGACGTTTTTCACGACCTGCTGGGTGATGGTGCTGCCGCCTTGGCGCGTTTCGCCGTGGCGCAGGTTGACGGCGAGCGCGCGCAGCATGCCGAGGTAATTGAGCCCTTCGTGGCGGTAGAACTCGGCGTCTTCGGCGGCCAGCACGGCGAGCTTGAGGGACTTCGGAATGGTGTCGAGCGCGACCACCGTGCGGCGCTCGGTGAACAGCTCGGCGAGCACGCTGCCGTCGCGCGCGAGGACGCGCGTCACTTGCGGCGGGTCGTAGTGCTTCAGCTCGGCGGTGGACGGCAGGTTCTGCTCGTAGTGGCGCAAGATGCCGGCGACCGCGATGCAGCCGACGCCGAGCCCCGCGAACCCGGCGGTGGCGAGGCGCTTGGCCCAAACGAGCGCGCGGCTGCTGGGCG
>JACXTT010013846.1_pt1 | contig 10600 bp, 11 predicted proteins | sample 9270951 | NCBI WGS metagenome assembly JACXTT01 (sample SAMN15532306, study PRJNA645909) | rock metagenome | isolation source: weathered quartz diorite | place: Puerto Rico | collected 2017-06-21
CTGGGATATCTGCGCCGTGCGGACCCCATCGTGATGAACCGGTTCGAACTGCTTTACGTTGCCAAGGCGCAGGCGCTCGCACTGGCTGAAGCGGGCTACCGCCCTCCTCTGAAGGCGCGTAATATCCCGGTCGCCGGCTCGACCGGCATTGCCACCATCAAAGGCATGCTCGTGAACATGCGTGAAGGCAACTTCATTTCCGAGCATGATTACCTGATCGGCAGCAAAATCGCCCACGTGATGTGCGGCGGCGACCTGACGCCTGGCAGCCTGGTCGATGAAAGCTGGTTCCTGGAACTGGAACGGACTGCATTTATCGAATTGCTGGCGACGGAGAAAACACAAGCACGTATCGAGCATACGCTGAAGACCGGCAAGCCGCTGAGAAACTAGTGACGAAATAACGAATTTGTGCATTCCCGGGCGCAAACGCACTCTCGGGATAAATCGCAAGCAATATGCGTCTAATCAAAAGTTAGAGGAAAATATCCATGACAACCAGACAAACGCAGGATGCTTATATTGCTGCTGCGGTGCGCACGCCCGTGGGCAAGGCGCCGCGCGGGATGTTCAAGACAGTACGGCCGGACGATATGCTGGCGCATGTGTTAAAAGCAGTAATGAACGAGTGTCCGGGACTCGATCCGGCAGCCATAGACGACGTGATTACCGGTTGCGCCATGCCGGAGGCGGAACAGGGTATGAACGTTGCGCGCATTGGGCTACTGCTGGCCGGATTGCCAAATAATGTTCCGGGGATGACGGTCAATCGTTTCTGCGCCTCTGGCCTGCAGGCGGTGGCGCTTGCCGCCGATCGCATCCGGCTGGGCAATGCCGACGTGATCATCGCTTCCGGCACGGAGAGCATGAGCATGGTGCCCATGACAGGTAACAAGATGTCGCTGGACCCTGCGATATTCCAGCACGATGAGAACGTCGGCATTGCCTACGGCATGGGCATAACCGGAGAAAAAGTCGCACAGCGGTGGCACGTCAGCCGGGAAGCGCAGGATGAATTCGCGGTGACGAGCCATGCCAGGGCGCTCAAAGCTATCGAGACGGGTGAATTCAAGGATGAAATTGCACCCTACACCGTGGAAGAGCACCGGCCGGATCTTGCCTCGCACGAAGTTCGCACCATATCCATGGTGAAGGACACCGACGAAGGCCCGCGCCCCGGCACCAGCGAGGAGGTTCTATCCAAACTGAAACCGGTATTCGCAGCCAACGGTTCGGTAACGGCGGGCAATAGTTCCCAAATGTCCGATGGCGCAGGTGCGGTGGTGGTGGCGAGCGAGGCGGCGCTCAAGCGCTTCGATCTTACTCCCATCGGCCGTTTCCTCGGGTATTCGGTGGCTGGCGTTCCGCCGGAAATCATGGGCATCGGCCCGGTCAAGGCCATACCCAAGGTCCTGCAACAGGTTGGCTTGAAGCAGGACGATCTCGAGTGGATCGAATTGAACGAAGCCTTCGCAGCCCAGAGTCTCGCGGTCATCAACGAACTGGGGCTTGACCGCGCCAAGGTCAATCCCCTGGGCGGCGCTATTGCACTGGGCCATCCACTGGGCGCAACCGGTGCGATCCGCGTGGCCACGCTGATGCACGGCCTGCGCCGGCATCATCGGAAATACGGTATGGTCACGATGTGCGTCGGGACCGGCATGGGCGCCGCAGGTATTTTCGAGGCGCTCTGACGCGGGCTTTGCAGGCTTGCTGGGTTATTTTCCGAAATAGACGTAGGCTTTCTGTGGTACAGCCGCTTCCTTGAATCGCTTGCGCTCGTCCAGATCCAGCTTCTTGTCCCACCAGATGGCGCGCGCTTTTTTCTGCTCCTCCGGCAATTGCGGATTTTTTTCGAACAATTCGCGCATGAATTTGGTATGGTCAGATTCGTAGAGTTTCATTGTCTGATTTATCCTCTCTCTTTCTCTCTTCCTTTGAATGACGCACAGAGTCACTGATATCACCGATACAGCGAGCTCGCAAACCCTCAAACTTTACCATACCCGGAGCAGCTCGCACAGCTCGGCAAGGTAACATAGGTTGTGTGTAGGATGGGTGGAGCGAAGCGCAACCCATCGACAACGCTCCACCTATCCTGCGCAATCATGCACGGCATAGCTCGAAATATTAGCGGCGATCAAGTTTTTTGACGAATTCCGTAAAAGGCAGCGCAAATTCATTTTCAAGCTTTTTTGCGCGTTCCGGCAAATCTTCCCATACACGTCTGCCAGGGTTTTGCCTGAAGGCGAAAACAATCAGATTGCCATGCGGATCAGCTGCCAATGTTGAGACGTGTCCGGAAAAACTGTTATCGATGCGCCTCATGTAGTTCTGAAATCCTCTGCCTCTACTGAGCAGATTGACCACCAAGACCCCATTTCGTTTCAATACCGTGCGGGCGTGGTCATAAAAGTCCTGCGTACAAAGCGAGGCAACCTGACAGCCGTCGTCGAATCCATCGACCATCAGCACATCCGTGCTGGCGGGATGGCTGGCGATATATTCGCCCCCTTCACCCATCAAGACTTGCAGACGCTCATCATCGGGCGGCACAAAGAAATAATTGCGCGCAGCCGCAATGACTTGCGGGTTGATTTCAATCACCGTGGTTCGGGTGCCATGCAGCCGGTGATAGACAAATTTTGCCAGGGAACCTCCTCCCAGGCCGATCATCAGGATATTTGCCGGGTGGGGATGGAATAGCATAAAGCCCATCATGCACCGGGTGTAAGCCAGTTCCAGCTGATCGGGAGCGGCCAGCCTCATGGCGCTCTGCACCATGCTGTTGCCCAGGTGGAGCGAGCGCACACCATGCTGCTCACTCAGGTGAACACATGATTCACCCCCGGCATGCCGGGCGTTCAACATGGAAAGGCCTGACGTGATGTATACACTTTTAACTTTACAACCCGCCGTAATTGGCCTACTTTAAATAAAAACTTCGCCTGTTCCGTAGCTTCAAGTTTCAAGGCTTCTTCTAAAAAATGTCGATGATTCAAGGTTCAAGCCATGAATAAGTCAATTGTAGTCTTCCTCGTGTCGTCATGCTTTTTATCGGCCTGCGCGACCATCGGGTTGAAAGAAAAAACGGAAACGTACGGGTCAAAATTTACAGGGAATCATATTACGCTGTCGCGCTGCGTCCTCGACAGCCTGCAGTCGGATAGCCGATGGCTGATCCGCGGCCTGCAATACGATGTCCGGCAATACCCGGGCATCGGGGCTACTGAAATTTATGCCTATCCGTCCGGTTCACTGCCGGGCACCTATGCCCGTAACTGGTCGATGAATCCTGATGCGGTGATCAGTTATTCTTCACCAGCACCCACGGCCTATGCGTTCTCGCCAGGCGCCAACTACAGCAGCGGCGCGAGTCCCGGTTATTCTTTCCTTTTGACGATAAAAAGAACCGACGACATGACGGTCGTTGCGACGCTTGCCGGGAAAAGTTATGAGAGCGGCATCGCATGGGGAAAGCTGAAGGCATGCTCGGCTGATTGAACCCGTTTCCCATTGCCGGGCCGGCTTCGCTGACCCACTCGCTATCTTCTCGTCCTCTATCTCCTTGTTCAAACGCAATAAAATAAAAAATAATCGGATACGATCCGGGGATATGGTCATTTTGCGCGCCGTCCGCGCTAAAATGCGTTTTTGGTAAACCCGGATTTGCTGAATGAGCGGAATGATGGTGACTGAATGATGTGCATATCGACATCAAGGAAGTCGGCGCGGTCACTGCGAACAGCAGGGCTGGCGCTGGCCTTGCTGGCTCTCCTGGCGGCTCCCCCCGTGCTGGCGGGAGACTTCGAGGATGGCATGCAGTATATCATTGCCAAGGATTACGCCAAGGCGGTGGAATCCTTCAAGAAAGCGGCAGCCCAAGGGAACGCGGACGCGCAGTTCAATCTGGGCGTGCTGTATTCACGAGGCCGGGGGATTGCTCAGGATCACGAACAGGCGGCAAACTGGTTTCGCAAGGCTGCGGAGCAGGGAGATGTTCCGGCCGAGTCGATGTTGGGCTTCCTGTACCTCAAAGGCCAGGGAGTCAGGCAGGACTACCAACAGGCAATGTTCTGGTACCTTAGAGCTGCGGAAAAAGGCTATGCCATTGCCCAGCACAATCTGGGCGTCATGTACGCAAAAGGGCAAGGCGTTGCGCAGGACTATGAGAAAGCGCTGTCGTGGTACCTCAAGGCGGCGGAGCAGGGCCATCCTCCCGCGCAGACCATCATGGCCTTCATGTACCTCAAAGGCCAGGGTGTCGCCGAGGATGACAAACTGGCGGCGTCCTGGTATCGCAAAGCCGCGGATGGCGGATACGCGGAGGCGCAATATGCGCTTGGCGTGCTCTACGCAAAAGGCCGCGGGGTTGCGCCAAGCGATCATGAGGCCGTGTCGTGGTACCGCAAGGCCGCGGAACAGGGAAATGCGGACGCTCAATTCAATCTCGGCATCATGTATGCCGCGGGCACGGGCGTTGCGAAGGACGATCCGCAAGCCGCGTTATGGTATCTCAAGGCGGCTGATCAGGGAAATGCAAAAGCACAATTCAAGCTGGGCGTGGCCTACGCCAGGGGCCGGGGTGTCGCGCAGAACGATTACGATGCGGTGACCTGGTACCGCCAGTCGGCGGAACAAGGCTATTCTCCCGCTGAATTCAATCTCGGGACCATGTACGCGACAGGAAAGGGAGTCATGCAGGACGATCACCAGGCCGCCTCCTGGTATGCCAAAGCCGCCGAGCAAGAGGATCCGGATGCGCAATACAACCTGGGCGTAAGGTATGACAGCGGCCGAGGCGTAAGTAAGGATGAGCAGCAGGCTCTGTCCTGGTACCAGAAGGCGGCAGAACAAGGATACGCGCGCGCGCAATACAGCCTGGGCGTGAAGTATGACAATGGGCAAGGTGTTGCGCGGGATTACACACAGGCCATCTCCTGGTATCGCAAGGCCGCCGAGCGGGGTCACCGGGGCGCGCAAACGAATCTCGGCGTGCTGTACTACAAGGGCCACGGCGTGAAAAAAGATTATGTCGAGGCGGACAAGTGGTTCAGTATCGCCGGCGCGGGTGGTTACGAGGACGCGAAAGAGAACCGGGAACTCATGGAAAAACTCATGACGCCCGTACAGGTGGCCGAAGCACAGCGGCTGGCAGAAGAGTGGACAAAAGCGCATCAGGAGTGAACATTAAACCCAGATAATCCATTAGGACGCGAGAGAGATTATCTGGGTTAAACCTGAATCTTGTAGTTGATCGCTCATCTTTTACTTTATCCCTCCGGCCGAATTATTTCCCCGGTCTCACTGTATTCTTTCAACGGGATCGAAACCGGATTTTAGCGCGGGAATTCGCTCTTTAGAATAGAGAGCTTGTCAATTTGTCATTCCGTCTCGGGCATGGTCCGTTAATTATGATCTGTCGCTCATCAAGGGAATGATATTGACAGGTCCGGTGCGGACGAGCCTTTGGGGCGGACATAACCGGATCATTCGGCTAGAATGAAGTTTTGGAGGGACTTTTCATGAGTGCAGCACTCGAGTCCGTGCCGCGCATCAAGCGGTTACTGATTGTCGCGCTGGTCCTGCTCCTCCCCGCGTGCCAATCAACAGATACAAGGCAGGTTGGCGGACTGCTCGGCAGCATCGGCGGAGCTATTGGCGGAAGCTATCTGGGTGGCTATCTTGGGGGCGGGACCGCAGGCAGTATTGTGGCGTCTATCCTCGGAGGCGTGGCGGGCTGGTATGTCGGCGCGGGGATTGGAGAGCATCTCGGAAAGGATGACAAGCAAAGCATGGTCACGGCCTCGCAACGGGCGTTCGAAACCGGACAGACGCAGACATTCAGCAATCCCGATACCGGGGTGAAGGGCAAGGCTGAAATCGTATCATCGGCCCAGAAAGCAGAAAATCCCGAATGCAAGACCATCAGGCAAACCGTCGTGCTCAAAGACGGGAAAATAATGACCGATGACGTGAATAACTGCAAATAGCCAAAGCGTGATGCGCGGTCTTGATGTGCGCCCGAATGCTATCGAATAAGTCTGGAACGCGGTCATTACTCTGTGTGGCGGTCGTGCTGGAACCCGAAACCCATGCCGTACTATTGGCGGACTTTGGTATACTAGGCGGAGTAGTTCGCCGCACGCAGATACCTCTCTACCAACCAGTCCAATTACAGGCTGAATCCACAACAGGCGCTTCGGCTCCCGTTTTACATTCATGATCAGCCTGTGCCGGCCCCAACCGGCAGGGGGTAAGTACGGTTTCATACTCATTAATTCGTTATTTAGGCCGTTGTTGATGTTGAATCTGTCACATAAGAAATTCTGGGGCCATGAAACAAAAAAAAGGCAAAGTATCTGATAATGTCCTTCCGCTCGATCAGAAAAACTCGAGCGTTGAACTCGAAGAACTCAGGCATTCTCATTCCATTCTTCAAACCCTTATTGCGCTAGTTCCTGCCGGCACCCGAGGTGAATTTGCCGGATTGCTGCAATCACTCGCCAAGAATGGCAACTCACCGGCATCTGATCCTGATCGCCGTCGCGCTCTGCGGATTGTGGAAGAAGTTTGCAGGCAAGAGCATCCCGACAGAGAAATTACACGGCATGAAACCGAACGAAGAGTAGGAGAAAGGCGGAAGGGGGACAGGCGAGAGCAGCAGCCAAACAATTATGGAAGGCCCTGGACGCTGGAGCAGATCCAGATCCTGGAAACGCTTGCCAGTCAGAATACGCCCATAAGGCGGATTGCGCTCAAGCTGGGCAGGACTTCGACCGCAGTTCAGTCCAAAGCCAAGGAAATTGACCTGCCCCTGAAACTGATCAGCTAGATACGCTCGGGCGGATTGAGAATTTGACGCGACAACTTCGCGTCGCAATTCGCATGATGGATGGCAGCATTACGGGCAATCTCCTAATCTCTTGGTCAGTGCAGTGAAGCTTGTCTAACCGAAGAAGATCATGACTTCCTGCGCCATTCGTCCCCGACCTTTTCGTATTCCTTCTTGACCGCTGCCCACGCTACCTTGTGCGCGGTTTCCTCGTGTGAAGCATCGCCTCTGCGTTCCTCGGGGTGTTTGTATTCATCCCAGGCATTATTGAAAGCCGCCCGGTAAATCTCCTGAGCATGCTTCGGCAATACGTGCGTGACATTCTCTGGAAGATCTTCCGATGTTTTGTATGGCATGGCGCTTCTCCTGAACGGCAGGTAATAGGAAATAGTGCAGTTTGGGGCACACACGCAGACCCAACGATGCAAACGGCTGGCCTAGGAGCCTGTCGGACTTAAAGGAAATCGGCTGCAAAAGTGACTGGCCGGTCCATATTTCGCCGCTTTTTTAGCCAATAGAATAACTATTGGCCTGCAAAATCGTCAAAATCTGTCCTCGCCCAGTCATTTTTTCGCTTCGATTCTTCAAGTCCGACAGGCTCCCAGGCAATTTGGTTTAATTGACGGATTGCTCTCAATCAGCGACAAAAAACTGCCTGCCCGGATGGCGCGTGCAATAAAAAGATAGATGATCGATGAGCCGGGTACAAGGAAAGACGATATATATCGCGTGCATGTTATTTACCCGGGGGGCTGAGCGCTTGGAAGATTATAGGGGCACGAGTAACTCGGCCCTTAAAGAAAACCGTGGTCTGTCTCCAATTCCTCAATTCCCACCAATTCCCACCAATTCCCAATTTTAAACTGTACCTTCAATTCTAAAGCAACACCCGCCGCTCCCGGCCAGTGCTCTCGGTCATATCTTTCGCCCTGCAACTCGCACATCATGGGCTGGCTGCCTTTCCACCTGGAGAGCTTAACACCGCGCTCGTGTAACTGCGTTATGACCACCCAGCCCTGCAGCTTTGAGGGAAAACCTCAGGGTCAGACCCCGATTTCCGGTGTTGCTTTTTCAAAGCGATCACCTATGGTGAGTTAAGAGATTCCAATTGATTGTCTTTCTATACCCTTAACTTCCCCCCCAGGCTGTTGGGATTGATCGCATGTTTTTTCAGAAATGATGAGATAGAGAAATCATCTGTACTTGGTTAAATATGAGAAAAGCTCTGAAGGTCTCGGAAAACCGGATTCGCAATAAAGGAGGAAGAGACGATGACTACGATTGAGATGCAGGCGATCGAGGGCTATGCTTCCGTTAGCTCTGTTTATCCAGGCGAGACAATTTCCTTCCAGGTCCGCACGCAAGCTCCGAACTCCCACTTTGAAATAGAAATCTATCGTAAAGGTAAAGAGGATACCCTCGTCCATAGCGGGTCAGGAACGGCATCAGACTATAACACTCCGGATAATGCATCTGAAGCGGGTTGCGGTTGGCCACCGGGATACTCGTTGATAATTCCCGACAATTGGTCAACGGGGTTTATATTGCTCACCTTACCAGCTCTGTAGAAGTGCTGCCTCGAGGCGCGACAACAGACGTTTTATTCGTTGTGAAAGCCAAGGCTCCTGGTAAAAACTCCAGGATCCTGCTCCAGCTAACGGTTAATACTTACCAGGCCTATAACTACTGGGGCGGTAAAAGCCTTTACACTGATCCTCGTGCTTTTAAGGTTTCTTTCAACCGGCCTGATTCCAATTCGTGGGAGTTTTTCTATGAGCGTGACTTCATCCAGTGGTTGGAAAACAACAAATTCGAGGTGGAATATTGCACAGGTATTGATCTTCACGCCAATCCTGATCTTTTGAACAATTATCAATTATTGTTGAGCGTTGGTCATGACGAATACTGGTTCTGGGAGATGCGGGACAACGTCGAAGCTTTTATTGGAAACGGAGGGAATGTTGCCTTCTTCAGCGGGAATGTTTGCTGGTGGCAGGTTCGATTTGAGGACAACAATCGAACGATGGTTTGCTATAAAGATGCTCAAGCTGATCAAAACGCAAACCCTGGGATTGACCCACATCGTCTAACTGTGAATTGGATAGACCCGCTCGTTGGCCGGCGGGAAAACCGGATGACCGGGGCAAGTTATGAGCATGGTGCGGATTGGTACGACCCGGATCCGGTAGTTAGCAGACCGGTTGTCGGTTATACCGTTAGGCTCAGCCAGCATTGGATTTTTGACAACACCAATCTTAAAAATAACGATAAGTTTGGCGCAGAGAGTCTGATCGTAGGCTATGAGGCAGACGCCGCGTTATTTACGGAAACCCTTGGTATTCCGCAAGTGACAGGCACAGACGAGACTCCGATGAATTTCCAGGTTCTCGCAACAGCGGATCTAAGTAACTGGGCTGTAGGCAAGAACCGTTCTGGTCCAAATGATGATGGCACAGGCAAGGCGACATTGGGGATCTACCGAAATAACGGCCTCGTCTTCACAGCGGCAACAATAGATTGGTTCCGCGGGCTCACAGGTGCGTGGAATGTTATACAGCAGATTACCCACAACGTTATAACTCGGCTCAGTTGTCCTTGCACGCTTTCCCCTGACATCGCCAACAGTGGCTTTGAAAAATGGAGCGGAATGGCGGGCTCGCAACCGGATCGCTGGGTTCTCGAAGGGCAAGGGAACATATCCCGTGAGGAAACCTTGCGAATAAGCGGGAAATCAGCCTTAAAATTGACGCTACCGCGGGCAGGACATGGATCAGCCAAGGGAGTTTCAATTGCGAGGGACGCAACAATTATCGTATTGCCTGTTGGGCCAAGGCAGATCACCCAGGCGCCACGATTCGGCTACAGAGTACGGCTTCATGGCGGGACTTCGCCACCGCCTCGCATTCGGGTACTGGTAATTGGGAATACTTGAGTGCTGTAGGAGTCGTAAACGATGAGGGACCCATATTCCCCGCACGTAAAGATACAACTAGATCAGGGAGTCATCGCCTTTTTTGATAACGTTGCCGTGGAAGTGTTTTGATATAACAAATGATAAGGATAAGTTGGCATATGTCTTAGGGGATGGGAATTCGCTATTGATTGTGCTATTGATTGTGACCCTATGATTGGGCTTTGACTGCTTTTATCGATTGGTTTCCCGCCGTGTGTGCGGATTGACGCCGGAGTCGAAACCGTTTTTGCGGTTCAGAATTTGACTGTGTCTGCAATCAACTTCCTGCGTTCGATAAAGAGCGAGTTCCCACGCATTTTTTTTGCCTCTGCTTTTGCACACGTTGCGGCTTCCGCAATATGATGACTTGTAAGAGCGGCGGCGGCATCAATTTGCACCGCTCCTAGCGACATACTGACCAATTCGGTAAAAGTTTGAAAACCTTGTCGATTCTCGGACATATACCCGCCCAGCGCCAGATGCTCATCGCTATAAAAACGACGGGTTGCTGGTGTAAATGAGCGCAGCATTTGCTGACAGCGAGCTTCCCAATCGCTGCTTCTGAACACAACGATGAAATCGTCACCGCCGATATGGCCGATAAAATCGCTATCCTGATCGGTATGGCTTTTCAATATATCGACCGTTACCTGGATGATTTCATCCCCCTTGCGATATCCGTATAAGTCATTGAACGACTTGAAGTGATCCAGGTCGCAGTAACAAATAACAAAATCTTCCCCGGTTGAAAGAAGGAGGTCGATATGCTCATTGATGGGGACATTACCCGGTAGTTGAGTCAGCGGATTGGC
>JACXTT010013847.1_pt1 | contig 10600 bp, 8 predicted proteins | sample 9270951 | NCBI WGS metagenome assembly JACXTT01 (sample SAMN15532306, study PRJNA645909) | rock metagenome | isolation source: weathered quartz diorite | place: Puerto Rico | collected 2017-06-21
GTTGTGGCCGAACGTAACCCCCGGTGGCGGACTCTCCATTGGCCGTTCCGTAAATCATGCCAGGTCACGATGAAGTAGCTATTGCTCAGCGTTGCGACGGAGGCGCGCGCCTGATCATAGGGGCTGGCCGAATTGACGAGGAATTCGGAACCCACCTTGGCGCCGCTTGCATCATAGACCTGAGCCTTGACGTCGGGCGCCGAGCTGCCCTGGTTGGTCCAGGCGACGACGAAGGATGGTCGGAGTGTTCTGGTTGTTGGCGGTGACGCTGTTGATCAGAAATTCGGTCCCGACCGGGGTGCCGCTCGCGCTGTAGATCTGCGCCTTGATGTCACCATTCGTGCTGTTCTGGTCCTGCCAGGAGACGACAAAGCCGCCGTTGCTCAGGCCGGTGACGACGGGAGACGCCTGCGAACCCGCGGTCTGGGTGTTGACCAGGAATTCGTCGCCGACCTTGCTGCCGTCGGTCGCGTAGACCTGCGCCTTGATGGCGGAGCCGCTGGTGTCGCCGAGCGTGCCACTGCCGCTGTTGGAGCCGGCGAGGCCGTCCTGCCAGGTGACAACAAATCCACCATTGGCGAGGCCGGTAACGGAGGGATACCACTGGCTGCCAGCCGTCTGGCTATTGACCTGAAATTCGGTGCCTATTTTTACGACGGTCGTGGGCGCGATCATAACATACCTCAAATGATGCTGAAGAATTGCGTGAAGGAGTTGAATTCGGCACCGCCGCCGGTGCCCGCGGAGGCATGGCGCTGAACCCGCGCAGAGGTTTAAATGATCTGTTTATGATGTTTTATGATATCATGCTCGCGTAACATGCGACATTTCGTCCGAAGTTATGTTGCGTTATGATAGCAGAGGGGGAATTGCATCGTCGGATGCGGTTCGCGCGCCGTTGGTTGAGGCGGCGCCGCATTACCTTCCCAATGGAAGGTTGTTGCGAGTGGTCGTCGGGTGATAGCCGGGAAGAGCATGCGCCAATCGGCGCGCCGCGAACGTTGCGGCGGCGGACGCTGTGCCGGGACCTGGTCCCGGCACAGCGGACTTGTTCTCGATCAGGTCTGAGCGTTGACCAGCGAAGGCGTCGTGGGAGTCGTGACCTGCGGGGTGATCGCATCCTGGCCTGCGTCCGGCACCAGGCTTGCCGAGAACTGCGAGAGCAGTGAAAGCGACACGGCTGTGCCTCCGTGCCCGTCGGACACCACATTCATCGCGGTGCCGGCTTCTACCCCGGCGAACTGATAGGCGAGGGACCCGCCGCTCGTGGTCAGTGTCAGCGTCGAGCCGTCGAACTCGAACGAGGTCACCGAGAGGTTCAGGAAGTCGATGGTGTCGCCGACTTCGAAATTCGAGATCGTGCCGGTCAATCCAGAAGGGTTGTCAAGGTAAAGTGCTGCGGCCGCGCCGGCAAAGTTGACGCCGTTTTGAACCCCGCCGGCGAGCACGTGCTCGACCCCGCCAGCAAGGTGCGTGTTGCTGGCTGTACCCGCAACGTCGATTTCGCCGCTGTTGATCGTCGTGTCGGATGCCGTTCCCGCGACAAACTCAAATCCACCATTGACGATCGTTGCGACAGCAGAGCCGTTGGCGTCGACATATTGCAGTCCGCCGCGGTTGACCGTCGTCCCGCTCGCCAAGCCGCCTGCGCCGACGTACTCATTGCCGCCAGCCACGATCACGGTGTTGGTAGCTGTGCCGTTCGCGAGGACCTGAAGGCTGCCGCTCACTGTGCTGTCCTGCACACTGCCGTTCACCACGTCCACGAATCCGCCGGCCTGGACGTTTGTCGTGATCGCGGTGCCGCCCAGCACGACGTGCTGGATGCCGCCGTTGTCGATGGTTGTGTTGACGGTCGTGCCGGCGACCTCCTGGGTGCCGCCACCGTAAACGACGGCGTTGTTGCCGGTTCCGAGCACGTATTGGTAGCCGCCGTTGTTGACCTGGGTACCGTTCGCCGTACCGTCCGCGGCAACATATTGCAGGCCCTTGGCTGTAATGATCGTGCCGTTGGTGGTGCCGCCGGCTGCCACAAACTCGTCACCGCCGCTCACGATGACGGTCGCGTTGGCAACGCCTCCAGCCAACACCTGCCGGTACCCGGCCAGCGTTGACCCGTTGACGGTGCCGTTCCAGATGTCCTGGTAGCTGCCCGCCGCGATGGTGACGTTGTTGGCGGTGCCGCCACCATAGACGTGCTGGACGCCGCCGCTGGTGATAACAGCGCCGTTCACGGTGCCGTAGTTGAATTGCGTGCCGCCCACGATCGTCGAGCTGTTGGCCGTTCCTCCGGCGTCGATCAAGATAAGGCTGCCGGTGCCGACAGCGGTCGCGCCGGTCACTACGCCGCCGTTCGCGACCTCAAGGGTGCCCGGAGCGACAACAACATAGGTTGTGTTGGTGGAAGCGGAGACGGTTGTCGTGCCGCTGGATACGAGTTCAGTGGTCATTGGTGCCTCAAATAAGAGAAGTTGGATGCGTCGCGATGTAATTACAGTTCGGGACGCGAATCATTCCGCGTCGTGCGTGATATATTTTAAATTATAACAGATATTGTGATGTTATAAATGATATTCGTGTTACTGCAGCGTGGCTTGTCGACGCATCCATGCGCGGGCGCGGGAAATTGCCCGGGTTTCTCGCGGTGTCGCGGGCGTTTTCGGGGCGCTACAGGCACCCATGACTGCCGCCGGCAGCCTTTTGCCGGCGCATCTTCGCCGGGACCGGATCGTCAGGAATGAAGCGGGGGCTTCAGCGCGCCATGCGCTTGCCCGGGGGATTCCGGAAGCGCTCAACGCATGAGCTAGCGCTCGACAGGAGTCGTGACGGGCTTGGGCTGCGCGGCTCCAAAGGACACCCATACATTCGGATCCGTCACGCTTTGGCGAGACAGATACCGATAGTTCGTTTCATGCCAGAACAGGATTTCCGGCGTCTGGTTGTCGAGGATCATTTCGCCACGGTCGGAGCGGACGGTCAGAACCGCGTGACGCCCCTTGTTCGCATTGGTCTCCTCGACCGTTGTGATCAAAAGTGCGCCCTGCGGCCACCCAGCCTTGGCAAGGAGGCGCCGCTTGAGCAGGACGATGTCTTCGCAATCACCCCGGTCGAGCGGGAAGGCCCAGCGTTCTGCCGTTCCATAGAGCTCCGGGTCACTGGTCCAACGCACGCGATCGTTGACGTATTTGTTGATCTGGTACAGCTGCTGGAGCAGATCGGGCGTGAGGATGACGTCGCGGGCTTGGTCGGCGAGGGGCCGGCACTCTTCGGCATTCTCGGCGCAGAATTGCAGCCAGCCGGTGGGGGCCCTTGTGGCGCCGCTCATCGCAGCAAACACCGTCGGGCGGGCCAGAAAGGCGTTCGCGGGAACGGAGCCCGACAGGCAGACGGCGAACAGGCCTGCGGCGGCCATCGCCCATCTGTTCAGTCTCTGCTTCCCCGTGCAGGTCCTCGTCATGCCGTCCCCCAATGCTGCCTGGACGGGGAGGTTGGCAGAGACAACTCGCGATCCGGCTAAGCAATTGCTTCAAATTGCACGGATCTCCGTGATGACGGTCGGGCGGGCGGCAGCCATGGTTTGATTTCCGTTAAGACCCGATCAGCGCGCGTCAGTCGCGGCATGATGGTTTGTCGCCCGTTCAAGGCGGCTCGGTCTTATGTGATGTCTTGGAAGTGTTATGATGCGCTGATTTGATGTTCGACGGGGCGGCGTCATCGTGACCGTTATCCCGGCCAGAGGCTGACAGCGGTGGCCAATGTGATGTCTGAGCAGGTAGCGGATTCCGGTCAGATTGCCGACGCGCCGGGCGTTGCCAATTCGCAATGCCGCCGTGAAGGGGGTGTTGGAAGCGTTCCTGGCTTTCGTCCCAACGCTGTCGCCATTGGAGTTGGTGTCCTGGCCGCCGTGACCAGCGTGGCCGTTGGCGAGGGCGCGGCGGGTATCCTTGGTGCGGGGCTGGCGCTTGTGATGCTGGCGATCGCGGTGATCGACGCCAGATCATTCCTGATTCCTGACCCTTTGAACATTGCCGGGGTGATGCTCGGCGTTGCCAATGCAGCAGTGCTGGGGCAGGGGAATCCTGAGGTATTGGCTGAGGCAGTGCTGCGCGCCGTCCTCGTTGCTGCTGCCTTCGCCGGATTGCGTCTGGTCTATGTCCGGGTGCGCCGGCGCCATGGTATTGGCCTCGGTGACGTCAAGCTCGCGGCGGTGGCGGGGATCTGGCTTGACTGGCCGGTGGTGCCGATCGCCATCGAGATTGCGGCGCTCACGGCGCTCGCGACCTACGCGCTGCGCCGCTATGTGCTGCGCCATGGAGTGCTGCCCGGCAGTCGTGTGCCGTTCGGACCATTCCTTGCTCCTGCGGTCTGGATCGGCTGGTTGCTTCAGACGGTGGTGCTGGGCGGCTGGTGACCGTCAGCACTCGCCTTCGCGACCGATCAGAACGGCGAGTCCCCAGGCCATCGCAGAGAATGCCATTGTCCGGCGGCGATCTGGCCGCGGGTCATCTTCGAGGCCACCGCATTGCGCAGCTGCCCGTAATGATCGCGCAGGCGTTTTGGTGCGCGGGCCGCTGCTAGGTTGAGCCATTTGTAGGCAGCGACCTCATCTTGCGGAACGCCCTGGCCCTTGTCGTAGGCGAGGCCTAGCAGATATTGCGCTGTGGTATCACCTTGCTCGGCCGCCAGCCTGTACCAGTAGCTTGCTGCATCATACGCCTGTGGAAGGCCTTGCCCCGTCGCGTACATGAAGCCGACCATGGCCTGGGCGCGGGCATTTCCCCGTTCGGCCAGCGGTAACAACAGATGAGCGGCGCGGTTATATTCGCCGCGGGCAAACGCGCCGCTTCCCGCCCCGAGAGCGTCCGCGTGGGCAACGTTGGATGCTGCGATTTCCAGTAGGGCGGCGACGACAGCGGCGACAAGGAGCCTGTTCGATCTGATCATGTGGTCCGCTCCTGCTGTGGTTGGCGCGCCCGGCAAATCGAATGGGCTCAGCGGTAGGTGGGCGGTGTGGTCTGCCTCGACCCAATGGCGTTGATCGAGCCGCGCAGCTTTGTGCGCAGCTCCTCGGCGACAAAATGAGCGTCGGCGCCGTCGCGGATGATTTGCGGACGGATGAAGATGATCAGCTCGGTGCGCTTGATCTGCTTGGCTGTCTGTCCGAAGACGACCTCGCCAATGCCGGGAATCTGGTCGAGGCCCGGGATGCCCGAGCGGGTCTTGTTCTGGGTGTCGCTGATCAGACCTGCCAGCAGCACTGTTTGCCCGCTGGCGACCGCCACGGAGCTGCGGACCTTGCGGGTCGACACGGTCGGCGTGAGGGAATTGGTCGAGCTTGACGATGAAGATGAGGACGAATTGCTAACGGGATTGCTGATCTCCTGCTCGATATCGAGCCTGACATTGCCGTTGGCGTTGATGCGAGGCACCACGCGCAGGATAATTCCGGTACTGCGATAGTCGGTCGTATTGGCGATCGTGTTGTTCCCGGTCAGAACCGTGGCGCTTCCCGTCTGGATCGGGATCTCGTCGCCGACCTGCAGCGTTGCGATCTGGTTGTCGATGACGACCACCGAGGGGTTCGACAGGACTTTGACGTCCGTGATCGAGTGCAAGGCGTTGAGGATGGCTCGGGGCGTGGCCGCCGAGCCGACAAGGAAATTGAAACCCGGAATTGCTCGGTTGAGGGCGATGTCGCCCGCGGCCTTGACCAGCGCAGACGCGCCCGCGTAGCCGGTCGAGCCGACGTCGGGTTTCAGCCCGAGATCGCGGCTCATGATGTAGGACTGGATTCCATATTGCAGGCCGTCGGTCAGCGTGACTTCGGCGATCGTGGCGTCGATGGCGACCTGCAGCTGCGGCTGATCGACCTCCTTGATAGTTTGCTCGATGATGCGGTACTGCTCCTGGCTCGCGTAGATCAGAAGCGTGTTGTTGACGCTGTCGGCCGTGATGCGTACGCCGTCAAGGACATTCCCGGGACCTGAGCCACCGGCTCCTGCCCGTCCGGAATTCTGGCCGGAGGCAGAATTGTCGAACAGACTGCCACCTTGTGTGCCGGGCGCCGAACCGTAGGCGGATTGATTTCCGGCGGAGGAATCCGCTATCCCGCCGCTCGCGGCCCGTCCGCCTGATCCGATCCCTCCTGATGATTGACCGGTCGGCGAGGCCGACAGGCGGCTGAGCGCGGAGCCGCCGCTCGAGCTCGCGGCGAGGCCGGATCCGGGCGCGACTTGTCCTCCCGGGCTGTCAAGCGGGGACGAAGACGATCCCGCTGCGCCGCCGCCGCCGAACACGTCGTTGAGCACCCGCGCGATCTGTCGCGCGTCGCCGAACTTCACGCGATAGACGTGGACGGCGGAACGACCGGTATTGGTGGTGTCGAGGCGTCGGATCCAGGTTTCCACGCGGTGTAGCAGCTCCGGCTTCCGGGTCACCGCGAGCACTGCGTTCATCCTGGCGATCGACTGGAACTTGACAAGGTTCTGCGTCATGCCGCCTTCGCCGGAGTCCACGATCTTCTCGAGCTCGGCGATGATCGGGCCCGGATTGCTGTTTTGCACCGGGAAGATGCCGACCGATTGCCCCTTCATGAAGTCCGCGTCGAAGCTGAACACGAGATCGACCGCGTTCCGACGCTCGCTTCCCGTGCCCTGGATCAGTATGAGGTTGCGACTGGTGTCCGCGCGGACCATGCCCGGCTTGGTCGCAAAGCTGTCGACCAGCTTGAGGACCGTCTGCGCGGAGACATACTGCAGCGGCACGACCGTAATGCCGTAGCCGGGAGTCATGCGATCCGCGGCATCCGCCGCTCCGACCCCCACCGCGTCGGCCTGCGGCATCAGCCGGTAGCCGGTGTCATCCCGCACCAGCGCGACGCCGCCGATCCGAAGCGCATTCTCGAGCGCGAAAACAACATCCGATTTTGGGATCGGCCGCCCCGAAGAGAGGCTGATATTGCCCTGGACACGCGGGTCGATGACGTAACCGACGCCAAGGATATCCCCCAGCACCACCTTGGCGACGGATGCGATCGGCGAATTGTCGAAATTGAGCTCGAACCGGTCAGCATTCGCCGAAGCCTGCTGCGCAGAGGTAGCCGGGGGGGCATCATCGCCGGGATCGGCGGTGTAGATCGCGGCCTTGGCGCGGGGGCCGACGCTGAGTTCGCGTTGCGGCAGCTGGTTCGGGTAGCGCGGCAACAGATCGATCGAGCGGACCTTCTCGAAAACATCCGGATCTTTGGTGTCTGCATCGGCAACGCCGCTCACCGTGTTGCACGATCCGAGCAATGCGCAGATCATTGCGCATTGGACAACGAAGCCGATCCGGAATGTTGCTCGGCCCACTGTTTTGCCTCACGCGCGCGCTGCCCATCGTCCCACCTGTTGGGGTGAGATCAGGCCGAATGGCGGTTGCTTAACCGTCTCGTGTGACAGTCGTGTGTTATGAGGTGTTGTGGTTGGTTTGTTATGGTGCGCGGAGCGCGGTTGATGAATGTTATGTGGTCGTGGATAAGTCGCAAATATCTTATGTGTTTCAACGTCGTTTGCCTCAATCGATCGTCGGCCGTTTGATTGACGGGGTGTGATTGATCGTAACGTCACATTTCCAATCGAAAAAGTAAGGTAAACGGCGCGCTCGCCGCTTTGCGGCTATCAGAGTGACTCCGGTAGACGTTCATGGCTCCTCCGAATGCGCACGAGTTTGCGACTCGCTTCTGCCAGAAGGCTGGCCTGAAAGCGGAGCCGGACAAGCTCGGCAGGCTGAACGGGGTGGGTGCCGAAGGCGGGCTGCGCAAGCTCTGGGAAATGAGCGATTTGTCGGCCAGCGAGTTTGCCGACGAGGTTGCCGGTTTCTTCGAGCTTCCCCGCGTGACGTTTCAGGACATGATGGCCGCGGAATCGAAGGCGCAGAAATTCTCACGCAGGTTCCTGCGGGAAATGGCGGTCTTCCCATGTCAGCCGGCAAGCGGTTCGCCGGTTCTCGTGCTTGCCGATCCGACCGACCGTGCCTCCTTTCAGGCCGCGGCCATCGTGTTGGGGACGACGCCGGTCATCAAGGTGGCGTCATTCGAAGACATCGCGACGGCGCTCGATCAGCGTCTCGGTGACGAGGAGAGCGCCAGCGCCGAGAGCGCCGTCAACGCCACGGTGCAGGACGACGACATCGACAATTTGCGCGACCTCGCAAGCGGCGCTCCTGTCGTTCGAGCGGTAAATGATATGTTCGAGACCGCGGTGGAACTGCGTGCCAGTGATATTCACATCGAACCGGGCCGCTCCTCGCTGGTTTTGCGGATGCGTGTTGACGGGCTCCTGCGCAGCGTTCCGACGCCGAATGGCGTTCCTCCGCAGGCTGTTATTTCCCGCATCAAGATATTGGCCGGTCTCAACATTGCCGAGCGCCGCTTGCCGCAGGACGGAGCCGCACGGGTCCGGGCTGCGCGTTCGGAGATCGATGTGCGCGTCGCAATCATGCCGACGCAGTACGGTGAATCCGCCGTCATCCGCCTGTTGCCGCGGGACCGCGCCCTGCTGTCGATCGAGAAGCTTGGCTTCCTGGCCGGTGATCAGAGCCGGTTGCGTCGGTTGTTGGCCCTGCCGCACGGCATGGTCATCGTCACCGGGCCAACAGGTAGCGGCAAGACCACCACGCTCGCGACCGTGCTCTCGCTTCTCAACGAGCCGACGCGGAAGATACTCACGATCGAGGACCCGGTTGAATATGAGATTGCAGGTGTCTGCCAATCCCAAGCCAAGCCATCGATTGGGCTGACATTCGCAACGGCGCTGCGCGCCTTCGTCCGCCAGGATCCTGACGTCATCATGGTTGGTGAAGTGCGCGATTCCGAGACGGCTCATGTCGCCGTGCACGCCGCGCTCACCGGCCACCTCGTGCTGACCACGCTGCATACCGAGACGGCCGCCGCCGCAGTGCCGCGCCTCCTTGACCTCGGCGTTGAAGCATTTCTGCTGCGCTCCACCTTGCGCGCCGTGATTGCCCAGCGCCTGGTTCGCCAACTCTGCGACCGCTGCAAGAGCAGTCGGCCGCTGCTTCAGGCAGACATAGAAGCCGACCCGCGCTATTCCGCGGTTGGCCTCGCGGTTGGTAATACCATCTTCGAACCGGTCGGCTGCGAGCGCTGCGGCGGCGTCGGCTATCGCGGCCGCATTGGCGTGTTCGAGGTCATGGAGATGAACGAGGAGGTGCGTGCGCTGGTCCAGGCGCAATCCGACTGGGAATCCATCGACAAAGTAGCCATTCGCAACGGCATGACGACGATGATCGAGGATGGCTTGGCCAAATGCCTGTCCGGAATGACCTCGGCGGCCGAAATTCTTCGCGTAACCACCGTGCGGTGACGAGATGCCGAATTTCCGTTACCGGGCTTTGACCCAGAAGGGAGAGGTCGTCTCCGGATCGATCACCGCGGCAAACTCGGCCGAGGTGGCCCAACGCATCGAATATCTCGGCCTCGTTGCGATCGATACTGCGCCGGAGGAGGAAGCGGCGGGATGGTCGTTTTCCTTGGCCTCCTTATCGTTATCGCGGCCGACCCCGGCGGACGTGACGATCTTCACCAGGGATCTTGCCCTGCTTCTGAAGGCAGGAGCGCGGCTGAACGACGCGCTCGAGCTGCTCGCCAACGATATGGATGTCGGCCGGCTGCGACCGGTCATTCACAGCATCAAGACGGCGATTGTATCCGGCGAGAGCTTCGCCGAGGCGCTCGGCCGCGAGCCCGGGTTGTTTCCTGCCATGTATGTCGCCCTGGTCCGGGTTGGTGAGATGTCAGGGACGCTGGACCACATTCTGGAGACGATCGGTTCCGAGCGAACGCGGGCGGAAGCGCTGCGCCGGAAAGTGTCCGGCGCCTTGCAATATCCGGCCTTTGTGTTGCTCGCGGCCGGCGCAGTCCTGATCTTCTTCGTGACGTTCGTTCTGCCGCAATTCTCGGCGGTGCTTCGCGACTTCAATGCGAAGACGGACCCGATTATCGAGACCTTCCTCGTATTGTCCGACGTGCTGCGCGGGCACGGCTTCGAGGTCGGCGCCGCCGTTTCGGTCGCCGCCATCGGCGGGTGGCTCGCCTGGCGAAGGCCGACAGTTCGGTCCAGCATCGTGACCCAGCTCGCGCGGCTCCCGGTGATCTCCTCCGTGGTCGAATTTCATCGAGCCGCGCTGTTCTCGCGCAATCTCGGCATCCTCCTGGGCAGCGGCGTGACGCTTACGGCAACGCTGCGCATCCTGATCGATATCATGACCGCGACCGGCAATGCCTCGATCTGGGCGACGATGGCCGATCGGGTGCGTCACGGCGGCAAGCTGTCCGATGCGCTCGCGGCTTCGGCCGTCCTGCCGCCCGTTGCGGTGCGCATGCTGCGGCTTGGCGAGGAGACCGGCCAACTGCCGACGTTGTCGGGTCGGGTGGCTGAGTTCTATGAAGAGAAGCTGCAGCGCCAGCTCGACCGCGTTGTCGGCATCATCGGCCCGGCCGCAATCATCACCATCAGCATTGTGGTCGGCGGCCTGATCGTGTCGGTGATGACGGCGTTGCTGTCGGTGACTCAGGTCGTCGGATGAAAAGAGGAGGGCA
>JACXTT010013848.1_pt1 | contig 10599 bp, 8 predicted proteins | sample 9270951 | NCBI WGS metagenome assembly JACXTT01 (sample SAMN15532306, study PRJNA645909) | rock metagenome | isolation source: weathered quartz diorite | place: Puerto Rico | collected 2017-06-21
ACGATCGAGATGGGCCTCGACGCCAACTGCGAGTACTCGAGCAAGGAGCCTAACCTCGACGAGCGCGTCATCGTGCAGAACGGCGATCTGGCGAACGTCTTCGTCTACGTGAAGAGCGGCCTCGAGAGCTACGCAATCGATGTCCCCAGAGACGCCGTCGTCCTCGACCAGCAGGGATGCCGCTACCGTCCGCACGTGCTGGGCATGGTCGCGGGACAGACGCTGCGCATCCTCAACAGTGACATCACCATGCACAACGTCCATCCCGAGCCGGCGAAGAACCGCGCCTGGAACGTCACCCAGATGCCCAAGGGCAAGCCGGTCGAGACCACCTTCGAGCAGCCTGAGCTTCTCGTCCCGCTGGTCTGCAACCAGCACAACTGGATGAAGATGTACGTCAACGTCGTCTCGAGCCCGTTCTTCGCTGTCACCGGCCCGGACGGCAGCTTCCGCATCTCCGGACTGCCGCCCGGCGACTACACGCTCGTTGCCCTCCACGAAAAACTCGGCGCGCAGGAGATGCAGGTGAAGGTCGGAGCGAAGGAGTCGAAGAGCGACGTCGCCTTCCACTTCAAGCCTGCGCAGCCCTGAACCGGCTTTATGGCGCTTTGTTACAATGAAGTGTTTGCGGTGCCCGGGGAGCCTTTTCTGCAGCCCTCTTCCACAACCTACAACGCGGCCCATCACCGCTTCGCCGTCTTCCTGGTGTGCGCCACCTTTCTTCTTATCGTGGCCGGCGCGCTGGTCACCAGCAACGACGCCGGGCTTTCGGTCCCCGACTGGCCCACCACCTTCGGCTCTCTCTACCGCATCCCGCCCATGGTCGGCGGCGTCAAGTTCGAGCACGGCCACCGCATGGTCGCCGAGTTCGTCGGACTGCTCTGCATCGTCCTCGCCGTCTGGACGTGGCGCGTCGAGCGCCGCCGCTGGATGCGCGCTCTGGGCTTCATCATCCTGGGTTCGGTCATCGCGCAAGGGATCCTGGGCGGCATCACCGTGCTCAAGCTGCTTCCCTGGACCGTCTCCACCGCCCACGCCTCGCTGGCGCAGGCCATCTTCTCCGCCGTAGTCGCACTGGCGCTGGTGACCAGTAGAAGCTGGCTCGATGATCAGACGCCGCGCGCCCCAGATCGCTTTCGTCCTGCGACCCTCACCCTCGCAGCGCTCAGCGTCGTTGCCGTTTACGTGCAGCTCATCCTCGGCGCCGGCTTCCGGCACTCCGGCATCAAGCTGCTGCCCCACCTCATCTGCGCTGCGCTTGTGACCGTGCTCGTCCTCTGGACCTCGCTGCGCGTGATCTCGCGCTTCTCAGAACTCCGCATGATGCGACGCACTGCGCAGTCGCTCCTGGGATTGCTGGTCCTCCAGCTTTGCCTCGGCTTCGGCTCGTATCTCACGCGCGTGCAATGGGGCAAGGATTCGCCCCAGCCGCAGCTCAGCATGGTGATTGTCACGGTCGCGCACGTGGCCGTGGGAGCGGTGCTGCTGGCGGTAGCGGTGCTGCTCGCCATCCAGACTTCGCGATATCTCGCACCGCAGCCCGACCCAGCCATCGCCGAGCGCGCGCAGAAGCCCGGCGAGGCCGCGGCATGAGCAGCCTCGGCCAGCCCGCGGTCGCCCAGCAAGCCGCCTCGCGCGGCGCCGTCTCTTCCCTGCTCTCCGACCACGTCCAGCTTGTGAAGCTGCGCGTGACCACGCTGGTGGTCATGACCGCCTGGTGCGGCTATTACCTGGGCGCGGTCAAGAGCGGCATCCCTTCGCTCTCCTGGACTCTGCTCCACGCCATGCTCGGCATAGGGATCGTCTCCGCCGGCGCGGCCACGTTGAACGAGCTGGTGGAGCGCGAGTCCGACGCCCGCATGCGGCGCACCGCCGACCGCCCGCTGCCCGCCGGGCGCATGAGCCCGGCCTACGCCACTCTGCTCGGCTCGGCGCTGGTGCTGGGCGGCGGGTTCTATCTCGCGCTCACCACCAACCGCCTCACCGGGATCCTCGCGCTCGCAACGGCGATCACCTATCTGGTCGCCTACACGCCGCTCAAGCAGATCTCGCCGCTCTGCACCTTCATCGGCGCCTTTCCCGGCGCGATGCCCCCCGCCCTCGGCTGGACCGCCATCCGCGGACGCCTCGAGTGGGAAGCGCTCGCGCTCTTCGCCATCGTCTTCCTCTGGCAGTTCCCGCACTTCCACGCCATCGGCTGGCTCTACGCCGAGGACTACGACTCCGCCGGCATCCGCATGCTGCCCGCGGTCGAAAAAGACGGCCGCTCCACCGCGCGCGAGATCATCCTTTATGGACTTGCTCTGATCCCGGTCAGCCTCGCGCCCACCTTTCTCTACATGACCGGACGCCTATACTTGGCCGCCGCCCTCGTGCTCACCCTCGCCTATTTCTTCGTCGGATTTCAGCTCGCGCGCCAGAAGATGGCGCCCACCGATCCGGCCTCGAAGAAAGCTGCTCGCCGCCTGCTGCAAGCTTCCGTGCTCTATCTGCCTCTGCTCTTCGCCATCATGATGCTCGACACCGGAGCGCTCTAGTGCCTCCCGCCACCGCACTCGACGCGCAGCCGTCTGCGCCTGCGGCTGCCGCGGCGCCGGCCATCGTGCTCGACCACCTCAGTCACAGCTACCGCGAGCGCGCCGCGCTGCGCGAAGTCAGCTTCGAGGTCCGCAAGGCCGAGGTTTTCGGGCTCCTCGGCCCCAACGGCAGCGGCAAGACCACGCTCTTCCGCATCCTCTCTACCCTCATGCTTCCAACATCCGGCAACGTAAGCGTTCTCGGCAGCGATCCCGTGCGCGAGCCGCAGGCGGTCCGCCGCGGCATCGGCGTGGTCTTCCAGTCGCCCAGCGCCGACGGCAAGCTCACCGCCGCCGAGAACCTCCTGCATCAGGGACATCTCTACGGAATACATGGTCCTGCTCTCCGCGAGCGCATCGCAACCATGCTGCGCCGCGTGGGACTGGAGGACCGCGCTCGCGACCGCGTCGAGACCTTCTCCGGCGGCATGGCGCGCCGCCTCGAGATCGCAAAAGGAATGATGCATCGCCCCGCGCTGCTGCTGCTCGACGAGCCCACCACCGGCCTCGACCCCGGCGCGCGCCTCGACCTCTGGCAGTCGCTCGCCATGCTGCGCGCCGAAGAAGGCGTCACCGTGCTGGTCACCACTCATCTCATGGAGGAGGCCGAGCGCTGCGACCGCATCGCCATCCTGCACGAAGGACGCCTGGTCGCCCTGGGCACGCCCGCCGAGCTGCGCAGCGCCATCGGCGGCGATGTCATCGTGCTCGAAGCCCGCGACCCCGCCGCCCTGGCCGCGAAGATCTCCGCCCGCTTCGGCGCCGCGCCCCAGGTGCTCGACGGCAAGCTGCGCATGGAGCGCTCGGGCGGGCATCGCTTCGTCACTGACATCGTCGAAGCATTTCCGGGCGAGGTGGATTCGGTCTCCGTCAGCAAGCCCACGCTCGAAGACGTCTTCATAGATCGCACCGGACACCGCTTCTGGGACCAGACATGACTGCTTCACCGAGCCGCGCACTCCTCCTGCTGCCCGCCTACACGCTGTGGCAGCGCGAGGTGGTGCGCTTTTATCGTATGCGCGCCCGCGTGGTCGGCGTCATCGCCTCGCCGGTGATGTTCTGGCTCTTCCTCGGCTCCGGCTTCGGCTCTTCCCTCCGCGGCGCCGGACACCAGAGCTATCTGGAGTATTTCTTCCCCGGCGCGCTCATCATGATCGTGCTCTTCACCTCCATCTTCGCCATGATGTCGGTCATCGAGGACCGCCGTGAGGGCTTCCTGCTCTCCGTGCTGGTCGCGCCGGTGCAACGCTCGGCCATCGTGCTCGGAAAAGTCCTCGGCGGGACCACGCTCGCCTGGCTCCAGGGGATGCTCTTCCTCGTCTTCGCTCCCGCCATCGGCATCCGCATGGGAGCCGGGCAGATCGCGCTCGCCGCGCTCACGATTTTCCTGGTTTCGTTTTCCCTCACTGCACTCGGCTTCGCTATCGCTTGGCGCATGGACTCCACCCAGGGATTCCATGCCGTGGTGAACCTCTTTCTCATCCCGCTCTGGCTGCTCTCCGGCGCGCTCTTTCCGTTGAGCGGCGCCTCGCGCTGGATCGCGCTCATCATGCGCGCCAACCCGCTCACCTACGGCGTAGATGCCCTGCGCGAATCGCTCTTCCCCGCCACCGCGGCCGGGATCAGCGTGCTGCCGCTCGCCCAGGGCCTCGCCATCCTCGCCATTTTTTCCGTTGTGCTTTTTGCGATGGGATTCTTTGCCGCCAGTCGCCGCCGCACCCTGCCCGCATGAGCTTCGTCTCCATCCTGCCCGCGGTGAATGCGGCGCTGAATGCCTCAAGCTGCGTCCTGCTGCTCATCGGGCACGGCTACGTCCGCCGCGGCAAGCTCGCTGCCCACCGCGCGTTCATGATCGCTGCGGTGTGCTGCTCGGCTCTGTTTTTTGTGAGCTACATCTACTTTCACTCACAGGTGGGAAACGTCCGCTTTCAGGGAGTGGGATGGATCCGGCCGGTCTACTTCGCCATCCTCATCAGCCACACCATCCTCGCCGTGCTGCTTGTTCCGCTGGTGCTGGTCACCCTCACCCGCGGATTGCGCGGGCGCTACGAGCGCCATAAGTCCATCGCGCGTATCACGTATCCTGTCTGGCTGTATGTCTCGGTGACCGGCGTGGTGATCTACTTCATGCTCTACCGCTGGTTCGCCTGAGCCATCTCCACGCAGTCTTCCGATCGGCAAGGTTGGTCCTGAACGGTCCGCCGTATCAGCCGCGGCCCGCCGCCGGAGGCGTCCGCCAGCAATTGCAAAAATGGACGCACCACCGGCATGCGCATGAAGAAACCCAGCATCGCCCATCCCAGGTGGATGTGCTCCAGCCCGCGCGCGAACGCCGCCACGCCTGCTTCGTCGGAAGAGCCGTCGCAGGGATCGTAGGTCATGCGCATCAGGTCGCGGTGCGGGTGCTCCTCCGCCGCCACGATCTCCATCCCCACCGGCTTGCGCCGCCGGAACCAGTTCCCCACCGTCGAGCACGGGCTGCATCCCTCGGCGATGTAGAGCCGCGCCGGCCGCGCCTGCGGACTCAGGCTGGGATGCCACGGACGCCGGCGCAGCCGCCACGGCCGCACGTTCTTGCGGTAATCGGTCCACGCCTCGCCGAATCGCGCGTGCAGGTCGCGGCCTTCGTCCCATGCCGCAAGGCCGACGCTGTAGATGAACGCCATCCCGCCCGCCGCCGCGATCCATAGGTTGCTCAGCACCCAGCCCAGCACCAGCAGCACCAGCGCAGAAGTGAACTGCATCGGATTGGCGATGTAGGCGTACGGGCCGCTGGTGACCAGCCGCGTCGGCGGATCGTACGGGATCGGCGTGCCCCGTCCGCGCACCGCGAACTCCTGCACAGCGCCCAGCCCCGGCAGTCCGGCGAGAAAAAGAACTTGCAGCAGGAGACTGTTGATCCACGCCGGCCGCGCCAGGAACGCCCCCAGGCTTCCGCCCGCCTGCGCAAACACCAGCGCCGGAAAGATTCCCAGCACCAGCCCGCTGAACGTAAGAACTTGCAACGACGCTCGCGCATATAGCTGCCGGTCGTTACGTGTCCAGCGCGCAAACAGGAGCGACGGCACGAGACACAGCAGGATCCCCACCGTCTCGCCCACCAGCCACTGCGGCCCCAGCTCGATCACCGGCGCGCCCCGCGGCATCAGCACGAGGTCAATGCCCAGCATGATGGCCGCCACCAGCGGGATCCGCATCCGCGGAAATGCCAGCGCAGGTACCGCGCCCCAGAGCACGGTCCACCCGACGTAGGCGTCGACGGGAAATCCGTAAAAGAGGCTGTCGTGCACGCCGAAACGCCACCAGTCGAAGCGCGTCGCCAGAAGATGCAGCACCAGCAGCGTGTCCAAGTTCCACAGGCACGCCAGCAGAATGCCCGCCGCCGCGCGTGTCCCCGGACGCCGCCACAGCGCCAGCAGGAACGCCGCTGTGATGGGCAGGTAGAGCCACGCGGTGCGGATCAGCAGTTCGCGGTTCATCGCTGGGTCAGGGCGGCCGCCTGCTGCGGCGTCGCCGCCGTCTCGATCAGGTAGCCTGCGGCCAGGCGCACAGCATAGCGCTCCCAGGGAGCGAAATACCACGCCGGGTCGAGCCGCCGCCGGTAGCTGATCGTCCAGGTGACTTCGGTATGCTGCACATCCACCGCGCGCCAGCGGACCTCGGCCTCGCGCCACGCCAACCAGTGCGTGATGTGGCTCGTGTCCGAGACCATGCGGAAGCGGACTTCATTGGGCGCGACCGCGTTGACCGCCATCACCAGGTCACCGTCGTGGTCATGTCCCTCGCCGCCCGCGAAGTGGATGGTGCGCTCATCGCCCGGCGCCAGCCCGCTGCCCGAGGTCATCGCCGGACGCGGGAATTTCATCTGCAGGTACAGCGGCAGCGGCTTGTCGAACCGCGGGGTCGCCGAAAGCGCGCGCTCCACGTCAGCCGCCGGCGCCGCCACGACGCGGGTCACGCTCACCCGCTCCTCGCGCGGGAACGAAAGCCGCTCGTTCACGCCCTCGAGGCTCATCGGCAGGACACCCAGCAGCACCACGCAGGTGAGCACGTTCTTCTGCTGCTTTCGCTCGCTCCGCCTCACCGCGTCCACGATGAGCCCGATGGCGATGCCCACCGCGTAAAACAAGGGCGATGCCATGATGATGCACACCAAGCCCTCGCCCAGCAGGATGCCCGACATCAGCAGCGCCAGCGTCATCACCTTCACGATCATCCCCGTCGCGCTCTTGGCGCGCGGCGTCAGCGCCACCAGCACCGCCAGGAACGCGGGGATGCCGATGAACAGCGCCGAGGTGGGCTCCAGTTGGTGGGCCACCAGGGCGCGGAACATCATGCTCACCAGCGTCAGCACCAGGATGACCGCCACCAATGAGATGCGCGCCTGCCGGCTCTGGGTCTCGGGAGTGATGGGGTTCGGCGTGTTGCTCATGGCTCCTCCTTAGGAAGCAGTGGGCAGGACCGGTGCATCGGGCAGCAGCTCGGCCTCGCGCAGAACGACCATGACGCGCGAGCGGACGGGCTTGAGCAGCGGGAAGGCAGCGATGCCCGCGACGACGATGACGAACTCCACCGCCCGGTCCACCAGACGCCGCGTGCGCCGCTGCTGGGGCGAGTCGTCGTAGATGAAATACAGGATGATGCCCATGTGCAGCGTCCACAGCAGTAGCGGGGCCGCCTCGCGCAGGTCGCGCGGCAGCCGCAGGTCGCGCATGGCCTCGGCGAACACCGCCATGCTCTCGCGCCGCTGCTCGCGCGTGCCGCGCCCGAACCAGGAGAGCGGATGATCGGGATCGCCGCCGTAACGGAACAGCGCGCTCAGCAGCCGCCGGTCGTCCTTGAGGATGTCGAGCTTGGTGTGCAGCGCCGCCGTGATGCGGTCGCGCAGATCGCTGGACTTGGCGAACATCGCCGCCGCCCGCGCCGCGTGCTCCGACTGCACGTAGTCGTAGTAGGCCGCCACGATGGCTTCCTTGCTCTCGAAGTAGTAGTACGCGGCGCCCAGCGACATCCCCGCTTCGGCCGCGATCTGCCGCATGGTCGCCGCTTCGAAGCCGCGCTTGCGGAACAGCTCCAGCGCCGTCTCCAGGATGCGCCGCTGCGTCTGCTCGCTTTTCTTGATCTTGGTTTGCGGTTCGGATTGGGTCAGAGTTTCAAGCATATTGAACATGTTCATATACCTACAGGACAGGCCCTGTCAAGAATTTTTTTGAACAGGTTCAGTATGTTACTGAAAACATTGCATCAGATCGTCATCCTGAGCGAAGCGAAGGATCCCTATGGACCGGGTGATCCACTGAATCTCATCCTCAGCGTCTCCGCGTCTCTTCGGTGAGGAAGTTGTTCTCCGCGGCTTCGTGTCTCCGCGGTGAAAAGGCGTGCCGGAGCGCGAATCTACTTCGCCCGCGTGTCCCGGATGAGCACCACGTCGGCATCCGTGTGCCCGCGCACCAGCCCCAGCTTCTTGCCGTCGGGCGAGTAGTGGAAGTCGTTGATGAGTTCGGAGGTGAAGCTGGTCAGGCGGCGGCCGGGCGAGCCGTCCAGCGGCTGCAGCCAGAGGTTGGAGACTTCTTTCTCGCGCAGGGTGAAGATCAAGCCCTTGCTATCTGCCGTAAACCGGACATCGCCGCGGAAATGCGGTGGCGTCTGCACCGACTGGTCGATCCTTCCTGTGCTGATGTTGTACAGCAGCGCATACTGGGTGGCGTCCGCGTGGATGGTCCCCATCATCAGCCACTTCCCGTCCGGTGAGACTTCCCCCAGGAGCACCATGGCATCGACTCCAGGAGCGGTGATGACTTCTGCCTTCCCTCCCGCGGAGGAGACCCGCTTGACGGAAAGCGGGCCCGACAGGTCCTGATAAAAGACCCACGCGCCATCGGGCGTACACGTCGGGGTGGCATCGTTTTTGCCGTCGGTCAACTGCTTCAGGCCGGAACCATCCTTTTCGATGCGATACAAGCTTGCCGAGATCGGCGAGGAGCGCCCGCCCGATGCGAATACGATGAACTTGCCGCCGCAGTCGTTCACGTCGAACGAGGGATACTTCGCGTCTTCCAGCAGGGTGGTCTTCTTGGAGCCGTCGACAGAGACCCGGTAGATGTTGTTGTCCGGATAGATGAGCAGGTCGCCTTCGCGTGTCCATTGGAAATTGGAGATGGGCGTCCGCGAAGGCAGTTGCGTTCCCGGGTCTCCTGGCTTGGCGTCCGTGTTGCGGACGTAAAGGCTGCGTTGCACCTGCTGCAGCACGGTGGTCAGGATCCTGCCGTCTCCCGACACGCTCAGACCGGCGTAGCTGTTGGTGTCCGACGTGATGCCGTGGAACTGGCCTCCGGGATAGGAGACGAACCCGATCTGCTGGCGCTGGAAGCGTGTGCTGAGGTCCCGGCACAGCACCAGGATGCCCGAACCATCCGGCATCCAGGTGATCCGATTGTCATAGAGTTCGGACTTGGTCAGCCCGAACAGCTTGTGGTCGCCCGTCTTCGGGTCCACCAGCATGAAGCCGCTCAGCGCATCCTCGGGCTGGACCAGCATGAAGGCGATGCTCTTCCCGTCGGGCGACCAGGCCGGGTCTCCTGGCACCGGAAACTTGTCCACCAGCAGCTCTTTTTCTTCGCTGCCGTCGGCCCCGGCGATCAGCAGCCGGTACTTCCCCGGCTGCGGGTTGTTGAAGCGCATATAGGTCATACGCTGCCCGTCGGGCGAGAAACTGATGCCGGTGTCAATGTCGTGCACGATCTTCTTCGGCGTCCCTCCCAGCACCGGCGCCATGAACAGTTCGCTGAGCGCCTGGTTGCCGGGGACGGTATGCGAAAAATAGATGGAGTTCGCGTCCGGCGAGAAGGCCAGCGGCGGGTACCCCGGGGGCGCGGGCGGAATGCCCTGGGGGTTGTTGTTGGTGGGCACGTTGCGCAGCCCCAGGCTCGCCTGTCCGTCCGCCTCCAGCACGACGTCGAGGATGTACTTGCCGTCCGGCGAGATGGTCGCCATCTGGGCCCGGCCGGTGTCCGTGATCTTCTCCATCGCGATGCTCTGGAAGGGCACGCTCGCCGGGCGCCGCAGCAGCGAGTACACGCCCACAACGGCAGCTGCCAAAACCAGCAGGACGATGATCGCCGTCACTCCGGTCCCCAGCTTGTGCTGGCGCGCCGTTTCCACGATCACCGAGCTGCTGCTCGGCGGCGGCTTCAGCGGCGAGCGCATCAAGGTGCTCACCGTCGCCTCCTGCGCAGAATCCCAGGTCCCGGAGCCTGCCTCGCGTTTCAGCCGCCTCAGGTCGGCGCGCAACTCCGCCGCTACCTGGTAGCGCAGGTCGCGGTCCTTCTCCAGGCATTTCGAAAGGATGCGCACCAGCTCCGCCGGCGCCGCCGGGTTCAGCTGGTTGGGAGCGACGGGCGTGTTGTGCAGGATGGCGTCGAAGATGAGCGCCGTAGTCTTGCCCGAGAAGGGCCGCGCGCCGGTGGTCATCTCGTAGAGCACCGCGCCGAAGGAGAACAGGTCGGTGCGCGCGTCCAGAATCTCGCCCTTGGCCTGCTCCGGCGACATGTACGCCACCGTGCCCAGCGTGGTGCCCGGACTGGTGAGGTTCTCGTCCTTCTTCTCGCCGGGCGTCGAGATGGTGGGCGACTCCGGCGCCGGCGCCAGGCCTTCCAGCTTCGCCAGGCCGAAATCCATCACCTTCACCTGGTTGCGGTGAGTGACGAAGATGTTCGAGGGCTTGATGTCGCGGTGCACGATGCCCTTGCCGTGCGCGGCATCGAGCGCGTCGGCCATCTGGATGGCCCACTCGATGATCTTCTCCACGGGCAGCGGCTTGCCGCCCAGGTGCAGGTCGAGCGTGCGACCTTCGAGCAGCTCCATGGTGATGAAGCGCTGCCCATCGGCGGCCCCGACGTCGTGCAGGGTGCAGATGTTGGGATGGTTCAGCGCCGAGGCCGCCTGCGCCTCCCGCTGGAAGCGCTCCAGCGCCTGCGCGTTCCCCACCAGCTCCGGCGGCATGAACTTCAGCGCCACGTGGCGG
>JACXTT010013849.1_pt1 | contig 10599 bp, 9 predicted proteins | sample 9270951 | NCBI WGS metagenome assembly JACXTT01 (sample SAMN15532306, study PRJNA645909) | rock metagenome | isolation source: weathered quartz diorite | place: Puerto Rico | collected 2017-06-21
TTCTTCCAGCCTTCCTACTTTGACATCGTAGTCAAAGATACCCCCGTAGATCTTCCGTCCGGGAACGGAGATCGGAGATGGCACCGGAGATGGCGTTGAGGCGTTCTGCTTCCATGATGATCCTGCGCTTCGAAAACCTTGAATTATAGCGGAATCGGGCCGTATTTCGGGCCGCCGGGCGGCGCTGGCCGCCCATTCCTGTGAGAACCGCAGACCCCGCCGACGGTCTGTTGGGCGGGCCGCGTGGCGCCGGCGGCGATAATAGAGCCCCTGCAGACCCGCAAAGCCGCCCCCCGAAGACCACACCAACAGGGACGAATGACGCCAACAAGACACGATACCGCCGGCCGACGCCGGATACTGGGATGGATACTCGCGGCCGCCTCCGCCGCGCTCGCCGCCGGTTGCGGCACCCTGTTCTCCGAACCCGCGCCCGAGGGCTTCTACCGCGTGGAGAGCGGCGACACGCTGTATTCGATCGCGCGCAAGAACCGCCGCAATGTGCGCGACCTGGTGCGCTGGAACAACCTGCCGAGCGCGGACCGCATCGAAGTGGGCCAGCTCATTCGCGTCAAGCCCCCGGGTGCCGGCTCGGCCACCGCATCGTCATCGGGCTCGTCGCCGCAAACTGTGACGGATACGCCGCGTGCGGATGTCGGTGGCCAGTCAAAGCCGCCCGCAAGCGCGCCCCGGTTGCAGTGGCCGTCCGACGGCAAGGTCACCGCGCGCTTCGCGCCGCCGGCCACCAAGGGCCTGACCATTGCGGTGCCGCCCGGCGGCACTGTGAAAGCCGCGGCGGCGGGCTGGGCCATCCATGTCGGCAACCTGCGCGGCTACGGCATGCTGGTGATCGTCAAGCACAACGACGACTGGCTGACCGTCTACGGCAACCTGGACAAGCCGCTGGTCAGCGAAGGCGCCCGCGTGGCCGCGGGCCAGGACGTCGGCAGCATGGGCAGCGCCGGCAACGAACTGCATTTCGAGGTGCGCGGCAACGGCAAGCCGGTCGATCCGGCCAACTACCTGCCCGCGCGCGGCTGAACGGCGGCGGCTACTGCGCGTGCTCGATCACGAGCTGCACGCGCGTGACGCCGTTGAAGGTGTTGTTGTCGAGCCGGTAGGCGATCTGCGCGCTGGCGCCGAGCTCGTCGGCGTGGTTGAACCAGATCGCGTCGAAGCGTTGCCGGCCGCGCCCAAGCTGGAGCTTGAGATGCTTGCCCTTGAGCACGCTCTGGCGCAGCACGTCGAACTCGCCGCAGAAGGTCGGTGCCGGGAAGCCCTGGCCCCAGACCTGCTGCTCGAGCAGCGTGACGAAGTCCGGGCTGAAGCACTGGTCCTCGATGTCGCCATCGGTCTCGATCACGCGCGCGAGCTGTTCGTCGGTCAGCCATTCCTTGCCGACTGCTTCGAACGCTTCCTGGAACTCGGCAAAGCGCTCGGCGCGCACGGTCAGGCCGGCCGCCATGGCGTGGCCGCCGAACTTGACCATCATGCCCGGGCAGCGCTTGGAGACCAGGTCGAGCGCATCGCGCAGGTGGAAGCCCGGGATCGAGCGGCCCGACCCCTTGACGGTCGTCTCGTCACCGGGCGCGAAGGTGATGGTCGGGCGATGGAACTTGTCCTTCAGCCGCGAGGCGACGATGCCGATCACGCCCTGGTGCCAGGTCTCGTTGAATACGCTGACCGTAAAGCGTGCCGACGGATCGGGGCCGGCCAGCGGTTGCTCGAGGATCTGCAAGGCTTCCTGCTGCATGCCGGCCTCGATGTCGCGGCGCTCGCGGTTCATGCCATCCAGTTCCTGGGCGATCTCCCAGGCACGGTTGGCATCGTCTGTCAGCAGGCATTCGATGCCAAGCGACATGTCGGCGAGCCGGCCGGCGGCATTCAGGCGCGGGCCCAGGCCGAAGCCGAGGTCGAAGGTGTTGGCGCGCGCGGCTTCACGCCCGGCGGCACGGAACAGCGCGGCCACGCCCGGCTGCATGCGGCCAGCGCGCATCCGCTTCAGGCCCTGTGCCACCAGAATGCGATTGTTGGCGTCGAGCTTGACGACGTCGGCCACCGTGCCCAGCGCCACCAGATCCAGCAGCGTTTGCAGCGGCGGCTGGGTTTGCTGCGTGAAGACACCGCGCTTGCGCAGTTCGGCGCGCAGCGCCATCAGCACGTAGAACATCACGCCCACACCGGCCAGGTTCTTGCTCGGGAACTCGCAGCCGGGCTGGTTCGGGTTGACGATCACCGCGGCCGGGGGCAGTTCCGAGCCGGGCAGGTGGTGATCGGTCACCACCACGTCGATGCCGAGCGCGTTGGCGGCCGCCACGCCGTCGACGCTGGCAATGCCGTTGTCGACGGTGACGATCACGTCGGGCTGCTGCTTCGCGGCCAGTGTGACGATCTCCGGGGTCAACCCGTAGCCGTACTCGAAGCGGTTTGGGACGATGTATTCCACGCGCGCGCCCAGCATGCGCAGCCCGCGCACGCCGACCGCGCACGCCGTCGCGCCGTCGCAGTCATAGTCGGCAACGATCAGCAGGCGCTTGCGTGCCGCAATCGCGTCGGCCAGGTACCCGGCGGCATGGCCGATGCCCTTCATGGCCTCGGGCGGCACCAGTCCCGGCAGTTCGGTGGAGAGTTCGGAGGGCTGCGCCACGCCCCGTGCGGACAGGATGCGGGCCAGGGTCGGGTGCAGGCCGGCGGCCGCCAGGGTGCTGGCGTGCTCGGCGGAATAGGTGCGGATGGCAATCCGGGTCATGGGGCGTTCTGCTTCTCTTGTGTAGGTGGGCTCAGGCGGCGTAGGCAAGGTCGGACAGCAGCGCGCGCCAGTCGCCGCGCTGGCCCATGCCGCGCCAGAACTTGCGCAGGTCGGCGCGGCGCACCGTGAATTCGGCGAAGTGGTTCTCGCCGCCAAGCACCAGCGTGATGGTTTCGATGCGGCCGTCGCCAAGCGCCTGCAGCGCCGGGGCGAACCAGTCGGCATCGAGTGCGTGCATGCGTTCGATCCACAGGCCCCAGTCTTCGGCGATATGGGCTTCGGTGGCGCTGTCCAGCATCGCTACGACCGTGCCTTCGGTCTGCAGGCCCGCAAGTCCGGCCGGCATGGCGGCGACGCGGCTGCCGCCGGCGAGTCCCAGGCCAGTCAGGAAAGGATCGGCGGTCACGATGGCATCGGCCAGCTTCGGCACCGTCTGCATCGCGCCGCCGCCGTACAGCCAGACGGAATTGATGGGCAGCTCGCCGGCCGCCTCGCGGGCCTGGTTGACCGGGTGGTCGAACCACGTCATCTGGATTTCGTTCTGCAGCCGGCGCCAGTCGCGCGCGCGCTCGCCGGCTTGCAGCCAGATGTCGATATTGCGGCCGGTGGCGCGCAGCGGCGTGGTGGCGTCCAGCGGGCCGAACACGGCTTCCGGCAGGTACCAGCGCGCCGCACACGGCGTTTCCAGCGTGATGTCCGCTTCACGCAGCAGCGGCTCTATGGCGGCGTACAGCGACGCGGCTTCCTCGTCACGCACGCGTAGCTGGTCCGGGTGCATCAGCACCAGGTGGTCGCGCGCGGCATGGATGTGCACGAGTTGCAGGCAGGTCCAGGCTCCGCTGCCGGCGGGCGCGGCGCCGCCACTGTCGGCCAGCCGCATATAGGGCGCCATCGGCACCCGGCCCGTGTCCAGTCCGGCCTTGCCGGCCAGCCAGCGCTCGTGCGGCAGACTGCGCAGCCACGGGTCGTCGTGCCGCTCGCGCGGGCCGGGCGTGGCCCGGGTCAGCAACTTTCCGAGCGCCGGCAACTCCAACTGCCGCAGCAGCGCGCCGGGCACGACATCGTCCGTGGCGTCGTCGCCGGCGCCGGGCGGGACGGAAAAGGGCACAATCAGGGTCAGGTGCGTCATCATGGTGGCGAGATTGTAAACTTCCGGCTGGCCGGCGCCAGCCTCGCGTGTGGCGCGGGACACCTGCGCCACCGGACAGGGCGCTTTCCCGAAACAACAGGAACCCTCTTGAAATTTCCCTACGAGTGGCAGATTGGCTGGCGATACACCCGCGCAAGCAAGGGCGCCAGCCGCAATACGTTCATATCGTTCATCTCGATGATCTCGATGCTGGGCATCGCGCTCGGCGTGGCCGCGCTGATCGTGGTGCTGTCGGTGATGAACGGCTTCCAGAAGGAAGTGCGCGACCGCATGCTGTCGGTGCTGTCGCATATCGAGGTGATCGGCCCGTCGGCGCTGCCCGACTGGCAGCGCACCGCGGCGGAGGCCATGCAGAACAAGGAAGTGGTCGGCGCCGCACCCTATGTGGCGGCCCAGGCCATGCTGACGCGCGAAGACGCCGTGCGCGGCGTGCTGCTGCGCGGCGTGGACCCGGCCGAGGAGCCGAAGGTGTCGGACATCGGCAAGCAGTTCAAGGCCGGCCATATGGAAAGCCTGCAGCCCGGTCAGTTCGGCATCGCGCTCGGCAACGAGCTGGCCAACGCCATGGGCGTGCAGGTCGGCGACAAGATCACGCTGTTGGCGCCGCAGGGTACGATCACGCCGGCCGGGGTTCTGCCGCGCCTGAAGCAGTTCACCGTGGTGGGCGTGTTCTCGTCGGGCCATTTCGAGTTCGACAGCGCGCTGGCGCTGGTGAACATCCGCGACGCCGAGACGCTGTTCCGCATGAGCGGCCCGACCGGCGTGCGGCTGAAACTCGTGGACATGCAGCGTGCCCCGCAGGTTGCTAACGACCTGGCCGGCACGCTTTCCGGCGAGCTCTACCTGCGCGACTGGTCCAAGCAGAACCGCAACTGGTTCGCGGCCGTGCAGACCGAGAAGCGCATGATGTTCATCATCCTGACGCTGATCATCGCCGTGGCCGCGTTCAACCTGGTGTCGACGCTGGTGATGACGGTGACGGACAAGCAGGCCGACATCGCCATCCTGCGCACCATGGGCGCGCAGCCCGGATCGATCATGAAGATCTTCATCGTGCAGGGGGTGGCCATCGGCTTCATCGGCACCTTGCTCGGCGTGGCGGGCGGTACGCTGATCGCCACCAATATCGACGTGATCGTGCCTTTCATCGAGCGGCTGCTGCATGTGCAGTTCCTGCCCCGTGACATCTATTTCATCAGCGAATTGCCTTCGGACCCGCGTGTGAACGATATCGCCACCATCGGCATCATTTCCTTCGTGCTGGCTACGCTGGCCACCCTTTACCCAAGCTGGCGCGCCGCCCGCGTCAACCCGGCGGAGGCGCTGCGCTATGAGTGAAGCCATGCTGCAAGCCGATACCCTGCCCGTGGCCGGGCAGCCGGGAACGGACACGCCCGTGCTGCTGGGCGAAGGGCTGTTCAAGCGTTTTCGTCAGGGCGGGCTCGACGTCGAAGTTCTCAAGGGCGTGGACGTGCGCGTGGAAGCGGGCGAGAAGGTCGCCATCGTCGGTGCCTCGGGCTCGGGCAAGAGCACGCTGTTGCACGTGCTGGGCGGCCTGGACAACCCCGATGCCGGCCGCGTGGCGCTGCACGGCAAGCCGTTCACGGCGCTGCGCGAGCGCGAGCGCAACGTGGTGCGCAACCGCTCGCTGGGCTTCGTCTACCAGTTCCACCACCTGCTGCCGGAGTTCACCGCGCTGGACAATGTGGCCATGCCCATGCGCATCCGCGGCCTGGACCAGTCCGCGGCGCGCGACGCCGCGCAGGCCATGCTGGAGCGCGTCGGCCTGGGCGGCCGTTCGAAGCATCGCCCCGGCGAGCTGTCAGGCGGCGAACGCCAGCGCGTGGCCATTGCGCGCGCGCTGGTCGGGCAGCCGGCCTGCGTGCTCGCCGACGAGCCGACCGGCAACCTTGACGACCACACCGCCGGCGGCGTGTACGACCTGATGCTCGAACTGTCGCGCACGCTGGGCACGAGCTTTGTCATCGTCACGCACGACCGGGACCTGGCCAGCCGTTGCGACCGCGTGCTGCGGCTGCGCGACGGGCACCTGCACCAGGAGCGCTGATCGCGGGCCGCGTACGCAGCGGTCAGCGTACGCGGTTGCCGTAGCGGATCATCCGCACCCGGCCTTCGGCGAATTGCAGTGTCGTCATGAATTGACCGTAGCCCGGGTTGTAGGTCCATTCCTCGACGTTCTCGCAGGCCGGGGCAATGACGCTGCCGTCCTGGGCTGCGGCCCTTGCCGCGGCATTTGGCAAGGGCTTGCAGAATGCGTCGCGGTAGACCGGTTCGCCGCAGTTCTGCAGGATCTCGGCCTTGCCGTCGCCGTTCTGGACGAGATAGCCGCCGCAGCGCATCGACTGGGCGCTGGCGGGCGCTGTGCAGAGGAGGAGTGCGGCGGCGAGTGCGGCGCCCGTGATGGGAATGGCTTTCAATGCGTGCTCCTTGAGTTGGCCGCGGCGCAAGCGCGCTGAACATCACATCGGCCGATCTGGAAATGTACGAAAATTGTGAAATCTGCGCTACCCCCGCCGCGCGGATCCATTTCAGGACTTGCGTGCCATGTGGATCGACACCCATTGCCATCTCGACGCCAGCGAATTCGACCGTGACCGCGGCCAGGTAGCCGACGCGGCCGAGGTGGCCGGCGTGACCGGCATAGTCGTGCCGGCCGTGGCGGTGTGGAACTTCGACACGGTGCGTACACTGGCGCGGCAGGATGCGCGCTGCGTCTATGCGCTCGGCATTCATCCGTTGTGCTCGCCGGGCGCGGCGCAGGCGGATGTGGATGCGCTGCGCCGTGAAGTCGCCGCATCGATCGGCGATCCGCGTTTTGTCGGCATCGGCGAGATCGGCCTCGACTTCTTCGTCGCGGGCCTCGATGCCGATCATCAGACCTGGCTCTACATCGAGCAGTTGAAGATCGCGCGCGAATTCGACCTGCCGGTGCTGCTGCATGTGCGCAAGTCGCAGGACCAGGTCTGTGCGCAATTGCGCAAGCTCGGCGTGCGGCAGGGCATTGCCCACGCCTTCAACGGCAGCCACGAGCAGGCGCGCCGCTTTATCGACCAGGGGCTCAGGCTCGGCTTCGGCGGCAACGTGACGTTCAGCCGCGCGCGGCAGATCCGGCGGCTCGCCACCGAGTTGCCGCTCGACGCCTTGGTGCTGGAAACCGATGCGCCGGACATCGCTCCCGCGTGGCTGTCCGACGACCAGTTCGGCGAGCAGCACAAGGCCCGCAATACGCCGGCCGAAGTCGCCGGCGTCGCACGCGTGGTCGGCGAACTGCGCGGGCTGGAGCCGCCCGCGCTGGCGCAGGCCATGTGGCGCAACTCGGTCGCCGCGCTGCCCCGGCTGGCGGCGTTTGCCGATGCCATGGCGCCCGCGGGCGCCTTACGTATCTGACAACAATCACTGACACGCTGACAAGCTTTCCAAGGCAAGGCGAGGGTACAACGATGGCCCTCTGAACTTGCCGGGAACGTCTCGTGCGCCTGATCCTGCTCGGGTTTGTGGCTGGCTGCTGGGCCTTGCAGCGGCAGGGCGCGCTCCCTTCGGTGAGTACTCTAGGCATGGCGGTGGTCGCATTGGCCGTGCTTGCGATCCTGGCCGTCCAACTGGCGCGGCACCAGCTTGCATGCCGGAAAGCGCGTGTGCTGGCGGTACTGCTGGCGGTGGCGGTCGGTTTTTGCTGGTCCGCCTGGCGCGCACAGTCGCGCATGGCCGACTGGCTGGCGCCGCAACTCGAGGCGCGCGACATCGAAGTGAGCGGGGTGGTATCCGGCCTGCCAGCAGGGCTGTCGCCGGGCGCTCGTTTCGCGTTCACGGTCGAGGCCGCGCCGCGTGGCGAACGCGTGCCCGCCCGCATCGTCCTGAACTGGCGTGAAGCACCGGCTGCGTTGCATCCCGGGCAGCGCTATGCCTTCACGGTCCGGCTGCGGCGTCCGCGCGGGCTCGCCAATCCTCACGGCTTCGACTATGCATACTGGCTGCTCGCGCAGGGCTATGGCGCGACGGGGTATGTGCGCAGCGTCCGAAATGGGCCGCAGGAAGCCGCTGGCGAACGGCTCGCCTGGCGCATTGAGGCGCAACGTGCAGCGCTGCGCGACCACATCCGCGCCGCGCTTCCTGCGGACGCACGCTTTGCGCCGGTCCTCGTGGCGCTTGTCGTCGGTGACCAGCGCGGCATCGACGGCGACGACTGGCTGCTGTTCAACCGCACCGGCATCGGCCACCTCGTCAGAAAGTCCGGGCTATGAACACATCAATGTGCTACATTGCCGGTCCGTCATGTCAACCGATGACAATCTGTGCCCACTGCTTACTCATATATCCGCTTTTCAACCCCCGAACAGAAGAAGGGTGATTCACTGCGGCGTCAGGTGGAGCTTTCGGAACGGTACGCTGCGGAACACGGCCTTACGCTTGATACGTCGCTGCACCTACATGATCTGGGCGTGTCCGCGTTCGATAGGTCCAATGTGGAACGGGGTGCGCTTGGGGCGTTCTTGGACGCGGTTGACCAAGGGTACGTCGCACCGGGGTCCTTCCTGCTGGTTGAATCGCTCGACCGCCTGTCTCGGGACAAGGTACGCGCCGCGCTGACGCTATTCATGTCGATCTTGGAGAAGGGGATCACGATTGTCACCTTGGCTGACGGTCGGGTCTATGATCCCGGCAAGCAAGATGTGGCCGACCTGATTATCTCGATCACCATCATGGCGCGGGCACACGAAGAATCTCTGACGAAAAGTCGCCGGATACGATCTTCGTGGGACAACAAGCGGTCCCGCATATCGGAAAAGAAGTTGACTGCGCAGTGTCCCCGGTGGATGCGACTGAACGAAACCAAGACGGATTTCGAATTTGTCCCGGAACGTCACAGTGTCGTGCAGGACATCGTCCGCATGGCGATGAACGGCATGGGGCAGTCGCAGATCGCCAAGATACTGAACCAGCGAGAGGTTCCGGTCTTCTCGAAACATGGGAAGGGCTGGCACTCGTCATATGTCCAGAAGATTCTGGCCGGTACTGCACTCTATGGCGAATTCCAGCCTTGTCGGACAGAGAACGGCAAGCTTGTACCCTACGGTGATCCAGTCGGCGATTACTACCCGGCAGTGATCACGAAGGAAGAGTATTACTTCCTACAACAACTGCGTGCACAACAAGCCTTTGGTGGCGGGAAGGCCAGAAAGGGTGTCGATGTCCCAAATTTGCTGAGTGGCGTCGTCCGATGTGGATACTGTGGCGGCACGATGGTACTGGCCGGTGCTGCCGCGAAACGAGTCAAGAGTGAAGACGGGAAGGAGACCAAACGCCCCGCAAAGAAGGTGTTGGTGTGTGATGGGGCGCGGCGTGGTCTGGGATGTTATGCCGTTCAGTGGGGCTATAAGGACTTCGAGACTAGCTTCCTAACGTTCTGCCGTGGGATTGATTTGCAGCGCATCTTGGCGGTGGCAGAACCTGAAAGTCAGAAGGCACACAGCTTGTCCATCGATGAACGGTTGTTGGCGTTTACGGCTGAGATTGATGAGAAGCAGCGCCAATTGAACAACTTGGTCGATGCCGTTGCGCTTGGTAATTCGCCTGCTGCGCTTCTTGGAAGAATCAGTGCGTTGGAAGAAGAAACGAATCAACTGGCAGTATCACGGCAGGCACTAGAAGCTGAACAGCTTGCCGCAGCGAGTGCCAAGCGAGATCGTGAGATGGCGGCGGAATCCATCCGGGAATTGATTGGCCGGATGGAATCATTGCAGGGCGACGATTTGTTCGCGACGCGTGCCGCACTGGCGGCCAAGATTCGCCGGGAACTTGAATTTGTGAAGCTGTACCCCGCAGGGCGGCTTCATACAGCCAAACTGATCGAGGAAATCAGGGCCGGATTGATGAAGGCGGGGTTTGAGCCGGGTCAGATAGAGGACCAGATGCGGTCTTATCGCGTTGCGCCAGAGAGGCAGGGTAGGGGTGGTCGGGGGCGTTATGCGTCACGGAAGGACATTCGCAGGTACTTCCACATTCAAGCGAGGAACGGCGACTTCCGTCTTGTCTTCCCTGATTTCGACGATCCTTCAGTCGCAGTAGTCGAGGCGGGCATGGACGCAGGACAATTTTCGTCTTCAATATTCGAGTGAGCGATGGGTCACGACTGGCAGCGAACGGCCCGATTCTTGGCCGTTCAATGTTCGGATGTCCAAACAAGAAACCCGCCGAAGCGGGTTGGTGGGTGGGGCGTCGGAACGAAGCAGAAGTGAGGTTGCGGCCCGGTATCGGTACCCGCCGTTGGCTAGGTTCGTTCCGACTTGAAGCCAGTCTACGGGCACCGGCTCACACCTACCTATTGGTGAAAACCGTGATGGCGCAACGAAGAAGTGATTAACGGTCACACGGCGATCACCCGCCTAGCGACGAAGCTGCCGAACCTAATCGAACTGGCGGCAGTATCCGGGCATCGAAGCCTTTAGTAAACGCGTCTTCCCAACGATCACGGTCGAGGACATCGCTGAATTGAAGCGTGTCGACATGCACCGCGCGTGGGAAGACGAGCCGAAGTACGCGCTCGGGCAGCAGGGGCCGGTCACTCGGCACCAGCTTGGCCGCTATATACCCTTCCGGAATAGGACGGGTTCGGAGAACCCCCGGCGTCAAAATAGGTGTCGTAGCACACGGATGGCATTGACCCAGTCAGGGGGCGGGG
>JACXTT010013850.1_pt1 | contig 10599 bp, 12 predicted proteins | sample 9270951 | NCBI WGS metagenome assembly JACXTT01 (sample SAMN15532306, study PRJNA645909) | rock metagenome | isolation source: weathered quartz diorite | place: Puerto Rico | collected 2017-06-21
CCGCCGACCGACAGTCGATTCTAAAGAACACCGGGATTAACAGGCAGGGTTCATTCCCGCGCCATAGCCCTCTAGCGTGCGACACATGCACGCGCGCGTACCACTCGACGTCGACCTCGAAGACCGCCTGGTCTTCGGCCTGACACCGATCCGGCTCGGCTATGTCGTGCTGTCGGGGCTGGGTGGCCTCGCGTTGTGGTCCTCGCAGCTCCCGATGCCAGTGCGCGCAGTCGCGTCGGTGATCGTACTCGGCTGCGGCGTCGCAGTCGCGTGGGGACGATGGAATGGCCGGCCGGCCGACTCGTGGTTGCTCGACCTTGCGTCGTTCATTGTCCGCACGCGCCAGGTGACATGGTCACGGCGTTGAAGTTGCGGCGCAAGCCGGCCAGCCTGCTCTGGGCCGGCGCCGACGATGTGACGGTCCTCTCGACCGAGTCGTTTGGCTTCGCCGACGCTTCCGAAACCCAGCGAACTCGATGGCTACACGGATTCCGCCGGCTGCTGGACGGTCTCGACACTCAACTGCAGGTTGTCATCGAGATGGTGCCTGGTCCGAACGAGAGCATCGAAGCGTCCTCAGCAATGCCGCGTGACTTCGACGAGATGCGCGGCGAGGACATCTGGTTCGCCGATCAGCTGTCGCAACACCACGCAGCGCGGCGATGCAGCGTGTCGCTCGTCATCAAGCGCGGGCATGGGCCTCGCATCGAGGCCGCGCTGCACGAGATGGGAGTGGGCTTCAGGGCGCGACCTGTCAGGTGGAGTGTCTACGGCTGCGAGCGAGCGCGCGAGCTGTCACACACGCGTGGTGTGAGCCGCAGCTGGTACATCGATCGCCTCCCCGGTCACGAGCTCGAGCCTGGATGGCTGTTCGGCCTGCTGCCTCCCGGTCTCCGCATGAGCCTTTCGTGGCACGCGACCCCGCTGCCGACCGCCTGGATCGTCAGCTACTTGCAGCGACAGCTGGTCGCGATGCGTGCCAGCCGCATGCAGGGAGAGGCCACCGATCCTCAGCTTGCGGGTGCCCTGCCTGCGGCAGAGAACCTCCAGCGCAGGCTGGCCGCCAGCCAGGAACGGGCCTTTCATGTCGCGACCTACGTGACAGTCACCGCTCCGAGCACGACCGAGCTCGAAGTAGCCGCCGAGCGCATTGACGCCGCCGCGCAGGCTGTCCTGTGCCGGCTCGAACCATGCACGTTCCGCATGCTCGACGGCTATCTGGCGACCCAGCCGGCCGGCCTGGACCGCATGCGTCGCCAGCGAGTGCTCGACACCAGCGCGCTGTCGACGATGCTGCCCTGGCTGCACGCGGAGTTGACCCAACCCGGTGGTCTGGTCGTTGGCACCAATCGCGCAACCGGCTGGCCGGTCATGCTCGATCCCTTCGACCACCAGCGCTACGCCAACGCCAACATCGCGGTCTTCGGCCATTCGGGCGCAGGCAAGACCTACTTGCTCTCGACGCTTGCGATGGCGGCCCTCGGTAGTGGCGTGCAGGTGTTCCTCATTGATCCGGAGCACGAGTACGGCCGCCTGGCCGAACTGCTCGGTGGAATCGACGTGCAGCTTGCGCTGGGCGCCGGCCACTCGCTCAACGTGCTCGACCTGCGCCCGGCCGATCGCCACGACGAAGGCTGGCTCGGTCCAGCTGCGGCCGACGCGGTGGATCTCTGCGCGACTGTGTGTGGCGGTCTCGATGAACCCGAGCGGGCGATGATCGAAGGCGCCGTGCGCTCGGTCTATCGCGACATCGGTCAGCCCGTGCTTCGCGATGTTGCCGAGCGACTGCCATCTGGATCTCGAGTGGCGGCGATTCTTGGCCGCTGGGTGCAGGGCAGTCTCGGCCAGATGTTCAGCGCGCCCACCAACATCGACCTCGAGGCGCCGGTCATCGCCTTTGGCATGCGCGAGCTGCGTGACGAGATGATCGCGCCGGTGCACTTTCTGCTGGCCGAGGCGCTGTGGACGCGGATCAAGCGCAAGGATCGACGGCGCATGCTGGTCGTCGACGAGCTCGGCCTGCTCTTCGAAGACGCCACCATCCGGCGCTTCGTGGTCAGCCTGGCGCGCCGCATCCGCAAGTACCAGGGCTCGCTTGTCTTCGCCACTCAGAATCCGGGCGACCTCCTCAGCACGGATCCAGGTTCGGTGGTCGCGACGAATCCTGCGGTGGCCTTCTTCGGAGCGCAGCGGCCCGGCGAGGCCGCGAAGCTTCAGCGCACCTTCCACCTCAGCCACCACCAGCGCGCGTTTCTCGAGAGCGCTCGGCGAGGCGAGTTCTTGCTGGCCGCCGGTTCTGATCGGCTCGCGATCGAGGTTAAAGCGCCACCGTGGCAAGAGCACCTGATGAACCAGGCGCGCAATGGAGGTCGGCCTCCGCCTGCACCGGCTAGGCTTAGGTACAGGCATGCAGCGGGTGCTCCACTACTGGATTTATGGCCTCGAAGATCACCTGCTCGAGCGCCTGCACACACAGTTCGAAACCCTGGCGGCGGCTCGGAGCTGGCGCTGCGACCGGCCCTGGATCGCGAGCATGTACTCGCGCGGCCTCTTCGAGATGGAGTACTTCCGGCATGCCCGAGAGGACCAGCCGGCGAACTTGTCCGCGGCCGGCTTCATCAAGATGGCCGGCGACGAGACCGATGCCCTGATCATCACGATCCTCCTCCGAGACCTGAGCGCCGAATACGGGATCCGTTCGCTCCTCACCGATGACGACCACCCTCTCGCCAAGCTGCGGCGCCTCGAGTTTGTCAGGGGTCACCTGCCGACCGGGCTCTCACTGGAGGACGTGCTCGCCAAGCGGCCCGTGATCAAGAAGGTCGAGGGCGAACGCATCCTCTTCTATCCGCCGACGTTCAGGCTCCACTCCCAGAGCCCACCCAGCCCCGAGTGGGCGTACGCGCTGTACGGGATCCGGGCCTACGCCCCCACATTGCTCGAGGCCGAACAGGAGGCGCTGAAGATGCTCCGCGGCTTCGGTCACCTTGGCCGCTGACACCATCATCGAAGACGGCGTCGTCATGTCAGCCGACGGGGCTCGAATCGCCTATCGCGCCTGGCCAAAAGCCGGCGCACAGGTCACCTTCGCGGTCGTGCATGGGCTCGGCGAGCATGCCGGCCGCTACGCGGGCTTCGCTGCGGCGATGGCGCGTCGCGGCTTCGGCACATACGCGATGGACCTTCGCGGCCACGGCCGCAGCTCAGGCCAGCGTGGACATGTCGATTCGTGGTCGCAGTGGACGGGCGACATCGCCGGTTTCGTGAAGCGTGTCGAGGAGCTGTCGGGCCAGGAGGTGGTGCCGCTAGGTCATTCGTTCGGCGGGGTGGCGATGTTGAGCACCGTGCTGCAGGGCAAGCTCCCGACTGCACGGCGCTTCATCGTGTCGAGTCCCGCGCTTCGGGCCAAGGTGGTGATACCCCAGTGGAAGGTCAACCTCGCCCATTCGGCCTCGAAGTTCCTGCCGCGGCTCGCGATGAGCAACCAGGTCGACGCCGGGACGGTTTCGCGGATTCCGGAGGTGGTCAGCGCGTATCGCACCGACGCTCTGGTTCACGCCAAGATCTCGAGCCGGCTCTTCACCGAGTGGCGGCAGGCAAGCCGTGAAGTGCTGCTGCAGGCGGGCCAGATCTCGATCCCTTTCTTGATCATCGCCGGCACGGCCGACAACTTGATCGACTCCTCAGGAAGCGAAGAGCTGCACCGCGTCGCCAAAGACAAGAGCGAACTGCACCTCATGCCGGGCGGGTATCACGAGCCTTTCAACGACGCAGATCGTGAGCTGGTCTTCGACCTCATCGCCGACTGGCTGGCCCGGCGATGATCGCGGCCGAAGTGCTGCCGCTCGTCGGCCGGCTCGTCCCCGACCCGGGCTCATGGCTGTCGTGGATCATCGTCGGCCTGATCGCAGGCGCTGTCGCCGCGCGAGTGGTGGCGGGCCGCGGCTTCGGCTGCATCGCCGACATCGTGGTCGGCATCGCCGGTGCGCTCATCGGCGGTTATCTCCTCGGGCTGCTCTTCAACGTGAGCGGAACTGTCGGATTCATCGGCAGCATCGTGGTCGCGTTTATCGGCGCTGCGGTGCTGCTGTCAGTCCTGAAGCTGCTCTCGGGTGGCCGCCTCTGAAGCGGCCTTGGCGACCGCCTCCACCTCGGCGGCGACCGCCTCGGGCGCGTGAATGGGTATGTCGTGTGGCGTGTCGAACCATTTCACGTGAACGTTCGGCGCGTTGCGTGCGAGCTTCCTGGCCCCGGTCTCACGCCATGCGGTGACCGGTGAAGGACCGTCGCGTGCGAGCAGTACTTGGGTGGGCACCTCGAGCTGCGTCCACAACGAATCGACCGGCGACTCGTAGAGGCCGCGGAGCAGCTCCATGCGAATCGGCGCCGTCAACGTGAGGACGAGCGACCTCCCCTCCGGCATCAGGCGCGAGAACACAAACGGTTCGAGGTCATCGCTCCACGCGCCTTTGAAGTCGCGTTGGACGTCGGCGACCGCCTGTGCGAAGGACGCGTAGCGTGGCAGCGGTGGCTGCATGAAGACCTGGCCTTCCTCCCAGCTGAACAGGTTGGCCGCGCTCTGCACCGGCCCGTCGATGTAGACCAGCGCTGACAGCGCCAGCGGGTAGCGAGCGGCAAACTCGAGCGAGATCGTGGCGCCCCACGAGTGGCCGACGACCACCGGTCTTCGAAGCTCGAGGGACGCGATCACGTGCTCGATGTCGGCGAGCAGCTCTTCGGTCGCGTATCCCTCGGGGAGCGGTGGCGCGTGCGGCGGCCGGCCGGTGAGCCCGTGCCCCCGCTGATCGAGTGCCACGAGCCGCCGGCCCGGCAGATGCGCCGCCATACGCGCCCAGTACTGTGCGCTCGAGCTCAGGCCGTGCAGCACGAGCAGGCCCGGTTCCGAAGTGGAGCCGTCAGGCCTCCACTCGAGGCAGTGGAGGCTGACGCCGTCTCTCTCCAACCAAAGGTCGGCCGGCTCCTGCACCGGCGACTAGACTAGCCCGCCGCTGCTTGCAGCTCTTCCCGAGCCTCTACCGGCTGCTCCGCCGCGCGCTTGCGGCGTTTGATCAGGACGGTGGTCAAAGCGGTGAATGCGAGGAAGGCTACGGGCAGGACCAGCGTCGACTTCATCGCGTCGATGTACGCGCTGGTGAAAACGTCGTGCGCGAGACGCGTGATCAAGGCCGCAGCCTGCGGCGGGATCCCGCTCGGCAATGCGGCGCCATTCTGTCCGACGCCGATCTGGAACCCGTTTGACGCCACCGAGCTGAAGGCTGCGATGAACTTGTCACGGAACGAAGCCGGTAGCTGCGACGCATGGGCGATGGCCTGGTTGTGCAAAGCGGTCGCGAGCTGGTTCTGCAGGAGCGCGCCGATCACAGCGCTGCCAATGACTGCACCCAGCTGCCGGGTCGTGTTCAAGATGCCCGACGCGGCGCCGGCCATTCGCGGCTCGATGTTGCGCATCGCCACCGTTGTCATCGGCGCGAACGTCATGCCCATGCCGGCGCCGGCGATGATCGCGGGCACCAGGAACGTCGCCCATGTTGAATCCGGACCGGCGACATACGCCACCAGACCAAAGCCGATGGTGAACAGCGAGATGCCGGTCATGAGGATGTACTTGCCACCGATCCTGTCCACCAGGCGTCCCGCGAAAGGTGCGACGAACATCGAGGTCAGCGACATCGGCGCGAAGGTGAGGCCGGCCAGGAAGGCCGAGAAGCCGCGCACCGACTGGAGGTAGATGGTCACCGGCAGGAACATGCTCAGCATTCCGAAGCTGATCGCAGCCGCGATCCAGTTCGCGACGGAGAAGTTCCGCTCCGCAAAGAGTGACAGGGGCACCAGCGGCTCGGCCTGAAAGCGCTCCCACACGATAAAGACGATCATCAGCACGACCCCACCGCCGATGACCTCGGGGATCGTGACTCCATAGGAGCCGATCTCGCCCCAGTTGTAGCGCTGGCCCTCGATCAAGCCGAAAACAATGCCCAGCAATCCGGTGGTCGCCAGTGCGACGCCGACCACGTCCCAGCCGTGGCTCCGTCCGGGCCGGAGGTCGGGAACGATTGCGAACGTGGCGATCAGCGCGCCGATGCCGATGGGAATGTTGATGAAGAAGATCCACCGCCAGTCGACCCAGGTGATGAGAGCACCGCCAATCGTCGGGCCGGCAATGGTGGCGAGTCCTGCGACACCGCCCCACAGTCCAAAGGCCGCGCCGCGCCGCTCAGGAGGAAAGATCGAGGTGATGATCGACAGGGTCTGCGGGGTCAGCAGTGCGCCGCCGACGCCCTGGACGATTCTGGCGGCGATCAGCTCGGTCGAGTTCTGCGCGAGGCCGCACAGGGCAGAGGCGAGCGTAAACACGGCAAGACCGATGGCGAAGAGGTTGCGCTGCCCGAACAGGTCGCCGAGCCTGCCTGCCGTGATCAGCAGCACCGCGTAGACGAGCACGTATGCGTTGAGGACCCAGAGGATCTCGTCAAGGCTGGCGCTCAACCCCGTGCTCATCGCAGGGATCGCCACGTTGACGATCGTCGTGTCGAGCAGAATCATGAAAAATCCCGTGGTCAGCACCACGAGGACCAACCAGGGATTAGTGCGTGATGTGGCCATGGTTCCTCCTAAACCGTTCGTGGCCGGAGCCGATTCCCACTTTCCACTCCAGCTTGCCTTCTACGATCTCGCGCTCGAGCTTGCGGACCCATCGCCGCTCCGCGTCGAGCATCGCGATCTTGTGCTCCACCTCGATCAGGGCGAGGCGGGTCACGCCTTGGCGTAGCAACTCCCGCAGTACTCCTTCGAACTTGCCGACGATGACGTCGAGAGTGGCGGCCCTCTCCTGCAGGTGAGAGGCCGCCTCCTCAGCCGTGAGGTGGTGCATGAACATCAGCCCCGGCGCGAAGTGCAGGTACTCACGTCGGGGCTGGCGCAGCAGCTCGCCAACTGTGTTGGTGAGCACGGCGCGTCCGGACTCGGTGAGGGTGTAGATGGTGCGCTCGGGCCGCCGGCCCTCTTTCTCGCGCTCGCCCGGGCGGATCCAGCCGTTGCGCTCGAGGACGTCGACCGTGTGGTAGAGCGTGCCGAAGTTCAGGCGGATGAACTCGTCGTGGTGGCGTGTCCGCATCCGCGACGCCATCTCGTAGGGGTGCATGGGTTGCTCGTCCAGCAGCTCGAGGATCGAGAGGGACAGCGGGGATAGCGACTCTGCCTCAACCGGATAAGACATATTCCAATTAGAGTATATGGAAAGGGATATCCGCTGTCAACTACTCGAGCCCAAGTATCGGCGCGACCACGCAACCTCCGCTCCGGGATCGGGGTAATTACCGTTGATGCATGCCGAGGCCGGGGCGCCTGCGCTGCCGATGACAGCGTCTCGTGATGCGACCGCCACGCATGCCGGCCGGCTCGTCACCGAGGCCAGTGGCGGAGTCCTGGCGGCTAGAGCGCCTTCTCGTACCAGGCCACGTCCCAATAGCGATCGAACTTCCGTCCCTGCTCGGTGAACAATGCCACGCGCTTGAACCCGAATCGCTCGTGCAGCGCGATCGATGATGGGTTGGGCAGCGCGATGCCGGCGTATGCGCGATGGATGTCCTCGCCACTGATGGAGTCGAAGAGGCCCTGGTACAGCTTTGTGCCGACGCCCAGGCCGGTGGCCTCCGGGGCGAGGTAGATGCTCGTCTCCACTGACGACTCGTAACCCGGCTTGGGCCGGAAGCGGCTGCTGGATGCGTAGCCGATGAGTTGTTTGTCGTCCGCCATCGCGACCAGCAGGCGATGGCGGCCAGACGTGCCGTAGTGCCTGAACCACGCCCGACGCACAGCCATCGTCATCGGCTCCAGGTCGAACGTGATGTGGGTGGTGGTGACGTACTTGTTGTAGAGGTCGTTGAGAGCTCTGAGGTCGCCGGCCTCTGCCGGACGGAGGGTCACGTCCACGTCGGGGCCAGTCTAGGCGGGGCGACAATTACCCAGGTGGACCGGATCCAGCTCGAAGGCATGGTGTTCAAAGGACGCCACGGCGTCAGCGATTCGGAGCGCGCCCGAACCCAGGAGTTCAGAGTCGATGTCGAGCTCGAGACCAGCCTGGCGCGACCTGGCAACACGGACAGGATCGCCGACACCACCGACTACCGCGTCGTGCGAGCGATCGCGAAAGAGGTGGTGGAAGGGGACTCGCATCACCTGATCGAGTCGCTTGCCGAGACGATCGCGAAACGGGCGCTCAAGGTGCGTGGCGTTTCGGCGGTTACCGTCAGGGTCGCCAAGCGGCCGCCGAGCATGCGGCCGCTGGATGCCGCGGCCGTGCGAATCCGCAGGACGCGCCGGTGAAGGTCGCTTACTTCGACTGCTTCTCAGGGATCTCCGGGGACATGGTCCTTGGCGCCCTGATCGATGCCGGCGGCAACCGCGAGCCGCTCGATGCCGCTGTCGCCGCTTTGCAGCTCGGCGATGAGGTCACGATCGACGTCCATCGCGAGCAACGTGGGCACCTCGGCGGCACGCGCGTTGTGGTCAGGACTGCATCCCGCTCCGAGCGCCGCGTGAGCGACCTCCATGATGCGGTGGCGCGTGCGCGGATGCCGGACGAAGTGATTGGTCGCGTCATTGCGGCCATCGATCGGATCGCCGAGGTCGAGGCCGTCATCCACGGCGAGGATGTCGCATCGCTTCACCTCCACGAGCTGAGTGGCGCCGACACGCTCGTCGACCTGGCCGGAGCTTTCTGGCTGATGCGTGAGATGGGCATCGCCGCCGTTTATGCCTCACCGCTGCCGGCACCACGTGGGTTGAAGGCGGGCCTGCCGCTCCCAGCGCCGGCGAGCGTTCGGGTCCTGGCCGGAACTGGCGCGGTCTTCGAGGAGACGGATACAACAGATGAGCTGGTGACACCGACGGGAGCAGCGATTCTCGCGGTGAGCGCCGAGTTCCGCCGGCCGGCACTGGAGCTGCATGCGATCGGGTACGGCATCGGCGCGCGGCAAACTCCAGGCAACGCGTTGGCTGTCTGGGTTGGCGTCGAGGTGCCAGCCGAGACCGGAGTGACGGTGATCGAGACGAACATCGACGATATGGCCCCCAACGTCCTGGCGGCGCTGGTGGAGGACCTGATGGCCTCGGGCGCGCTGGACGTGACGGTGACGCCGGCGTTGATGAAGAAGGGCAGGCTTGGACATCTGGTGGCGGTGATGGCCGGGCCGGACCTGGTGGCTCCGCTCACGGAGCAGCTCCTGAGGCAGAGCTCGACGCTCGGTGTGCGGCTGACGCCGGTCCAACGCGTCCTCGCCGGTCGCAGAAGTGTCGAGGTGCGAACCGAGTTTGGGATGGCCGTCGTCAAGGTCAAAGAGCTCGGCGGGAAGGTCATCGACGTGGCGCCCGAGTACGAGGACTGCCGCCGGATCGCCCGCGAGCATGGCCGGGACCTACGCGACGTGATGCGGATCGTCACTGACGCTGCGAGGCGTGAGCTCGGGCTGAGCTGAGCGCTCGGGGGCCGCGCACTCCAGGTTCCCGCGAGAATGGCGGAGTGAGCGCAAAGGTGCTCGATGGCCGGAAGCTGGCGGAGCAGATCTTTCAAGAGATTCGGGCCAAAGTCAGCGCGCGGGTGGCCGACGGCAGACCCGCGCCGGCCCTGGCGACCGTTCTGGTCGGCGACGACCGCGCTTCGGATGTGTACGTGCGCTCGAAGCAGAAGAACGCTCGCGACGTTGGCATTGAGGCGCGCGACCATCGCCTGGCCGCCTCGACGACGACGGAGCAGCTCGTCGAGTTGGTATCCGGCTTAGATGCAGACGACGACATCAGTGGGGTGCTGATCCAGCAGCCGGTACCCGCACATATAGATATGACGCGCGTGATCTCCGCGCTTGCGCCGGTCAAGGACGTCGACGGATTTCATCCGGTGAACGCGGGGCTGGTGTCTTTGGGCCTACCCGGTGCTGTCGAGCCATGCACTCCCGCCGGCATCGTTCAGCTGCTGGAACACGCGGGCGTGCCGATCTCCGGCGCCGAGGCAGTGGTCGTAGGCCGTAGCAACCTGGTCGGCAAGCCGATGGCGTTGCTGCTGCTTCGCCGCCACGCGACTGTGACGATCTGTCACACGCGCACCCGCGACCTGGCCGCGCACACCACCCGCGCGGACATCCTGGTCGCCGCCGCCGGCCGCGTGGGACTGATCAATCCTGCAATGGTCAAACCCGGGGCAGCCGTGGTCGACGTGGCCGCCAACTGGGTTGGGGGCAGGCAGGTCGGCGACCTCGAGGCAGGGGTCGGGGATGTGGCGGGATGGCTGACACCTAACCCCGGTGGGGTCGGGCCGATGACCAGGGCCATGCTGATCAAGAACACCTTCGAGGCCGAGGTCAGGCGCCGGCCTTAACAGGCTGGGTTGTGGTGCTCACGTGAATCTGATTCATTTTTCGCGCGAGGTGTGTTGGGCCCGGGGGAGGGCGGCCCAGCGAATCAGGAGGACGCTCCTATGCCTTGTCAAGGCTGTTGAGGAACCTGAACAGTTGGCGGGCGACATATCGCTTCAGACAGCGTCGAATTTCGGGCATGGTCTTGCCTTGAGCGGTGCGACGGAGG
>JACXTT010013851.1_pt1 | contig 10598 bp, 9 predicted proteins | sample 9270951 | NCBI WGS metagenome assembly JACXTT01 (sample SAMN15532306, study PRJNA645909) | rock metagenome | isolation source: weathered quartz diorite | place: Puerto Rico | collected 2017-06-21
GCATGAGGAACATCTGCGCAAATTCGAACAGGAAGATGCCGGCCAGCGCGGCCATGTAGAGTACGCAGACGGCGAAAAGGCCTTCGCGCGCGGCCTCGGGCAGGAAGGCGTCGAGGGGAGTAGGAACGCGGGCGGCGTTGGGGGTGAGGTAGCGGTCGATTGCGATTTTGGTGAGCAGTGGGCCGGCCACCTGGAGCGCGGAGTGAAACAGCAGGCAGACCAGCGAGATTCCCACATAGCGGCGGTAGGGCCAGAGATAGCCCAGCAGCCGCCGCATCAGCCGCGTGTCGTACGCTTTCCCTACGACGTCTTCTTCCACTTTTCTAGTGTAGCTTCTGCATTCCTGCGATCCAGCGGTCGTAGTCTGTCGCCTTACGACGGAAGTAATCGGCTACTTCGGGATGGGGAAGGATCAGAAATTTCTCGATTTCAAGGCCGCGGACTACTTCCGCGGCTACCTGATCCGCCTCGATCGCCGTGTCAAGAAGGAACTGGAAGCCGAGCGTCTCGGCGTCGCGCAGCATTCCTGTGCGCACTCCTTGCGGGCACAGCGCGGACACCTTGATCCCGCGCTTGCCGTAGGTGACAGCGAGCCATTCGGCAAAGGCCAGCGCGGCGTGCTTCGTGACCGAATACGGCGCCGAGCCGAGCATGGTGAGCAGTCCGGCGGCGGAGATGGTGTGCAGCAGGTAGCCCTCGCCGCGCTCCAGCATGTGGGGCAATATGGCGCGGGCGGCATAGATGTGGCTGCGCACGTTGACGTCGAAGATGCGGTCCCATTCGGCGTCGGGCGTTTCCTCGCCGCCGAGGATGGAGATGCCGGCGTTGGAGCAGAAGAGGTCAATGCGTCCAAAGGCGTCGCAGGCGTGGCGGACGAGGTCGCGGACCTGGGCCTCGTTCGAGACGTCGGCTTCGAGTGACAGCGCGTCCGCGCCCGAATCGCGCAACTCTCCGGCAAGGCCGGCGGCGGCGGTGCCATCCAGATCCGCAACGACTACGGCGCGAGCGCCCTCCCGCGCGAACCGCATGCAGAGCGCGCGGCCGATGCCGTGCGCGCCGCCGGTGACGACGACGACTTTGTCCTGAATCCGCATCCCGACGAGTCTGTCACCTTTGGCGGCAGGCTGCATCCGAGTTAGTGGAGTCATTTTATGGAAGTCATTGTATGAATTGTCAAAACACCGTTCTTGAGCCAGGACTTCTACCGCGGCCGGAAGTAGCCCGGTAGCGTTGGTTTCGTATCGCGCAAGATCTCGAGGACGTTTTGACGGTCGGTGGAGGTGAGGTGCGCAAAAGCCTTGCTTTGGTCCTTCCCGCTCAGCACTTCCCACATCCGGCGGTAAACGCGATCCCGAGCCATCTCCGGCAGGGCATCGAAGGCCTCGGAGTAGATCAGGAAGCTGCACGGGTAGCGGAACATGCGTCTTTCAAGGTCGAAGTCGCGCAGCCCTCGGCCTTTTCGGTCTCGAGGACCCAGGGCTGAAAAGGCCCGGGCGAAGCCGGACGTTCCCTTCACGGGACCTTCCAGCGGCGCCTCGCCGGCGAACAGGAGATACTCGACCAGTTCGTCGGACGCGGACTGAATGCGGCGCCGGGTGGACTCGCTGATCTCATCCTCCGGGGAGCCCAGCGCCTTGTTGATGCCGGTCTGGTAGTGCAGCGCCATCCTCGTCTCCCAGCCGACGCGGGTGATGAGATTAGTCATGTGCGTTTGATGCTCCAGCGTCATCAGCGCCACCAGGTCGGAGTGCGGCGAAAGGTAGGCGCCGGTGTCGAAGCGGTTGCGGAGGTCGGTGACGTTCTGGGTGCCGTCTTTGTCGAGTTGGTCGGGCTTGTCGCGGTCGCGGACCACGGCGTTACCCATATGACGCTGCGTCCCATGCGTGCCGGTGACGAACCAGCCGCCCCAGCGGTTCGTGAGCGGGCTGCGGTGGTCGGTGACAAAACCGCCGGCGTGGAACAGAGGCATGCCGGAGGGCTCGGGGTAAACCGAACGCACTACAAGCCCGGGGACGCCGAGGGTGCCCCCGGTGGCGTGGCACTGCAGGCACTGGTCACGGCGCTCGAAGCGGGGCTTTGCCACTTCCTCCTGGTCGAGTGTATAGAAAATTACGCCCTGCCTCGGATCCACCGCGGTGGCTTCCACCACCTCGCCGGTGCGAACCCATCCGACGGTCACACTGTCGTTGAAAAAGATCGAGCGCGGGTTGCGGGGGGTGATCCGCGGGGCCTGGAAACTGGTCTTCGAGAACACCAGTACCTGTGACTCGATGGGAACTTTCAGCGCTTCAAGAACAGCCGGCAAGTAGCCGTGGTCCGGATCGAACGCCAGCCGCACTCCGCCGGAAGCGATTCGGCGGTTGAGTTCAGTTATGGGATCGCTTGCCGGCCGGTTGTACTGTATTGCTTCGTGATCGGAGGGGACGACGTAGGAGCCTTCCAGTCCGGCGAACGCCACCGCGCCGGCCGCCACAACGCCCAGGAAAATAATTTTATAGCGCTTTGACATGAGGGAATTCCACAGGATTTTCGGTTAAGTCGCACAGGAACGAACCGGCGAAGGCCTCCTCCACCGAGCGGAGCGCTTCGTCCAATTTGCGGTGCAGCGGGCAGAGCTTGTTGTCGGCGTGGGCGGCGATTCCGAGCGGACAGGTCTTGATCCGCCGGATGGGGTCGACGGCATTGACCACTTCAAGGATGCAGGTTTCCGACGCCGGCTTGACCAGCGAGTAGCCGCCATGCTTTCCCCGCTGGGCGACGACCAGCCCAGCGCGACTCAGCGATTGAAGCACTTTGAACAGGTAGTCGATTGGGACCTGAGATGCTCTGGCGATCTGCTGCGCGGTCTGCCCCGAATCGGGCTGGCCGGCCAGCGCCACCATGGCGCGCAGAGCGTACTCGGCAGTCTGGGAGAACATGTCGTTGGGGTTAGTTTACAATAACTGGATAAACTTGTCCAGTTATATTGAGGTGGCGTAAAGCCTTGCGCCGGGGGCGCTGGCGAGGGGGCGCAAGCGGCGCTCGAACTCGGGCGCGAGCGGATGGCCGTCGGGTACGAACAGGTAATGGATGCCGAGCCTGCCGAGTTCATGCAAGGCGTCGGAGAATAGGCCAGTAGCCGCTGGAGCCTCCGTGACCGTCGCCCCGTTTCCATCCAGGAGGATTACAGCCGCCGGCTCCTCCGTTGCCGTTGCCACCACTACTTCGTCCATCGCAAAAGGAGCACCGAAATCGACCTCAAACCACATGCCCGGACGGAACGCCTGCCAGCTTCGCCACCGGGTCACCAGACTCCCGTCGACGGCGAGTTGCGCCTCCCAGGAGTTTGGATTTGAGAGCGCGCGCCAACTGGGGGCCACCGGAATCTCGACACCGTGGCGGAAAAAGCGGATCTCGTGGATGCTCCATGATTCGCGGACGGACTCAGCCTTCTGGACCAATCGGATGGCCCGCGTGGTCCGCTTTGCGAAGCGGAAGCTCAGGCGGCGTGCAGGCGCCGCGGAAGGTTTGGTGGCGACATCCAGCAGGTCCCGGGCGCGCCAGCTCAAAGACGAGTGATACGGCCCGAGAACATTACGCGAGGTGTAGGCCGTAGCAACGTCATCAAGCGCCAGGACCCGCCGGTCCCCTGGAACATGGTCCTCGATCATCCGCGCGAGGCCGTAAGCCGGCAAGTTGGAGCGCAGGTACGTCTCTTCGGGAATCATTCGGAAGGCGGCGCGGAGCGGGAAATCCGGCAGGCGGAAATTGAGCGGGCGATAGTAGAGGTCCTGGACCGCCGGGAAGCACGAGATCGCGTGGACCAGGGCAAGGGAAGGCGGCAGCCATCGGAACCGGCCAAGGACCTGGGCGAGCGCAAGTGAGACGAACGGGAGCGCCGGAAGCAGGAACCGGCAGCCCAGATTCGCCGGGTACGTGGCCGTGAACACGGCGGCGGCCAGGAGGAGGCGGCGGCCTTGCGGTCGCGCCAGCGCGAGCAAAGCGATTGGCGTCAGAAGGAACAGCGGACCCAGCACCCCTGTGAGATTTCCTTTGACGGTCAGCGCGAGAGGCAGATCCCAGTAGGAACTCAGGCGATAGTACTCGGGCAGGCCAAGGAAGGTCGTGTAGTCCTTCTCAAACGAAATGTAGACGTAGGGATTCGGAAAAAGTTGGTTCAGGAAAGGCGAGACGGGATTGCCTACCCAAAGCCAGTTCTTGATCAGCCAGGGAAGGATCGGCGGCAAGGCGGACGCGGCCAGCACCGCTACATCGCGCTTGCGGCTGCGGCTTCTCCAAAGCACGATGCCGAACGCATAAAGCAGCGCGGTGAACAAAGTGTACTTGATGCCGAAAGCGAAGCCCGCCAGGAGTCCGGCGACCGCCAGGAGCCCCCGATTCTCGCCGTCCCAGAGTTCCAGCAGGTAGAAGAGCGCGAACACGACGCAGGCGCCCGCGAGGTCGTTGTAGGCGCTGGTTCCGTCCAGCGCGGCGACGGGCGCGGCGAACACCAGGACCGCGGCGCAGGCTCCCGCGGCTGGGATGCCAAAGCGGCGGCCGTAGCAGATCATCAACGCGGGCAACGCGGCAAAAAATGCAAAATGAACCAGCTTGGCCGCGGAATGCTTCCCAAACGCGAAGGCTGCCAGGAAGAGCATCTCGGTGCCCTGCGGAAAGCTGGCGTAGATATCGGTGGTGATGCGGTGGAATCCGCCCTCGCGCAGGTAGCGCGAAACCAGTCCGAGGTGGTAAGTGATGCCGTCGGGGCTGGTTTCGGGAGCCAGGGCGTGGACGAAGTAGAAGGCGAGCCAGGCGGCGAGGATAGCTCCGTAAAACCAGCGGTCGAAGGAGGAAAGTGGCGGCAGCGGGTTTCCGTGCTGCGCGCGGCGCCAAGTTGCGAGGATCGCCCCGCCGAGAGCGAGAAAGACCGCTGGTTTCGCCAGGTCCGCGGCGCAGAGCAGAAAGATCAGCAAGCTGAACCCGGCCGCTCCGGTGACGAAGGCGAAAAGCAGGCCTTCCGCCGGCGCGAAACGCAGTCCGAGCGTGCGAAGAAGAAGCCTGCCAAGAGCGATGCAGACGGCGACTATGAAGACGGCCCCGAATAGGATGAGGAGGACGGACAACGAAGACTGAATTGTAGCATTGAGTGTTCGAGGGCCGGCTGCGTCATCGAAAACCGCCCGCACGCAGAAGGGCCGCCCCCGAATCGACGATGTGCCGGAATGGTTCCGGCCTCAGCGCGCGTAGCTCGTAGCAGCAGGCCTCGCGGCGCGCCCGCCTGGAGCGCCCAGGCAGAACTTAAGCGGACCTGGGCGGAGGCGCCACGCCCTTGATCATAGTCAGCAGCATAACGACCTCCGTCTTGGCCTTGATGCCGTGCTCCATTTTCGGCGGCATGTAGACGAATGCGCCGGCCGCGGCCTCAACGACGTCCTCGCCGAGCCGGATGGTGGCCTCGCCCGAAACCAAATAGAGCGACGCGGGAAACGGTGCTGTGTGGGCGGAAAGCTCCTGGCCGGGGGCGAACCGGAAGAGAATGAACTTGGATCGGTCGTCATTCTGCAGCGTGCTCGACAGAATGCTGCGATCCGGAACGCTGCCATGTCCGGAAAGGTTCGGGATGTACGAATATGTGGTAGCCAATCTCAGCAAGCTATCATAACCAGATATGGATGAAGTGAGAGTGGGGGTGATCGGGCTCGGCAACGTGGGCGGAGGCACGCTCGCCATACTGGCCGGGAACGCCGCGCAGATCGCCACCAAGCTGGGTTTCGGACTGCGGGTGTCGGCGGTGTGCAGCCGTTCCGTGACCTCCAAAGTGTTGCCCGAGGCGCTGGGCGCCGTGCACCGGACCACTGACTGGCGGGAAGTGGTGGCCCACCCGGAAGTGGATATCGTGGCTGAGCTGGTGGGCGGCACCACCACGGCGCGGGAGATCCTGGACGCGGTCATATCCAACAAGAAATCGATCGTCACCGCCAACAAGGAGCTGATGGCGCAGTGTGGCGCGGAGATCTGGGAGCGGGCCATCGCCGCGGGCATCAACCTCGCCATGGAAGCCAGCGTTGCGGGCGGCATCCCGATCCATGCCGTGCTCCGCGAGGGCATCTCGGGCGACCGCGTCGTGGCGCTCTACGGGATCTTGAACGGCACCAGCAACTACATTCTGACCGAGATCGAAAAGCACGGCTCGGCGTTCGAGGACGTGCTGGCCGAAGCGCAGCGCCTGGGTTACGCCGAAGCCGATCCGTCGGCCGACGTGGACGGCTACGACGCCCGGTCGAAGCTGGCCATCCTTGCGGCGCTGGCATTCGGAGAGCGCATCACGCCGGAGGACATCTTCGTTGAAGGCATCCGGCGGATTTCGCCGATGGATTTCCAGTACGCGCACCGGCTGGGTCACACCATCCGCCTGATTTGCGCCGCGCGGCAGACCAAGGCCGGCCTGATTCTCTCCGTGCGTCCGGCGCTGATCCGGCTGGACACGATCCTGGCCGGTGTGAAGGGCGCCTACAATTCGGTCTGGGTGAAGGGCCAGTACGGCGCCGACACCTTCTACTACGGCCGCGGCGCCGGAGCGCATCCCACCGGCGTGGCCGTGGTGAGCGACCTGATGCGCGTGGCGCGGGAGATCCGCTACGGCAGCCCGGAGCGCGTCTCGCCCTTCGCGCATGAGCGTCTGGGCGAGTTCAAGCCCCTATCGGTCACCGAACAGCGGCGAGCGTACTATCTGCGCTTCCGCGTGACCGACCGGCCGGGGATCATCGCCGCTCTGGCCGGTATACTGGCGGCGAAGAACATCAGCCTGGAAGCCGTCCTGCAGGAACCCTGCGACGCCAAAGAAAACCTGCCCTTTGTGATCACCGTCGAGACCACCTCGGAACGCGCCGTGCGTGAGGCGGTGGAAGAAATGACGCGTCTGGAGTTCCTGCTGGAGGCTCCGCTGGCCCTGCCCATGGAACCACCTTTATGAAGACGATTTCCATCCTGCTGCTGGGAGCCACGTTCGCCGCGGCCCAGGTCGCCGAAAACGCCAATGGCGGGTACAAGACCGCGGAAGGCCGTGGACGCGTCGCCGACCGCCTGCTGGCGCCAGACCGGGATCAACGCCAGAAGCCTCAGGAACTGGTTGATGCGATGGGGCTAAAGTCCGGTGACGTGGTGGCCGATATTGGAACGGGGGCCGGTTACATGCTTCCTTACCTCAGCCGCGCCGCCGGTCCGCGGGGCAAAGTAGTGGCGCAGGACATCTTTCCGGACTTTCTGGAGAAGGCAGCCGCCCGCGCCGAGCGGGAAAAACTGGGCAACGTGGTGTTTGTGAAAGGTACGGAAAAGGATCCCAATCTCGACGCGGGAAGTGTGGACGTGGCGTTGGCCCTGGATTCCTACCATCACTACAACTACCCGGCGGAGATGCTGGCCGGGTTGCGCAAAGGGCTGAAGGACAGCGGCCGGCTGGTCATTGTGGAGTATTACAAGCGCCCCGGCGCGATGGACGGAAACAACGCCGTCCAGCATATCCGCCTGGATGCGCCGGATCTGATCAAGGAAGTGGAGTCGAACGGGTTCAGGCTCGTCTCCCAGCGGGAACACATCAAGAACAGCCAGTACATGGCGATTTTTGAAAAACGATAAGAAAGCGCGCCAATGTCCCAAGGTTATGTCGATTATTACGAGCTCCTTCAGATCAACAAGGACGCCGAAACGGACGCGATCCAGCGCGTGTACCGCGTGCTGGCCTCGCGCTATCATCCGGACAACAAGGAAACCGGAAACCTGGAACGGTTTCTGCTGATCAAGGAAGCCTACGGGGTACTCTCGGATCCGGCCAGGCGGAGGGATTACGACAAAGCCGCCGAGAAGGAACGGGAGAATCCCATCCCGGTGTTCCTGACCAAAGAGTTCACCGAGGGCATCGACTCCGAGGCCAACCGCCGGCTTGGGGTCCTGTGCCTGCTCTACAACCGCCGTAAGAGCAACCCGTCGGCGCCGTCGCTGTCCGTGCTGGAGCTCGAAAACATGATGTTTCTGCCTCGCGAGCACCTGACCTTCACGATCTGGTACCTCAAGGCGAAGAAATGGATTCAGTCCGACGACAAGTCGAGCCTGCAGATCACCGCCGACGGCATCGATTACTTAGAGTCCAGCCTGCCTCAGTCCAAGACCATCCACAAACTGCTTCAGGCGGCCGACTCCGGCGCCACCCGGCAGGGTCCGGCAGTCTTCACCACCGGCTGGGCCGACGTGCACGAGGGGCAGAAGTAAAGCCCTCGGTACCGAGCCCGACTCTTAGCCACGACCGTGAGGGAGTGGTCTCCAGGAGTGTCCCGGTTCCGGACGAGTGCTGCACACTTCCGTCCTACGTCTCGCCCGCGCGGAACGACTGGTTTTCTTATACCGTTCATACCGGGTAAGAAACGATGACCGGCAATATCGCTAGGATCGCCGAAGGCCAAAAAGCGCCAGTTGATACAATTCTGAGAAGTGATCACCCGCAGACAGGCGCTGAGTTTTCCCGCGCTTGCGCTCCAGCGCAGGCAGCCGCCGAACGTCATCGTCCTGCTATCCGACGATCACGGATATCACGACTTGGGCTGCCAGGGCGCGGCGGAGCTTCAGACTCCGCATCTCGATGCGATCGCCGCATCCGGTGCGCGGCTGACGAACTGGTACGCAAACGCCCCGATGTGCGCGCCCTCGCGGGCGTCGCTGCTGACGGGCAGATATCCGATCCGGGCCGGTGTTCCGTCCAACGGGCCGGACCTGCCGGCGCGCGAGCACACCATCGCCAAGGTGCTGAAGCCGGCCGGGTACCGCACCGCCTGCATCGGTAAATGGCACCTCGGCTCCAGCGACCGGACGTCGCCGAACGGCCACGGATTCGATTATTTCTTCGGGTTTCATTCGGGCTGCGTAGATTATTACTCGCACCGGTATTACTGGGGCGAGCCGCGCCAGGTGAACTATCACGATCTGTGGAGAAACCGCAAGGAAGTGTTCGAAGACGGCGAGTACCTGACCGAGCTGATCGCTCGCGAGGCGGCGCAGTTCGTTGAGGCGGCCGCCGCCGATCCGTTTTTTCTTTACGTGCCTTTTAACGCCGTCCACTACCCGATGCACGCGCCGCGGAAGTACTTGGATCGTTTTCCGGACCTGGAGCCGGAGCGGCGCGTGTACGCCGCCATGCTGGCCGCGATGGACGACGGCGTGGGCCGCATCATGGCGGCGGTCCAGCGGCGAGGCCTGGACGGAAACACGCTGGTGTTCTTCCAGGGCGACAATGGAGCGACGCGCGAGCAGCGCGCGGGCCTGTACCAGGAACCCGCCCACGGCGGATCGAACGCGCCGCTAAAAGGCTTCAAGTTCAGCCTGTTTGAAGGCGGCATCCGCGTGCCGGCGCTGGTAAGTTTTCCGGGGCGTATTCCGCCGCGGCAGGTGATCCACTCGCCAGGCGCGGCGATGGACCTGCTGCCCACCATCTGCGCCGCTGCCGGGGTCCCCCTGCCGGCCGGCCGCGCCATTGACGGCCGAGACGCGATGCCGGTGTGGTCGCGCGGAGCGCAGCCTCCGCACGAGGCCATCTTCTGGGCGTCTGACGGGCAACTGGCTGTCCGGCAGGGCCGCTGGAAACTGGTGATCGGCGGCTTCCTGGGGGATGGGACGAAAAAGAATTCGGAAAGATTGAAGGATGCGGACAGCATGTTCCTTTCCGATCTGGAGAGCGATCCCGGCGAGACAACGAACCTTCGCGCGGCCGAGCCGGAGCGCGCCTCCGCGCTGGAATCCGCCGCGCGCAAATGGATGGAGGAAGTAAAAAACTAAGAGACTCATCATGGCCAACCGCAATTATTCAATCGCAGTAATCGCCGGAGACGGAGTAGGACTGGAAGTGGTTCCCGAGGCGAAGAAAATCATCGACGAAGCCGGCCGGCGCGACGGCTTCACCTGCACGTACCGGGATTTTGAGTGGGGGTCGGAGTATTATTTCCGCCACGGCCACATGATGCCGCCCGGAGCGCTGGACCTGCTGAAGCAATCCGATGCGATTCTGCTGGGCGCGGTGGGCCACCCTTCGATTCCGGACCATGTCACCTTGAACGGGCTCCTGCTGCCGATCCGCAGGACCTTCGACCAGTACGCCAACGTCCGGCCGGCGTATCTTTATCCCGGAGTGGATTGCAAGCTGAAGGGGTACAGCGCCGGCGAAATCGACATGGTGATCGTGAGGGAGAACACGGAAGGGGAGTACGCACAAGTTGGGGGTTTTGTTTATCACCACCAGCCGGAAGAAGTAGCGGTTCAGACCTCCGTTTTCACCCGCCGCGGGTGCGAGCGAATCATCCGGTACGCGTTCGAGCTGGCGCTGAAGCGGAAGAAGAAAATGAAAGTGACCTCGATCACCAAATCCAACGCGCAGGGATTCAGCATGGTGCTGTGGGACCGCGCTTTCCAGGCGGTGGCGGGCGAATACGCGCAGGTGCGGACCGAATCGCTCCTGGTTGACACGGCAGCGATTAACTTCAACCGGGCGCCGGAAAGGTTTGAACTGGTAATTGGTACGAACCTGGTTGGGGAAAATCTTTACGCCCTTTACGCTAATCTTTGTGGGCGCCTTGGGG
>JACXTT010013852.1_pt1 | contig 10598 bp, 8 predicted proteins | sample 9270951 | NCBI WGS metagenome assembly JACXTT01 (sample SAMN15532306, study PRJNA645909) | rock metagenome | isolation source: weathered quartz diorite | place: Puerto Rico | collected 2017-06-21
CTGCCCGGCCCCGCGGAGGTATTTCCTTCTGGCGCGCCGAAATACAACCCTCTTCCGTACCCAATATTCCAGATTCCAGGTCGGTAACAGATGCCGGCTTATCGTAATCCATCCGAGTCAGGGGGCGCGCAGGGGCTTTCTTACCAGCGTCTTGTCAGGGCTAGGGCCACCCGCCTCGTCAGTAGACCATGGGGAATTAAGGTACTATTACTTCACGCGGAGCGTGCCCTACGGTACTGCATAGTCTTAGATCTCGCCGCTCTTCCCTGCGGGAAGTAGACTCCAGGCCTTTGGCAAAGCAGTTCGCAAAAATCACGGGATTCATGCCGATTCGGTTGACAACTCTGTTGTTTGCAGCTCTGCTCGCCCTCGGTGCGAGGGGATGGGCCTCGGAGTCCCACGACCAGCCGATTAAGGTCAGTTTCTATGTTCTCGACGAAAATCAGCAGCCAATACCACAGGCGCGGGTTGAGATTTACTTGCAGGGAAATCCCGTCGCCGATGCCTCGACGAACGAAACTGGGGAAGGGACAATCGCAGTTCCCGCTGCTGGACATTATCTGCTGCGAGTAAGCAAGAAAGACTACATCGCAAACGAGACTGCGTTGGAAATCACGCCTGCAACTGGCGCTGCGAAGGTTGACTTAACCCTGTCCCACGTCGCACTGAGCAAGCAACAGATTACAGTCCAGGGGACCTCATCTGATCCGATCGCAGAGCAGTCGGGCAGTCCGGCCACCTTGACCGCCAAGCAGGTCGAACAGACGCCGTCCCGCCCCTCGACGCTCAAGGAAGCGCTGCCTCTGGTTCCAGGAGTCGTGCGCGCCCCGGACGGGAGTGTGGGGATTGCGGGTTATAGCGAGAACCACAGCACGTTGCTGGTCAACTCAGTGGATGTGACCGACCCATCGACCGGCGGATTTGGCCTTAGCGTACCCATCGACAGTGTCGAGACTATTAACGTCGCCGAAATGCCCTACCTCGCGCAGTACGGAAGGTTTATTGCCGGTGTGGTTGCGGCGGAGACGCGGCGCGGAGGAGACAAGTGGAGTTTCAGCCTGAATGATCCACTCCCAGAGTTCCGCATCAGAAGTGGACATCTTGCAGGCCTTAGGGATATGTCTCCGCGCCTGAATTTCGGCGGTCCCTTGATTGCCAACCGCTTGTACGTCTCAGAAGGGTCTGAGTATCTGCTCTTCAAACAGGCGGTGCGGACGCTTCCATTCCCGGCCAATGAAACCACCTCACGAGCGGTCAATTCCTTTACCCAGATGGATGCGGTTGTTTCTTCCACCCAAACCCTCACCGCCAGTTTTCACTATTCTCCGCATTCATTGCGATACTCCGGTCTTGACTTCTTTAATCCTCAACCGGTAACCCCCAATGCGGATTTCCACGAATCCACTGCAACCGTCCTGGACCGGATCTCGCTGGGCGGCGGCGTGCTTCAGAGCACAATTGCCAACACCCTTGTGAGCAGCGGGATCCAGCCCCAGGGCCCTGCGGAAATGCTGCTCAGTCCGCTGGGCAATCAGGGCAACTACTTCAGCCAGCAGAATCGCCGGGCGACACGCCTCGGCTGGATGGAGAACTGGACGCCACGTACGCTTCATTTTGGCGGAGATCACATCCTCCAGCTCGGATCGGTGCTGAGCTATAGCGAAGATGAGGGTGAATTACACGCGAGGTCAGTACAAATTCAAGATGCGAGTGGACACACGCTGCAGCGCATCGACTTCACCGGCGGAAAAGCTTTTGCACTTTCCGACTACGCGCCCGCGGTGTACGCACAGGACCACTGGATATTGAATCCTAGTTTCGCCTTCGATTTGGGAGTGCGCGTCGAGGAGCAGACTATCACTCTTACTTCGCGCACCGCTCCGCGTGGCGGGTTTATCTGGACGCCGGATCGGGACAAGAAGACGGTGCTCAAGGGCGGAGCGGGCGTCTTCTACGATGCGGTGCCGCTTGGTGTTTATGCCTTCCAGAGTTATCCGGAGCAGACTGTCACTTCTTACGATGCTGCCGGTGGCGTCATAGGCATTCCCCTTCATTACGTCAACCTGACTCAACAGGCGGCGGAGTCGGGTTTCCGCTTGGTGGACAGGGGCGACAGAAACGGAAACTTCGCGCCCTACAGTGCTGCCTGGAACCTGGAACTGGAACACTCGTTCGCTCGTTTTCTGACCGTCCGCGCCAAATATCTTCAAAGCGACGCGCACGATCTGATCACGCTCCAACCCCAGGTTGTGCAGGGGCAGAATGCCCTGGTGCTCGGATCTTCTGGTGCGGCCCGGACGCGCCAGTATGAGTTCACTGCCCGGATCGGTGCTGCGCCGCAGCGTCAATTCTTTTTTTTCTATGTTCGGCAGCACGCCCGAGGCGACTTCAATGATGCCAGCGGCTATACCGGCAACTTCCCGTTCCCTGTGGTGCGTCAGAATCTGACCGCCAGCCTGGCGAATGAAATCCCCAACCGTTTCCTGCTCTGGGGTACGTACTCGCTTCCGTGGAAAATGCGGTTGAACCCGCACGTTGAATTGCGGAACGGCTTTCCCTACCAACCGGTCAATGTGTTCCAGCAGTACCTTACCGCGGGCGCGGGTCCGCAGTACAGATTCCCCCGCTACTTCTCTCTCGATTTGCTGGTGTCCAAGGATTTTCAGATCACCAAGAAACATGCCGTCCGCATCTCGGTACCGATGAGGAACCTCACCAACCATTTCAACGCGCTGGAAGTACACTCCAACATCGCCGATCCGCAGTATGGCCGCTTTTTTGGAAACTATCCGCGACGCTTCCTGCTCGACTTCGACTTTCTGAACTGAGAGGTCAGAGGCTCGGTGCCGCTCTTTTCGGTGCCGCTCTTTAAGGAAGAGGATGGTTCGTAAGCAAGTAGTTGCCAGCGTTTTCAGCTACCAAGTTGAGATTGCCGCGTCCGACGAGCTGCTCCAAGCGGGGCATTTCAGTGCCATAGGTTAATAGATAGCATCGAGAGTTTTCCTCCCACCGCGACCTGAACTGGTTGTCCTCGATGAACACATCAGGAGCACCTGGCGCATAGGACCCATATTCCAGGTTGTTGTTGCGGCCATTCAGCAGCAGCGCGGTGCGATTGCTGTAAAAGAAGACGGAAGAGAAGGCGTAGTAGGAATTAGCTTCGATCAGCTGTCCGGGTGGACTTTGGTTCAGCCGTTCCGCCAGCGGGTAGGAACCGAGGTAGGAATCGAACCGGATGAGAGCGATCCGCGCGCCCTGGAAGAAAACGATCATGCCGGCGGCGACAATCAGAACAGATCTCCGAACTTTGTTTCCGCTCTTTGCCAGAGCCAATGCCGATGCCCCAAAGGCGAAGGCCGCGAGGGCCAGGGGAAGTCTCAGATAAGCGAAAGCGTCGAGCGTCAGGTCGCCCATATGGCCCAGAGATAGAGTGTAGAGTTCGGGATGCTGGGTCAGAGCTTGGGAAATATCGCCCGCGGCGGGAACATGCCAGACCAAGACGAGCAAGACTGAGAGCGCGAGAAACAAGATTGCCAAAACGGCCGTGAGTACTCGCGTGCCCGCGCGCACCCATCGGCCACCCGCGCTGAGGGCCGACCCAATGAGCAGCGCCAGCGCCGGATAGATCGGCATCGAGTAATACTCTTGGGTTGTCGAAAAGGTGAAAAACAACATCACAATCCCGATCCAGCAGGCGGCCATCAATCTTGTCCTGCCTGCCCGCGACGTCGGCTGGTAACCCAGCCTGGCTGCGGAGAACAGATAGACCGACCAGGGAAAGAGCCAGACCAGGTTCAGCAGCCAAAACCAAAGCCGTGGAACCGTGTTGTAGTCGCGTGGGTATCTGAGATTTAGAAACCGCAATAGATGTTCGTTGAAAAAGTAGAACCAAAAGAAGCCACGGTATTCTCCTGGACCACTGTGCAGGGAGAACGCGAGGTAAGGCGGGTTGCGCAGAATTGCCAACCCGTGCCACGGTACCGCAATGACCAGGACAATCGCGGCGACCAACAAAATCTTGAACCGGCGCCATACCGCCCAAGAAAACAGGCAGCGGGTAAACGCCATATACGCAAGTCCCGCTAACACAGGAAACACCGCTCCGATCAGGCCCTTCAGCAGGAGGCCCGTTCCCAGGCAGGCGCCCAGAATCAGAGACCAGCACAGCGGCGGGTTGCGCTCGGGTTCAAGCAGCTGCAACCAAGCCCAAATAGCGCCGGTAATGCTTAAAGTCACGATGGCATCAGGGATCAGGATCCGCGTGAAGAGAAAAAGTCCCACGGAGGTGCTGAGGACGACGCCCGCGTAAAGTCCAGCTTCCGCATCGAAAGCCCATCGGCCGAAACGGTAGGTAACCCAGCACAACAACACAATCGCCACGGCGAGGGGTACGCGTGCGGCCCAGTCATGGACACCAAAGACGCGATACGACACCGCCATCATCCAGTAGATCAGCGGTGATTTTTCGAGATAAGGCACACCGTCGAGACGCGCGGTCACCCAATCCCCGGACACCAGCATGTTGCGGGCGATTTGCGCCTGAACCGCGTCTACATCGTCCATAAGACGCGGAGGGCTAGCTATACTGACGAGAAAAACCAGGCAGGCGGTTACGACAACGATCCAACCTCGGTGACTGCGTGCACCAATGGGTTCGTGATCTCCGTTTCCTCGGGTGCTTCGATGTTCCATCGCTTCATCCAGATTAACAGCGTCATTAGACCCCATAGGTGGTAGCCGAAATTCTCTCTCCTCTCCATGTGTTCGCGGACCAGGTATTCCACGAAAGGAGCATGAAACAACTTACTCGATGACACAGCATCCGGCGATAGCGTGTCGAGCAGCAAAGGCCGGAGGACTCCCCGAAACCATTCATGGATGGGGATGTCGAAGCCAATTTTAGGCCGCCGGAGTACGCTGGCCGGCAGCTTCTGGCTCATCAGGCGGCGCAACACGTACTTGGATTTCGACCCGCGTAACTTGTAGTGGCCGGGCAAACGGTTGGCAAAATCCACGACCCGGGGGTCTAGAAAAGGTGGCCGTACCTCGAGCGAGTGCGCCATGCTCATTCGGTCGACCTTGTAAAGGATGTCGTCCGGAAGATAATAGCGCTGGTCAAAATCGAGATAGCGCTGCAAACCAGCCCCGTTCCCCATCCCCGCGAGCATCTCAGCTATCGGACGTGCGTCGGCGAAACGGAACAGTTGGCGCTTTTCAGCCTCGGAGAACGTGCCGTTCCAGAACACATGGGCCCGTTCCGGCGATAGCAGTGAGCCCTGCCAGAACCGTTTGAGCTTGTATTCGAAGCCAATCTTTTCGTCGGAGACCGGCAAGCATCGGGCGCAGGCGCATGCGGCTTTGCGGAGCGCGGCCGGCAATCTGCGGGCAGCAGCGTGGTAGCGGTCGGCCTTGTATGTCAAATAGCCCGCGAACAATTCATCAGAACCTTCCCCGGTGAGGACCACGGTCACCTCCTCGCTGGTCAATTCCGCGAGGAACCAAAGAGGCAAGGCGCCGGCATCCGCGCTGGGTTCGTCAGAATAGTAGGCGATCCGCTCTATTGCGTGGACCAAATCAGTGCCGGGGTTCACATCCAATTCCGCGTGCTGCGCGCCGAAGTAGCGGCTGACTTCTCTGGCGTATCTGCCCTCGTCGAAGGAACGTCCCTGGAAGGTGATGGAAAAGGTCCGCAATTGACTGGCATGTCTCTTGGCTGCGTAGTGCAAGATGGTGGAAGAGTCGAGGCCTCCACTTAGCCAAATCCCCACGGGCACGTCAGCAACGAGCTGCTCCTGGACCGACTTTGTCAGCAGATCATCGAGTTCTTCGCAAGCATCCTCAAGCGAGCGAGGCGCGGGCGGGAGAGCGGAAAAGGTTAGGTACGAGCGCACGGTGGAACGGCCGCTCCGCCACTCCAAAAGCTCTCCCGGCATCAGTTTCAAGATGCCATGCACTAGAGTAAGGGGCCCGGGAACATAGTTCAGACTGAGAAAACAATTCAGGCCAGTAAGGCTGATCCTGCGTTCAACCGCCGGGTGCGCGAAGATGCACTTCAGCTCCGAGCCAAAATAGATCTCGCCGTCCTGAAGGCAGTAATACAGAGGCTTGATCCCCATGCGGTCGCGCGCCAAAACAAGCCGGCCCTCGGACTGTACCCAGATCGCGATGGCAAACATTCCGCGCAGACGTGGGAAGCACTTCGTGCCCCAGCATAGGAAGGCGTTGAGAACGACCTCGGTGTCGCATCGGGTTCGGAATTTGAACCCTTCAGCTTCTAGCTGGGTGCGGAGTTCGTGGTGATTGAATATTTCACCGTTAAACACGACGACGACATCTCGGTCCTCGCTGAACAGCGGCTGGTCACCGCTTTCCAAATCCAAGATGCGCAGCCGGACAGCCCCCAGGGAGATTTCTTTGGATATGAAGTGTCCCTGATGGTCGGGTCCCCTATGCGTTAACGAAACTAAGGCACCGGAGAGGATGTCGGGATGAATTCGTTTCTGGGTATGCGAATACCCAAGAATGCCACACACTGCGGGGCTCCGTTTCTAGCCGAAATACTGAAAAAGGGCGTTCCATACCATTTTCCCGGTAGGGGCATTGTGGGACAATTGTAAAGTTATGTCAATGTAGAAAGTTTTTGTTCGTGCCCCACAAATTTCCGGCAGGATGGTCGGCGACACGGAATCTATCCACAAACGGGCATCTGGGCAGTGACGGACGAGCTTACCGACGGATGGTCATCTACTCGGAAACTGAGCCGAAAGTATTGCCTTCCGGCACATCACGGCCTGCGAGACGTAAAGGCCTTGTCTCGCTTCTCGCTTCTCGTTCGAAAAACCTCCAATGGAGATTTGGACACAACACGGACCAGTCTTCGCAGGTTTCCGATAGAAGACGCAGGCTTTGGGTTGTGAATCCAACGGTCCTCAGCTCAATCCCGAGATCCGATTTTTCGTCTGCACCATCTGCCGCACCAGCAAATAGCGGTAGCGCAGCGTTCGCCGTCTATCCCGAATCTCAGTCGAAGCCATGTGGCACTCAGGCAGGAAGTCACAGCGCGAGCAATCGGCGATCTTGCTGGCGTCGACCCGATCGTGCTTTTTCTTGGCAGCTGCGATGGCGCGCAGCATCAGCGGGTGCGCCACTTTGATCTGTGTCGCATGCGGATGGAGATGATCGTAGATCCAGCCGGTAAAAATCGTTGCTTCCATCGCAACCGTCCAGGGCCGCGGAAGAGTCCTCATCCAGCTGTCCAGCTCGCAGCGTGTCGCCCCAAGCTTGCCTTCCTGGTGAACTCGACCGCTCGCATCCTTGACGCAATAGTTGATCGTCTTCTTGTGAACATCCAGTCCGATGTAATACATATGTCCTTGAGGAGCCTCCGTGGTTGTTGTCTGAATCAACCTTCCGGTTGAGTTCAGCCTTTTCTACACCACGTGCTCCTCCTGGACTTAGCATTCAAACAGTCAGGCGACCATTTTATCCCTGAACGCGGCGGTGACAGTTAGCGGGGTACAAGTACTTTCAACGACATAGAAGAGCACGGACGGCACTGCAAGTCATTGGAAGCACGTCCTAGGCAACGTTATCGTGTATCGCGACATTGTCGTCTTCCGCGCGAGAATCGACGCCCAAAACGGGAAGTCTTTCCTCCTTTCGTGCGCCAGAATGCCGCAATCACATGTTGACTATCGCACACCATACGCGGAGCATTGCCGGAGGGCTGTTAGTTGTGTGAGAGTTCCACGTCGTCTTCCCCGGCGGATCGGAAAGTAGTTGTGTGTTCTCTCGCCACTGCCTGCTATCCCTCGACCGTGTCACGACACTAAGCGGTGATCGCTAAAACACCCTTCAATTCCTCCGGCCTAACTCACGAAATTCTTTGCTAAGGGTGGTTGTCGACCAGAAAGCGCCCGTAATCGTTGGTTTCTAGCCAGTTGTAGAATTTCATCGATACAGAGAACCTGGAGAAGGTTACACGGCGCTTGCTCCGTCACTATGATCCCAACATTTCAGATTCAACGTTGTTGAGCCGAGAGGCCAGTTCCAAAATCTAGCTGGCCTTGCTCTGGTCGTCGGGGGAGGACTTCTAGCGTGCGGCCAGTCCGCTAGCGGACGAGGGACTGCCCGCCACTTGCGTCAATGGAGTTAGTGAACCATCAGACCCTAGCGAGAAGCCTTGGATGTTGTTAGTACCAGGGGTCAGAACGTACAGGTATCGCCCGTTATTGCTAAACGCTGCATCCAGGGGCGTACTGCCCGTGCCGGTGGAGGCGGTTACTCCGCTGGCATTAAGCAGCTGCAGCCCGCCGTTAAATCCGATCCTGTAACCGGAGACGCTTCCACTTCCCGTATTCGTCGTGTAGGCGAACCGGCCGTCATTGGTGAGCACCACCCAGCATGGAGCTGATTGGTTGTCACTTGCCACCCCAGTAATTGTTTGCAGACTGTTGCCGGCAACCGCGTACGAAGAGAGCGCGCCCGCGTTTGCCGCTCCGCCAAAGGCGTCGGAGACGAACACCTGATTGCGCTTGCCAAAAGCGAAACCAAACGGCGTCTTGCCCGCGGAAGGTATCACGGTTGGGCCGCCGGCAACCCCATTTGCATCCACGGAAAAGATATCGAGGTTGTTGGTGCTCTTCTCGGTGACCAACAACACGTCACCATCCGGGGCAAACCCAATTTGGGCGGGGCCAACGCTGGCGCCACTCAGAGCCAGGCCGCTAATGATCGGCGTGAGCTGGCCATCATGGCCCACGGAGAAGCCGGCAATGGTGTCGGTACTGCCCGCCGCTTCGCCGTTGCCGCAGATTTCTCGTCGTACAATCCACAGAACGGAATTGCGTTGAACGTAATCTTCGGTAGGGACCTTTCGGAATATGTCAGCCTGCAGGCGGATTACATTTACAACCGCAACCGGCTCACGCTTGCCTCGGGAGCGTTCTCGAACGGAGTACTCAACAGCTATCAGGAAGTGCGAGGCAGTTCTCAGCAGAGCGTAATCGGAGATGTGCTGGTTTATTTTCGCCGGCGGCAGAGCCGGTTAAGGCCATATCTATCCGTTGGCACCGGCATCGTGCATTTCTCCAGCTTCCAACAGAGAGTGGACTTGGTTGCTGGATCACCGCCGCTTCCACCACAACGTTTTTCCTCAAACCTAATTGCCCTTCATGTTCCGGTGGGAATGGACGTGAACCTGCGTGCGGGCTGGATGTTTCGCTATTCATTCAGCGAGACCCTGACACAGAACCCCATCAGTGATCAACTCTCGCCGCCGGGACCGCACAGCCTAAAAAGCTTTCAGAATCTTTTCGGAATTATCAGGCGATTCTAAGTCCGGCCTTCACGTTTTTTCAATTGCACGTAAGCACACCCCCGCCAATAAATAGGCGGATGCTCAAGGTGCTCGGCCAGCGCACGTGCATGGCAGACCCGGCAAATATTGAAAGATTCGATGCCCCCGCCGGCACTTGCAATCCGGACCAGTTCCTCAAAGACGCAAAGCATGCTGCCTCCAGCTTTAACTTCGGTGAGTCCCATGAGTGGGCCAGTCTCAGCCTGACGGAGCATCAGCGCCGAGTAGATCTTCGCTTTCAGACACGAGGGCGCGGTTCTCCTCTCTTCCGGCTCAGTAGTCTCGGCGATCCGTTCCATCAACTCGTCATCCGGGAAGTCTCTAGCCATGGTTCCACCTCTCTCGGAATTCGGCGCGGGCGCGCGCCAGCAGGCGCTCGATCGCCTTCTCTGTCTTTCCGGTCTTCGCCGCCATATCGCGCGCCGACGCTTTTTCCCAGTAACGCCAGACCAGCGCCAGCCGATATTGTTCCGGAAGGCCGGACATCACCCGCCAGGTGTTTTTGCGAACTTGTTCCTGTTCCAGCAAACTTTCGAAATCAGGAAACGAGGCCAAAACGTCGGAGTCGCCGTCTAGGTCTTCGATGGTCTCCGGGGCGCGCAGTCGCGCCCGATAATGGTCTTCGACCTTGTGCCGCGCTATTCCTATCAACCACGCCTGAAGCGGGCTGGTACCGTGGTACTGCCGCAGATTTTCCCACGCGGCAAGGAACACCTCCTGTACAAGATCATCTACCAGATCATGACGGGGAAGCAGGCGCGAATGCACGTACCCGTAGATTCCATCGGCGAAGCGGCTCACGAACTCCGCAGTTGCCTTGCGGTCTTTGCGCCGGACAGCCGCAGCCAGCCTGGCATCACTCTCGTGGATTAAGTTGGCCACCTGTTGGAAATCCGGCCCCTGGCTCCCCAATGCGCTCAAAAGTTAACCTCTTAACATAGTAGTCGCGCTTCAGCCAGCTCTCCCCCGCATGGTGTCGTTAGCACATGATATGTCCGGTTGAGATAGCAAGTGAGATGTCCGCTTTTCGGGCGGCGAAGGTAAGAGAACCGGTCGGGCAGGTTTTGTTACACGAAGGCCGCGGTGGAGCGGGGGATGAAAGTACAGGAAGTGATTTTGCTGGCGATGGCGAAGAAGATCACGTGGTATCAGGCGGCCGAGATCATCGGTATCAGCGACCGGCACATGCGGCGCTGGCGGGAGCGCTACGAGGAGTTTGGCTATGACGGGTTGTTCGATC
>JACXTT010013853.1_pt1 | contig 10597 bp, 4 predicted proteins | sample 9270951 | NCBI WGS metagenome assembly JACXTT01 (sample SAMN15532306, study PRJNA645909) | rock metagenome | isolation source: weathered quartz diorite | place: Puerto Rico | collected 2017-06-21
GCCTCTCCGCCGCGCACCTCCGCGCCGCTCGCCTCCATCAGCACGCGGTGCGGATCCCAGTCGCCGACCGCGCGCGCCGCCCCGAGCCGGCCGCGCCGCATCACCGCGATGCGGTCGCACACGCGAAACAGCTCGGGCAGTTGGCTCGACACGATCAGCACCGCCTTTTGGCTCTCGGCGAGCTCCTCGATGATGCCGTAGATCTGCTCGCGGCTCTGGATGTCGATGCCGCGCGTCGGCTCGTCGAGCAGCGCCACGTCCACGCCGTGATAGAGGAGCCGCGCGACCGCCACCTTCTGTTGGTTGCCGCCCGACAGCTCGCCGGCGCGCTGCTCGCCGCCCTGGCAGCGGATCGCCAAGCGCTCGATCCATTTCGCCGCCGCGGCGCGCTGCCGCGCGGGCAGCACCCAGCCCGCGGGCCCCAGCGGCCCGAGCTTCGAGAGCGTCAGGTTGTCGGCGATGCTCATGCCGAGCGCGAGCCCTTCGTGCTGGCGATCCTCGCTCAAGAGGCCCACGCCCTCGGCGAGCCGCCGCTCCGGCGAACCCGGCCCGCCCGCCGCCCCCACGCGCACCTCGCCGCGCCGCACGACGTCGAGCCCGAAGATCGCGCGCAACAGCTCGGTTCGGCCCGAGCCCACCAGCCCGGCGATGCCGAGCACCTCGCCGCGCCGTAGCTCGAGGGTCGCGTCGACGGGCTTGTCGCGCCCGGCGAGCCCGTCCACGCGCAGCACCACCGCGCCGGCCGAGCGCGCGCGTTTTTCGGCGCGCACCACCTCTTTGCCGGCCATGGCGCGAACGACGTCGTCCAGCGGTGTTTCGGCCATCGCGCCCCCGGCCACGGCGCGGCCGTCGCGCAGCACCGTGAAGCGGTCGGCGATGCGCTCCACCTCTTCCAGGAAATGCGAGATGTACAACACCGCCGCGCCCTCGGCGCACAGCCGCTCGATCACCGCGAACAGCCGCTCGACCTCGGGCGCGGTGAGGCTCGAGGTCGGCTCGTCGAGGATGACCACCTTCGGCTGGCCCCCCCCCAACGCGCGCGCGATGGTCACGAGCTGCCGTTCGCCCACGGCGAGCCCCGCGACCGGCGCGTCGAGCTCGAGCCCCTCGGCGCCCACCAGCGCGAGCGCGCGGCGCACGCGTTCGTCACGCGCGCGCCGATCGACCAGTCCGAACCGCCCCGGCTCGTCGCCGAGCGCGATGCTCTCGGCCACCGTCAAATGCGGGCACAACATCGGCTCCTGGTGCACCATGGCCACGCCCGCGCGCCGCGACGCGACCGGATCCGCGGGCCCAAAGCCCTCGCCCGCGAGCCCCATTTCGCCCTCGTCGGCCCGTTCGGCCCCGGCGAGGATGCGCATGAGCGTGCTCTTGCCGGCGCCGTTCTCGCCGAGCACCGCGTGCACCTCGCCGGCATGCGCCTCGAGCCGCACCTCCGCCAACGCCGCCGTCGCGCCGAAGCGCTTGCCGAGGCCTTCGACGGCGAGGGCGATCATTTCCCGAGCCAGGGCTCCAGATTCGGCGACAAGAGCTCCTTGATCTCGGCGCTGCCCATGTTGGCCTTGTCGACCAGCTGCGAGCCGGTGTCGATCACCGTCTCGACCTTTTGGCCGCGCTTGTGGGCGACGAGCGTCTTGACGGCGAGGTAGCCCATGTTGAGCGGGTTTTGCAGGACCACCGCGTCGAGGTGGCCGCCGTCGAGCGCCTTCACCAGTTTGTCGCTCGCGTCGAAGCCGATGAACTTCACCTTGCCGGCGGCGATCTTGTTGGCGGCGATGAGCTTGTCGAGCGCGAGCAGCATGCCGTAGGTGGTCGACTCGTTGGGGCAGAACACGCCGTCGAGCTTGCCGTCGGCCGCGCCTTGCGCGCCGAGCAGCGACTCGGCCACCGCGAACGCGCTCTCGGCCGTGGCGCCGGCGTATTGGTTGCTGCTCACCACTTCGATGCCGGAGTGCTTGCCGATGCCGTCGAGGAACCCTTGCTCGCGCGCCGCGGTGCTGGCCGAGCCCTCCTGATAGCGCAGCACGGCCACGCGTCCCTTCTTCTCGGGTGAACCGTCGCCCAGCAGCTTGGCCATGCGCTCGGCGGCGAGCTTGCCGGCGGCGAGGTTGTCGGTCGCCACGAAGCTCACCATGTCGTCGCCGGCCAGCGCCGAGTCGAACACCACGGTCGGGATGCCACCGGTCTTGGCGCCTTTCACGGCGGCGCGTAACGCCTTGTCGTTGAGCGGCGCCAGCACGATGCCGTCGACGCCCTGCGCGGTGAAGCTCTGCACGAGGTCGATCTGCTGCTTGAGATCGTCCTCTTTCATCGGCCCCTTCCAGGAGATCTCCACGTCGAGCTCGCGCGACGCCTTCACGGCGCCGGCGTGCACCGACTTCCAGAACTCGTGCGTGGTGCCCTTGGGAATGACCGCGATGGTGAGCTTCTTCGGCGCGCCGGCGCTGCCGGCGCCTTCACCGCTCGACTTGCGGCTGCAGCCCGCGGCGGCAAAGGCAGGCGCGGCGAGCAACAGTAGCGCGATGAGGCTGCGGCGCGTCGTCATGCGCCCTGTTTACCCCATTTTTGCGCCCGCTTGTCAGCGCCCAGGGGCCGATTGCTTCCACCGAATGGAGGCGTACCATGGTCACGATGGGGAATCGTGCGGGTCGCTCTGTCCCTCTGAGCCGTCGAGCCGTGCGAGCCATGGTGGCGGTGCTGTCAGCGTCGGCCGCGACGGGGGCGTGCGTCGCACCTTCACCCGAACCGACCGAGGAGCACGTCGGCCAGGTCGCCGAGGCGGTGATCAACGGCAACGCGGACGTGAAAGGTGCGTACGGCGCGGTCGGGTCGCTGATCGGCGGGAAAAATGTTCTTTCGTACCCAGGCAATGGTTGCAGTGGAACGCTCATCGCCGACCGCGTGGTGCTGAGCGCAGCGCACTGCGTTGCGAATTACCTAACGCACTGCGCGCAGTTTGCCGACCCCGCCCAGCCCAATTACCTCACGCTCCAGGTTCTGTTCGCGAACACGCCCGCCACACCGCTCGCCGCCAACCAGGCCGGCTTCGACAGCATCGAAACGGCGAAGGCGCGGGCGGTCAGTGTCGTGGGGATCGCGACGGTCGACGGTGTAGCCGACGTCATCCCCGCCGCCTGCTGCGCGAGCTACTACGGAGCGAGAGGGTATGCCGTCCACGGCGCATTCGAGCCGGTGCTTCTCTTCTTGGCCGAGCGAGCGCCCTCCGACGTCACCGCGACTCCGTTGCCTCTCATCGTGCATCCCTCGGCGATCCCCGCCAAGCCGGTGGCGAGCGCCACACTCGCCACCTTTCCCGGCCTTCTTGAATGGGGAGCGAAGCAACCGGCGCGGCTCGTCACGTTCGCCGGTTACGGTGGCGGCTCGCATAGCTACTGCGTCGATCCGACCTTCGACGGATGCAACGGCCGGATCCGCGGACGCGACTTCGGCGTGACGACTTGGACCAGTACCAGCGGTCGCTACGACCGCGCCGGTTTGACGAGCGACTGCAACGCTATCTCGGATTTGCAGTTCCACGTCGGGGTCGAGACAGGACCAACGGACATCTGCGACGCGACCGTCAAGGCCCTCGATCCCAACGGCTACGGCGGCTTCGACCTAGCGATTCCCGGGGCGTTGCAGAGCGCCACGGGCGACGCCGATAGCGGCGGACCGGTGCTCGTGGGCCGCCGGCCGTCGATCTCGTCGAATGGCCTCCAACCGACGCCGCTCGATCCTCCCGTGGCGGCGCAGGGCGACAGCTACCAGCTCGACCAGCAGTATATCGTCGGCGTGGCTTCGAGCCGGCGATTCGAGCCCGATGCCGCTTGCGGGGACGATGGCAAGCGTCCCAGGGTGGTCTACTCGCCGACCTTCACGACGACGGTCGCGCAGCTCTTCGCCAAGAACCTCAACGACGAGGACAGCGACGGCGTGGTCGATCCGCTCGACGAATGCCCAGGTCAGGACGACTCGGATTGGGACGGCGACGGCATCCTGAATTGCAAGGACGTGTGCCCATGTGACATTCCCGACCTCGACTTTTTCAGCAAGGGTGTCGAGCTCTACGACAACGATCAGGATCACGATGGCCACTGCAAGGACGAGTGCCCGCACAGCAGCAAGAAGAACGACAACTGCCCCTACGTCGAGAACGAGGCGCAGAGCAACATCAACCGCGTCTCGGAGAGCGCGCATCTCGCCGACGTGCGTGGCACGGAGTGCGATGCTGCGGTCACGCCCTTGACGGTGGCCCAGCCGGTGGCCGTTGGCTCGAAGCAAGACGGCTTGCTGACGTGCACGACCTATGACCGCGGAACGTTCGGCTTGCGCGGCATGGCGTCGCGGCACGCCATGACCGGCTTCGGCTATTACCCGCCGGCACCGGCTCAGACGGGTGGACGCGTCTGCGTTCCATCGATTGCGAACAACATCACGTGCACAAAACAAGATCAGGACATTCGGGACGCGGTGTTCGATCAGAAGCCGTTCGGTGCACCGAGCGAGGCCGACGAGGGTGACAAAACCCACTGGCATCGCCCCACGATCCAAGCGCCGTGCAAGGCATCCCCGTGCCCCGCACTCAAGCCCGATGCCACGTTCGCGCTGAGCTACACGAGCCTAGATACCAATCCCGACTCGCCGCCTTTCGCCAAGTACCGCTGGCTGTACAAAGACGTCGACTACCCCAAGTGGTTCGGCAAAGGCTGGCTTACCGGGACCAACGGCCCTCAAGACTTGGCCGTCAACGTCCTGTTCCACAGTGCCGAGCCGTGGGGAGGCGCCAGTGGCCCTCGGTGCCCGCAGGGTAATTTCCTAGGCAACTGCAACGTAGGCGCCGGGCTCCACTTATCCAAAGTGGACGCTACTGGCCTCAACAACTTCTATTATAAGGGGCTTGCGAGCGAGGACGACTTCCACCCGCTCTTCACGGAGTGCCGGGCGCTACAAGCGGTCAAGATCCCGCTCTTCGAGGTTTTTCCTCAGCCGCCGGTGGTCGAGCTTCCGCATCTGGTCGTTCAACCCAGCATCGGAGCCGACGCGGCGCCGATCTCCGGCTCGTTCGCTGTCGGCCCCGCGGGCACCCAGGCCGCGGCTATCCTCGTACCACTGCCCGCCGGCCAGATCGGCGCCCTTTCGGCGGCGCTGGGCACGAACCTCGCCGATGTGGTCACTCCGCAGGTCGGACCAAGCCTGGCGACCGCGCTCGCCAGTGGCCAGCGCTTGTGGTCTACCGTCGAGCCCTCGCCGGCGCTTGGCGCCGGACCGACTTTTCCCATCGCGGTGGGGCTGTCGGCGACCGGCGATCAGCTCACCAGCATCGCGCGCGTCACCGGCACGACGATCTCCGCGCAGGGCGACGCGCCAATCTGCGTGCCGCCTGCAGCCCCTTCCGCTCCCGCGGTGTTGCGCACCCTCGGCTCGTTCGGCAGCGCACCCGGGCAGCTGATCGATCCCGTGGGGGTCGGCACCGATGCTGCGGGCAACGTCTTCGTCACCGACCGCGGCAATCAGCGGATCTGCAAGTTCGGCCCGGACGGAGGATTCCTCTTCTGTTGGGGTACGCCTGGTACTGGCGACGGCGAGTTTGGCGGCTCGGGCAGTGACTACGGCCCCTACGGGCTCGAGGTCGACAAAGGGTTCGACCGCGTATGCGTCGCCGACACCATCAACTCGCGCGTGCAGTGTTTCGACACCGCGGGCAACTTCCTCTTCAAGTTCGGTAGTTTCGGGATTGGGCCGGGCCAGTTCGCCAGCGAGATTGGTCTCGGCTTCGACCCGCTGACCCACGAAATCTACGTCGCGGATACCTTTCAGCAACGCGTTCAGGTCTTCGACGGCACCGGTACCTTCGTGCGGCAATTTGGAACGCCCGGTCAAGGTCCGGGCGAGCTCGGCTACCCGCGCGACGTCGTGATCGATCTGCGCGGCAATGTTTACGTCGCGGAGCACGGCAATCACCGGATTTCCAAATTCGACCGTCAAGGCAATTTCGTGCGTTCTTGGGGCAGCTTTGGCTCGAGCCCCGGCCAATTCTACAATCCGCATGCGGTCGCGCTCGACGCGCAGAGTCTCGTTTACGTGGGGGATCTCAACAACAGCCGCGTGCAGGTGTTCTCGCCCGACGGCGGCCTCGTGGCGCTGTGGGGCGGCTTTGGAACCGCAGAGGGCCAGTTCCGCGGGACCATCGGCGTCGATCTCGACGTCCGTGGCCAGATCTACGTCAGCGATCATTTCAACAATCGAGTCCAAGTGTTCGCGCCGCTTGGCAACGGGTGCGCGAATTGCCCGAGCGGGCAGTGCCTAGCCGATCAACCAGGGGTGTGCTGCGAGCAAGCGTGTACGCTGGCGAGCGATTGCGCCTCCGGTTATTGCGGGCCACAGGGTCGTTGCGATGCGCCTCCGCGCTCCGGCTCGCCGCATGCGACCGACTTTGCGGCGGTGCTGACGCGCTACCGGCGTGGCTTGTTCGTCGTCGGAGGCGACGACCCGGAAACGAAGAAGCCGACAGGCGAGATCTGGTTCACGTCGCTCGCGTCCAACCGTTGGGGTCGTGTCGCGACGGTGGGCTACGCGCCTGAGCGCGTCCTCGCCGCGACCTACAGCTTCGCGTCCGACCGTCTCTACATCCTCGACGAAAAGCAAGGCAGCGCGCGACTCACCGCCGTCGACCCCATTTCGGGCGTCGCGAGCGCCATCGGCGCTTGGCCACGGCACGCCGAGTGGGACCGCGAGTACCTCGTCGTCGATCGGGACGGCGCGCTCCTGGTCGCGTCGTCCAAGAGCGCCGGCAAAAAGCACGCGATCTTTCGCATCGACGCACGGAAGAAACCACCCACGATCGATGGCGTCGAGAAGGGGAAACGGGCATTTGTCTACCAGCCCGTCGTGGACATGTCGGGCTACACGCTGGTGCTGCGGCAGGATCAAGGCAACGACAAGATCGAGGTCGTCGGCGAGCACGCGCTCAACCTCACTCCCGCCACTCTGGCCGATCTGGGCGACCAACTATGACGAGCCAGCCTCACTTGGTGCTGTTGGCTGGCGCGATAGCGCTTGGTAGCGGCTGCCCTGCGCAGACGGTGTCGATCGGCTCGGGCGGTGCCACACCGGTTGAGACCACGAGCCACTCGGTGATCGCGTCGCCGTCGGCGAGCGCCCAGACCGTGGTGGCCACCGCGAGCTCCAGCGCGGAGACGTCCGGCACCGGCGGTTCTGGGGACTGCCCGCCGCAGGCCATTCCCCCGGGAGTGCCCGCCGGCTGGGTCGAGTATACGGACTGGTCATGCAAGTGCCGCTTCTACATCCCAGGCTCTCCGGCGGCGATGCCCGCTCCGATCCAGTGGCAGAAGTGCCCAACAAGCCCGAATGGCATTCAATGCGATGCGATGACTACGCCTTGGACCAACGACCAGGCTGCAGTCGCCGCGGGTGACACGATGATGGGCTTTTCAGGCGGAGAACCCGTATTGGGATTTCAGCGCAACGCGTTCGACGATCCCACTCCCTATTTCTTACACGTCATCGGTTCGCCAGACGGGCCCATCAAGTTCGCCTTCCTCAAGATGTGGATTAAGGGACAGTCCCTCGGCGCCCCAGGGTGCTTTGCTTATCAGCACAGCCTCAACGAGGGCAAATTCATCTACTCGGTGCTCGGCAACGATGCCCTCGGAAAATGGACGACGTCGCATCACAAGGGCGCGATCGGTGGGGCGATCAACGACCTTCATCCGAAAGTGCTCGCGGACTACGACAGCGAGCTCGAGCAGGCGTGGATCGCAAGCGCCAAGCGAGTCTATCGCTTCGACGGAAACGAGACCGCCTATTCCTGGGACATGAAGAGCAACATGCTCGTTGCCGGCGGCGCCAGTGATCCCGATGGATTGCAGATCGGCGCGCAGCGCTTTGCCATCGGTGACAGTTTCTTTTGGATGAGCGACAGCTCGTACGCGTCGGCGATCGACTCCTGGAACCCCGTGGATGGCCGGCGCTCACTCGTCCGGTTTCTCGGCGACTGGACGAAGTCGGCAGGCAATCTGGGGACCGACGGCACGACGCTGGTGTGGACCTACGGCGAAGGAAAACAGCCCAACCAGTCCCTGAATCTCCTACCAACCAGGTCCATCATGGCGGCGCCGTTCACCACCGATCCGGCCAAGCTCGTGCCGAAGCGGCTGCGCTCGGATCCGGTGCCGGGAATGGGTCTTCAATTCAGCGTCGCATGCGGCCGCGCCGCGCACGGCAGCTACCCCGGCCCGATCGTGATCGTTTCGTTGAAGGACGGAATGAGTTGGCTCTTCCCGGCGCCCTCGTCACCAGAATTCTTCCCCGAGTCCGTGCTCGGGTTAACTTGCGATCATGTCTACGTTGACGGGAAGTTCGGCGGACGATTCACGATTGCGCGAATCAAGCTGAGCTCGCTCGGCCCCGCTATACCCCCGGATTGACCGATTCATCATGGCGGATACCACTCGAAGGCGAATTGCAGAGCTCGTTGTTTTGGCCGCAATCTGTTTCATGGCCAAGGCCGGCTGCGCCACGGCGGCTCGCTGCTCGCGGGCCCAGTGCGATGTGGGCACGTCAGCGGCGACCACGACCGGCGGAGCTATCGCCGACTACGATGTAACGTGGAACGATTGTTCCGACCACGCCACGTATTACGTCCGGTGCCATGTTTTCACCTATGGGTCGACTTGCGAATGCCGCATCGACGGGGCGGTGGTGTCCACCTTCACGAGCGCTCGCGAGGTGGGTGATTGCGAACCCGACGCGATGAGCTCTGGCTGCGATTTCAAGATCCGCTACTAAGTCTCAGCTCAGTCGTCGACGTGCCTGGCGGCCTTGGTCATGTCGGGGCCGACCGACTCCATGAGGCAGTCCTTCAGCGAGCCGAATTTCAGCGAGTAGACGAAGCCGTGCGGTTGGAATTTCGCCGGCAGCGGCGCGCCGTTGAGGTTGAGGTCGCCGCCCTCTTTGTCCCAGGCCGCGTACACCGCGTCGTTGGCGAGGGCCGCCGCCTCGAGCTGCTCGAACCAGCCCACAGCGTCGTCGCTCGGCGTCACGCTGGGCGGCAGGATCTCCGCCAAGATGATGCGCCGCTCGGCCGTCACGAACGCCGCGTCCGCCACGGCCACGTTCATCTCGCCCTCGTACTCCATGCCGCGGTTGTTCTTGTTCGCCGAGCCCACGCTCATGAACGTGTCGTCGACGATGAGCATCTTCGAGTGCGTGTCGAAGTCGGCGAAGTTGCCCTTGGTCTCGTCGATCACCAACAGGCCCGTGCGCAGCGAGGTGTCGAAAGAGCGCAGCTGCACCGTGAGGTAGCGGCCTGGGAACTCGCTCGCGAATAGCGTGTTCGACTGGTAGGTCCACGCGCAACCCGGATCGGTCCACTCGTTGATCGGCTTGGTGATCACCACCAGCCGCAGGTCGGGCCGCGCCTTCATGCGCGCTTCGATGCGGGCGTTGAGCATCGGCGCGCGGAAATATTGGTCCTCGATGTAGATGTAGTTTTCGGCGTTGTCGACCGCGTTGAGCCAGCTCTCCGCGATGCCGACCTCGTAGAACGGCTCCGGCATGGTGGCGGTGATCTGCACGGTGAGGCCGCCCGCCTGCGGTTGAATGTCGCGCACCACGTCGAACGGCGACGAGTTTTGCGCGTACTGCACCTTTTGATCGAGCTGCAGCTGCCAGCGCGCCTGGAACACGTCGGCGACGTCTTGCGCGGCCGGGCCCTCGATGCGCATCATGTAGTCCTTGCGCGGGCCGTGGTCGGGCAGCTTTTCCTTGTTCATCACCGCCAGGCGATCGGCCTCACTCGCGCCGAACTTCATGCGCCGGTAGTCGAACACCGCGTGCTTGGTGGTGTCCCAGTCGTTGTTGCGGATGTTCATTCCGCCCACGAACGCGAGCCCGTCGTCCACGACCACGAACTTCTGGTGGTAGCTGGCCGCGTCGATGTCGATGCCGACCGGCCACTTGGTGAGATCGATCTGCTCCGACGGCACGTTGATCGCGACCGGCGCCGAGGCGTCGAACGCGAGCGCGGTGACTTCGGGCAGGGCCGCGTGCACGCGCGCCGCGAAATCCACCGGTTTGGGCGCCAGCTGGAACACGCCATGCGAGGGGTTGACCTGGCCCATGTACTCGAAGTCGTCGCCGGCCATCTTGCCGTGCGCGCGCAGCGCCGAATCGGTGTTGAGGTATTTGAGGATGCCGTCCTGCGAGAGGAAGTCGTTCACCAGCACGCGCTTGTAGGCGGGGATCTTCTCGAGGATGGCCATCATGGTGTTGGGCGTACGCTCGGCGGCCGTCTCGTAAGGCTGCTCGTTCGCGTCGCGTGTCAGCTCGGCGTCGCTCTCGAACCACCAGGTGGAGGCGAGCACGCTCTTTTGGGCGGCCTCGAGCGCCTCGCGCACCGAGCGCCAGGCATCTTCGCCGGCGCGAAACAGCACGACGGCGTTGCCGGCGCGCGGCGGCCGCGCTTGCGCCGAGAACCATTTGTGGCGCAACCCGACGAACAGCGCGCGGCGCGGCTGGGCGCCCTCGGCGTGCGCGACGGCGACGCCCGCGCCGCTCTCGGCGCTTGGCGCGGCGG
>JACXTT010013855.1_pt1 | contig 10596 bp, 8 predicted proteins | sample 9270951 | NCBI WGS metagenome assembly JACXTT01 (sample SAMN15532306, study PRJNA645909) | rock metagenome | isolation source: weathered quartz diorite | place: Puerto Rico | collected 2017-06-21
AACGCCCTCAAATACAGCGGCACCCGAGAACAGCCGTTGATCGAGGTGACGGGCCAGCTCAACGGCACGCAAACGGTCTACTGCGTAACGGATAACGGGGTGGGTTTCGACATGCAGTACTACCCCAAGCTGTTTGGGGTGTTCCAGCGCTTGCACAGCGCTGAGGAATTTCCTGGCACCGGCGTGGGACTTGCGATCGTGCAGCGGATCGTGACGCGCCATGGCGGGAAGGTGTGGGCCGAGGGCAGGCTCGACGAGGGTGCGAAGTTCCATTTCAGCCTTCCGAAGGAGGTGGACAATGGGTGATTTGAAGCCGGTCGAGATTCTGATCGCGGAAGACAGCAAGACCGACGCAGAAATGACGATGAGGGCGTTGAAGCGGAAGGGCTTGGCGAACCACGTCACCTGGGTAAAGGATGGTCAAGAGGCGCTCGACTACATCTTCTGTGCAGGCGAATACGAGGGACGCACAAACGGCCACCCAAAACTCATCCTGCTCGATTTGAAGATGCCGAAGGTGGACGGCATCGAGGTCCTGCGCCGCATCAAAGCCGACGAGCGCATGAAGATCATTCCAGTGGTGATGCTGACCTCCTCGGAAGAGGAGAGCGACATCGTGCGAAGCTACGAGCTGGGCGTCAACAGCTACATCGTCAAGCCGGTGAAGTTCGAGGCCTTCCTGGAAGAGGTATCGAAGGCTGGCTGCTACTGGGCCGTCATGAACAAAGTTCCCCACTCGCCCTGAAGGCCTTGCTAGGAAGCAGCATGGAGAACGAGCTGAAGGTCCTTATCGTCGAGGACGTGCCGACCGATGCGGAGATCGCCGCGCGGCAACTCAAACGCGCAGGGATCGAGTGCATCAGCCGTCGCGTGGAGACGGCTGAGGCGTTTGTCCGTCAGCTCGAGGAGTTCAAACCGCAGGTGATCTTGTCCGATTTCTCTCTGCCGCATTTCGATGGCATGGAGGCGCTTGCGATCGCGAATCAATCGTACTCGCACATTCCGTTCATCTTCGTCTCGGGCTCGATCGGTGAGGAGCACGCCATTCGCGCATTGAAGAACGGGGCGACCGACTACGTCCTCAAAAACAACCTGATCCGGCTGCCCGCCGCGGTGGAAAAGGCGCTGCAGGAGGCGGAAGGCCGCGAGGCCCGTCAAGCGCTCGAGGTCGGGCTTAGGGAGAGCGAGCAGCGCCATCGTCAGCTGTTCCAAATCAACCCCCATCCGATGTGGGTATACGACTGCGAGACCCAGCGCTTTCTTGCGGTGAACGATACCGCGCTGGCGCGCTACGGGTACACCCGCGAAGAATTCTTGTCCATGACCATTCAGGATATTCGCTCGCGACAGGATCTGCCCCGCTTACGCGAGCACGTGCGGCAACCGCTGCCGGCTGTAAGCGATCCGCAGACCTGGCAACACCGGAAGAAGAATGGCGCAATCATCGATGTCGAGATTGCATCCCATGACCTCTTGTTCGAAGGCAGGCCGGCCAGGATGGTGGTCGCATACGACATTACCGAGCGCAAGGAAGCGGAGCGGCAACTGCAGCAGAGCGAGGCCAAGTACCGCGAGCTGATCGAGCAAGCCTCGGACGGCATATTTGTCAGCGATGCGGAAGGCAATTTCCTTTTGGTGAACTCCCGAGGCTGCGAGCTGCTGGGCTACTCCCAGCAGGAACTGCTCGGGATGAACGGAAGAGAGACCTATCTGCCGGAAGAAAGGCAAACGCACGCCCGGCGCATGAGCGAGGTTCGGACCGGGGAGACGCTGCGCTTCGAGCGCATGGTGCGACGCAACGATGGAACCGCCTTTCCCGCCGAGATCAGCATCAAGACGCTTTCGAACGGCACCGTGCAGGTCATCTTTCACGACATCACAGGCCGCCGCGCACAAGAGCAGAAGATCGCGCGACTGAGCCGGATTCATGCCGTCTTGAGCGGCATCAATTCGATCATCGTGCGCATCCGCGACCCGCAGGAACTGCTCAATGAGGCCTGCCGCATCGCGGTGGATCACGGCGGCTTCCGGATGGCCTGGATCGGTCTGGTGGACGCAAGTGCGAAAAAGATAGTCCCTGCGGCATGGGCCGGATACGAAGAAGGATTTCTCGGTACCGGCCTTAGATTATCGACCGAGGAGGGCGTGTTCGAGGGAGAAGGCACTGGCGGGCGAGCGATCCGCAGCCGAGCGCCCATCGTTACCAATGACTTCGCGACCGATCCGCAGATCTTCTACAAAAAGGAGCACCTCGAGCGTGGCTACCGTTCCGGAGTGATCCTTCCATTGCTGGTTGGCGGAGAGGCAGTCGGGCTGCTTTCGCTGTACGCCCCGGAGACCAACTTCTTCGACGAAGAAGAAATGAAGCTGTTGCTGGAGCTGGCGGGCGACATCGCGTTTGCGCTCGGATACATCGAGAAGGAGGAGACGCTCAAATACCTGGCGAACTACGATGCGTTGACGGGCCTGCCAAACGCCGGCCTCTTCCACGACCGACTGACCCGGTTCGTGGGGGACGCCGTGCGGAGTTCGAGCCGCGCGGCGGTGATACTGATCAACCTGGAGCGCTTTAGACAAGTCAATGAAACGTTTGGCCGCAAGGCCGGCGACGCTCTGCTCAAGACGGTGGCCGAACGCCTCGGTCGCACCTTGCACGATCCCGGCAGCCTGGCGCGCATAATTGGAGATACTTTTGCCGTAGCAGCGGCCCGGATCGACAGCGAAGATGACCTGCCCAAGTTGGTCGATGATCGGATTCTGCCGATTTTCGCCCAGCCTTTCGCGGTGAATGAGACGCAAATTCGGGTATCGGTAAGGGCGGGGCTTGCGGTTTATCCAGATGACGGGCGCGACGCCGAAACGGTGTTCAGAAATGCTGAAGCCGCGTTGAAGCAAGCGAAGGCCTCGGGCCAGAGGTATCTGTATTACACGCCGACGATGAACGCCCGGGTGGCCGAGAAGCTCATGCTGGAAACCAAGCTGCGGCTGGCCATCGAGCGCAGGGAATTCGTGCTGCACTACCAGCCCAAGATCTATCTGGACAGCGGCCGCGTAAGCGGCCTGGAGGCGCTCATCCGGTGGAACGACCCGGATTCAGGACAGGTGCCACCGGGGCGGTTCATCCCTCTCTTGGAAGAAACCGGGATGATCCTCGAAGTGGGCATGTGGGCGATCGGCCAAGCGCTCGAAGACAGCCGCCTCTGGCGGGCAAAGGCGGTTGGTCCCCTGCGTGTCGCGGTGAACGTCTCCCCGCTTCAACTGCAGCAAAAGGACTTTGTCGACGTGGTTCGACAAGCGGTTGAGCGGCACAGCGACGCCGGATGCGAGCTCGATGTCGAGATCACCGAGAGCCTCATCATGCAGAACGTAGAGGGCAACGTGCAGAAGCTGCGGGCGATCCAGGACATGGGCGTCAACATCGCAGTCGACGATTTCGGTACAGGCTATTCCTCGCTCGGTTACTTGGCGAAATTGCCGGTCGACGCGCTGAAGATCGACCGGTCATTTGTGGCCACCATGAGCAGCAGCGCAGAAAGCACGACGATTGTCTCCACCATCATCTCTCTGGCCCATTCGCTCGGCCTCAAGGTGATCGCCGAGGGGGTGGAGACCCAGGAGCAGCTGACGTTCCTGAAGAACGCCAAATGCGACGAAGCCCAAGGTTACTTCTTCAGCAAGCCGATCCCGGCGGAAGAGATCAAGCGTTTTATGGCGAGAAGCCCTTTGCTCTGATCGACGCTAATGCGGGGCTCGGTGTGACCAGCGACAGATGAGCCAGGGGCCATCCGCGCCAAGGCTCTTGGAAGTATTGCGCGCCGGCTCGGTGGGCGAGGCGGCTAAGACGGATGCGAATCTACGCTCTCGCCCGCCGGTCCGTCAACTCATACGCTAACGGGATGAGTGCCCGCTTGCCGCTGGTAGACGCGAAGCTTAGCCTAGCAGGTGCTCGGCCTGTTCGCCGTGCACGAGGAAGGAGCCCTGCACGTACTCACAGCTTCGACCTATGCGCGCTTCAAGGAACGGCTGAAGCAGCGAAGCAAGCGAGGATTCGGTCGTGATGATATAGATCGGATCATCCTCTTTGCCCGGGATTTGTTGTACGTTCACAAATGCGTTCACACGGTCTTTAATCATTAGATACGCCCTAAGCGCTGCTTCGACGTCCCGGGAACTCGGAAAATCAATCACCGACGCTGCCAGCCCGCACGCAAACAGGTAGCGGCCGCAGGATGAGAGGCGCTTGTGGTCCCGCCGCTCGCGCGTGAACGATGGCCCAAGGCGCCCGTTTCGCAGATGGAGGAAGACTATTGCCCCGGGGGGCACTTCACCGAGCCGTAGGAGCAGAAGACGCAGCAATCGCCCGGCTTAGGTCGCAGCAATGCCTTACAGTTTTCGCACTCGTAATAGAACTGGCAAGCGTCGGTCTGCATGGTCTCGGTCTTAGCCAAGCCGCAGCGCGGGCACGTCAGCACAGACTCCCGGGTAATCGCCAGCATGCAGAACTCCTCAAAGCCATCGTCGACGGCCGCGACGTATGCAATCAGGCGTAGCATAGATCCCGTACCGAGGTACGGAATCAAGGGGTGGCAAGATGGCAGAGGAACTTACTATTGGGCTGCTGGCGGTAGCAGCCGACGTGAACGTCGAAACCACCCCGGCAGCGCCGCCGAAAGCGCACCAAACGTAGTAAAGCACAAGTGCTTTGGCGGTAATGCGTGCCGGGGTCAGTCCGAATGCAAGACCACGACCAAAGCGTGCAAAGGCCAGAATGCCTACAAGGGGAAGGGCTTCACTCTTTACAATCCCTGCGACCGCCATGGCCAGTTGTAGCGGTCATCGCGGCAAAGAGTCAACGTCCTTCCTTTGAAATCGTATCGGGCCACTCGGCCGAAGGGGGTTGTTTAAAAAGTCACCAACCCCTTCCCACAGCGAACAGATTCGTTCTGTCGGGCGCACCCTCATCCTTGCCCAAGAGCGGCAATGTCCTCCTTTGCACTAGATCAAGCCGCATCGACGGACCCAGGACTAGTTTTTTGCTCCTGAGGGGGGGTCATGATTCCCGGTATGCGGCATCCTGGCGGGGACCAACCGTAGTGTTCGGCCCCGCGAGCTACCGTTAACAGACGCGACCGTTATGGCTTACGCGATTTTTCGCCGGGCGCGAGCGCGATCTCTGCCATACGCGAGCCGTTGATGCCGACCCAGGAGTTCTTGGTCAGCGGATATTTGTCCGTGTAGGACAGCGGCTCGTGTGCTGCGACGCAGTTCTGATAGCCACCGGTGATTTTGTAGCACTTCTCGTAGGCCAGGAACTGCTGGACCGTGTCGGTCTGCTGCGGGTTGGCGATCATCCAGTCGCGGATGCCTTCCCAGTCGGAGTAGGCATCGGAGCCGAAGACCAGCTTGCCCACGCTGGTCGGTACCTCGAGCAGCTGCGAGCCAGCCGTGTGCGCCCGATAAGCGGGGTGGATCCTCACGCCAGGAAGGATCTCCATTTCCCCATCCACGAGCATGGCCTTGCCCGAAAGGACTTTGCCGTAGATCTCGTCCAGAGTCTTGGGCGGGTATCCGCACGCGGGCGTGCGCATGCAACCACCGGGCGAGGTATTGACGGCACTGATGCGCGCGTTCGGATAGTTGAGCGCCCACTCGATGCCTTTCAGTTCTTCGCGCTGGACGTACAGCACGGCGTTCGGGAAATCCATCAGCTGACCGGCATGGTCCCAGTGTGCATGTCCGATGACGATCTTGGTGACGTCGTTGGCATTGAACCCGAGGAGTTTCAACTGGTCAGGCAACGGCGCCCAGTGTTCGGTGCCCGTCATCTTGTGGTAGTCCTGCTGCTTCCAGCCAGAGTCGTAGAGAATCAATTCCTTCCCGCACTTAATCACGCCGACGTTGACAGGCAGATCCACCGTGCTGATGTTGTTCATGGGGTTGCTGCTGCCGGGCACATACGCACGGTCCGGCATGAAGGCCCCGAACGGCACGTTCATGAAGCGGCTGCTTTCCACCAGCCACACCGAACAATTCTGCGCTTGTGCGGACATCGCGCCGAGGGCCGTGCAGGCCACGAGCGCAACGGCTGCAAGCGTTGCTATTGGCGTTCTCATCGGATCTCCTCCCAATCAGTGATGTTGTGGAAGTTCTTCCTGCGGGTCCGTGAGTCTTGCGTAGCAGGATTTCGGCAAGATGTCGTGCTTTCGGGGCGCATTACAAGTTTGTAATTCAACACCCCTACAGAAAACGGCGCGTCGAAAAAGCCAGAACGGACATCGAAGCAGGGGTCGACAGCGGTTTCGGGCGATGCGGTCAGTATCGCGCATAGCGGTTAGGTGAGGGTTTCGGCACGTAGCGCCGCATTGGTTGTTTGCAACGTACTCACGTCGATACCAACGACAGCCACGATCAAAGCGAGAAACGTTGAAACGAAAACGACCCGCATACGGCCGTATGCGGGTCTATACGTTGTGGAGTCTGCAATCAGGTCAGCGGGAAGCCGACGGCGTTGACATAGATGGCGTAGATCGAGGTGCTGCCGGTCATGAACAAGCGGTTGCGCTTGCTGCCGCCGAAGACCAGGTTGGAGATGACTTCGGGCGTGTGCAGGAAGGCAAGCAAAGTCCCGTCCGGCGCATGCACGCGTACACCGTTGGTGTCAGGGCCACCCCACCCCCAGCTGCACCACACGTTCCCGTCGGTATCGCAGCGGACGCCGTCGGTGAAGCCGGGCGCGAAGTCCGCGAACACTTTGGGATTGCTGACGCCGGTGCCGCTGCTGTTGACATCGAACACGATGATGTTCGCGGGATAGTTTGGGCCGTCGGTCGCGCCGGTGTCGACAACGTAGACTCTCTTAAAATCAGGCGAGAAGCAGATGCCGTTGGGGCGGCGCATGGGCCCTTCTGCGACGATGCTGAGCTTGCCGCTCTTAGTGTCGAAACGGTATACGCGGGTAGGTAGTTCGAACTCTGCCTTGTGCCCCTCGTAGGGCCCGAGGATGCCGTACCCCGGATCGGTGAACCAGACCGAGCCATCGGCGTGAACGGCCGCGTCGTTGGGCGCGTTCAGTTTCTTACCCTCGTAGTTGTCGGCAAGCACCGTCCACATGCCATCGTACTCTCTGCGCCGAACTCGACGGGTGTCGTGCTCGCACGCGATCAGTCGGCCCTGGTTGTCGCGCGTGTGGCCGTTCGAGTAGCCCGACTCGGTCTGGTACACGCTCACGTGGCCGTCGTCCTCGGACCAGCGCAGCACGCGATGGTTGGGGATGTCGCTGCATACCAAGCAACCCCAGTCGCCGAACCAGGCGGGCCCTTCGAGCCACAGCGCGGCGTTGTGGCCCATCCCGTGCCAAATGCGCTGCAGCGTCGCGTTGCCCTGCCGCGCAGTGAACCGCTTGTCTCTGGGTTCCCAGGCGGGCTCCGGATAGGTGACGGGTGCCTCACCGGTCCAGTCGCGGTCCCTGCCGAACTTGTCTAGGGCTAGGGCATCGGTCGCCGCCGCCGCCGTGGTTGCTGCCGCCGCTGTGAGAAATGCGCGTCTTGTCATTTCCATGGCTAAATCTCCTCCATTCATTGTTTTCTCTTGATCCACTCTGCCCGTGGCCGAGCTCCGCTCGCCTTCGGCGATGGGGCTATCCAGGCAGCGGCTCAACGTCGCGCACTGGCGTTTCAGGAAGATGTCATTCTGGCCAGCTATATTACCGTTTTGTAACTCGCGGCCTTGGCACCCGTCCGAGCGGTGGAGAGGGATCTCGAGGGTGTAACGGCCCGAAGCCCCGGAGGTATTGCCTGCGCGGCTCACCGCACGGCGATCTGCGCGAGAGCTTTTGTCATCACTTCGGCCAGCTGCTGCAGCGCCAGCGGCTTGGTAATGATGTGCTCGATGCCCGCCGCAAACGCTTCCTGCAGCAGCACCGGGCCTTCGTACGCGGTCATGAGAACGATCGGGATGTCGGCGCGGGTGACGCGCAGATGCTTTGTCAGCTCCGAGCCCGTTATGTCCGGCATCAAATAGTCGACCACGACCGCGTCAAATCGCGACGGGTCGGCGCGGAATTCATCCAAAGCTTCCGCCGGCCTGGTAAACCCTGCCGGTTCGTAGCCGAGAGTTGCGAGCATCTCTTCGGCGAGCAGCATCAGGGGCCTCTCGTCCTCTACCAGAAGGACGCGCTGGCCGGCCCCCTTTGGCAAGGACACGACAGCCTCCATGGTTCCGATGGCGTCCGCGTCCGATCGAGGAAGGTAGAGATGAAATGCGCTGCCTGCGCCGGTCCGACTCTCTACATCGATTGCACCCCCGAGCTCGGAGACGATCCCTTGCAACAGTGCCAGCCCCAGTCCGGTACCGAGCCCCAATTCCTTGGTCGTGAAGAACGGCTCGAAGATGTGCTCGAGAACGGTCGGTTCCATGCCGCAGCCCGTGTCCTGCACGCTGAGACGCACGTAGTGCCCAGCTGCAAGGAGTCCGTGTGACAGCTCGCGATCCTGGGCGATATCGACAATCCCAAGGGCCACGCTGAGGGTTCCCCCTGCGCGCATGGCGTGTACGGAGTTGGAGCACAGGTTCGTCACCAGCTGGTGAATCTGGGTCGAGTTCGCAATGACGGTCGCTCCGGTGGCTGGCAGCTCGACCTTCAGGTCGACGTCGGCCGGCAGGGATGCGCGCACCAGGTCGAGGGCCTCGTGGACCACCACAACGGCGTTGACCACGCCGTGCTTACCGCGCGTCGTGCGGCTGTAGGTTAGGATCTGATCCACGAGGGTCCGGGCGCGATTGGCCGCGGATAGCACGTTGCCCACATAACGCCTCAGCGCCCCCGCTTCGGGCGCCAGGGTGCGGGCCATCTCCGCATAGCGCAGTATGGCTGTGAGGGCGCTGTTGAAGTCGTGTGCAATGCCGCCAGCCATCGTTCCGATCGCTTCCAGCTTCTCCGCCTGCCGCAAGCGGGATTCGAGTTTCGCGCGCTCGGCCTCTGCCAACTTACGCTCCGTGATGTCGCGATAGATGGCATAGCTTGCGATGTTGCCGCCGGCTCCACGAATAGGCGCGCCGAGCTCCGAAACGTGCAGGCGGCCGCCATTGCTGCGTATGCGCCTGGTCTCGACGCTCGTATGCCGGTTCTCGCCAACCGCCTCGGCCATGCGATGCGCTTCCTGCTTCAAGTCGTCCGGAACGATGAGATCGATCAACGGGCGCCCATGCGCCTGCTCCGCGGTGAATCCGAACATGTGAGTGAATTCCCGGTTGACGCGCGTCACGCGTTGCTCCGGGTCCAGCATGACGATGGCCTCAGGCGCGCTTTCGAACAACTCGTCCAGCAGGGCAGTTTGCACCCGCAGGTTCGCCTCGGCTTGTGCCCGGCGCCTAAGTTGGCGCAGCACCAGAGTCAGGAGCAGGAGGATACTGAGGCAGAACAGTGTTGTCCGCACGGCGCTGTGCATGGCCGAAACGTTCCAGGGCTTGAGCACCGTACTGTTGTCCACTGCCGCAATGATCTTCAGCGGGAAGCCCGCCAGGGGCTGAATCGCGTAGGTGAAGGCGCGTCGACCGCGTTCCGCTTGGCTGACGACCGTACCCGTCCCGTTTCCCAATAACAATTCGCGATACACAGGCTGGTCCACAAATGACCGGCCAATCTCGGCCTGGCCGTCAGGAAAGCGGGCGAGCAGCCGCCCGTCGGCGTGAAATAGACTGACCTCGCTCCCTGAACCGAGATTGACGGATCCATAGACGCGGGTGAGGTAATCGAGATCCAGAAACGCGACGACCACCCCGCGCAACTCACCGCCCGAGCTGGCGATCCCGCGGCTCAGGGCGATGGTCCAGCGGCCGCTGTCTTGGGGACGGAAACCCGAAGACAGGTACATGGCCGCCGAGGGATTATCGCGATGAACGGTGAAGTAAGTTTGAACGGCGGCTGTCTGCGGCTGAGGCGCGCCGGCCGCGGCGATGGACCTCCCATTAACGTCGAGTACCAGCATGCCCTGCAGTTGCGGAAGCCGGGAGACACGCTCACGCAGGCGTTCCCTCAATGCTGTCCCCCGCAGTCCAATTGAGGCAACGTCGCGGACCGTGTCGCTGACCGCCGAGTCGGCCGCCTCTGCGATGCGCTGGGTTTGCTCAGCCAGCGAGCGCGCCAGGCTTGCGTAGGTGCGCTCCGTCATATCCATGACGATTGCGCGGCGCTTCAGCACGTCGTACACCTGAAACGCGGCCATGATCGCGACCAGGAGCGCCCCGACGAGCCAGACGCGCCTATAGTGGGCGATTCGATGGCTTGTCGCGTTTAAGAACTCGGGCATACGCGCAATGCATGGCAGAGCAGAGTATCGGGAATCTGATGAGCCCGGACGGGCGAGCCAGGTCGATGCGATCGCTCACGCAACGCCATGGGCCGTGAGATTCCTTTCGCTATACTATAAGCCCTGGAATCATAAGGGGCACGCAACGTCCCGTGGATCTCACTACCGTCAGCGCGCAGGCGACGACCTTTGCGCCCCATATTCTCGTCGTCGACGATGATCCGGACGTGTGCCGGCTAATCTGTGATTACTTCGTCGAATTCGGTCTGCGGGTCTCCTGTGCGGCCGA
>JACXTT010013856.1_pt1 | contig 10594 bp, 12 predicted proteins | sample 9270951 | NCBI WGS metagenome assembly JACXTT01 (sample SAMN15532306, study PRJNA645909) | rock metagenome | isolation source: weathered quartz diorite | place: Puerto Rico | collected 2017-06-21
GACCGGCGCCGACGCTCCGGCGCACCCGACGTTTCCCCGCCAGCAGGGCCTCAACGGCGCTGCGGTGGCGGCGGGCACGCCAATCGTGGTCCAGGACGTCCGGCGTGACGCCCGGTACCTGACAACCTTCGGCTCCACGCGAGCCGAAGCCATCTTCCCAGTTCAGGTCGCTGATCGAGGCATCGTCGGCACTATCGATGTGGAGAGCGATCGCGTCGGTGCTTTTACTACGGAGGACGAGCGATTCCTGGAGCGGTGCGCCGTTGCGCTCGCTCCCCTGTGGCGTTGACCGGGTGGCATCCATTCACACGGAGGCAAGACATGAGAGCGTCGGTGTGAGCGAGGCCGCTTATGGTACCGCATCGCGGCGGCCCAAAGCCCGATCATGGCGTCTCGTCAAGCCGTCAACATCTGGTGGTCGCTGTTCCTCGTTCGCTACGGCGTAATCGCGAAGGAGGAGGAGTAGCGGCTGCCTTTGCCGGCCGCTATGCGATTCAGCGTGAAATCGATCGAGGGATGACTCGATGCAACCCTTCCGCTCTCCGCCTGCACTAATCTCATCACCCGTCGGAGGCTTCGTGCGCCCCGCACACCACAGCATTCACCCTGCACAGGAAGGACCCTGTACGAATCCACATGCGTACGATTCGCACCTTGATCGTGGACGACGAACCCACTTCACGCGAGGGAATTCGCCTCCTCCTGACAAAGGACCCTGAAGTCCTGGTGGTGGGGGAGTGTTCGAGTGGACGCGAAGCGGTGGCGGCGATTCGTGAATCCGTCCCCGATCTCGTCTTCCTCGACGTCTTGATGGCGGATTTGGAGGGCTTCGCGGTGCTGCGGGAGGCGGGCGGGGAGCGAACACCCACCGTTGTGTTCGTCACTGCCTGCGAGCAGTACGCGCTGCGTGCCTTCGAGGTGAACGCCGTCGATTACGTCCTGAAGCCATTCACCGAAGAGCGGTTGCGCGCATCGCTCCGGCGGGCGAAGCAGCGGGTGTACGGTACGTGGCTCGACGAGCTGCTGCACAACCTCACGGCGCTGCTCCCCGAGCGCGAACCGTGGCAGCGGACGCAATATCGAGACCGACTGCTGGTCCGAACGAACGGCAAAGTCACGCTGCTCCCCGTGCAGGAGATCGAGTGGATCGATGCCGAGGGAGACCACGTGCGCGTGCACGTGGGCAAGACCTGTCACATGATTCGGGAGACGATGAAGACCCTCGAGGATGAGCTCGATGGGGCACGCTTCGTGCGCATCCACCGCTCGCCGATCGTCAACCTGGAAAAGGTCCAGGATCTGCAGCGGTTCCTTCGCGGTGTGTACATCGTACTTCGTTAACACGGCCCCCACTCCAACCTCACCCGACCAGACCCCCATCGCCTCGAAGCCCAGCTCGGTCGCGCGTTGTAACCACTGGTTTACGACGTCGGTTTGATCGGTCGCAGGACGATCCAGCCACCATGGCGCAGGTGCGGGTGGGTGCGCGTAATCGCCACGGCCTCCGCCTCGTCCGTCACGCGAATGATGAAGAACCCGTCGATCATCCCCTGCGGGCTCGCCGCGTCTACGGACTCGACGCGCACCCCTTGGGGGGTGTTGCGGAGGAGGTGTGCGGTGTGAACCAGCGCCCTCCCCATGACGCCTACGCCGCCCGCCTGCAAGCTGTCCGCCCAGGCATCGTATTCGGCCTCCGCCGCTGCCAGAGATGGGCCGAGACGGAAATCGCTTCCCTCGTACAAGAGCAGGATGTAGCTCGGACGGGCGTCCGCCGCCGGTCGGACCGAGCGGCGGCCGATCGCTACACCCGTAACAAAGAGGAGGATCGCAGCAGCCATCGCGCCCGCCGTCAGCCAGAGCCGGCGCCGGATCGGTGTGGTGCTGCGCAGCAGTCCCCGGTCCCGGAGCGACTGCGTGATGCGTCCCTTGAGCGGAGGCGGGACCTCGGCCTCCCGCTCGAGGATGTGCAGGGGATCGTCGGTGTGCTGGCTCACGGGGACGCTCCGGGTGGTTCGAGCGCTCGCCGCAGCGCGCGGCGGGCGCGGGACAGTTGGCTCTTGGACGTGCCGGGCTCGATGCCGAGCAGATCGGCGATTTCCTCGTGGGTATAGCCTTGCACGTCATGGAGGACGAAGACTTGTCGAAACCCGTCGGCGAGGCCGGCGATCGCCCGCTCGAGGTCGAGTCGGTCATAACTGCCGCGCAACGCGACGTCGTCCCCGCCGCCGAGGTGTTCCACTGGCAGCGCTGTCCGCGTCGCGGCGCGTTCGCGCTCGTGCTCGTGGGCGCAGCGAATGACGAAAGCCGCGAGCCACGTGCGCAGCGCCGCGCGCCATTCGAACGCAGGGAGGCGCTCGACCGCCCGCACCCACGCGTCGTGCGTGACGTCCTCGGCGTCCGCGGCCGAGCCACCGGTCAGCCGCAGCGCGAGGCGATAGAGCGCGGGCGTATGGCGGTCGTACAGCGACGCGAAGGCCCGCTCGTCTCCTCGCTGCACAACGGCGTCTACGAGGAAGCGGTCGTCGTCCTGGGTCACCGCTCGGTCACGCTGCCTCCAGCGGGTTGCAGGAAATCACGCACGACGATCATCACACTCGCCAGCGGGCTCCCCTCCCACTGTACGATCGTCGTCGTTCCGTCGCTTCCCGTCCTCCCCACGCCGAGCTCCGCCGCCGTGATGTAGGGGATGTACCACATCAGGTGTGGGTACCAGTGACCAACGGGTTTGCCGTCGTCGTCGGAAAGCTTTTGATCGGCGGACATCATGTAGCAGAGCGCAGGCCGGCGCGGCAAGTGGAAGCGTCCGCTCGCCAAGCCGTCGGCGATTTCCCGATCCGTCTCTGCCACGGAGTGTTCCTGGTGCAGCAGCGCGGTGCGTTGCATCTCCAATTCCATTATAGTCGCGGCGCCTTCGGCATTGAAACATTGTGGCGCAAGCGTTTCGACCCGAGAACGATCGACGTAGCACGCGTTGCCGTTCGTGCCGCGCAGCGCGATCTCGTAGCCCGTTTCACCGAGTACATAGATCGTCGCGGAGTCGGAGACCGCGGGAGGCGCCGCACTGCGGGCCAGCGCTATCTCGCGTGCGCGGGGCAGCAGCGCCCGGCGACCCGACTGGTAGGTTCCAGGCCCCTGTGCCGGAGCGGTCGCCGTCCATATCGGGAGTGCGACAAGGAGGAGAGCGAACGGGCGCATGAACAGTCTCCGGGAGGGGATGACATTAGTGCAGGCAGACGTCGAAGGGTTGCACGGGCGAAAGATGGACGCCACTCGGCGTGCGCGTCGGACGGCTTGACCGATGGAATACGCCACCTGTAGGAAAACCCTTGCCGGGGGGCGTCCACATGTAGTACGGTCTGTACGCGCTGCCCCTAATGGAGCGCGATGCTCATGTTGCGGGTGAGTGTGACGGCAGCTCGCCCCAACTGGCCAAGCCTGGTGCGTGTGCACCAGGCTTGGTGCTTGGGGATCCGAAAGCCGAGGAGTGATCATGACACTTGATCGTCCGAGAGGTGGTGCGTCCGCAGTGCCCTTCGTTTCCCCCTGCATCATCAAGCGGTTCGACGCACCGGAGCAGGTGCTCGCGTTCGATAACGGTCGACTTGAAGTGATCGCAATCGGCGACCGATTGATTGGGAAAGGAAGCTACGGGGCTGGCTGGCGCTGGTCTGTAGCAGCGAACAAAGCCTTCCTCGGAGATCGATCGCTCGACTACGTTGGTATTGTGCTCTCCGGTCGCGCCAAAGTTGCAATCGGCGAACATGAATTCGATTTGACGCCGGGGGACTTCTTTCACGTCGCCAGCGAGCTCGACCTCTGGGTGATTGGCACTCGACCGTGCGAAGTCTTGTACATCAGCGGCGTCGAGGGACTGATGAACCGGTTCCGACACGGCGCAGACGAGTCATGGCCCTGAGTTCCTGCGACGACTCCTAATCCGCAGGCCGCGGGTTCGACCCCCGCCCCGGTCACTGCGCCTTGCGTACTGGGTAGCGCAAGTGTGTAACGCCGACGCCCGGAATCACCGTCGGGTTGCCAAGGACGACTGGCGTGCCGGCGAGGTGGTCGAAGAGTCGAACTCCTGAGCCCAGCAGAACCGCCGCCATGTCGACGTGGATCTCGTCGAGGAGCCCGGCGTTCAGGCATTGCTGGATGGTGGCGGCGCCGTGGACCGCAACGGCCTTCCCGGCGGCTGCGGCTTTGGCTTGGTTCACGGCGCTTGCGATGCCGTCGGTCACGAAGTGGACAGTCGAGTTGGGTCGCGGCCATCCGGCGGGGACGCGGTGGGTCACTACGAATGCTGGTCCCCACGCGTGATTTCCGCCCCAGCCTTCGGCTTTGTCGAACGGGCGTCGACCGGTGAGCACGGCGCCAAGTTCGGACCAGAGACCGCGAAGGTGCTTGGCGCTCGGCCCGGACACCTTGAACGTCATGGGGTCCGCGCCCCCGGTGTGGAATTCGACGTCCCCCGAGCTCACGTACCAGTCGAACACTTCGGCCACGCCATCGTTGCGGTCGGCGACGTAGCCGTCGAGCGAAATCGACATGATTGCGACCACCTTCGACATTGCGTGCTCCTTTCGAGGGGTGGAGTGCGAAGGGGAGTCTCGCACGAATTCCCCCACAAGACCCGTACGATAGCTATCGAGTATTCCGGTACCGTCCAACCCAATTTGTGGAGCGCCACACCACTAATGTCGACGTAAGCCGACGCACACTACCGAGTGTCGAGGTTCCGATGGGCATTCCTTCTATCCAGGCAAGGCTGGCTCTCCTGCTGGTGCTCGGCGCCTGCACGCAGTCCCAGACCTACGGATTCGTGGCCGTCCTCGGCAACGATACGACTTCGGTGGAGCGCGTCACGCGGACCGGCCATCGCATCATCGGGGACGCGATCGGCCGCTCCCCGGAGGTGACGCGCCGGCACTGGGAGGCCGAGCTGGGGCCGAATGGTGTCATCACGCACTGGTCGATGGACACCGACATCCCGAACGCGCCATCCGACGACCGGCATCTCCACCATACCGCCACGTTCACGGACAAGGCCACGTCGTTCACGCGCGGCACGTCTGCGGGCACGCGGTCGTTCGCCTACCAGAAACGCTACGCCGAGACCGTCCCGTGGAACGCGTACGTGTACGCCACCTGGGAGCTGCTGCTCGACGCGGCGCGCCGGCAGCCGGATACCACGCGCGCCCGCATCGGCCAGTATTTCTTCGAGGGGTGGGACGAAGGCCACGTCGGTTACGCGGACATCGAGCGCAATCCTGACGGCTCCTACGCGATCAGCAGCACCGGGCTAGCGGGCACTGGCGCCGCCCGACTGGACGCGCAGGGCCGACTGGCTTCCTACTCGGGACAAGGAACGACCTACAAGCAGGAAGTCCGGCGCATCACCGATGTCCCGGATATCGACGCCATCGCGACGCGATTCGCGGCCGATGAAAAGCGCACCGGCCTGGCAACGTCCCTCAGCCCGCGCGACACCGTCCGCGCCACGGTGGGGACGGCCGATGTGATCGTCGACTATGGCCGCCCCGCGAGGCGCGGGAGAACGCTCGTCGGCGACTTGCTCCCCTACGATCAGGTCTGGCGCACCGGCGCCAACGCCGCGACGCAGCTGACCACCTCGGCGCCGATCGCGCTCGCCGGCGTTCCGCTGCATGCGGGGACGTACACACTGTGGACGCTCCCGACGCGGGGCGGCGTGTCGCTCATCATCAACGGCCAGTCCGGCCAGTGGGGCACGGACTACAACGCCGACCGTGACGTGGCGCGCCGGCCCATGACGGTGGATTCCCTGCCCGGGAACGTCGAGCGGTTCACGATTCGCATCGATCCGGCCGGACGGCTCGTCTTGGAGTGGGGCACCTTCCAGTGGAGCGCGTCCATCCGGGCGGAGAAACGCGGATCATAGGCGGCGGCTCGTCCGCTGCTGTTCTGCCTCCTCCAGCCACCGGGCCATTTTCTGGTCCTTCTTCGCGTGCAGCGCCCAACCCCGCGCCGTACTGTTCCACCGGTAGTCCTTGATGGTCATATCGATGCCACGGTCGACGAGGAACTGCATCGCCTCGTAGTTCTCGTGGAAGACCAGCTCGTGCAGGATGCTCGCCGGCTCGTGGGAGTTCCACGTGGTGTTAATGTCGGCGCCGTGTTCGAGAAGGTAGTCCGCCACATCGAAGTGGCGGTTGATCACCGACCAGGCGAGTGCCGTGTCGATGACGTGCTGCGCCGTGGGGGCACCCCAGTGGAGGTCGTCGTACTTCAGCGCGTGCGGGTTGTTACAGGGATGGTGCTGGTGGAGATCGCCCAGCGCCGGTGCACCGGAGTCGTCGAACCACTGCTGCACCCGCGACAGGTTTCCCATGGCGGCCGCATGCGGGAGATCGTCCGGCAGCGGCCAGATGCGGGTGAGCAATGGAATAAGGGATGTCTTCTCGTAGGTGAACGCGAACTCGATGGCTTGTGACTGGAGCGGCGGCTGGCGCCGCAATATCCCGGGATCGAGGTCGAGAAGAGCGGTGATGAATTCTCCCCGATCGCGCATCGTTGCGCGCTCGATGATTCCCACCTGAAAGCTCGCGCGGTCTTCACCGAGCAGCCACCGCTCCTCCTGCAACCCGTTGACGAACGCCCTCAGGTCGCCATCCTCGACCGCGCGCATGACCTGCTCCATGACAAACGCTTGCCACGGTCCGGCCGGTGCGGCATGTGAGAACGGCAGCGAACGCCGTTCGATGAAGTATCTGGTGAAGGCCGTGCGGCCCACGCCTCCATCGACGTGCGTGCCGAGCTCGGGATCGAGCACGATCGATCGCTCCAGCAGCAGGGCCGCGACCGCCTCGTGCCCGAAGCTGCAGGCACGCATGAACGCTTCATTGACGACGGCCAGGTCGTTCCCGCTCTCAGCCAGTGCGGCGCGCACAGCGTCGAGGTCGCCAAGCGCCGCAAGAAATGTCAGCGTGCGCGGCAGCAGGCCTCTCCGGTGAAACAGCTGCAGCAGCCCCTTCGCACGAGCGTCGAGGATTCCCTCGCACACAGACGGCGTGACGACCGCGCCGGCGTCAATCAGCAGCTCTGCGGACGCTGCACGGGTGAACCACCGTTCGCGCTCCGGGGAGCCCGCGTCACCATAAGCGCCTGTCGCGATTCCCAGCAGGCCGCCGCTCGTGTCCCAGTCGTTCCCTTGCCAGGACAGCAACGCCGGGTATTCGGCCAGCAGCTGCTGCAATCGTTCGACGTCGCTGTCGTGAATGGCGGGTCGAGCCTGCGCGCTCGCCCACTCCAGCCCCTTGCCGGGGCGCTTGCTGACTTCGGCGGGGAGGTCTTGCCAGCCGGCGTAGCCGTACTCACGCGCGATAACGAGCTGCGCGTTGCGCTGCGTTAACGGCAGCTCAACCCTGGGCAGTTGTACCCGCGCACGCGCGATGGCGCTGGCCTCACCGGCGGCGGTGTCGCGTGCGAGCTTCTTGGCCTGTTTGCGGAGGGATTCGAGCGATGGGCGAGGAGGGAGAGACTTGGGCGCGGCCATTGCGACCTCCTTTCATGACACGCCTGTACCCCGCTGACACACCAGGCTGAAAGAAGGTGCCTGTGCACACAACTCAAACCAGAACAGGTGGGAGTATTCCCTTGCCGCGGGTTGGTGGCGCCCTGTCAGCGCGCTTCCAGCAGTATCAAGGGACGCCGCTGCGATGTCAACCGCGGGGCTCGGGGAGTGTATCGAAAGAGTGGTTAGTCCCCGCCCGGCCCCTGCGTACTCGAGTGGTCGTGGATGACTTTCCAGCCGTTTTCTACCTTCTCCAGCACGAGCGTGAGCACCCCGCGCACACGCAGCGAACCCTGCGGTGTTCCAAACGTGTAAGTCGCCTCGGCGACCACGAGCGCGTAACCGGGACCGAGCGGGTCCACGTCGACCCGGCCGAGCTCCATCCGGAAGCGATGCTGCGCCAGGGAGGCCGCGTCTCGCCGAATCGCTTCCCAGCCGCGCGCGATGTCGGTGTTGTCGGCGCTCGTCACTTCCGGCACCCGGGCGTACATCTCCATAACGCCTGGGGCGTCCGCCCGGTTGATCGCCGCGACGTACTGGCGCACGAACTTCTGGACGTCCGCGGTATCAGTTGGCTGTTGAGCAGTTCCTGAGGCGACGGCGGCAGCCGAGAGCGCGCTGACCAACACGAAGATGCGGTTCCAACTCATGGCGATTTCGCTTGGCGAGGGTGCCGGGGGAACCTAACGCGCCGGCCGGGGACTCGCCTCCTCGAAAGGCCGTGTCACTCTCGCGAATCGGGCGACAGCTCGTTGGATAGTTGTCCTGTGTTTCGCGGAGAAAGGCCGGACTGCCTCGCGGTCGGTGTCTACCTCCTGAGAAGGGTTCCCGCCGCGAGCGCGATTAACCCGAGCCCTCCCGCGATCGAAGCCGTCCGCACCAGCCGTTGACGTAATGCGGCAAACTGCGGCGGAAGGGTATGACGTGAATCGAGGCCGAGCCTCCCCAGCCGCGCCGCAGTGGGAATGGCCAGGCCGAAGGCAATCGCTGCCGCTGGAATCCCGACGGCCATCATCAACACCAGCCAGCCCGGGATCCCCCCCTCCCTCACGAATCGCACGCTGAGCCCAACTCCTGAGACCACGACCGCCACGACACCCGGGCCGACCAGCAGGCGTTGCACGGCGCTCGTCAGCTGGTACATGGCGAGGCGGGACGGAGGAGGGAACTGTTTGGCCGCCACTCCGCAGACCATCGTCGCAACCCCGCCGCCGAGCCAGAGGATGACTCCGAGCAGATGCACGAACAGCCACAACCCATGGATAGGTGGATCCGTCATTTTGGCTCCCCTCGCCGGCTCTCCGTGAAACCGTATATTGGGGCGCCGAGGCCGTCATCGGGAGGTCCGTTGGACTTTCTCAAGCGGGTCATGCAAGAGGGCTTCGTCGCCGGGATGATCGGGGCCGGCGGAGTCGCCCTGTGGTTCCTGATCGTCGACACCATCGGTGGGCATCCATTCTACACGCCCGCGCTGTTGGGGTCGGCGGTCTTCTGGGGGCTGCACGATCCTACGCAGGTGCACGTGACGTTCCCCACCGTGATCGGCTACACCATGATTCATGTCATTGCCTTCTGGGTGATCGGATCGATCGCCGCCGCTCTGGCGTCACTGGTGGACGCCATCCCCTCGGCATTGTTCCTGGTTGTCGTCTGCTTCGCCGTGTTCGAAGTCGGCTTCTATGTACTCGTGGTCCTGGTGGCCAAACCGCTGCTCGGCGGCCTGGCGTGGACCAATGTCGCGATCGGGAACGGCCTCGCCGCCGTCGGCATGGGCTATTACCTCTGGCGCGTCCATCCCCACATTCGAGAGGCCCTGGCCATCCACCCGTTAGGAGAGACGGAGGACGGTAACTGAGGAGGGTAACTAAGGAAGCGGTGCGAAGCGGATCGTCAGGCAGCCCGGCTCCGGGCCAGGGCAGTAGTAGCTCAAGAACTCCATTTTTGTGTTGTGCCCGCCGCGCGAGCGGATGACGTAGATCTGGGGAAGCGGACGCAGCAAGTGCGAGAACATGTTGTAGCGATACCACCGCGCGAGCGCCTGGTTCACCGTGTCGCGGTCGAACGTCGTAGCAACGAATCCGGTTGATGGCCCCGCGCGCAGTGCGTCGAACGCGATACTGTCGATGCGAGCCACTCCGCCCGCCGCGATGACGTGGAAGCGGCGCACGGCGATGTCCCATCCGCTGGTGTCCGGTGGCGTGAGAGGACCCGTCGCAAATGCGAAGAACTGCCAACGATCGGGATCGCGACCGTCGAGGGTGACCGTGTCTGAAGCCTGAGAGCGATGCGGAGCCGGGTCCCGGGATGGCAGCGTGTACGTCGGCACGGTGCGCGGCGTCAGCGCAGCGCCGACGAGCCAGGCCATGGCGACGCAGAACAGCAGGGCGATGAAGACGACAAGGAGGGGCAGTCTGCGCATGTACTCCAGAGACTAATGAGCTTCCGCACGTATCGCGACGTCTCCGGTCCGGACGGATCGCACATCGGCGAGCAGGTGCGCGAGCAGCGCGCGCGGGTGCAGCGTCGGCTGCGCTCCGTGCGCCGCATCGTGGCGGTCATGAGTGGGAAGGGCGGGGTAGGGAAGACCTATGTGACGGCCGGGCTGGCGCGCGCGGGCGCGCAACGTTGGCCCGCGCGCGTGGGCGTGCTCGACGCGGACGTGCGGAGTCCGACGGTTGCGCGACTGCTCGCCGCCACGGGGCCACTGGTGGTGGACGACGCCGGCGTGCATCCCGCGGTCGGCGCGGACCGCGTGCGGGTCATCTCCACCGAGTTCCTGCTCGAGACGGATCGACCGCTGGCGTGGCGCGAGCCTGAGGCGGAGCAGTTCGTGTGGCGGGGGGCGCTGGAGACCGCCGTCCTGCGGGAGTTTCTCAGCGACGTGCAGTGGGGTGAGCTCGAGCTGCTGCTCGTAGACCTGCCGCCGGGGGCGGACGGTGTCGCGGACCGTCCGGCCCTCGTGCCTCGGCTCACCAGGCCCCTTGCCATTGCCATTCCAACCCAGGAGGGGACGGGTTCGGGTGCGCCCCGCCCTGCCGCCCCCGC
>JACXTT010013857.1_pt1 | contig 10593 bp, 6 predicted proteins | sample 9270951 | NCBI WGS metagenome assembly JACXTT01 (sample SAMN15532306, study PRJNA645909) | rock metagenome | isolation source: weathered quartz diorite | place: Puerto Rico | collected 2017-06-21
CGGCGAAAGCAGGCGGTGCACGAGGCTGAGCCCAAGGCCCGACCCGCCGTCGGGCGCCTGCGGGGTGAAGAACGGATCGAAGACCCGCTCGCGGTCCGCGGGCTCGATGCCGCAGCCGTCGTCGCGGACGACGATGCGCGTGTGGCCGTCGCGCATCCTCGTCTGCACGGCGACGTCGCGGGCTCCCGCCTGGACGGCGTTCTGGATGAGGTTCACGAGCACTTGCTCGAGCTCGGCGGGATTCATCATCACGCGGGGAGGGCGGCGAGCGAGGCGGGTGCGCAGCCGGCAGCCGTTCAGCACTGCGCGGACGCCGGTCGAGCGGATGAGACGGCGCACCAGCTCGTTCACGTCGAATGCCCACCGGTCGCCCGGCTCTTCGCGACCGAAGCGCAGCAGGCTCCGCACGGTCTGACCGGCGCGGTGCGCCTCGTCGACGATACGGACGAGCGCGGCGTCGATCTCGTCGCGCCGGCCGCCGTCGGCGTTGAGCGCCCGCACGAGCTGCGCGGTCGCCACGATCGCCGCGAGCGGATTGTTGATCTCGTGGGCGACGCCGGCCGCGAGCGTACCGATCGCCGCGAGTCGCTCGCCCGTGCGCAGCTGACGTTCGGCCGCCTCGCGCTCGGCCGCTTCGTGACGGAACCGTTCGTTCGCCTCCGCCAGCCTCGCGGTCCGCTCTTCGACGCGCGCCTCGAGCTCGTCACGGGCTCGTCGCAGCGCAGCCTCCGCTTGCGACAGCGCGGTCACGTCCCAGAACGTCGCGAGCGCGCCGCACGGCGTTCCGTCCGCGAACGTGATGGGCGCGATCCGACCGCGCAGACTCCGCGTCGCGCCGTCCGCGCAGGCGACGTCCTGCGCGAGCGCCGTCGTGACGACACCCTTCTCGACAGCGGACACGACGCGTCGTTCCGCGCGGGCGACGTCGGAGCCGAGTGCGCTCGCGGGATCGTACGGCCATTCGTCGAACGGGACCGGGACCGTCGGAAAAGGCCGGCCCCAGATGCGCTCGGCCTCGTCGTTCTTGAGAAGCAGCGAGCCGTCACGCGCCAGCACGACGACGCCGACGGGCAGCTCGGCAACCACGGTGCGGAGCAGCGTGCGCTCCATGTCGAGCGGATCCCGGAACATCGCGACGACGGTGTGCGTGCGACTTGGCGCGATCGCAATGGAACGCATCGACACGTTCGCCTGCGAGCCGTCCAATCGATAGAGGCGGACGCTTCGAGCTTCGGCTCCGATCTCCGACGCGAGCTGCCAGAGCCGCCCCCGGGCGAGCGCCGCGCCGTCTTCGGCGAGCACGTCCCAGATGCTCCGGCCCACGACCTCCGCGGCGTCCCGTGCGTGAAAAGCCGCGATGGCCGCGGCGTTCACGTACGTGAAGCATTCGTCCTCGACGACGGCCATCGCGTCGAGGCTGACGTCGGCGAACGTCCGATAGGGTTCGTCGCGCGGTGCCATCGTGAGATCGCCGCCGCCGTCCACGGCGCTTCCTCGCGCGACGCCGTCCGCACGTCAACTGCCCGCCGGCCAGGGCCGCGGGGCCGCGCTCGTCGCAGGCCTGCGGGGATCATTTGCCCGCGTGCGTGAACGGACCGCGCATCGCAACGCGCCGCGGGCCCGCGTGTTGTCCGTCTGCGGCCCCTCGACTATCTTCCCCGTTCGCCCTCCCATCCCATGCTCGACGCCATGCTGCGCCCCATGCCGGAACGCGATCCGGCGCCGCCGATCGAGGGGGGTCCGCCCGTGGTCGGCGGCAAGTTCTTCTTCGTGGGCGCGCAGAAGCTCTACATGCGCGCCGTTTCCTATGGGCCGTTCGCGACGCCGAGCCACGGCTTCCCATTCCCGCCCGAGGCCGTGATCGACCGCGACTTCGCGCTCATGCGCCAGCTCGGCGCGAACGTCGTGCGCACGTTCACCGTGCCGCCGCGCTGGTTCCTCGATCGCGCGGCGACGCAGCGGCTGCGCGTCCTCGTCACGATCCCGTGGCTCGAATACACCTGCTTCCTCGACGACAAGGACACGCTCCACGAGACGCGCGGCATCGTCCGCGCCGCGGCGCGCGTGCTCGGCGGCCATCCGGCGCTCTTCGGCCTGCTGCTCGGGAACGAGATCCCCCCCGACATCGTGCGCTGGCACGGCGCCGACCGCGTCGCGGCGTTCCTGCGCGAGCTCGGTGACGAGGTGAAGCAGGCGAGCCCGTCGACGCTCATCTCGTACGCGAACTTCCCGTCGACGGAATATCTGGACCTGACGGAGTTCCTCGACTTCGTCTCGTTCAACGTCTACCTCCACCGCGAGGCCGACTTCCGGCGCTACCTCTCGCGGCTCCACAACCTCGCCGTCGACAAGCCGCTCGTGCTGACGGAGTTCGGCGTCGACTCGATCCGCGAGGGCGAAGAGGAGCAGGCGAAGCTGCTCTCGTGGATGGTGCGCGCGGCGTTCGAGTGCGGCGTCGCGGGCACGACGATCTTCGCGTGGACGGACGACTGGTACACGAACAACACGCAGATCACCGACTGGAAGTTCGGGCTCGTCGACGTCGAGCGTAAGCCCAAACGTGCGTTCCACGCGGTCCAGGAGCAATACCACGCGCCGCTGCCGCCGCCGCTCGATTCGCCGCCGCGCGTGTCGGTCGTCATCTGCGCGTACAACGCCGAGCGCACCATGGACGCGTGCCTCGCGTCGCTCCGTCACCTGAACTACCCCGACTACGAGGTCATCGTCGTGAACGACGGGTCGGCGGACCGGACGCCGGCGATCACGGCCGAGCACAAGGCCGCCTACGACGCCGATCCGAGCGGTCCCCGCATGATCGTCATCGACCAGCCGAACCGCGGGCTCTCGATCGCGCGGAACGTCGGCATGGAGGCGGCCACGGGCGAGATCATCGCCTACACGGACTCGGACTGCGTGCCCGATCCGGACTGGCTCTACTTCCTGGTCTACAAGTTCCTGCGGAGCGGGTTCGTGGCCGTCGGCGGGCCGAACTTCCCGCCCGCCGAGCCGAGCCTCGTGCCCGCCGCCGTCGCCGTCGCGCCCGGTGGGCCGACGCACGTGCTCTTGAACGACGAGGTCGCCGAGCACATCCCGGGCTGCAACATGGCCTTCACGAAGAAGGTCATGCAGGAGGCGGCCGGCTTCGAGCCGATCTTCGCCGCGGCCGGCGACGACGTCGACTTCTGCTGGCGCCTGCAGAACAAGGGCTACGCCGTCGGCTTCAGCCCCGCGGCGACCGTCTGGCACTACCGGCGGAACACCGTGAAGGCCTACCTGAAGCAGCAGATGGGCTACGGGAAGGCGGAGGCGCTGCTGTACTTCAAGCATCCGTCGCGCTTCAACATGCTCGGCCAGTCGCGCTGGCTCGGCCGGATCTACGGCGAGCTCACGACTGCGGTCCTCTCGCGCAAGCCCGTCATCTACTTCGGCACGTTCGGCCGAGGTCTCTTCCAGTCGATGTACGAGCCGCCGTCGTCGCTGCTCGCCTATCTGCCGTTCACGCTCGAATGGAACCTGATCGGCATCCTGCTGCTGCTGGCCGGCCTCGTGTCGCCCGACATGCTGCCGCTCGCCATGATCCCGCTCGGCGTGTCGATGGCGTGGGCGATGGGGACGGCGCTCGGCGCGCGGATCGATCCGCGCTTCAACGGGCCGCGCGCGCGCCTGCTGGTCGCCGCGCTCACGTATCTCGGGCCGCTCGTCCGGGGCGTCCAGCGCTACCTCTGGCGCGCACGCGGCCACGCCGACGCGCAGGAGGTCCGCATGCCCGGCAAGCGCGCGCCGAGCCACGTCGACTGGATGCGCATCGCATACGTGCTCCGCTACTGGAGCGGGCAGGGGCACGAGAAGGAGGGGTTGCTCGGCGGTCTCATGGAGTTCTTGATCCCGCGGAAGTACCTGATCGCGATGGACCCGGGCTGGAACCCGTGGGACCTCGAGATCTACCGCGGCATCTGGTCGAAGGCCCGCGTCGCCGTCGCGACCGAGAACCACGGAGGCAACCATCGCGTGCTGAACGCGCGCGTCGAGCTGCGCCTCACGCGCGTCTCGCAGCTCGCCGTCACCGGCTTCGCGATCGCCGCCTTCTGCGGCATCGCATTCGGCGTGCCCGAGCTCGCCGGCGTCGCGGTCGCGCTCGGCGTCGTCAACGTCGCGGTCATCGTGATGGAGACCGTCCGCCTCGCCCGCGTCATGTACGATGCGCTCGACATCGTCGCGAACGCGATCGCGCTCCGGCCGCTCAACGGCGCGGCCGCGCCGGCGGAGCCGAGCCAGCAGGCGGCGTGACGCCGGCCGGCTCCTCGACCATGCGCGGGACGCTGCCCGTCGTCCTGAAGGTCCTCCGACGGCTGCGGCCGCACCGTGCGCTCTTCGCCATCGCGGTCGTCCAGGTGCTGCTGATCGGCGTGCTCGAGCTCGCGAAGCCGTGGCCGCTCAAGGTCGTCGTCGACGACGTGCTCGGGGGCAAACCGGTCGGCTGGGCCCCGTTCCACGCGCTCGGGCGGCCGGCCATGCTGGCCGTCGCGTGCGGCGCGCTGATCGCCGTCTACGCGCTCCTCGGCATGCTGACCGTCACGTCGAACTACACGACGATCGGCATCGGCCAGCGGATGGTGAACGACTTCCGCGCCGATCTCTACGGGCACCTCCAGCGCCTCTCGCTCGCCTTCCACAGCCGTCGCGAGGTCGGCGATCTGCTGTTCCGGCTGACGGCGGACACGCTCGCGATCCAGACGCTCACGATGAACGGCTTCTTTCCCATCCTGACCTCCGTCGTGCTGCTCGGCGGGATGGTCGTGGTCATGGCGCGCCTGGATCTCACCATGACGTTCGTGGCGCTCGCCATCGTCCCGATTCTGTTCATCGCGATCGTCGTGCTGTCGGCGCGCATCAACGCGCTCGCCACCGACGCGCGCGTGAAGGAGAGCGCCCTCTGGGCGGTCGCACAGCGCACCATCGGCGCCATCCGCGTGATCCAGGCGTTCACGACCGAGCAGTCGGAGCACCGTCGCTTCGTCGACACGTCGAGCGCGAGCCTCGACGCGAACCTGCGGCTGTACACCTTCCAGACCGTCTACTCGGCGTTCGTGAACGTGCTGATCGCCGCCGGGACGGCGGCCGTCCTGTGGTTCGGCGCGGCGCACGTCATGGCAGGCGCGCTCTCCGTCGGCGACGTCCTGGTCTTCACGAGCTACCTCGCGTCGCTCTACGCACCGATCAACAGCCTCACGCAGACGTGGGGGCTCATCCAGGGCGCGCGCGTCGGCGCCGAGCGCGTCTTCGAGATCCTCGACACGGCGCCCGACCTCGTCGACGGCACGCGCGAGCTCGGGTCCGCCGACGTGCGCGGCGCGATCGCGTTCCAGGACGTGCACTTCGCCTACGACCCGACGCGCCCCGTACTGCGCGGCGTGAGCTTCGCCATCGAGCCGGGCTCGCTCGTGGCCGTCGTCGGCCCGACCGGGGCCGGCAAGACGACGCTCGTGAGCCTCGTCCCGCGCTTCTACGACGTCGCGTCCGGGCGGGTGCTGCTCGACGGCGTCGACGTCCGCGAGTACCGCCTGCGCGCGCTCCGGATGCAGGTCGGCATGGTGCTCCAGCCGCCGCTCGTCTTCCCGACGACGCTCCGCGAGAACATCGCCTACGGGCGTCCCGATGCCACGGCGGCGGAGATCGCGCGCGCCGCGAGCCTGGCACAGCTCGACGAGTTCGTCGCGCGGCTGCCGCAGGGGCTCGACACGATCGTCGGCGAGAGCGGGGCGACGCTGTCGTCCGGCGAGCAGCTGCGGATCACGATCGCCCGCGCGATCCTCCGCGACGCACGCATCCTGATCCTCGACGAGCCGACGGCCGCGCTCGACGTCGAGACGGAAGCGCGCGTGATGGCCGGGCTCGAGCACCTCATGACGGGCCGCACGACGTTCGTCATCGCCCACCGGCTCTCGACGGTGCGGCGCGCCGACCTCGTCCTCGTGCTCGACCAGGGACGGATCGTCGAGTCGGGCTCGTTCGGCGAGCTCGTGGCGCGCGGCGGCTACTTCGCCCGGCTCTATCGCACGCAGTTCGCGTTGGAGGTGGACCGTGCCGCCGGCGCGTGAGCGGCTCCTGCTGCTCCACATCGTCGGGCAGTACCCGATGGCCGGCGTCGCGTGGCAGGCCGTGCACTACCTGCTCGGATTCCGGCAGCTCGGCTGGGACGTCTGGTACGTCGAGGACTCGGGCGCATCGCCCTACGATCCCGACGTCGCGAGCCGGACGGGCGACGTGCGCTACGCGGTCCGCTACGTCGGGGACATCATGCGACGCTTCGGCTTCGCGGATCGCTGGGCGTACCTCGACATGTTGAAGAACGAGACGCACGGCATCGGGCGTCCGGCGCTCGACGACCTCTACCGCAGCGCAACGGCGATCGTGAATCTCTGCGGCGCGACGGCACCGCGCGCCGAGCATCGGCAAGGGGCGCGCCTCGTGTACGTCGAGACCGATCCCGTCTACGAGCAGATGAACGTGGCGCTTGGCGACCAGCCGTCGCTCGGCTTCCTCCGGAGCCACGACGTGCTCTTCACGTACGGCGAGAACATCGGGGCGCCGGACTGTCCCGTGCCGACCGACGGCTTCACCTGGCACCACACGCGGCCGCCCGTCGTGATGGAGTGCTGGGCCGGCGACGCCGATCCCGCCGCGCGCGCGTTCACGACGGTCGCGTCGTTCGCGAACAAGGGCAAGGACATCACGTACGGCGGCGTCACGTACCAGTGGTCGAAGCACGAGAACTTCCTGCGCTTCCTCGACCTCCGGCTGCGCACGCCCCAGCCATTCGTCATGGCGATGAAGCCGGACGCGGCCGTCGAGGCCCGCGTGCGCGCCGCCGGCTGGAGCCTCGTCGATCCCGAGGCGACGTCGCGCGACCTCGATCCGTATCGCCGCTTCATCCAGGAGTCGCGCGGCGAGTTCACGGTCGCGAAGGACATCTACGTCCGGCCACGGAGCGGGTGGTTCAGCGATCGGAGCGTCTGCTATCTCGCGGCCGGCCGACCCGTCGTCACGCAGGACAGCGGATTCGGGAAGTTCGTCCCGACCGGCGAGGGCCTCTTCGCGTTCACGACGATGGACGAAGCCGTCGACGCGTTCGCCCGCGTCAACGCCGACTACGCGCGGCATTCCCGCGCCGCGCACCGGGTCGCCGCCGAGTCGTTCGGGGCGGAGCCCGTGCTCCGCCGGCTGCTCGCCGACGCCGGGCTCGGATGACGGCGCGGCTGCGGGTCGTCGTGACCGGCCTCGTCGCCACGTATCCGGTCGGCGGCGTCGCGTGGGACTACCTGCAATACTTGGAGGGTCTGCGCCGCCTCGGCTGCGACGTCTTCTATCTCGAGGACACGGGGCAGTGGTTCTACGATCCGGCGGCGGCGACGTTCATCCCCGACGGCACGGCGGGTGCGCGCTACCTGGCCGAGACCATCGCGACGTTCCTGCCCGCGCTCGCCGACGCATGGAGCGTGCGCGGCGCGGACGGCGTCGTCCACGGGCGCGATGCCGCCGCGGTCGGTCGCGCGTGCGCGGACGCGGATCTGCTCCTGAACGTGTCGGGCGCCTCGCGGCTCCGCGACGAGTATCGCCGCGCGAAGGTGCTGGCGTTCATCGACACCGATCCCTGCTACTGCCAGGCGCGCGCCGTCGCCGTCGATCGCGGTACCGTCGATCCGCAGATGCGCGAGGCGGTCGACATCATGCGCGCGCACGACGTGTTCTTCACGCTGGGGGAGCACATCGGCGCGGCCGATTGCGCGATCCCGACCGTCGGCATCGTGTGGCGCCCGACGCGCCAGCCGATCGTCCTCGATCGCTGGCCCGTCACGCCCGTGCCGGACGGGGCGTTCACGACGGTCATGTCCTGGCGCATCGACCCGCCGGCCCCGATCGTCGACGGCCACGTCTACGGCGGCAAGGACGTCGAGTTCGAGCGCTTCGTCGACCTGCCGTCGCACACGCGCGAGCGGCTCCAGGTCGCGATCGCCGGGGCCGCGCCGCGCGATCGCATCCGGGTGCGCGGCTGGGAGGTCGTCGACGCACAGGGCATCTCGCGGACGATGCGCGACTACCAGGACTACATCGTCGCGTCGCGCGGCGAGGTGTCGATCGCGAAGAACGCCTACGTCGCGCCGCGCAGCGGCTGGTTCAGCACGCGGAGCGCCGCGTATCTCGCCGCGGGCCGGCCCGTCGTCCTCCAGGACACGGGCTTCTCGGCGCACCTGCCGCTCGGCCCGGGGCTGCACGCGTTCTCGACGATCGCCGACGTCGTCGCCGCGCTCGACACGATCCGCGGGGACGTCGCACGCGCCGGGCGCCACGCGCGCGAGGTCGCCGCCGAGTGCTTCGCCGCCGAGCGCGTGTGCGCGCGGCTGCTCGAGGACGCGCTCGGCACGGTCGGCTGATGGCCCGCATCGTCGTCTCGGGCTACCTCGTGCGGAATCCCCTCGGCGGCTACGCCTGGCAGGCGGCGCACTACCTCGAGGGATTCCGCGCGCTCGGCCACGAGGTGTGGTTCTACGAGGACACCGGCCTCTATTCGCACGCGTACGATCCGAGCACGAACGCGTACGGGCCGGACTACGACTACGGCGTGCGCGCGATCGGCGATTTTCTCGGACGCCTCGACCTCGGCGATCGTTGGGCGTTCGTCGACGTCGAGCGCGGCCGCGCGTACGGGCCCGCGGGACCGCGTGCGGCCGCGCTGCTGCGCGAAGCCGACCTGGTCGTGAACGTGGCGGGGATCAACCGGATCACCGCGGAGCAGCGCGGCGGACGCCCGCAGGTGTACGTCGACATCGATCCCGCATTCACGCAGATCACGGCGAGCCAGGGACTCGCCGTGCTGCGCGCCATGCTCGACGAGCAGCAGGCGCTCTTCACCTACGGCGAGAACATCGGCACCGAGCGGTCCGCCGTGCCCGACGCCGGCTACCGCTGGCATCCCACCCGACCGCCGGTAGTCCTCGAACGCTGGCAGGGCACGGCGCCCATCCGGCGCGCTTACACGACGGTCGGACGCTGGAACGAAGCGCAGCGTGACCTCGTCTTCGCCGGCGAGACGTTCCAGTGGCGCAAGCGCACCGAGTGGCTGCGCTGCCTCGATCTGCCCGAGCGGACGGGCGCCGACTTCGAGATCGCGATGGACGTCGAGAACGTGCCGGGCGATCCGCAGCTGCTGGGCGCGCACGGCTGGCGCATCGCCGATCCGCGCGTCGTCTCCGGCGACCCGTGGCGATACCGCGACTACATCCGGGGCTCGCGCGGCGAGTTCACCGTCGCGAAGGAGCTGAACGTGCGGCTGCGCAGCGGGTGGTTCAGCGACCGCGCCGCCACGTACCTCGCCGCGGGCCGTCCCGTCGTCGAGCAGGACACCGGCTTCGGCGACGTCCTGCCGCTCGGTCCCGGCCTGCACGCGTTCCGCTCGGTCGCCGAGGCCGCCGCGGCCATCGCGGCGATCGAGCGCGACTACGACGCCGCGGCGGCGCACGCACGGGCGGTGGCGGAGGAGTGCTTCCGCGCGGAGCGGGTGTTGAGCGAGGTGCTACGGGTGGCGGGAGTGTAGTGCGAGCACGGCCGAGACGACCGACGCCCGCACGGCTCACACCTTGTACCGACCCAGCAGCCCCTTCGCGATCACCAGCCGCTGGATCTCGTTCGTACCCTCGCCGATGATCATCAGCGGCGCGTCGCGGTAGTAGCGCTCGACACGGAAATCCTTCACGTAGCCATAGCCGCCGAGGATGCGCATCGCTTCCAGCGCGACCTCCTGGCAGGTCTCGGACGCGAAGAGCTTCGCCATGCCCGCCTCCAGGTCGCAGCGCTCGCCGCGGTCCTTCATGGCGGCGGCCTGACGGACCAGCAGGCGCGCGGCTTCGATCTTGGTCGCCATGTCGGCGAGCTTCAGCTGGATCGCCTGGTGCTCGCAGATCGGCTTGCCGAAGGTCTGGCGCTCCTGGCTGTAACGGATCGCGTCCTCGAACGCGGCGCGCGCGACGCCGACGGCGCGGGCAGCGATGTTGATGCGGCCGACCTCGAGGCCCGAGAGCGCGATCTTGAGGCCACGGCCCTCGACGCCGCCGACGAGCGCGTCGGCGGGCAGGCGGTAGTCCTCGAACGTCACCTCGCACGTCTCGATGCCGCGGTAACCGAGCTTTTCGAGATGCCGGCCGACGGTGAGGCCGACGCCCTTCGGCGCGGCGAAGAGGCTGATGCCCGTGTGACGCGGCTCGGCCGTCGGATCGGTCTTCGCGACGAGCGAGAAGACCGTCGCCGTCTGCGCGTTCGTGATGAACATCTTCGAGCCGTTCACGACGTAGTGATCGCCCTCGCGCCGCGCGACCGTCCGGATGTTCTGCGTGTCGCTGCCGGCGTGCGCCTCGGTGAGACAGAAGCCGGCGCGCTCCTCCCCGGTGGCGAGCCGGGGAAGCCAGTGCCGCTTCTGCGCCTCCGTGCCGTTCGTGCCGACGTGGAAGGCGGACATGAGGGTCGTGTTTCGTACGCCCGAAAGGCCAATTCACCCCAGGCCGGACCTCACCACCGACAATCCGTAAGGTCTTGACTCCC
>JACXTT010013858.1_pt1 | contig 10593 bp, 10 predicted proteins | sample 9270951 | NCBI WGS metagenome assembly JACXTT01 (sample SAMN15532306, study PRJNA645909) | rock metagenome | isolation source: weathered quartz diorite | place: Puerto Rico | collected 2017-06-21
CGCTTAAACGACGACAAGCGCATGCAGCTATTAGTTTCGATGGCACGCAACAACGCCCAGCGAGTCTTTCCCGTAATTTCTGCACACCCAATTACGATCGATGTGTTCGATGCGAGCCGGGTGCGACAGAGCCGCCGTCTCTCTTATGGATAGATCATAAAGCCATAGAATTGCTGACCGGAGGCTCGTTGCATCTGCAAGCAGGCGCAAATTTGGGTCATCACCGGGTTTCAGAAAGATAGGCACGACAGGAATCGCGAGCCCATCTCGATTCAGGAAAAAACCGCCAAGCGCCTCGAGTTGGTGGGGTTTAAAAATCTCATTCAATGGATTGTCAAAAAGGAAAACAAGCTGGTCAATGCCGACCCTCTCCAATTCGAGAGAAGCTTGCTCAAAATTCCAGAACGACTTGCCATCCGATTGGCTTACATTAACGCTCCAGTTACATGCAAATATTCCCCAAAGGACCACAATGCCGATGCGTGCCGTTTTCCAACGCTGGCCAAAATGCGCGCCTACTAACGCAAATCCAAGCAAGATACCTGGGATGAAGACCATTAGATAACGCAACGTAAAACTTGGCCGCAGGACTCCGATGAAAATCGTTATGATAGCGCCGGCGACCGACGCACCGACTGCAATCCAAGCACTGGATTGTCCATTCGGAGCACTTGCTGAAACGGGCGTCGGATTACATCGCCAAGCAAGAAAAGCGAGAACGATCGCAACTATGAGCAACTCGACCGCTAGCCAAAAATCGCCGACTACAAATGCGATGATCTCAGGAAAATTGCCAAGTTTCAGAAGCGGCTGGAAAGCAACCTTTTGATCGGCGTATTGCAACACGCGTGGGAGGTGCACCGCCAGCCAAGCAAAAGCTGGCAAGAAGAAAAGCATGGCGGGCCACATGCGCAATGAACGAGCACGGTAGACCGCCAGGTAACCAATGCCTTGGCAGCCGACCAACAGCAAAGAATGATAGTGCGTGACGATCGCAAGGGATCCGAGCAATGCCCATACCATCGCGGCTCGCATGCACGGCTGTGCGAGCAGCCGCACATATGCGAGCGTGCATGCCATTGCCAAAAATAAAGCGAGGCTGTAACAGCGCGCTTCCTGCGAATACCAGATTCCGGGAATCCAGAGTGCGGCAAGTCCGCACCAAAGTAGACGAACGTTTCGCTCAAGTCCTTTGGTCGGGATCAAGACAACCAGCGGCGTCATTGCGCCAAAAACAAATGACGGAAACCGGAGAGCTGCATCGGACAGCCCGAATAACTTCGTCCAAAAATGCATCATTACAAAGTAAAGGGGTGCGTTGGCATCGCTCAAACTTTGACGCATGGTTGCTTCGAGAGTTGCTTGGCCGGCTATTGCGCCAGTCCATGCCTCGTCGATCCATAGCGGGAGATCACGACCAACTACAAAACGTAGAAATGTGCCCGATATAAATGCAGCACAGACGGCGATTGTGAGGAGTTGTGGCGCTTGAACAAGCGGGATGCGTTTTGCAAGTCTTGCTAATGTCTGCATCTTGAACCGCCTGACGCGATGATCTCTTTGCATGTTTAGTTATACGGACCCTTGACGTCGACAAAAATTCAACAGAGGTCAGCTGAAAATCAGCCGCAAACGCGAAGGAGCGGCTCTCAAGAGCGAGACAAGGTCTGATCGGACTAAATAATTTCGACCGCGCCTACGTGACTAGCGCTGAAAAATAAATTCGAAATTTTGCTTGATCCCCTGGAGGCGATTGTAATTCTTCTTCCACCACAAAATTGACCGGCCCCAAAATGTACCAAGTTGATTGAAAAAGTGAGCGCAAATTCTATCGGTAACCGATTCTATTCGATGCCACCCTCCTCCTTTAGACAAAATTAACCTTGATCGAGACGTTAACGAGAACCTAGTTGCCTGCTGAGATTGACAGGGCGTGTTGACACGGGGTCGCGCGCCTCCAAAGCATTGATTTTTTGGTCGGGCCGTTCGGATTGCGAGCCATCACCAATTATCTCAACAGAACACTTGCGCGAATTAGGTACCAATGAGGTTTTTGCCGCTCGGATACAGCAGTTGCTCCAAATTATTTTCGGCGATAACGACGGCTCGCGCGCGCGATGAGGCCTATTTGGTTGAATACTTTTTTAATCATCAAAACGCTGGTTATTGGGTCATTAGGAGATAACTAGAGATATTGGCTCATTAAAGGGCAACGCGAAAGTTTACGCATTGGGAGAGAGTTCGTCATGTCGACCCGCGGCAATGTGTCAAAGACTCTCCGTTGGTTGAGCGATCGGCATCGCGTCGCAGGCGCGAGCTCACGTCAGTTGTGGTCGAACAACGACGGAGGCCCAATGGTCGAGTTCGCAGTCATGGCGCCGCTCTTCTTTGTAATCCTGTTTGGCATCGTCGAGTGGGGATCGATGTTTTTCTTGCAAAACAACATGGTGAATGCCGCGCGTGAAGGCGCGCGAACGGCCGCAGTGCAAGGCGGCACCATGACGGTTGCCAGTCAGGCGGCCTGCAGATGGCTTTCAGGTTCGGGGCAGACATTCTCGATTACGTCAACCGATCGCTGCTCAGCGGCACAGGATGTCACCGTTCAGGTCTCGATCAGCAGAGCAAATGCTTCGTTGTTCAACATGTTCCTCGGGATCAACAGTAGTGGTGGGCTCACCAATAGCACGTGGGGTGGCAATCTAGGCGCTTCCGTCACAATGCGTAAGGAAGCCATTTGCGCGGGAACTCAGACCGCGTCCAACTGCAACTGCAACACATCGGGCGCGTCGCCAACCGGCTGCTAAGTCAGCTCCAACGTCGAGCGAATTGAGATCAGCATGAGCACGCAACTCGAATCCAAACGTTCGCTGAAAAAACTACTGCGCGATGAGGCCGGCGCGACCATGGTCATACTGACCATCTATCTGCCGGTCATCCTCGGCTTTTTCACGTTGGCTACTGACATGGCCTACGTTCTGCAGATGCGCAATCAGCTGCAAGTTGCCGCTGACGCTGCGGCGATCGGTGCGGCGGCGCAATTGGTGGTGGGCACGAGCGGCGCCTGCGCGGCGGCACAGGGTTACGCGCATCAGAACATACCCAATACTGCTCCCTATGGTGACGTCCTCAAGAATTGCGCCGACGTGGAATTCGGACAGTGGCCGCCGACGACGGCGTGCACCCCAGGCACGAATTGTGCGCTACCGACCTGCAGTGGCTCCCAGTGCAATGCCGCAAGGGTGACGACTCGAATGACGGTCGCAAATGGCAATCCTCTCAGTCTATTTTTTGCTCCGTTAATCGGACTCACCAACTTCAACATCACCGCAACCTCTACCGCCGCGTACGGTGGATCCGGTTCCCAAGCCTTAAATCTTGTGGTCGCTCAAGATATTTCAGGATCCTTCACAGGTGCTAACAGTTGCCCCAATACTGGTCTTGGCACCAACTGCATCGCTTACGCGAAAGCCGCTGAGCAAGCGCTGTTATCTTGTGTCAACAAAGCAGGCACTGGTTCAAAATTCGGTGTGAACCTGTTAACGGGCACATCCACAACTGGCGCGCCCTATCAGGATGCAACCACGACGACGGGCAATCAGACTCTGATTGACGATATCAACAAAATTAATGGCTGCGGAACCAGCGGTATGCCGGCGTGCTCCGGAACCAATTTTGCTCCTGCCCTCACCAGCGCAACCAGTCTGATCTGTCCATCAGGCAACTGCACGGCCTCGGCCAGTGGCCCAAAAACCGCGATCGTCTTCATCACCGACGGCGAACCGAATTGCTCGGGTATGAGCGGAGGCGCGGCGGCTTGTGAGGGCGCTGCTATAACTGCTGTGAATACCGCGGCAGCTAATGGAATCGACGTCTACGTTATATTTTACGGACCGGCCAACAGCACCGACGCCGCTTGGCTTCAGACTCTGCCGCGAGGAAAGGGCACTTATCTGAACGCGCCTACGCCTACTCAAATTCAAAGCGGTGCGCAGCAGATTTGCCAGCAAAACACGCCGCCCCGTCTGGTGTGGTGAGGCGATAGGCCCGCGCAGAAAGACGTTTACGCGACCGCAGTGCCGCCGCGATTCCAGCCGCGCGCTCCCTCGCCATAGATGTCGCAGCCTTTGTCGGTTACGACCGCCGTGTCCTCGAGCTTGATGAATCCGCGCTTGGGATGCTGGAGCGTGGTCTCGACCGACACGACCATTCCCGATTCAAGCGGACGCTTGGCGTCATAGTCATCATAAGGCACCGGCCCGGACACCGTCAGTCGCGGCGCCTCGTGGCTGACCAGGCCCATGCCATGCGCGAGAAAATGCATATAGTTGTGGTGTTTGGATTTGGCGACGAGCTTTTCGCCAATGTCATAGATTTCGCTGCCCATTGCTCCGGCTTTGATCACTTTCATCGCCGCGTATTGGATGGCATCTAGTTCAGCGAGCATGTCTTCAAGCTCGGCATCGGGCGTGCCCTGAATGGCCATGCGGCAGAGGTCGCCGATATAGCCTTCGTAATTTCCGCCAGAGTCGACGGAAAGGATATCGCCCTTTTCCCAGCGCTGATCGGATGGTGCGCGATTGAGGCTGGTGCCCGCCGTGATCAGGCAATATTCGAAATGGAGCCCGCGACTGGTCTCTTCACGGCGAAGCGTCTCGGTGAACTCGGCCTTGGTTGTCCCGGGACCCGACTTCGCAATGGTCGCCTGCATTGATTCAATGACCAACTCGGAAGCGATCTTCAATTTTGCCAGTTCCTCCGGAGTCTTGCGCGCCCGCAAGCGCTCGAGCACAAACAGCGCGTCTTTGAGTTCGCTATCGGGATATGCCTTGCGAAGTGCCGCGCCGGAATCCAGTGGAAGAAAAGCCATCTCCACACCGATCCGGCGAGCATTGACGCCCGACTTGCGCAGATAGTCAGTCGCCTTCTGCATGACATCGACCGAACCGGAAGCGCTGGTCTGTGTCTCGGGCGTCCAAAATGGCTTGTTCTCCCGCTGAAAGCCTTCGAGCCGGTGGCCGAAGAAACCGGCCTTTTCAGGAGCGCCCTTCGGATAGAGAACGATCGGCAAATAGCGGCTTAAGCCCATCGCGTCCATGTAATCGAAGAAAAAGGCACGATGGCCGCCGAGCAGAAATTGGACATTGTGTTTTGAATTCACGAGCAGCACATCGACGCCTGCTTCGTCCATCAACCGATCGAGCCGAGCGGAGTCGAAGGGGATTTTTTGCGTGCTTTGAGGTTGTTTCGCGGCGAGATTCATATTTGGACTCCCTGCTCCGAGTTATAGAGATTTCGGCAGCGATTCAGCTTCCGGCTCGCCCTTGGCGAAATCGAGTTCGACTTTGGCACCATTTGGATCGTGAAAAAATAGCTGCCAGGCGCCGGTCTCGCCTTGCTGGCGAAGCTCGTATTTCACGCTACGCCGATTGAGTTTCCCCACAATCTCTTTCAGTCCAGAACCTGTGAACGCCATGTGGTCGAGCACGCCGCGTGCTTCGGCAGGCATGTTGGTCGGATCGATGACGTGAAGGATGGGATGGTCGCCGGCATAGAGCCATACGCCTGGACGGCTGATTGGCGGGCGATAGCCGGACTTGAGCCCCAAGAGATCACCATAGAACTCCTCGGTCGCGGCGACGTCCTTGGTAAGCAGCGTGAAGTGGTTCATGGCAAGAGCCGGCATCAGTTTCTCCTCGGGGGCGGTTCGGCGGCCGCCCATATTATTCGACCGCGCGGGCCGATGAAAGCGCGACAGAATGGTCAATTGTCGGACCAGCGTTGCAAGGCCGGATGGCGTTCAACACCCGGTGGGCCAACCCGAAGCAGCTACTCAGCCTGAAGGTTCTGCTCGCGCACGACCTTTGCCCACAGCGCCAATTGGTTCGCCACGAGGTCGCGCATCTCCGATGGCGTGGTACTGCGCACCTCGCCGCTCATGCTCTGAAGCTTGTCGCGTAATTCCGGCACGGCGATGGCGCGCGTCACTTCGGCATGCAGGCGATCGATGATTGGTTTGGATACGCCCGCGGTCGTCGCGAGCCCGGTCCAGGAAATAACCTCGAAGTCCTTCAGGCCCGCCGCCTCGTTGACGGTGGGAATGTCGGGCAATTCTTTCCAACGCACTTTGCCGGTGACCGCAAGCGCGCGGAATTCTCCGGACTTAACACGAGAGACCGCGGAACCGGTGGTGGCGGCAATGAAATTGAAATCGCCACTGAGCAAGCCGGTGATCGCGGGCGCTTCGCCGCGATAGGGAACGTGCACGAATTTGGTTTGTGTCACATTGGAAAGCAGTTCGACCGTGGTGTGAAGGATCGACCCTACGCCTGCGGAACCGTAGTTCAGGCTGCCCGGCTTGGCCTTCGCCTCCTTAAGCAATTCCGCGAGCGTTTGAAATTTTGAATCTTTGCGCACGCAAATCAGAAACGGGTAGAAGCTTACTGTCGAGATCCACGCGAAATCTTCGACCACCTTATATTTGATGTTTTTTGAAAGCGCACCTGTGGCTGCGTGCGCACTTGCGACCGTCATCAACGTGTAGCCGTCAGGGTCCGAGCGCGCCACGGCTTCCGCCGCGATGCTGCCGGCAAGCCCGGGCTTGGCTTCAATCACGATGTTCTGGCCGAGGCCTTTTTGCATCTCCTGCCCCAGCAAGCGCGCGATGATGTCCACGTTGCCGCCTGGAGGAAAACCATGGATCATCTTGATCAGGTGGTTCGGATAATCTTGCGCTGACCCCGGGAGCGTGAAAGCCGTCAACGTCGCCAGCGCGACAATGAATTTCCTGCACATGCCAGCCTCCATTGCGTACATGGTTGTCGAAGCCGCCTCTATTGTTCGAGGCTGATCTTGTTCGCCCGTGCGACCGTCGTCCAGCGCTTGATTTCCGCCGAGACATAAGAGCCAAAATCTTCCGGTGTGCCGCCGATAGGCGTGATGCCCTGCTTATCGAGTTTGGCCGCGATATCTGATTCACGAATGATGCGGTTTATTTCGGTATTGAGCCGATCGATGATCGGGCGCGGCGTGCCGGCGGCGGCAAACATTCCGACCCAGGTGACGGCTTCAACGTCGGGATAACCGGATTCCGCCATGGTCGGTAAATCCGGAAAATGCGGATCGCGTTTGAGGCTGCCAGCGGCGAGCGCGCGCAATTTGCCGGATTGAATATGCGGCGCGGAGATCAGCGACGACATGACGGAGAGCTGGGTGTCGCCGGCCACCGTGGAAAGGATTGCCGGCGATCCGCCACGATATGGCACTTGCTGGATGTGCAGCCCCGCAAGATTGCTCCACATGGAAATGATCAGGTGGGCCTGGCTCGCGGCGCCGGGTGTTGCGTAGTTGTATTTCTCGGGGTTGGCTTTTGCGAGCGCCACAAATTCCGCAACGGTTTTTGCAGGCACGCCAGCGTTGACCACAAAAAGCAATGGATTCTTTCCGATCAGGATTACGGGGCTGAGGTCCTTCTCGGTATCGTAGGGCATCTTCGGGTTGACGGCTGGATTCACTGAATGGGTCGCAAGCGCAACCCCGAGCGTGTAGCCGTCAGGCGGCGATTTCGCGACCGCGTCGGTGCCCACGACGCCGCTCGCGCCTGTGCGGTTTTCAATAATGATCGGCTGCCCCAGGGATTTTTCCAGCGATGGCTGGATCAGGCGCGCGACGATGTCATTGGCACCGCCGGGTGCGAACGGCACGATCAATTTGATCGGACGGCTCGGCCAGCTTTCGGCGGCAGCGGGAATTGCAGCAATCAGCAGCATGAGGCCAGCGAACGCGCTCATCCACTGGCGATCTGCACTCAAGTGCACTGCAGCAAGACTTTGGCGCCACGAAGATAATTGTTGTGACAGCATGGCATCCTTGCGCAGAACGATTCGATTGGTGTGTCCAATCGCGGGATTTGCTCCACCGGAGCGTTAGATTTCGACTAGAGTAATTGTACTCGTCAAAGTGGCCTTTGGTCATGCACATTTTACGGAGGAAATGAGAATGTCTGCTTCACGCGCACACCGCGGTCTGTTGTCGGCCACTCTGTTGGCGCTCTGCCTACTCGGCCCAGCCGGCGCCGTCGAACTCAACAAGGCCGCCATCTCGATCAAGATACCGAGCGACATCAAATGGCGCGATCCGACCGGCGCTGCAGGCGTCAACCAGGCCATCCTGCACGGCGACCCGACCAAGCCGGGCCTCTATATCGTGATGAACAAATTCAAGCCGGGGAATTTCAGCAAGCCGCATTTCCATCCGAACGATCGCTTCATCACGGTTGTTTCAGGGACGTGGTGGGTCGGCACCGGCAACAAATGGGACAAAGACGCGACTGTTCCTCTAAAAGCCGGGAGCTTCGTCACGCACACCGCGAAGCAAGTCCATTATGACGGCGCCAAGGATGAAGAAGCGGTGCTGATCATCGTGGGCGAAGGGCCGGCCACGAATACATTGGTTGAGGAAGCCAAGTGATTTTTTCGCTACTTAAGCAACGGATTGCGCAGGCGAATTCCTAATGCGTTCAACGCTAAGTGTGCGTTCAGACTTGTTTGCTAGTTAATTGGGTCGTCGGAATTGTCGGCGGCGCGCGGCCGTATGGGAAGGCTTGGCTTGTCGAAACTAGAGACCATCGCGAGGCTATCCGAAGTCCAAGAACTTCTGCGGCAATTGCCTGCAGCCAAGCGCGCAATTTTGCTCAAGTCCATCACCGAATTGTTCGTCGCAGACTGCGTCCGCTACAAGCCGGCGCAAGTCAGGCTGTTCGATGCCTTGTTCAATGAGCTGATTGTCGGAATAGACACGGAAATACTCGCGGGACTTTCGCGGCGCCTCGCGCCGATCGCCAACAGCCCAATCAATATCATTGGCCGACTGGCACTCAGCGACGACATAACGATTGCAGAGCCGGTGCTGGTGCGCTCTCCATGCGTCGAAGATTCAGTCCTCATCGATATCGCGCGCAACAAAAGCCAAACGCATCTTCTGGCGATTGCGTGTCGATCCGAACTCGCCGTCGAGATTGTCGATCTGCTTGTCGCGCGCGGGGATGAAGTTGCCGTGCGTTATGTCGCCAACAATAAAGGCGCTCGGATTTCCGATGCCAGCGCGGTCGCCTTGGCGGAACGCGCCAAAAGCGATGTTGCGCTTGCCGAATTGATCGCCAAGCGGCGCGATATTACGCAGCGTGTGCGTGGGTCCGCGGGTAAAAATCAAAAAAGTCCACCGGTTGCGCCTGCGGCCGCGTAAAGTGGCGCAAGACTACGAAATTTCCGAGACTCTCTATTTTCAAACCTTCGCCCAACCCGGCGGTGGCTTCTTGCCGGGATGGATGGCGCCGCATTTCTTGCATTTACGCGCCGCTTCGTTGGTGTAGAACGCCTCGTAGAGCGGCGGCAGGTCTTTGACCAGGTGCTTCACTTTTAGCTCGATGCGGTGAACCAGTGTGCCGCATTCGAAGCAATACCATTCAAAGCCGTCGAGTTCGTCGCCGTAGCGTTGCGGTTCGACGACGAGACCAATCGAGCCGGCCGGGCGTTGCGGGGAATGGCGCACGTGCGCCGGCAAGAGGAACACATCTCCCTCTCTGATCGGGACGTCGTAGAAACTGCCGTCGTCTCCGACTTTAAGCACCATATTGCCCTTGAGCTGGTAGAAGAACTCCTCCACCGGGTCGTCGTGATAATCAGCCCGCTCATTCGGCCCGCCAACCACCTGCACCGTCATTTCGCCGTCCTCAAACACCTTTTTGTTGCCAACAGGCGGCTTTAAAAGGTGCTGATTTTCGTCGATCCACTTGGTGAAATTGAACGCCCGCAATCTTCCGGTCGACATTTTCGCGTTCTCCAGTCGCATCAAGCGGCGGACGAAGCCGGCGCCGTGCGATCCAATTTGAGGCCGCAGCTTGCGAAGGCGCGCCGCGTCGCTTCTTTTTCGGCTTCCGTAAGAGCGAGCATGGGCGGACGGGTGTGCCCACCCACCTGCCCCAATAGTTCCTGCCAGTATTTTGAATGGGCCGGCGGCTTCTCCGGCGGGCGTGAGCGGCGGAAGGCTTCGCGCACGGGATTGAGGCTATCGCGTACGGTTTTAGCACGAGCCACTTCACCCTTGAACGCGAGGTCAGTGTATTCGCGCATGCGACGATCGGTCTTGGTCTGGAAAAGGTATGGCGGGGACGAGCAGAGGTAGAGCCGCCAGTTTAGCTCGACGATGTTGTCGAACCATTCCTCTTCCGACGCCGTGCTGACGATGATTTTGTCACCTGCAAGCTTCGTAAGCTTTACGTACATCTCACGTGGGACGCTATATTTGATCGCAACGATATTGGGCAACTCCGCGATGCGTGCGCAAAGCTCCGGGCTCATCAGATAACCTGAGTCCGGGTGGCTCCACATTGCGATTCCGATGTCCACCTTCTCGCTGATGGCACGGTAATATTCGTACAGCGTGTCGTCCTGCTTGTGCAGGAAATGCAGAACTGGAGCATGAACGACAATATAATCGGCACCGACCGCCTGCGCATGCTTGGCGAGTTCGATGACGGTGTCCATGTTCTGATCCGAGCAGGACGCAATAGTGCCTGCGCGCTTGCCGATCTCGTCG
>JACXTT010013859.1_pt1 | contig 10592 bp, 9 predicted proteins | sample 9270951 | NCBI WGS metagenome assembly JACXTT01 (sample SAMN15532306, study PRJNA645909) | rock metagenome | isolation source: weathered quartz diorite | place: Puerto Rico | collected 2017-06-21
GGCCGCGATCACCGCGGCCGGGCAGACGAACCCGCCGAGGCTCGGTCCGTCGGGACCGAGCAGGATCGGCATGTCGCCGGTGAAGTCCACGGAACCGACGACGTAGGCGTTGTCGTGGAAGTTCGAGGGGTGGAGCCCGGCCTCGCCGCCCTCGCCCCCCGCCACGGCCGGCCTGCGACCCAGCAGGGGGACGCCCGGTCGACCCCGCTGGTAGTGCACGGTCCATGGGGTGTCGTAGACAGGTGTGCAATCGGGCGGCGGGAATCGTCGCGCTCGTGCCTGCGGACGAGGGCGACGTGCGAAGCACGTCACCCGCACGGAGCGCGCGCCCGCCATGCCCGCCGAATCCGCCCAGCGTGAACGTCGAGCGGCTGCCGAGGTACTCCGGCACGTCGAGGCCGCCCGCGAACGCGACGTACGTCCGGCAGCCCGGCTTGCGCGCCGTCCCGAGGCGGAGCGTGCCGCCGGCGGGGACTTCGACGGGCGTCCAATACGGCACGGCTTCGCCGTCGAGCGTCGCGTCCATGGCGGCGCCGCCGACCGCGATCGTCGCGGGGACGTGGAATCGCAACGTCGGCCCCGACACCGTGCACTCGAGCGCCGCGATGCCTTCGGGATTGCCGACCGCGCGATTCACGAGCCGAAAGGAGAGTGCGTCCATCGGGCCCGACGGCGGCACGCCGATCGCCCAGTAGCCGAGGCGTCCCGGATGGTCCTGTACGGTCGTCTGCACGCCGCCTTCGAGCACCTCGATCGTCCGTGACGTGAAGTCGAGCGTGCCGAGCGTGCGCGTCGAGTGGCGGTCGGTGCGGAACTCGTCGGCGTCGAGCACGGTGCGGAGGTACTCGAGGTTGGTCTCGATGCCGGCGATCCGCGTATCGTCGAGCGCGCCGCGGAGCAAGGCGATCGCCTCTGCGCGCGAGCCCCCGGCGGCGATCAGCTTGGCGAGCATCGGATCGTAGAACGGGCCGATCTCCGTGCCGCGCTCGATCCAGGCGTCGCGGCGGATCGTCTCCGGCAGCGTGCACTCCGTGATCGTGCCGGTGCTCGGCCGGAAGTCCTTCGCGGGATCCTCCGCGTAGACGCGTACCTCGATCGCCGCGCCGTGCGGCGGGCGCTCCGCGAGGCCATCGAGGCTCGCGACCTCGCCCGCGGCGAGGCGGATCATCCATTCGACCAGGTCGACCCCGAACACGGCCTCCGTCACGGGATGCTCGACCTGGAGGCGCGTGTTGACCTCGAGGAAGTAGAATTCGCTCGCGCTGCGGTCGACGATGAACTCGACCGTGCCCGCCGAACGATAGGAGACGCTCCGCGCGAGTCGGACCGCGGCGTCGTGCAGCCGCGTGCGGAACGCCTCGATGCCGGGCGCCGGACACTCTTCGACCACCTTCTGGTTTCGCCGCTGCAGCGAGCAGTCGCGATCGCCGAGCGCGACCACACCGCCCTTGCCGTCGCCGAAGATCTGCACCTCCACGTGCCGCGCGGCCTCGACGTAGCGCTCGAGGAAGAGGCCGCCGTCGCGGAAGTTGCCCTGCGCGAGGCGCGACACCGAAGCGAAGGCGTCTTCCAAGGTCGAGGCGTCGCGGCAGAGCTGCATGCCGATGCCGCCCCCACCCGCGGTGCTCTTCAACATGACGGGGAAGCCGATGCGCGCGGCCTCGCTGCGCGCGTCGGCCACGTTCGCGAGCAAGCCGGTGCCGGGAAGCAGCGGAACGCGCTCCTGCGCCGCGATCGCGCGCGCGGTGTGCTTCAGGCCGAACGCGCGCATCTGTTCCGCCGTCGGTCCTACGAACGCGATCCCCGCACGCTCGCACTGCTCCGCGAATTCCGCGTTCTCGCTGAGGAACCCGTAGCCGGGGTGGATCGCCTGGGCGCCCGTGTCGCGAGCGGCCTGGAGGATCCGGTCGGCACGGAGATAGCTGTCGCGGACGGCGGGTGGGCCGATGCACACCGCGTGGTCCGCGGCGAGTACGTGCGGCGCCGCGGCGTCGGCCTCGGAATGGACCGCGACCGCCTCGACGCCGAGCGCGTGCAGCGTGCGCAGGACGCGGAGCGCGATCTCGCCGCGGTTCGCGATCAGGACGCGCGAGAACACCGAAGCCTCAGGACGGCGCGGCCCACACCAAGAGGCGGATCGGCGTCGGGTTCCAGCCGTTGCAGGGGTTGTTGATCTGCGGACAGTTCGAGATCACGCAGAGCACGTCACGCTCGGCGCGCATCTCCACGTAGCTGCCCGGCTTCGAGATGCCGTCGACGATGTCGAGATGGCCGTCGGCCGTGACCGGCACGTTCATGAAGAAGTTGATGTTGCTCACCAGGTCGCGCTTGCCCATGCCGATGCGCGTGAGCTCGCGGAGGAAGCTGTCGCGGCAGTTGTGCATGTGGAGCTTGTCGTGGCCGAAACGACAGGTGTTGCTCTCCGCGCTGCACGCCCCGCCCGAAGTGTCGTGGCGGCCGCAGGTGTCGGCGACGATCGTCAGCAGCACGTGCTCCTCGCTCGACATCAGACGTGTGCCGGTCGTCAGGAAGATCCCGCCCTGCGCGCGGATCGTGTTCGGCGCGCTGTAGCGATCGGACGTGTCGGCGGCGTCGTAGAAGAGCGTGTCGACGGCCTGGCAGCCCTCGAGATCGACGATGCGGAAGACCTCGCCCTTGCGGATCACCCGCGACCAGGGCTCGCCCGCGGGGACCACGAGATCGTAGGCGGCACGCGCCGGATCGAGCGCGCTTTCGACGAATGCGGTCATTCGGGGCCCCTCACGCGAACAGCGCGTCGGTGTTTTCGAAGCCGCGGATCGCTTCGGGCGACCCGGTGCGGCAGGGATCGTCGGCGCGCGGCGGCGGCGCCGTCCAGACCAGGGCGCGGATCGGCCGCGGGTCGTACTTCGTCTCGGGGTGCAGCGGGTGCGGCGTGTTCGAGATCACCGCGAGCACGTTCATCTCGGCCCGGAGATCGACGAACGTGCCGGCCTTCGCGACTTCGACGAAGCGAAGCGCGCCGTCGGGGTCGACGGCCACGCGGCTGAAGAAGTTGATGCACGGGACGACGTCGCGCCGGTCCATGCCGTGGCGGCCGAGCGCCATCGCGAAGTTCATGTGCGCGCTCCGGTACCAGCCGTTCCTGAGCTCCTGGTATCCGCCCGCACCGTGGCGCGCCGCGACCGAGGCGTCGGTACTGCCGCCGCCGAGCGTGTCGAGGCTGCCGCAGGTGTCCGCGGTGATCGACATCAGCACGCGACCGAGATCCGAGAACAGCACGCGGCCGGCGCTCGGGAAGATGGTGTTCTGGATCTTCACGGTGTCGGGTGCGTTGTAGCGCTCGCTCGGCTGGTCGGCGTTGTAGAAGAGCGCCGAGACTCCGCGCGAGCCTTCGAGGTCGACCAGACGAAGAGTGCTGCCGCGTGCGATCACGCACGACCAGTATCCGCCGCCGGCTATCACGTGCTCGCGCACGATGCGTGCGGGATCGATCTCAGTCTCCATTCGTCCTCCCGGCGAGATCGAGGTCGATCTCGCGCCGCGCGCCCGGGTTCTCGTCGAACCAGCGTGCGATCTCGCGGCCGCGCGCGAACCACACGCCGCCGCGCGCAAGCATGTCCCCGACGAGGCGTTCGAGCAACCGCACTCTCGAAGGCCGGCCCATCAGCCAGGGATGCATCGTCAGCACGAAGCAGCAGCCGAACGCGTGCATCGCCGCGAACTCCTCCCACCAGAGGTCGTAGACCTTCGCGCAGTTCTCCGGGATCACCCCCCAGTGCGGATCGGCGTTGAACGCGAACTGTTCCCAGTCCTCGAGCATCCATTGGCCCGGGATCTCGATCAGCCCTTCGGGTAGGCGATACGGGACGTCGTCGCCCATCAGGCTCGAATCGTAGAGGAAGCCGTGCTCGCGAAGCAGCGCGGGCGTGCGCGGATTGATCTCGAACCAGGGTGCGCGGTAGCCGATCGGCCGCCGGCCCGAGAGCCGCGCGAGGATCGCGGCCGTTCTCGCGAGTACGTCCTCCTCCGCCGCCGCGGACAGCGCGGGCAGGCGCTCGTGCAGCCAGCCGTGCACGCCGATCTCGTGCTCCGCGCGCGCGATCGCCTCGACCATGCGGGGATGATGCTCGGCGATCCACCCGGGGACGAAGAACGTCGCGGGGATCTCGAGATGCGCGAGCAGCTCGAGCAGGCGCGGCACGCCGATGCTCGGTCCGTAGCTACACTGCGACATCGTCGACAGCCGCGCGATCAGTGCCGGATCCTCGGACAGCGCGGTGGTCTCGCCGTCGATGTCGAAGCAGAGCATGGCGGCGACGCGCGCGCCGCCCGGCCAGGTGAAGCGGGGAGGCGGTGCGAACGCACCGCGAGCGGACGAGCTCATGGCGTGAGTAGCGAGACCCCGGCGGCGCCGAGCAGCCGCGGGTCGGCCGGAGCGAGGTCGGGCAGGGCCTCGGGCCCGAGCAAGCGGACCTTCCGATGTCGATGGAACGCGCCGAGCAGGCCGCCGAGCGGCAAGACCTGCCGACGATCGTCGCCGTACAGGCGGCGATCGAGCTCGGGAAGCCGATGCCACGGCGTACCCGGCTTCGCGTGGTGCGCGTTGTGGTACGGAAAGTTCAGGAACAGCAGGTTCGTCGCCGGGAAGCTTTCGGAGAGCAGGGTCGAGAACGTGTTCTCCTGTTCGTAGACGCGATCGCGGCCGCGCGCGGGCCCGAAGGGAGCGTCGTAGCTCGGCAGGACCTCGAGCTCGAACGTGTGATGGAACGCGTCGAGGAAGCGCTCGACGACGATCGCGACCGTCGCCGCCAGCGCGTAGAGCGCGAAGGCGGCGGGCGACAGCCAGCAGAAGACTCCCGCGGCCAGGATGCGGCTCGCGAGCACGGCGAGTACACGGCGCCGCTCGCCGCAGAGCGCCGGGCGGCTCCACGGGAGGATCAGCGAACGCATGCGGAGCCAGATCTCCAGCACGGGCAGGTGCGACGATTCGAGCACGACCACGCTCCGGCGGATCGCCGCCGGCGCTCCCGCGAGCGCCTCGCGGAAGTCGACGGTGATCGGATCGCTGCGGTCGAGATGGTGGTGCAAATGCTTTCGCTGCAGGCGATCGTAGCCCGCGTAGCGCCCGCCGTTCGCCCACGCGAGCAGCGCGCCGAGCCGCGCGTGCAGCGGACGCGAGGTGAACAGCGTCTCGTGCATGCACTCGTGGAGCAGGTACGTCGACAGCACGAGCGTGTGCGCCACGAGCGCCACGCCGGCGAGGCGTGCGGCGGATCCGCCGAAGAGCAGGACGAGGCCCGCCGCGTGTCCGAGGATCACGTAGCCGATCGCCAGCAGGTTCGGTGCGATGCCGTCGCGATACTTGAACATCGCGCTCAGGCTCCGGGGGCCTCGGGGCGGAACATCTTCTGGAGGAGGTCGTCGCGCGTCGCCTGCGACGATCGCGATTCGTGGAGCATGCCGACGATTTCTCGCTTCAGGGCCAAGAACTCCGGCGAGAGCTTCTGGTCGACGGTGCGCGGATGCGCGAGCGGCACACGCAGGTCCGCCCGCACGCGGCCGGGGCGAGGCGTCATGACGACGATGCGATCGGACAGCACGATCGCCTCGTCCACGTCGTGGGTGACGAAGAGGATCGTCTTTCGCCAGTGGAGGCGCACGAGCATGAGCAGCTCTTGCATCTCCTCGCGCGTCTGCGCGTCGAGCGCGCCGAACGGCTCGTCCATGAGGAGGATCGCGGGATCGTTGGCGAGCGCGCGCGCGATCGCGACCCGCTGCTTCATGCCGCCGGAGAGCTCGCGCGGGTACGCGTGATGGAAGTCGCGGAGGCCCATCAGATCGAGCAGCGACCGCGTGCGCTCGATCCGCTGGCGGATCTCGGACTCGGGGCGGCGGAAGAGCGCCGTCCCCGAGAGTCGATCGCTGAACCGGACGTTGTCGAGCACGGTCAGCCAGGGGAACAGGTTGTAGCTCTGGCAGACGAGGCCGCGCTCCGGGCCGGGGCCGTCGATCGTCCGGCCGTCGAGCAGCACCTCCCCGCCGCTCGCTTCCTCGAGGCCGGCGACGATGTAGAGGATCGTCGACTTGCCGCACCCCGAGGGGCCGACGAGCGAGACGAACTCGCCGTCTTCGACGTCGAACGAGGTCGGCACCAGCGCCTGCGTGGCCTTGCCGCGCGCGGCGAAGGTCTTCTCGACGTCGAGGATACGGAGTTTCGCCGCCATGCGCGTCTCAGCCTCGCTCGGTCGCGGCCCACGCGAAGAGCCGCCGGTGTGCGGTGCGAAACGCGGCGTCGAGCGTGAGCCCGATGACCCCGAGCAGCACGAGGTAGACGAAGATCTTCGGCGTCTGCAGGAAGCGCGAGAACTTGAGGATGCGGTAGCCGAGGCCCTCGTTCGCGGCCACCAGCTCGGCGACGACGAGGTACGTCCAGGCCCAGCCGTTGCAGAGTCGCAGCGCATCGAAGATGCCGGGCGAGGCCGCCGGGACCAGCACGCGCTGCACGATCTCCCCGCGCGTCGCCCCGAGCGTGTAGCTCACCTGGATCAGCTCGTACGGCACGCGGCGGATCTCGTCCGCGACCATCAGCACGAGCTGGAAGTACGTGCCCGCGAAGATCAGCATGATCTTCGGGGTCTCGCCGATCCCGAACAGCACCATCATCAGCGGGATCATCGCCGGCACCGGGATGTAGCGGACGAAATCGGTGAACGGCTGCACGACGCCTTCGGCGACCTTGTACGAGCCCATGAAGATCCCGATCGGCAGAGCGACGAGCACGGACAGCACGAATCCCGCCGTCACGCGAAGGAAGCTCGTCCGCACGTCGAGCCAGATCTGCCCGTCGCCGAGAAAATCGCCGGCGGCCGCGAGCACCTTCGACGGCGGCGGCAGGAAGATCGGGTTCACGAACGATTGCGCGCTCGCCCACTGCCAGAGGGCGAGCGCGACCACGAAGCTGCCGAGGGCGAGGCCCTGGTAGACCCGCGGCGGGATGTCACGCCGGAGCGCGAGCCAGCGCGCGCGCCGCGGCTTCGGCTTCGCCGCGGCCGCGGGCCGGCTCGGCCCGACGGCGACCATCACCGATTCGGACGGCGCGTCCACGTCACTTCTTTTTCAACGCCATGATGAACTTCGGCTCGAGCGCCGCCGCGTAGTCCGGCTGCTTCTTGATCTGGTCCGCGCTCTTCAGGAAGTCGGAGATGGTCTTGCCGCTGCCGAACAGCGAGAGGTCGTCGGTGCGCTTCTCGAAGCCTTTCAGGTTCATCGCGAGGTCGAACAGCTTCGTGCCCGGCATGAAGGCCGTGTAGGCGTCGGGCGGCTGCTCGACGACCTTGGCCATGATCTTCACGGCCTCCTTCGGCTCCTTCTGGATGAAGTCGTAGATGTCGAACCAGGAGGCGACGACCTTCTGGATCTCGTCGCCGCGCTTGTCGACGACGTCGGAGCGGAAGACCGCGATGTCGGGGATCAGGCCGGGGATGTCGGCGGAGCTGAAGATCACCTTGCCTTTTCCTTCGCGCTGGATCTGCGAGATCCACGGCTGCCACACGGAGGCGGCGTCGATCTTGCCGGCGATGAACGCCGTCGCCGAGTCCTGCACGGTCAGGTTCGTGTACTTCACGTCCTTCTCGGCGAGCCCGACGGACGCCAGCGCCTTCAGCAGCAGGAAGTGGTCGCAGGTGCCGAGCTCGGTCGCGATCGTCTTGCCCTTCAGGTCCTTCGGCGAGTTGATGCCGGGCTTGGCGACGAGCGCGTCGTTGCCGAACGAGTTGTCGATCAGCAACACGACCTTGAGCGGGATGCCCTCGGCGAGCGGAGCCATGGTGTCGCTCCACGTCTGCAGGTTGCCGTCGAGCTTCCCGGTGTTCAGCGCGGTCAGCGAGTCGGTGTAGACGGGGAACCACACGAGCTCGACGTCGACGCCGTGCTTCTTGAAGATCCCCTTCTCCTTGCCGATCTCCCACGCCGTGTAGCCGGGCCAGTCGCTGTAGCCGATCTTCAGCGGCTGCTTCGCCTGCGCGGTGCTGGTGCCGATCATCAGGGCCGCGATCGCTGCGGCGGTACGGATCCAACGCTTCATTCGCACTCTCCTCTCAGCGCGGCAGAGCCGCGACCAAACGTCCGATCTTCGATGGGTGGCCTAGAAGAACCGCGCGTAGCGCCGGATCTCCCAGTCGCTCACGTGCTGGTGGTACTCCGTCCATTCGGCCCGCTTGTACTTGACGAACTCGGCGGCGAGCTCCGTGCCGAGCACGCGCTCGACGAAGGGGTCGTCCTCGAATGCGTCGACCGCCTCGGCGAGCGTCTTCGGCAGCGGCTGCACGCCCGCCTCGGCGAGCTCGGAGTCGGAGAGCTCGTAGAGGTTCTCGGCGTGCGGAGCTCCGGGATCGAGCCGCTCGCGGATGCCCTCGAGCCCGGCGGCCAAACAGAGCGCGGCCGCGAGGTACGGGTTCATCGACGAGTCGGCGTTGCGGCACTCGCAGCGTCCGCCCATCATCGGCACGCGAAGCGAGTTCGAGCGGTTGTTGGTGCCGAACGAGTTGAAGACCGGCGCCCACGAATAGTAGCTCATCGCGCCGCGCCGGATGAGCCGCTTGTAGCTGTTGACGGTCGGCGCCAGCACCGCGCAGAGCGCGCGCCCGTGCCGCAGGATGCCGGCGATGAAGTGGTAACCGAGCGGGCCCAGGCCGAGGCGGTGCGGATCGTCGCGCAGCGGCGCGGCGAACAGGTTCTCGCCCGTGGCGGCATCGGCGAGGCTCATGTTCAGGTGCGCGCCGTTGCCGGTCTTGTCGGCGAATGGCTTCGGCATGAACGTCGCGACCAGGCCGAACTCCTCGGCGACCTTCTTCACCATGAGCCGCCAGAACACATAGCGGTCGGCCGTGGTCAGGGCGTCGGCGTAGGCAAAGTCGAACTCGAACTGGCCGTTGCCGTCCTCGTGGTCGAACGAGTACACGTCCCAGCCGAGCGCGTTCATGTACCCGACCATGCGGTCGAGGAACGGGAACGCGCCGAGCATGGCCTTCACGTCGTAACAGGGCTTGGTGAGGTCGTCCGTCGGGTCGGGAACGACGAGTCGGCCGTTCTGCTCACGCAGCACGTAGACCTCGGCCTCGATGCCGACGTTGAACACGTAGCCGAGGGCGCGGGCTTCGGAGAGCACGCGCTGCAACAGCACGCGCGTGCTGAGCGGATAGGGGGCTCCGCGGAAATGCACGTCGGACGGGAGCCAGGCGATCTCCGGCTGCCACGGCAGCTGGATCATGCGGTCCCAGTCGGGAATCGAAGCGATCTCGTCGTCGTTCGGCTCCTGCCCCAGGCCGTCGAGCGCGTACCCGGTGAACAGCTCCGACCCGCCCATCATCTGCGGGAAGTGCTCGACCGGAACGACCTTGGCCTTCGGGTTGCCGTGGATGTCGACGTAGGCGCCGATGCAGTAGCGCACGCCGCGCTGGCGGAGCTCGAGGACCCGCGGGTCGGTGCCGACTTCACCGTGCCTCACGCGTGGGCCTCGTCGGAGCGAGGCAGCGGTGGAGCCTCGCGGAGCGCCGCGCGCACGCGCACGCTGAGATCGTCCACGACGGCCGCGAACAGTCGCTCGCCCTGCTCGCGCGTGGCCTGGCTCGGGAAGCCCGTGACGCCGTTCCGGCTGGTGCGGTCGACCGCGTGCGCGAAGAAGAGGCCGGCGGTTCGGTCGGGATCGTCGGCTTCGGCGAGCTTGTCGAGACGGACGTCGTGCGGAGCGATCGCCAGCATCATCGACGTCTCCGCGCGGTTCGCGTGCCAGTCGTCGGCGTCGGCGGTGAACTCTCGGCCGACCTCGGGCGGGCTCGCCCAGACGTCGCGCACCGCGACCATCGCATCCCCGAGCGTCGCCCGGATGCGCTCGAGTGCGCAGCGCAGCGGCGCGAAGTTCGTGACGTGGCCGTTCAACACGAAGAAGCGCCGGAACCCGGCGTGGTGCGCCCAGGTCAGCACCTCGACGACGACCTGCGTCAGGGTCGCCGGCTCGAGCGACAGGGTGCCCGGCCACTTGCGCGTGTGGCCGAGCGAGCAGCCGTAGGGAAGGGCGGGGAGCACCACGACGCCGGTGTGCGCCGACACGGCGTGCGCCACCGCGGCCGCGCAGACGCCGTCGGTCGCGACCGCGAGGTGCGGGCCGTGCTGCTCGGTCGATCCCACCGGGAGGATTGCCATGTCCATGCCGGACCGCGTCAGCGCGGCGATCTCCGGCCAGGTCAGTCGCTCCCAGAGCAGCGGTGCCCCTCCTGCTTGCGGCTCGCTCGTCACGCTTTCGGCCGATCCTCGATGCGCGCAGACTCGCGTCGCAAAGGGATTGCGAAGCAACCGCGGTGCCACCCACGGGATCGAAGTCGCGCTCCATCTTTCGTTGAGTGCGACTCCAGTTCGCATCCGCACGACTCCGTCCTATGCTCCACGTGCTGCGTTCCTTCTACGCAGTGGCGAGAAAAGCGGCAGTCGGCGCTTCCCGTCGCCGGGCATACCCGGCCTGGGTTCCTTGCTTCCGCGCGCGGCGGATTGATACCTTCGTCTCATGCCTACGCAGGTAACGATCCGGGGGCTCCACGACCTCAGGGCACACTGCC
>JACXTT010013860.1_pt1 | contig 10592 bp, 6 predicted proteins | sample 9270951 | NCBI WGS metagenome assembly JACXTT01 (sample SAMN15532306, study PRJNA645909) | rock metagenome | isolation source: weathered quartz diorite | place: Puerto Rico | collected 2017-06-21
TGAGCGCGCGCGGCACGCCTCAGCCGGAGCAGCCGGTCGAGAAATTGCCGTACCCGTCCTTGCTGCAGCTGCAGCCCTGGCCGAGCTTGAAACAGTCGCAGCTGGCGTTGGCGACCTGGCACTCGGCCGGCAGCGCCACGCAGGCGTGCATGCTCTCGCCCATGGGCCCGAAGCTCGACGCGCACGACTGTTGGCCGCGCATGCACATCAGCATGCCGCACGCGAACGTCTTGGGAAAACAGCCCGTGTCGGTGGTGAAGCGCGCGCCCGACACCGGCATGCCGCAAGCGTGAGCGTCGACGGTGCCGTCGCAGTGGCACATCGGCGAGCCGGGGCCGCAATCGCTCATGTTGAGCGGGTGGCACGTGCCTTTGGTGCAGGCGGCGTCGCTGTAGAGGCACCCCTGGCCTTGCGGGCACCCGGCGTCCTTGGTGCACGGCGACCCGCTCTGGCCGCTGCCGGTCGAGCTGGTGGACCCGCCGGATGCGGTCGTCTCGGCTTTTCCGCCGCAGGCCATCGCCAGCGCCATGACGGCCGCCGCCGCCCACCATCGCGTCAAGCAAGGTTTCGTCATGACCTCACTCTACCCGCCCGCGGCGGCGGCCACCAGCCAGGCGCGCCGCGAGGAGCAGCGCCGCGCGCATCCCGTCGGCGGAGGCGCGTCCGGTGCCGGCGATGTCGTAGCCGGTGCCGTGGTCGACGCTGGTGCGGATGATCGGCAAGCCCAGCGTGACGTTCACCATCTCGCCAAAACCCGAGAGCTTGCACGCGATGGTGGCCTGGTCGTGGTACATGGCGACGACGCCGTCGAACGCGGTTGCGGGTGTCGAGCGCGCCCCCGCCGCGGCCCTCCCCCTTGGCGGGTGGGAGCTGAGCATCCGGAAGGCGGTTTCGGCACCCATCGGGCCGATCAGATCCGCGGGCAGGCGGGCGCGCGCGAGGCGGCGGCGCGCGAGGCGGATGCCGGGCTCGATGGCGGTGCGCTCTTCCGTGCCGAGGAGGCCACCTTCGCCGGCGTGCGGATTGAGTCCGGCGATGGCGATGCGCGGCGCAGCGCGGCCGAGCGCGACGAGCAGCTCGCCGAGGCGGTACGCGGCGGCACAGACTCTTGCGGGCGTGATGGCGCGCGGCACGCGCCCGAGCGGCAGGTGCGTGGTCACCAACGACACGGCGTGCTCCTCGCTGGCGAAGGCCATCACCACCTCGCGCACACCGAGCCGCGCCGCCAGGTGCTCGGTGTGACCGCGGAACGATCGCGCACCCGGTGCGCCCGAGCTCGCGATGGCGTGCTTCGACACGGGTCCGGTGACGAGCGCCGAACAGCGGCCGGATACGACCAACGCGAGCGCCTGATCGATCCACGCCAGCTGCGCCCGGCCCGCGGCACGGTTCGGCTCGCCGGCGCTGACCGCCGCTGGCAGCGGGGCGCTTGCGGAGTAGATCGATGCCGCCGGAGCGCCGAGCGCGCGCAACATGCGCGGATCGCCGACCAAGAGCGCTGGCACGCCCGCGCGGCGCAACGAGCGCAACGCACGCACGGCGACCTCGGGGCCGATGCCCGCCGGACAGCCGACCGAAACCGCGAGCGGCTTCATGCCCGCGCCAAGTTGATCCCCTGCGAACCGAGAAAATCTCGCGGTTCGCGCGCCATCAACCTTTGATCGGGCCTGAACCGAGAGATTTTCTCGTTTCGAGGGCCAACAACTCTCGCGGCCCCCCCCCAGGCTCGGTTCGGTCCGAAACGAAGTGAAAAGTTTGCGTAGCGACGGGTCATGATCCTTGCGACGGCGGGATCGAGTCGAGCGGCTCGTCGTCGCCCTCCGCGCCGAGCTTGTAGCCGGCGCCGCGCAGCGTCCACAGCGGCAGCGCGGTCCCGAGCTTCTGGCGCAACCGCCGCACGTGGATGTCGACGGTGCGCGGGCCGCCCTCGTAGCTCGAGCCCCACACGCGCGCGAGCGCCTCGTCGCGCGAAACCACCCGCCCGCGCTGCTCGCACAGGTGCACGAGCAGCGCGAACTCCTTGGCGGTGAGCGCCACCACCTTGCCCATCGCGGTCACCTCGTGGCCGGAGCGATCCACCACGATGTCGCCGAGCTTGATGCGCTCCTCGCTGTTGAACTCGCTCTTGCGCCACTCGAGCGCGCGCACCCGCGCGTACAGCTCCGCGGGGACGTACGGCACCAGCACGAAGTCGTCGAACCCGGCGGCCGCATCGAGCCGCGCCACCTGGCCCGCGCTCACCGCGACGATCGCCCCCGCCTCCGCCAGCGCCGCCTCGCGCCGAATCGAGCGCAGCGCGGCGGCCGCCAGGTCCGGCCGCTCGAGCGCCTCGAGCACGATGGCGCGCACCTCTTCGTCGCCGTCGGGCACCACGGCGATGGGATCTTCCCACAGGTCGAGCGTGCGCACGCGCGCGCCGAGGCCGCGCAACAAGTTGGCGGCGCCCTCCTCGCGCTCGAGATCGGGCGCGTGCCCGACCACCACCACGTAGGAAAGCCGCGCGCCCACCGCGCCGGATTCTATGTCATCCGCTGGTGTCATTCCCGCGAAAGCGGGAATCCAGGTCTTACGCGGCACTGGCTCCCCGCCGCAGCCTGCCCCCGCGAAGGCGGGGGCGGGGACGACGATCAGCCGAGCTTGGTGCCGCCGACGGTGATCTCGTCGATCTTCACGGTCGGGCAGCCCACGCCCACCGGCACGCTCTGGCCGTCCTTGCCGCACGTCCAAATGCCGTCCGACACCGCCACGTCGCCGCCCAGCATGCTCACGCGCGTGAGCACCTCGGGGCCGTTGCCGATCAGGTTCACGTCCTTGAGCGGGCGCGTGATCTTGCCGTCCTCGATGAGGTAGCTCTCGGTCAGCGAGAACACGAAGTCGCCGTTCGAGATGTCGACCTGCCCGCCGCCGAAGGTGGTGGCGTAGATGCCCTTCTTCACGCTCTTCATGATCTCCTCGGGGTCGTGCGGTCCGCCCAAGAGGATGGTGTTGGTCATGCGCGGCATGGCGCTCGCCGCGTAGCTCTCGCGCCGGCCGTTGCCGGTGGCGGCGATCTTGTAGTGCCGCGCCGACATGCGGTCGTGCATGTAGCCGACCAGCTTGCCGCCTTCGATGAGCGTGCTCTTTTGCGGCTCGTTGCCCTCGTCGTCGACGTTGATGGTGCCGCGCGACTGCAAGAGCGTGGCGTCGTCGACCACCGTGCACAGCTCGCTCGCCACTTTCTGGCCGATTTGCCCGGCGTAGCGGCTCGTGCCCTTGCGGTTGAAGTCCGCCTCGAGCCCGTGCCCGACCGCCTCGTGCAGCAAGATCCCGCTGTCGCCGGGCGCCAGCACCACCGGCATGTTGCCGGCCGGCGCCTCCTCGGCGTCGAGCATCGCCACGGCGCGCCGCGCCGCCTCGCGCGCGTGCCACTCGGGCGACTTGTCCGCGAAGTAGCCGAGCGTCATGCGCCCGCCGCCGCCCGACGAGCCCGCTTGGCGCTTGCCACCCTTTTCGGCCACGCAGCGCATCGAGAAGCGGATCATCGGCTGCACGTCGAAGCACAACTTGCCGTCGCTGGTGGCCACCAGCACCTCGCGCACCGCCTCCGCGAAGCCCGCCTCGGCGCGCACCACCAGCGGATCGGCCGCCAGCGCCGCACGGCTCGCGCGCTCGAGCAGCTCGCGCTTCTCGGCCGACGGTTTGTCGATGCTGAAGGCGTCGAGCTCGTAGCGGTTGGGCAGGGTGCGCGCGCTCAAGTGCGCCGGCGCCCCGCCCCCCCCCGAGGCGATGCGCGCCGCGGTCTCGGCGGCGCGCTTCATGGCCTCGAAGCTCAGATCTTCGGTGTAGGCGTAGCCGGTGGCGTCGCCCTTCTGCACGCGCACGCCGAGCCCCATCGACGTCGAGCGCGACGCGCTCTTGAGGATGCCCTCGTCGTAGCTGAACCCCGCCCCGCGCCGGTACTCGAAGAACAGGTCGGCGTAGTCGCCGCCATGGGCGAGCGCGGTCGTGAGCAGGCGCTCGCAGACGGCGGCATCGATGCCGGCCGTGCCGCCGGGGGCGAACGGCGCCGACGAAAGGGCGGTTTGCATGGCGGGAGCATAATCCGCCCCGGGCGCGCGCGCAGTGCCCCGATCAGCGCGGTCCCGCCATGGACAAATGTCAAGTCACCACCCAGAAACCTCCACCTTGTTGGCGAGGCCGATTCCCGATAGTACTGGAAGAGATTCGCCGAAGTGTGGGGGAAGGTGCTCAAACCCGCGCGTCAGGTGCCCTAGGTGCCCGTCGATCGAGAGAAAATCCGTCAAGCCGCGGAAAAGCTTGTCGAGAAGGAGAAGTTCGACAAGGCCATCGTCGAGTTCCGCAAGCTCGTCGCGGACGATCCGAAGGACGTGCGCACGCTGCTGCGCATCGGTGACCTCCAGCTCAAGCTGAAGAGCGGCCAAGACGGCGAAAAGACCAGGTACGAGGACTCGATCGGAACGTACGAGCAGGTCGGCGAGTACTACTTCCGCGAGGGCTTCGCGGTCAAAGCCATCGCCGTCTACAAGCAGATCCGCGGCATCATCACCCGACACTGCGCGCACCTCGAGGGCAAGTACGGGCACATCGTTCCGCGCCTGGCGGAAATTTATACGCAGCTCGGTCTGACCAGCGACGCCCTGGCCGCCTACGACGAGGTGGCCACGCGCATGCGCCAAGAGGGCCGCGAGCGCGACGCGCTCGACATCTTCAAGAAGGTGGTCGAGCTCGATCCGCAGAACCCGATCGTCCACCTGCGCGTCGCCGACTCGCGCGCGCGGCTCGGCGACATCGACAAGGCGGTCGAGGCGTTCGGCGAGGCGGCGCGCATCATGCTCAAGCTCAACCGCCTCGATGACGCCATCAAGGTGCTCGAGCGGCTGCTCGAATACCGCCAAGAGGCCGAGTACGCCCTGTTGTGCGGCGAGACCTACCTGCAGCGCAACGGCCCGAACGACGCCATGACGGCGCTGAGCAAGCTGCAGATCGCCTTCAAGGCCAACCCCAAAGATCTGCACACGCTCAGCGTGCTCGCCAAAGCCTTCGACGCCATCAACCAGCCCAAGAAGGCGGTCGAGGTCCTCAAGGAGGCGGCGCGCGTCGCGCGCGACAAGGACGAGTCCGAGTTCACGCGCCTCACCGAGCTCTTGAAGCAGCGCGCCCCTGACGATCCGGCCGTCGATCAGCTGGTCAAGCAGGCGGTGCAGCGCTCGAGCGTGGAGATCGCCGTGGCCGAGGCCTCCGAAGAGGAGCTCGGCGAGACCGAGGCGCTCGACGGCTCGCTCGAAGAGGAGCTGGAGATCGGCGACGGCGATCTCGAGGTCGAGATCGAGTCGGCGGCCCCGAGCTCGACCACGCTCGACGCGGCGGCGCGCCAGCTGGTGCAAGACGCCGAGCAGCTGTACCTCGCGGGGCGCATGCCCGAGGCGGTGGATCTGTTGCGGCAGTCGATCGCCGGCGGCGCGTACGGTCCGGCCACGCCGCAGCTGCGCATGAAGCTCTCCGACCTGTTGCTCGAGGCGGGCGATCAGCGCGGCGCGGCCGGCGAAAAGCTGGTGATGGCGCGCGAGCTCATCGAGCTGGGCGCCGGCGATCGCGCGCTCGCGGCGCTGGACGAGGTGCTGCTGCTCGAGCCGGGCCACCCGGCGGCGCTGTCGATGCGCGCCCAGCTCGCACCTGCGGCGCAGTCGCAGGTGGCGGCGTACCCGCAAGCCGCGGCCGATCCGTTCAGCGAGCTCGGCGCCAACGTGCCGCTGGCCTCGTACGACGTGGAGTCGGGCGGCGTGGACGAGGTGCTGCACCGCACCGGACCGCACAGCCAAGCCGGCTACGCGTACGCGGACGGGCTCGAGGGCGGCGGCACCATCGCCATGGAAGGCTCGCTCGACTTCGCCGCCGAGGGTTTCGGCGCGCCGCCCATGGCGAGCCGGCGCGGCGGCCACATGGCGGTGCCGTTGCCGTCGGCGCTGGCTGGGCTCGACGAGCGCGCCCTCGAGGAGGCGGACTTGCTGGCCGAGCTGGGGCAGTTCGGCGAGGCGCGGGCCATCCTGCTCGTGCAGCTGCAGAACAATCCCAACCACCCGCTGATCATGGACCGGCTCGCCGAGCTCGATACGCTCGCGGGCAGCCAGCCGGCGGCCATGCCCGCGCCCGCGCCCGAGGCGCATCCCTCGGCACAGGGCTATTACGCCGACCCGCGCCAGAGCTGGGCGAACCTGGATCCGCAGCAATACGCGACCGGCGGTTACCCCGCGGCGCAAGTGCCGCAGCACGTGCCGCAGCAGAGCATGGCGCCCGAGTCGGACCCCTACGCGCAGGCGGGCTACGCGCCGACGTCGGGCGCGTACCAGACGGGCCACGCGGCGGCGATGCACCCCGGCGACGCCTATCCGCCCGCGCCGGATCCGTACCAACAGCAGGCCTACGATCCGCACGCCGCGGCGGCCTATGCGGCGCAGCAGGCGCAGTATTCGCCGTACGACACGGGGCAATACGCGCAAGCGCAGCTGCCGGCGGATCCCGCGCCGGCGGTGCCCGCCGCGGCGCCGCAAGGAGCCGGCATCCGCCACGAGGTGGCCGAGGGCGACAACCAGACGCACTACGACCTCGGCGTCGCCTACATGGAGATGGGCATGGCCTCGCAGGCGGTGAGCGAGCTGACGCTGGCGGCGCGCGATCCGATCCGCGAGTGCGTGTGCATGTCGATGATCGGCACGATTCACCTGCAGACCGGCGAGATCGACGCGGGGCTCGAAGCGCTCACGCGCGCGCTCAACGCGCCGCACAAGACGCGCGAGCAAGAGCTGGCGTTGGGCTACGAGATCGCCAACACCTACGAGGCCAAGGGCATGGTCGAGCAGGCGCTCTATTACTTCGACTGGCTCACGCAGATCGACCCGAGCTACGAGGACATGCGCGGCTCGGTGGGCGATCGCATCCGGCGCCTGCACGCCGGCTCGGGCCCGCAGCCGGTGCCGGGCGCGCACGGATACCCCGTTCCCGGCGCGGGCCACGGGCAGCGCTGAGGCCATCCCGCCGCCACCGTCGCGAACTGCCGGTTTCGATACCGGATGGCTGGTGCAAGTGCCGCCGAAACGCGCACATCGCAGGGGGCGACGCGACCGGTCACTTCACCAGCCCATAGGCGACCGCGAATGCCTTGGGATCGTCTCCGGCCGGCGCCGACAGGCCGGGGTTCTGGTCGCGGTTGGCGCGCTTTGCTTCGCGCGCCACGCGGGGCCCGACCCAATCGGCGAGCTCGCGAAGGGTGATCGTCCCGTCGCCGTCGATGTCGGCCGCGCCGGTGCCAATCCCCTCGGCCACGTACTTGCTGAACAAACCGCCGTCGTTGCCCTCGGCCGGCCCGGAGATCTCCGCGCCCGACGCGGCGCTGAACAGCGTCACGTGCGCTACCGGGACCGCCTCGCGAACCTTGACGAGCGGCCGCGCTCCTTCCGGCAGCACGCTGCGCCCGCCTGCTCCGCTGAAGCACGAGTCGACCACCGCCAGCACCTCCTTGGCGCGGCTCGCGCCGAGCGTCTGCATGACCTCGGCGAGCGGCATGGCGGTTTGGTCGACGAATTTTGCGTCGCCGTCGTAGGGCAACAAATACGGCGTGCCTTGCGCGGCGTCGGGCGCGCCGTGACCGCTGTAGAAGAAGTAGATGCGCCCGTTGGAGGGCACGTTCGCCTTCAGCCAGTCGAGGCTCTTCTTGATGTCGCCGTGGGTGGCTCGATCGTCGATGACCACGCGCAGGTTGTCCGGACGCACGCCGAGCGTCGTCTTGGCGAGCTCGGCGAACCGCTCGGCGTCGCGCCTGGCACCGATCGCGGCGGGCGCGTCCCGATAGCGCTCGATGCCGACGATGAGCGCGTAAGCGGCCGGCTGCGGCTGGGCCGCCAGAAACTTGGTCGCAGCCGCGGGCGGGACGGGCGCGGCGGCCGAAGGCGGCATGCCTCCCGCGGCGGACCGTTGCGCGGCGATGCGGCGCGTCGCCTCGGCGAGGAGCGGCGACGTGCTGTTCCAGGTCTGCTGGTACGTGAAGTAGCCACCGTCTTCGCCGCGCGTCAGCGACACCATGTCGAGGCGACTGCTCTTGCCCTCGGCGACGAATTTGAAACCCGCCACGGTGCGGTAGCCGCCGTCGATCGCGGCCGTGTCGACGTCGACGACCTCCATGTGCAGATCGGGGAACGCCGCGAACATCGCGCGCACGTAAGCCTCGATGGCGGGCTTGCCTTCGATGCGTTGGCCGTCGGAGGTGACCAGCACCGCGTCGCTGGAATACTGGCTCATGAGCGCCGCCACGTCGTGGCGATTGAACTCCGCGGCGCGCCCGTCGGCGATCGAGCGCGCCACCATGTTCACGCACCCCGCCAGCGCCAACAGCAACGCACCCGTCGCAGCGAATCGAAGCCCGGTCATGGCCACCTCCTACCCCGCGCCAGTCAGCGCTGCACGGCACGCTAGCACGAGCGCGGCGACTATTGAATGGCACCCAAGAGGGACCCAGGTCAAGCCGGCACCCGCCCGCCGAGCTCGTCCGCCGGCGGGCGCGACGCAGGGCTACCCAGTCCTGGGCGCGGGGCCACGGCCAGCGCTGAGCGCGGTGGCGGGTCTGGGGGGCGAGAGGTGGGCGCGTGGCTTTCTGATCGTCCCGCACGGCGGGAAAATCGGAATCCCGTGCGCACCGCTCTCCCTCCCCTCCCCTCGTTCACGCTCACGCGCTCGCCCGCGCCCTCGCCCTCCCTCCTGCTCCCGCCCTCGCTCTCGACGAATCCTCGGTCGCCACCTCACGGCGCCAACGCGACGGGCAGCTCGAGGCACGAGCCGGGGCGGTGGAAGCGCAGCGTCTGCGCGGCGGGCGGCGCGGCGAAGTGGTCGCGGTCCGCGCCGGCGAGGGCGAGGCGGATGCGGTGGCCGCGCGCCACGCGCCACGAGAGCGGCAACAGATCGAAGGTCAGCTCGCACGTGCCGTCGAGCGGGCGCATGTCGGCGCGCGTGAAGCTGTGCACGGGCGCGGGCGTGTCGTAGGCCGGCCGCTCGCTGAGCGCGCGGTGCGCGGCGCGCAGCTGGCCGTCGGTCATCCAATGCACGGTGCCGTCGGGCAGCTCTTCTTGCAGGTAGGCGAACACGAACGCGTCGCGCTCGTCGGCCGCGACCGACAAGCGCACCACCGGGTGGCCGGTGATCTCCAGCGGCGTGTCGAGCGGATCGGAGCGGTACACCAGCATGCGCGCGTCGACGTCGCGCGCCCGCGGATAGCCCACCGGCGGCAGCAAGCCGAGGAGGGCGTCGTAGCGCGTGCGCGGGCCCATGCCGAGGGTCGCGTCCACGCGGTATTCGTCGGCGCCGGGACGCGTCGGCGCGGTCGCGGCGAGCCGGCGTCCTTCGGCGAGATGGAGGCGCAGCGGGCGCGCCGGCGGCGGCCAATCGTCGGCCGAGCGCCACGCTTCGGCGCCGACCGTGAACCAGCGCACCGGCGGATCGGCGGCCTGCCCGCGGGCCTTCAAGTGGCGGTCGAAGAAGCGCACCAGCGCGCCATCTTGATCGAACGCGACCGAGCGCGACGGGCTGTACGGGCTCACGTGCTGCATGCCGCCGTGCTCCCACGGGCCGAGCACGAGCTCGGCGCCGGGGCGGCGCGCGCTGCGGAAACGCTTCACCGCCGCGTGCGCGTAGGCGCCGTCCATCCAGCCGCTCATCGAGTGGATGGGAGCGTCGCTGGCGCGGAGCGCGTCGAGGTAGCTGTGCGGGCTGAACAGATCGATGCTGGCGTCGGGATACACCGCGGACGCGCCGGTGTCGTCGCGGCACGTGAGGCCGAGCGCGGCGGCGTGGACGTCGGCGTTGGCGGCGTGATCGACGATGGCGCGCGCCAGCTGCGTTTCTTCGCCGTCGACGGCGCGCACCCCGGGACAGACCGCGCGGAGCACCGGCGCCAGCGCTTGCGCGACGCGCTGTTCCCAGCCGGCGGCAAGCACCCCCTCCCCTTCCCTCCCCCGCAGGCGAGGGAGGGAGCGGCCAGCCCGCCACGCGGCGATCTGCTGCGCGATTTTCCGCACGAACGCGTCGTCGAAGCGGCCGGTATCGAGCGCGCGGTTGAACGCGGCCCATTGCGCCGTGAAGCCCGCGAGGTGAATGCCGCCCGGGAACGCCACGTCCGCGAAGGTGTCGAACAAGCTGAAGCGCGGCGCGATGGCGCGCACCGCGGGATGCCCGGCGATGAGCAAGAAATCCGCCGCGGTGCCGTCGTACGACACGCCGGTCGCGCCGATGCGGCCGTCGCTCCACGGCTGCGCGGTGATCCACGCGCACAGCTCGCGCCCGTCGGCAACCTCGTCCGGCGACCACGGGCACGGCCGCGAGCCGAACGACGCGCCCGAGCCGCGCGCGCACACGTCCACCCAGGCGTAGCCGGCCGCCACGAAGCGCTCGCGCGTCTTGGCGGCGTGATCCAACAGCCACTCCACGCCCAGCGCGCCGAGCGGCGAGCGCAAATTCACACCGCGGTAATACCGGGTCGCGCGCACGATCGCCGGCACACGCGCGGGGCGCTCCTTGGGCAGATGCACGTCCACCGCGATGCGCACGCC
>JACXTT010013861.1_pt1 | contig 10592 bp, 11 predicted proteins | sample 9270951 | NCBI WGS metagenome assembly JACXTT01 (sample SAMN15532306, study PRJNA645909) | rock metagenome | isolation source: weathered quartz diorite | place: Puerto Rico | collected 2017-06-21
CACCGGCACCGACACCGGCGGCTCGATCCGCCAGCCCGCCGCGCTCACCGGCGTGTGCGGGCTCAAGCCCACCTACGGCGTCGTCTCGCGCTATGGGCTGGTCGCATTCGCGTCGTCGCTCGACCAGGCCGGGCCGGTGGCGAAGAGCGCAGCGGACCTGGCGCTTCTCATGAACGTCATGGCCGGCTTCGATGCGCGCGACTCGACCAGCTTGGACAGGCCGAAGGAAGACTATCGCCGTTCATTGAACGATGATTTGGAAGGCGTGCGGATCGGCCTGCCCAGGGAATATTTCGGCGCAGGCATCGAGCCCGGCGTGCGCCGCGCGGTCGAAGAGGCCGTGCGCTGGTTCGGCACGCAGGGGGCGCGCCGGGGTGCCCCCGAGTTGGCCAACCGCAGGCTCGCGGTGCCGGTCTATTACGTCATTGCCCCTGCTGAGGCTTCGTCGAACCTGTCGCGCTTCGATGGCGTGCGCTACGGCCATCGCGCGAGCGCATATGCCGACCTGATGGACATGTACTGCGCGAGCCGCGCCGAGGGCTTCGGCGCCGAAGTGAAGCGCAGGATCCTCGTCGGCACCTATGTGCTCTCGCACGGTTATTACGATGCGTACTATCTGCAGGCGCAGAAGGTGCGGCGGCTGATCGCGCGCGATTTCGCCCGTGCGTTCGAGCGCTGCGATCTCATCCTGGGCCCGACCTCGCCCTCGACCGCCTTCGCCATCGGCGCGAAAGCCGACGACCCGGTGCAGATGTACCTGAACGACATCTTCACCATCCCGGCGCCGCTCGCCGGCCTGCCCGGGCTCTCGATTCCCTGCGGGTTCGACGCGAAAGGACTGCCGGTCGGGCTGCAGCTGATGGGGAACTACTTTTCGGAAGCACGCCTGCTTGGCGCCGCGCATCGCTACCAGCAGGCGACCGACTGGCATCTGCGCGTGCCCGCGGAGACGCCGCTATGAGGGTTTGCGCACTGTTGTTCCTTGCAGCATTTCCCGTTGCTCTGCTTTCCCAGGGGCAGACCGAGACGCGCGAAATGGTGGGACACATCGGCAGCCGCAGCGCGCTGCTCGTATTGCATGCCATCCGCGCCACGGACGGCGGCTGGCAACTTGCCGGCGAGTACGTGCTGCTGCCGACGCTGGTGCGCCGCTTTCTCGAAGGCGAGGCGAGCCCCGAGATCGGCGTCACCACGCTCAAGGAAGGCACGACCCCGATCCTGTTCGGGCGCTCGCCCACCGCCGAGCTGCGCGGCAGCCTGCGCGGCGGCAGCTTCAAGGGCATGCGCTACGGGCCGGGGGGCCAGGAGCGCGAGCGCTTCGAGTTCAGCGAGGAGTTCCCTTCGATGGCCAGCTACAGCGCGGCGGTGCGCTGCGAGGCGGGCGACGAGCGCTATGCATCGAGCCTGAGCTACACGGTGGACGCCGGCACGCTCAAGTCGCTCGAGTGGCGCTCGAAAGTGGCGCCGGGCGGCCATAGCTGCACGCTCGCCGGCGCCGAGCAGCGCCCCTTCGCAGGCGGACTGCAGTTCGTCTTGGGCCGCTGCAGCGTGACGCTGCGCGACCTGGGCGAGTACGTGCGCGCGTCGGCGGAAAACTGCAGCGAGCTGTGCGGCTCGCAGGCTTATCTCGAGCCGCTGCTCATCGACCGGCGCGGCAACTGCCGGCTGCTGCGGCCGGAGACGCGATGACGCGCGGCTGGGAAATCGTCGTCGGCATCGAGACGCACACCCAGCTTCTCACGCGCAGCAAGATGTTCTCGGGTGCCGCCAACGCCTTCGGCGCTGCCCCGAACACCCACGCCTCCGCGGTCGACATCGCGCTCCCCGGGACGCTTCCGGTCGCCAATCGCGCCGCCGTCGAGCATGCGATCCGTTTCGGCCTCGCGGTCAAGGGAACCATCAACAAGCGCTCGATCTTCGCCCGCAAGAACTACTTCTATCCGGACCTGCCGAAGGGCTACCAGATCAGCCAGTACGAGATCCCGGTGGTGCAGGGCGGGCAGATCGAGATCGAGGGGAAGACGATCCATCTCACTCGCGCGCACCTCGAGGAAGACGCCGGGAAGTCTCTCCATGAAGATTTTCGTGGCATGACCGGCATCGACTTGAACCGCGCCGGGACGCCGCTCTTGGAGATCGTGTCCGAGCCGGAGTTGCGCGGCGCGAAGGAGGCCGTGGCCTATGCAAAGAAGGTCCATGAATTGGTCACGTGGTACCGCATTTGCGATGGAAACATGCAAGAGGGTTCGTTCCGTTGCGATGCCAACGTGTCGGTGCGGCGTCCCGGTGAGCCGTTAGGGACTCGCTGCGAAATCAAGAATCTGAACTCCTTTTTTTTCATCGAGAAGGCAATCGAGTTCGAAGCGAGACGGCAAATCGAGGTTCTCGAGGGCGGAGGGAAGGTTGAACAGGAAACGCGTCTCTACGATCCCGACCGCAACGAGACGCGCTCCATGCGGACCAAGGAGGACGCGCATGACTACCGTTACTTCCCTGATCCGGACCTGCTCCCTCTTGTGATCACCGAAAAAATGATTTCTCGGGTACGAGACTCGATGCCAAAGTCCCGGGAAGAGAGACGCAGCGAATTCATGGAATACGGTCGCGTTCCGGCAGAGCAAGCCGCTCAACTGACGTCAAGCATCGCCTTTACTACGTTTGCCTTAGATACCTTCAAGCATGCACCGCGTGAAGCGATTCCAACACTTGCGAATTGGATCGTGGGCCCGCTTTCAGCGAGGCTGAATGAAGAGAATCTCGATATCTCGCAAAGCAAGGTAAAGCCCGATGTGCTAAGGGCGTTGTTCGCGCGAGTTTCGGACGGGACGATCTCCAACAGTAGCGCTGTCGGCAAAGTGTTGCCGGCCATGTGGTCAGGGCAAGGCAGCCCGGACGAAATCATCGACAAGCTCGGCCTGAAACAAATCTCCGATGCGGGCGCGATCGAGAAGATCGTCGACGAGGTGCTCGCTGCGAACGCGAAGCAGGCCGAGGATTACAAGTCCGGCAAAGAGAAGGCGTTCAACTCGCTGGTCGGGCAAGTGATGAAGGCGAGCCGCGGCAAGGCCAATCCGGCTCAGGTCAACGAGATCCTGCGCCGCAAGCTCGTCAAGCAGAAGTAAAGGCGAACCCCCCGGCCCTGCGGGCCACCCCGCTTGTCAGGGGGGAAACTATTTGCGGCCCATCAGCTCGTGGAAGCGCTTCTTGTCGTCGTCGTACTTGGTGTTGATCGCCTCGGCTTCCTTCCTCTTCTGGGCGAGCAGGTCTTCCTGCACCTGCAGGTCCATGTCGGCGTTGCTGATGTTTTCCTTGAGCACGGTGGGCGGGCTGCCCTTGTCCTTCTTTTCCTGGTAGAGCGCGAGCTCCTTTTCATAGCGGGCGCGCTTCTGCTTGATCTCGGCAATCTTCTGCTCGACCACCGATGCCGCCTTCTGGTTGTCGGCGAGCGCACGGGCGCGCGCGCCCTCGATGTCCTTCTCGCTGGTGTAGGTCGCGAGCAGCGCCCGGTTGCGCCGGTCGGTATCCTTGTTGGCCGCCTCGACCTCGCGCTTCTTGACCGCGTCCGCCTCTTTTGCCGCGCGCTCCCTCTCTTCGCCTGCCGGGTCGATGCGCTTGACCACGAAGCCTTGCGCATTCAGCAGCTCGATCGGCTGGCCGAGGCATTGCGGCGGGATGGTGTCGCTGCGGTATTTCTTGCCGTCCTTCGCCGTGCAGCGATAAGTGACCGGCCCTTGCAGCTGCGCTTGCGCGACGAGCGGGGCGGCGATCAGGGCCGCGGCCGCGAGCATTGCTAGTTGTGGTGCCATCGCCATCTCCCGAGAGCGAACTTGTCAATTCTAACCTGCTAGAATCCGCGCCGCCCATGCACTTCGCCGACAAGGCGGTCATCGCCGAAGTCACCGCCAGGATGCTGCTGGAAGTCAAGGCGGTGCTGTTCTACGAGGCGAAGCCGTTTGTCTTCACCTCGGGCTGGGCGAGCCCGGTGTACATCGATTGCCGCAAGCTCATCTTTTATCCACGCATCCGCAGCCAATTGGTTGACTTCGCCGCTGCCACCCTCGCGCGCGACGTCGGCTTCGAGCAGTTCGACGTGGTGGCGGGCGGCGAGACGGCCGGCATCCCCTACGCCGCCTGGATCGCCGAGCGCCTCGCGCTGCCGATGCAGTACGTGAGGAAGCAACCCAAGGGCTTCGGGCGCAACGCCCAGATCGAGGGCGACGTGCGCCCGGGGGCGAGAACCCTGCTGGTCGAGGACCTCACCACCGACGGCCGCTCGAAGATCAACTTCTGCAAGGCGCTGCGCGAGGCCGGCGCCGTGGTGGATCACGTGTTCGTCAATTTCTACTACGACATCTTTCCCGAGTCGAAGAAGACGCTCGCCGACCTGAACGTGCGGTTGCACCATCTCGCCACCTGGTGGGACGTGCTCGCGCTGGTAAAGAAGGGCGGCTACCTGCAGGCTGCCCAGATTGCGGAGGTCGAGAAGTTCTTGCATGCGCCCGCGCAGTGGTCGGCGGCGCACGGCGGCGTCTCCGCCTTTCCTTCTTCTTGAGAGTCGTCACTCTCAACGTCAACGGCGTCCGCTCCGCCGCGAACAAGGGCCTGTTCCGCTGGCTTGCCGCGCAGCGCCCGGATGTGGTCTGCCTGCAGGAAATGAAGTGCCAGGAGGCCGACCTCGACCCCAGGCTGCACGGCCTGAAGGCTTTCGAGACCTGCCATGCGTTTGCCCAGAAGAAGGGCTACAGCGGCGTCGCGCTCTACAGCCGCAGGAATCCGGACGAGGTGCGGCGCGGATTCGCGAGCCGCGAGTTCGATGCCGAGGGACGCTACGTCGAGGCGCGCTTCGGCAAGCTGTGGGTGATTTCGGTGTACCTGCCCTCGGGTTCGGCGGGACCGCATCGCCAGGAATCGAAGTTCCGCTTCCTGGAGGGTTTTGCAGTTCATCTTAAAAAGCTGAAACAAAGAAATTCCGAGATCATCCTGTGCGGCGACTGGAACATCGCGCACCGGGAGATCGACCTGAGGAACTGGCGCTCCAACCAGAAGAACTCCGGCTTCCTGCCCGAGGAGCGTGCCTGGCTGACGAGAGTGTTCGACGAGCTCGGATTCGTCGACGTGTTCCGTCGCCTCAACGCCAAGTCCGAGCAGTACACCTGGTGGTCGAACCGCGGCCAGTCGTGGGCGAAGAACATCGGCTGGCGCATCGACTACCAGATCGCCACCCCCGGGGTCGCCGCCACTGCCCTGAAGGAATCGATCTACAAGAAGAAGCGCTTCTCGGACCACGCGCCCTTGACGATCGACTATGACTACCCGCTGGCTTAGCGACCTGCGCGGCGGGTTGCCAGAGGGCCTGCGTGCGTATTTCGAGCCCGCGCCGCTCGCGGCGTTGTTCCTAGGGGTCTCTTCCGGCTTCACCTTCGCGATGATCGGCGCGACCCTGACCACGCGCCTCGCCCAACACGGCATCACGAAAAGCGCGGTGACCGCTTTCGCGCTGACCTTTCTCGCTTACAACTTCAAGTTCCTCTGGGCGCCGATCGTCGACAACGTCCGGCTCCCGGTGATCGGTAGCTTCGGGCAGCGGCGCAGCTGGCTATGGCTAGTCGGTGTGCTGGTCATGGCCGCAGTCGTGCTTCTCGGTCTGGCCGACCCGGATCAATCTCTCTCCGTAGTCGCGATCGCCGCAATCTGCATGGGCGTGTCGGGAGCCACGTTCGACATCATCATCGACGCCTATCGCATCGAGCTGCTCGAGCCGCGCCAACTCGGCGTCGGCTCCGGCATGTCGCAATATGGCTGGCGGATCGGCGCCGCGGCCGCAGGCGCCCTGGCTCTAGTCCTCGCCGCCCGGTTCGGCTGGACCACCGCGTATCTGGCCTGCGCCGTCTTCGCGCTGCCGGCGATGCTGGTCGGCGTGGTCATAGGTGAGCCCGCCCGGCACCGTGAACCCGCCAAGCCGCGCGGCGTCGTCGAAGCGATCGTCACCTATTTCAGCCCGCTGATTGAATTCCTGCAGCGCCAGGGGGCGCTTGTCGTCCTCCTGTTCGTGCTGATTCACAAGATTGGCGACACGCTGACCAATTTGACGCTGAGGCTGCTGTTCCAGGATCTCGGCTTCAGCAACGACGAGGTTGCCTTCTACGATGTCGGGGTCGGCTTTGCCGCCTTGCTGGTCGGCATTTTCGTCGGCGGAATCCTCTACACACGGCTGGGAATGAAGCGCGCCGTGTTGATCAGCCTGATCTTGATGGCGGTGTCGAATTTGAGCTTCGCCGCGCTTGCCGCGGCCGGCCACACCAATCTGGGAATGGCCGCGGCGGTGGGGTTCGAGAACTTCGCCAGCGGCATCGGCGGCGTCACCGTAGTCGCCTACCTCTCCGCGCTGTGCAACCTGCGCTTCACTGCGACCCAGTATGCGCTTCTCTCCGCGCTGGCGAGCATCGCTGGTCGGTTCCTCACGGGAACAACCGTGGGGGCGCTGATCGATGCGATCGGATACGTGAATTTCTACGTGCTGGCCACACTCGCCGCGCTTCCGGGCGTGATTGTCTTCTGGTTCATGATCCGCTCCGGGCTTGCCGAGCTGTCAATCGGCTCGGCTGGCAGGGATTCTGCGGCATAATCTGTTCTGAGGATGCGCGAGAAAATTGACTGCTTATAGCGACTCACCGCATCTTTTCGTTCCGGAAAGCCGCTTCGGCTTCTGGTTTCTCGGCACGCAGATCTGGGAAACGCGCGTGATTCGCGTCGCTCTCGACGACCTCGAACGCCTCATTCCCCGGCAGCGCCGGCCGCAGCGTCCGGTCGTCCTCGACGCCGGCTGCGGCCAGGGGAAATCGTTCCGGCCGCTGCAAGAGCACTTCGCGCCGCAGCGGATCATCGCCATCGATTTCGAGGAAAAATGCCTGGAGCGTGCGGCAGACGAGGCCGCCAGCGAAAACCTGCCGGTCGACATCCGGCGCGGAGACATTTCCGCACTTGAGCTCGCCAATGAAAGCGTCGACCTGCTGTTCTGCCACCAGACCTTCCATCACCTGACGCGGCCGCTGCGCGCGCTCGAGGAGTTCTACCGCGTGCTCAAGCCCGGCGGGCTGCTGCTGTTCGCCGAATCGACGCGCGCCTACATCCACTCCTGGATCATCCGGCTGCTGTTCCGGCACCCGATGGAGTTGCAGCGCAGCGCCGGCGAATACGTGGACATGATCCGCGCCCAGGGTTTCGAGTTCGGGCCAGAGAACGTCTCGTTCCCCTACCTGTGGTGGAGCCGCGCCGACCTGGGCGCGCTGGAACGCTGCGGATTTCCCGTGCCCAGACCCGGTCAGCGGGAGGAAACGCTCATCAACCTCGTCGCGACGAAACCCGGCTCTTCTTCCGCTTCCGCCTAGCTAGCTTCGCCTCATCGAGCCGTCTGCGTCATCGCCAGGCGGATTGCCCAGATGCATAGGGCGCCCGCCACCGCCAGTCCTATCCACGACAGCCACAGCGGCACGCTCCAGGCGCCGAGCTGGACCGGCCAGTTCATGAAGAGCCGCAGCACGTGCAGCAGCGCGACCAGGCCGAAAATCACGCCAGACACCAGAACATAAGCCTTCATGGATGGGATCGCCGGCCTCGCCAGAGCACGTAGCACATGTAGCCTACGACAGCGGCATTGAGGATAAGTGCGCCAAGCTTGATCCACGATGCGCCGCGCGAGAGCTCATAGATCTCCACCGGCACGTAGATCCCGCCGCTCACCGCGGCGATCCACTCACCCCAGCGCCTGCCAAACCAAAGTCCATAGGCCTCGGCGAAGCGCAGGGCCGCGTAGGCGGTGGCGAAGGCGGCGAGCGCCCAGAGTTGGGTATCCGAGAGATTCGCCGCGAGATCGATGAAGATTCTCGGATACTTCTTCGCCGGGTCGAGATGCAACCGCTCGACCAGCTCCTCGGCAACCTGCTGCACGTCGCGGTGTACCAGCCGGGCGAGGCCGAATCCTGCCACCAGGACGAGCGCGCCCTTGGCGGCTTCGAATAGCGCGATGGCGCGTAGACCAAGGAAAAGCCTGGTCACCGAGCGGTACAGCGATATACCGCGAGGCTGCCGAAGAGATTGGGAAGGAAAGGCACGGGCCTGCCCTGGTGCAGCACGAGGCGCTCGCGGATGTGCACGCCGAGGCGGCGGCACAGGTCCTCGAAGTCGCGGATGGTGCAGTGGTGCACGTTCGGCGTCTCGTACCACTCGTAGGGCAGCGCCTCGGACACCGGCATGCGGCCAAGGGCCACCTGCAGGCGCGCGTTCCAATGCCCGAAGTTAGGGAAACTGACGATGACCTCGCGCCCGACGCGCAGCATCTCGCGCATCAGGAACTCGGTGCGGTGAATGGTCTGCAGCGTCTCGGAAAGGATCACGCAGTCGAACGAGCCGTCGGCGAACAGCGACAGCCCGCTCTCGAGGTCGACCTGCAACACGTTGACGTCGTTCGCGACGCAGGCGACCACGCTGTCGTCGTCGATCTCGACGCCGTAGCCCGGCGCCTGCCGCGCCTGCCACAGATAGCGCAGCAGCGAGCCGTCGCCGCAGCCGAGGTCGAGCACGCGCGCTGCGGGCGCGACCCACTGCGCGATTGCCGCGAAATCCGGGCGGCCGGAGAGGAGTGCCTGCTCGCCAGAAGTCATAGCTCGATGTTGCCGAAGTAGGCGCGCAGCGCGGCGTGGTAGCGCGCGTCTTCGAGCAGGAAGGCATCGTGGCCACCGGGCGCGTCGAGCTCCAGATACGAGACGATGCGCCGGTTGTCGAGCAGCGCGCGCACGATCTCGCGCGAGCGTGGCGGCGGGAAGCGCCAGTCGGATTTGAACGAAACCAGCAGAAACGCCGCCTTCGCTCTGGCGAGCGCCGCCGACAGGTCGCCGCCGTAATCGGCGGCAGGGTCGAAATAGTCCAGCGCCTTGGTGATGCGCAGGTAGGTGTTGGCGTCGAAGTAGGTCGAGAACTTGTCTCCCTGATGGCGCAGGTAGGATTCGATCTCGAAATCGACGTCGAAGTCGAAGCCGGGCGCGCCGCGCCGCAGCAGGCGGCCGAATTTCTCGGCCATCGCCTCGCCGGAAAGATAGGTGATATGCCCGATCATGCGCGCAAGGCGCAGCCCGCGCGTCGGCACCACGCCCTTGTCGTAGTAGTGCCCGCCGTGGAAATCGGGGTCGGTCATGATCGCCTGGCGCGCGACCTCGTTGAAGGCGATGTTCTGCGGCGTGAGCCGGGCCGCGGCCGCGACCACGATCGCGTGGCGGATGCGCTCGGGGTAGGAGAGCGCCCATTGCAGCGCCTGCATCGCCCCGAGCGAGCCGCCGATCACCGCGGCGAAGCGCTCGATGCCGAGGTAGTCAGCGAGCCGCGCCTGCGCCTCGACCCAGTCTTCCACCGTGACTACGGGGAAATCGGCCCCCCAGGGCTTGCCGGTCGCGGGGTTGGTCGACGCCGGCCCGGTCGAGCCGAAGCAGCTGCCCAGGTAATTGTTGCCGACGACGAAGAAGCGCCGCGGGTCGAGCGGCTTGCCGGGGCCGACCAGGTTGTCCCACCAGCCCACGTTTTCAGGATCATCCTTGTAAATCCCCGCAACGTGGTGCGAGGCGTTGAGCGCGTGGCAGACGAGGACCGCGTTCGAGCGCGCCGCGTTCAGCTCGCCGTAGGTTTCGTACGCGATTTCGAAGGAAGGAAGCTCGGCGCCGCCCTTGAGGCGGATGGGCGTGTTGAAGCGTGCCTTTTGGGCGACAACAGGACCGAGCGACAGATTATCTGGAGCGTTCATCGTCTCTTTAGCGGTATTTGTAGGGCGCCCGCAAGCTGAACATCAAATCGGCGCTGCGCGAATTATAGTGGATTTGGTAATGTCGCCCCCAGTGCGCAATCCTTTGCTTTGGCTGCTTGCGGCAAGCGGCTGCCTCAAGCTCCTGTATGTCTTATGGCTGACCGATTACCCGCAGTATCTGTTCAGCGATTTCGGCGGCTATTGGGACCGCGCGCACCAGCGCCTCGACGGCGACGAGTTCGGCCTCAACCAGTGGGCGATCTGGCCGCCGCTGCCGCACGTCCTGCTAGCCGCGTACCTGGAGGCGACTGGCTTCCTGGGTCTGTGGAAGTGGCGGCTCGAGGCGGTCCTGGCGGCCAACGTCCTGCTCTCCACCGGTGCGGTCGCACTGGTCTACGGAATCGCGCGGGAAACGCTGCGCCGCAGTGGCTGGGCGCTCGCGATAGCGGCGCTGTACGCCTTCACCTATCCCCTCGCGTACCTGAACGCCTTCGTCATGTCGGAGCACCCGGCGGTGTTCTGCATGCTGGGGGCGACATGGCTCGCGCTGCGCTATCGACGCAACGCCTGGGCGCTCGCGGCCGCCGGGGCGCTGCTTGGCCTGGCAGTCGGCTTGCGGCCCGCCTTCGGCCTGTTTGGACTGCCATTCGCGGCCTACATCGCCGCAGCAGACTGGTTCGACCGGCGCGCGATCGCCCGCGCGGCGCTCTTCTCGCTGGGCTTCTTCGCCCTCGTGGCCGGGGCGGTCCTCGAGACCTACCGCGTATCCCGCGGCGAGGTGCTCGGGCTCGGCGCCAACGGC
>JACXTT010013862.1_pt1 | contig 10590 bp, 7 predicted proteins | sample 9270951 | NCBI WGS metagenome assembly JACXTT01 (sample SAMN15532306, study PRJNA645909) | rock metagenome | isolation source: weathered quartz diorite | place: Puerto Rico | collected 2017-06-21
CCCGAGCCGTAGCGGCCCATGATACGCTCGGGCCATGCTGCTTCGACTCGCCCGCGCCACGGCGGTGATCCTCGCCGCGGGTTCGTTCGGCTTCGCCTGCTCGCTCGCCAACAAGCCCGCCGAGGTCGTCGGCAGCGGATCGGGCTCGACCTCCGGATCGACCTCCAGCTCCTCGTCGAGCGGCAGCGGCGGGGGCGGCGGCGCGGGCGCGGGCTGCACCGGTCCCAAGGATTGCCCGAGCGGCGTGTGCAAAGCCGGCATGTGCGCCGACGCGAGCTGCGGCGACACGGTGAAGAACGGCAAGGAGACCGACGTCGACTGCGGCGGCGACTGCGGCGGCTGCGCCGACAGCAAAGCCTGCGCCGTCGCGAAGGACTGCATGAGCGGCATCTGCAGCGGCGGGCAGTGCAAGGCCTTCGACTGCGGCGACAAGCTGAAGAACGCCGACGAGACCGACGTCGACTGCGGCGGCAAGAACTGCGGCAAGTGCGACCTCGACAAGGCGTGCAAGGTCGCCGACGACTGCGGCTCGGGGATCTGCAGCATGGGCAAGTGCGTGGAGTTCGACTGCGCCGACAAGCTCAAGAACGGCAAGGAGACCGACGTCGACTGCGGCGGGCCGAAATGCGGCGGCTGCACCGTCGGCCAGGCCTGCGCGACGCAGAGCGACTGCGCGCTCGGCACCTGCACCAACGGCAAGTGCAAGATCGAGGTGACCTTCACCACCTGCAACAACCTCGGCGCGTTCGGGCCGGCGCAGGCGCAATGCGACATGGCCTACCCGATGGGCAACCCGCTGAGCGGCGCGGTGAAGGTGCTGAACGGCTACCAAACCTGGCCCATCCCGGCCGACGCCACCTACCAGATCGAGGTGTGGGGCGCGCAGGGCGGCCAGCACAACATGGGGCCGGGCGGCCCCGGCGCCTACCTCAGCGGCGAGTTCATGCTGAAGAAGGGCGACCAGCTGAAGATCGTGGTCGGGCAGAAGGGCAAGGACGGCACCTTCTACGACGTCGGCGGTGGCGGCGGCACGTTCGTCGCGCTCGGCGACAACACCCCGCTCATCGTGGCGGGCGGCGGCGGCGGCGCCGGCAACTGCGGCGGCGGCTTCAACGCGGTCGACATGGCGGGCAAGGCGGCGGTCGGCAACGGCCAGGGCGGCTTCAGCGGCAACAACGGCAACTACTGCGGCTGCGGCGGCGAGGGCTCGGCCGGCGGCGGCTTCATGACCGACGCGATGGGCGGCGACGGCGGCAAGGCCTTCCTCACCAGCGGCGCCGGCTGCATCACCCAGCGGCCGGGGCAGTGCGTCTCGGCCGGCTTCGGCGGCTTCGGCGGCGGGGGCAACGGCGGCAACGGCGGAGGCGGAGGCGGCGGCTACCAAGGCGGCAACGCCGGCGGCCCCAACGGCGCCGCGGGCAAGGGCGGCATGTCGTTCAACAAGGGCTTGAACCAGGTCGGCCAGGACGGCGTCAATCAAGCTCCCGGCAAGGTCGTCGTGCGCAGCTTGTGAGGGGTCGAGGGGTCAAGGGGTCAAGGGGTCGAGGGGTCGAGGGGTCGAGGGGTCGAAGGGTCGAGGGAAGAAGAAATCTCGCCGCGCCAGCCGACGCTCTGGTCGTCTGGCCTTGGACCCCCTGGACCCCCTGGACCCCTAGACGCCTGGACCCCTAGACCCCTAGACCCCTAGACCCCTCGACCCCTTTACCTGGGACCTAGCTCCCCGACCCCTTCCCAATAGCTGACAAGCGCCCCGGCCAGGAGTATGACGCCGAGCATGAGCACACGCGTGCTGACGCTCGGCAACACCACCATCGGCAAGAAGATGGTGATGGCGGCCTCCGGCGCGATCCTGTTCGGCTTCGTCATCGGTCACATGCTCGGAAACCTTCAGGTTTTCATTGGGCCCGAGGCGATCAACGGCTACTCGCACACCCTCCACACGACGCCCGCCCTGTTGTGGGGCGCGCGCTCGGTGCTGCTCATCGCGGTCGTGGCGCACATCGTCACCTCGTTCCAGCTCGGCGCGGGCAACCGCGCGGCGCGGCCGGTCGCCTACCAGCTGCGCAAGGACGTGGCGACGAGCTACGCCGCGCGCACGATGGTGTGGAGCGGGCCGATCCTGCTCCTCTACATCGTCTACCACCTCGCCCACCTGACCTTCGGCGTGACGAAGGGGCTCGGCTACGAGCACCTGCCGCTCGACGCGCAGGGGCTGCCGGACGTGTACCACAACGTGGTGTCGAGCTTCCGCGTGCCGTGGTGCACGGCGATCTACGTGCTGGCGCAGGTCACGCTGTGCACGCACCTCTACCACGGCGCCTGGAGCATGTTCCAATCGCTGGGCATCAACCACAAGCGCTACAACGAGACGCTGCGCTCGAGCGCCGTCGCGGTGGCGATGGCGGTGTGCGTCGGCTTCGTGGCGGTGCCGCTCGCCGTGCTGTTCGGCTTCGTGAAGTAACCAGGAGAGTCATGGCGCTCGAATCGCATTGCCCCACCGGTCCCATCGCCGAGCGCTGGGACAAGCACCGCTTCAACCTCAAGCTCGTCAACCCCGCCAACAAGCGCAAGTACGACGTCATCGTCGTCGGCTCGGGCCTGGCGGGCGGCGCCGCGGCCGCGACGCTCGGCGAGCTCGGCTACCACGTCCACTGCTTCTGCTACCAGGACAGCCCGCGCCGCGCGCACTCGATCGCCGCGCAGGGCGGCATCAACGCGGCGAAGAACTACCAGAACGACGGCGACTCGATCTACCGGCTGTTCTACGACACGGTGAAGGGCGGCGACTACCGCGCGCGCGAGTCGAACGTCTACCGCCTGGCGCAGATCAGCGTGAACATCATCGATCAGTGCGCCGCGCAGGGCGTGCCGTTCGCGCGCGAGTACGGCGGCACGCTCGACAACCGCAGCTTCGGCGGCGCGCAGGTGTCGCGCACCTTCTACGCCCGCGGCCAGACCGGCCAGCAGCTCCTGCTCGGCGCGTACTCGGCGCTCGAGCGGCAGATCGCCGCCGGCACGGTGAAGATGTATCCGCGCCACGAGATGCTCGAGGTCATCGTGGTCGCCGGCCGCGCCCGCGGCATCGTCACGCGCAACATGGTGACGGGCAAGATCGACGCGCACGTCGCCGACGCGGTGGTGCTGGCGACCGGCGGCTACGGCAACGTGTTCTTCCTGTCGACCAACGCCAAGGGCTGCAACGTCACCGCGGCGTGGCGCGCCCACAAGAAGGGCGCGTTCTTCTCCAACCCTTGTTACACGCAGATCCACCCGACCTGCATCCCGGTCAAGGGCAGCTACCAGAGCAAGCTCACGCTGATGAGCGAGTCGCTGCGCAACGACGGGCGCGTGTGGGTGCCGAAGCAGAAGGAAGACACCGAGAAGAGGCCGGGCGAGATCGCCGACGAGGACCGCGACTACTACCTCGAGCGGCGCTACCCCGCGTTCGGCAACCTGGTGCCGCGCGACGTCGCCTCGCGCGCGGCCAAGGCGGTGTGCGACGACGGCCGCGGCGTCGGGCCCGGCGGGCTCGGCGTGTACCTCGACTTCCGCGACGCGATCGAGCGGCTCGGGCGGCACAAGATCGAGGAGCGCTACGGCAACCTCTTCGACATGTACCACCACATCACCGACGAGGATCCGTACAAGCTGCCGATGCGGATCTACCCGGCGGTGCACTACACCATGGGCGGGCTGTGGGTGGACTACAACCTCATGAGCAACCTGCCCGGCCTGTTCGTCTTGGGCGAAGCCAATTTCTCCGATCACGGCGCGAACCGGCTCGGCGCGAGCGCGCTCATGCAGGGGCTCGCCGACGGTTATTTCGTCATCCCGTACACCATCGGCAACTACCTCGCGCAGATGAAGCCGACGAGCGCGGCCAAGGACGTCGGCGCCGATCACGCCGAGGTGAAGGCGGCGAAGAAGGCGGTGAAGGAGCGGCAGAAGAAATTCCTCGAGATCGACGGCAAGCGCACCGTCGACTCGTTCCACCGCGAGCTCGGCCTGTTGTGTTGGGACTACTGCGGCATGGGCCGGAACGAGAAGGGCCTGACCCACGCGCTCGCGAAGATCCCCGAGCTGCGCGAGGAGTTCTGGAAGAACGTGAAGGTCCCGGGCTCGGGCGAAGAGCTCAACCAGGAGCTGGAGAAGGCCGGGCGGGTGGCGGACTTCCTCGAGCTCGGCGAGCTGATGGTGCGCGACGCGTTGCACCGCAAGGAGTCGTGCGGCGGGCATTTCCGCGAGGAGAGCGCCACCGAGGACGGCGAGGCCAAGCGCGACGACGAGAACTTCTGCTACGTCGCCGCCTGGGAGTTCAAGGGCGTGGACGAGGAGCCCGAGCTTCACAAGGAGCCGCTGGTGTTCGAGGAAGTGAAGCTGACGCAGAGGAGTTACAAGTAGCGATGAGCCGTCAGGCGAAGAGCAAAGAGACGAAGTCGCGTATACCCGACAATGATGCGGGCTCGCGCAGCGTGGCCTCGACCTCGCCCGACCGGGCGAGGCCACGCGGAGCGCCCGAAGGGAGGGTAGAAGAGTGAAGTTCACGCTGCATGTGTGGCGGCAGAAGAAGGCGGACGCCGAGGGGCGGTTCGAGAGGTACCAGGTCGACGACATCACCAGCGACCAGTCGTTCCTCGAGATGCTCGACGTGCTGAACGAGCAGCTGGTGGCGGGCGGCGAGGAGCCGGTCGCGTTCGATCACGACTGCCGCGAGGGGATCTGCGGCATGTGCAGCCTGGTGGTGAACGGCCGGCCGCACGGCCCGCAGGAGGCGGCGACGACCTGCCAGCTGCACATGCGCAAGTTCGACGACGGCCAGGAGATCTGGGTCGAGCCGTGGCGCGCGGCGGCGTTCCCGGTGGTGCGCGACCTGGTGGTCGATCGCGGCGCGTTCGATCGCATCGTGCAGGCGGGCGGCTACATCTCGGTGCGCACCGGCTCGGCGCCGGAGGCGAACTCGATCCTGGTGCCGAAGGAGATCGCCGACCGCGCGATGGACGCGGCGGCATGCATCGGTTGCGGCGCGTGCGTGGCGGCCTGCCCGAACGCCTCGGCGATGCTGTTCACCGCGGCGAAGGTGCGGCACCTCAACATGCTGCCGCAGGGCCAGCCCGAGCGCGACGTGCGCGTCGTCGCCATGGTCGCGCAGATGGACGCGGAGGGCTTCGGCGCCTGCACGAACCACTTCGAGTGCGAGGCCGCCTGTCCGAAGGAGATCTCGGTGGACTTCATCGCCGAGATGAACCGCGACCTCGCCCGCGCGATGATCCGCGCCCGTGAACCGGCCGCCAAGCGCGCGTAGCCAAAGCGGAATTGGGTAGGCCGCGATCTTTGTCGCCGATGTGCCACATTAACCTACAAATAATCACCCAGACGCATACCGGCCTGTGGTACGAGCAGGCCCATGAATCGCTTCATCCTCCTTGGTCTCTCGGTCGTCGGTTTCGTCGCGTGCGCCGTGCCCACGGCGGATTTCGGTGGTCCCGGAAGCGACGGCGAGGACGCCACCCAGAAGAAGATCCCGCTGTGCGGCGAGGGCGCCCTCGGCTCGGACGCGCTCCAGAGCGGCAAGAAGGGCGGGCCGGACGCGCGCGCGAAGGTGAGCTGCGCGAGCGGCTACGACCTCTGCCGCGTCGATCCGAAGGGCCCCGACAACGACGTGTGCAGCGACGCGAAGGACTGCTTCGCCTGCACGCGGCCGGGCGGCGGCACCGTGGCGATCGACAAGACGCTCACCTGCGCCGCGGTGAAGACCTTCTTCGCCGCCGAAGAGAACAACGAGACCGGGCTGACGATCCTGGCGCAGAGCAAGCTCAAGGGCGACGCGCTCGCCGACTTCAAGTCGTTCCAGAAGGGCATGCTGCCCGACTACCCGTCGGAGGCGTACGCGGTGACGATCAAGCGCCCGAAGCTCGCGTCGGTGCCGGGGATCGTCGTGGTCGAGCACAACGACGGCGGGATGTACGGCGGCGTCTACCTCGCCGACGGCCGCCGCATCGGCGCGGGCTCGGCGGGCGAGAGCACCGACTTCACCTGGGACAGCAAGACCGCCAACTCCTGCCCGACCGAGTGACGGCTTCCCTCCGGGCTTGCTAAGGTGGCCCGATGCTGAGCGATCCGTTCGCCTGGGTCGGCGCGACGATCGCCGACAAATACCGCGTCGAGGAGGTGATCGGCGAAGGCGGGTTCGCGACCGTGTACCGCGGGCGGCACGCGAGCCTCGGCGAGCCGGTGGCGATCAAGTGCCTGAAGATGCCGGCGGCGCTCGACGAGGCGGGGCGCGCGAAGTTCCGCGAGGCGTTCCTCGAGGAGGGGCGGCTCTTGTACCGGCTGTCGCGCGCGCACGACGGCATCGTCCTGGCGCTCGACCTCGGCACCGCCGAGTCGCCGAACGGCAGCTGGACGCCGTATTTGGTGCTGGAGTGGCTCGAGGGGCGGACGCTCGCCGACGTGCTCGCCGATCGCCGCGGCCATGGCCTGCCCGGCTACGCCATCGCCGACGCGCTCGAGCTGCTCGATCCGGTCGCCGCCGCGCTGGCGGTGGCGCACGAGCAGCGCGTCGCGCACCGCGACATCAAGCCGGCGAACCTGTTCCTCACCGCCGCGGCCGGCCGCACCCGGCTGAAGGTGCTCGACTTCGGCATCGCCAAGGTGCTGAAGGACGGCATCGGCCTGACCGACGCGATGAACGCCACCGGCGCGTCGATCAAGGCGTTCACCCCCAAGTACGGCGCGCCCGAGCAGTTCGACCGCAAGCGCGGCGCCACCGGCCCGTGGACCGACGTGTACGCGCTCGCGCTGGTGTTCGTCGAGCTCGTGTCGGGGCGCGAGGTGCTCGAAGGCGACGACGTCGTGCAGCTGATGATCGCCTCGACCGCGGCGGAGCGCCCGACGCTCGGCGCGCGCGGCGTCGCGGTGGCGCCGGAGCTCGACCGCGTGCTCGCCAAGGCCCTGGCGGTGGATCTGCGCGATCGGCACGTGACCGCCGGCGAGTTCTGGCGCGAGCTCCGCGCCGCCGCCGCGCTGCCGCAGCCCGAGGGCGTGTACGACAGCACGGTCAAGACCCTGCCGAAGGACGTGACCGACATGGTGCGCCAGGCCGGCTCCGCGCCGCAGCCGAGCGCCGTGCCGCAGACGACCAACGCGCCGCTCGCCTTCGACGCCTCGCAGATGCCGGTGATCCCGCGGGCGCCGCGCACCCAGCGGCGCGAGCGCGACAGCCGCCCGCTGATCCTCGGGATCGGCGGCGCGGCGCTCCTCGCCGGCGTGGTGATGGTGGCGGTGAAGCTCGGCTCGGGCGACGACGACGACGGCCGCGGCACGCGCACGCGCGTGGCGAAGAGCGCCGAGACGAGCCCCGCGCCGGACCCGAAGAAGAAGGCCGAGGAGGAGCGGGCGGCGCGCGACAAGCTGAGCGGCGCGCTGGCGAAGATCCCCGCGGGCACGTTCCTCATGGGGCTCGCCGACGATCCGGCCGAGTCGCCGGTGCACTCGGTCGCGATCGCCGCGTTCGAGCTGGACGTGACCGAGGTGACCGTGGCCGCCTACCAGGAGTGCGTGCGCGCCGGCGGCTGCACCGCGGCGGCGCAGAGCTCGCTGTGGCCCGGCGCCGGCGGGACGCTGCCGGTCTACGACAAGCAGTGCAACGCGCGCTTCTCCGACCGCCAGAGCCACCCGGTCAACTGCGTCGACTGGGCGCAAGCGGCGGCCTTCTGCCAATGGGCCGACAAACGCCTGCCGAGCGAGGAGGAGTGGGACTACGCCGCGCGCGGCGGCGTGGCGGGCGCGCATTTTCCCTGGGGCAACGCCCCGCCCGCGCCGAACCTCGCCAACCGCTGCGGCGTGGAGTGCCAGTCGATGTACCTGCGCGAGGGCTACAACGGCATGCTCAGCTATCCCGAGCGCGATCCGTTCGAGACCACCGCGCCGGTCGGCAGCTTCCCGGCCGGCGACTCGAAGCAGGGGCTCCACGACATGGAGGGCAACGTGTGGGAGTGGACCGCGTCGAGCTACTGCCCCTACCCGGCGAGCTCGTGCGGCGGCGAGCTCAAGGCGGCGCGCGGCCGGAGCTGGGACGATTACCTGCCGCAGAGCGCCGGCATGGGCCCCGACCGCACCGGCGTGCCGCCGCAGAACCGGCTGTCGTCGCTCGGCTTCCGCTGCGCGCGCTGAGCCTGGATTTCGGCCCGCGCCGGGCGGACGTGTTACGGAAAGCGCGGGGCATGCCGACTCGCCTCCACGAGCTACTCACCGATCTCGGAGCGCTCGAGTCTCCGGGGCTGGCGCTCGCCGTCGCGCTGATCGTGGCGCTGTGGCTGCTCTTGCCCGCGGAGGAGCGCAGCTTGTTGCGCCAGCCGCTGGTGTTCGTGACGCTCCACGTCACGGCGCGGCTCACGGCCGCGGCGGTCCCGCAAGGCTCGCCGGCGCATCGCCCGCTCGCGCTCGCGGCGGTGCTGCTGCTGCTCGCGGCGATCGGCCGCGGCGCGGTCTTGCTCCTGCTCGACGTGGTGCTCGGCCGGCGCATGCTGCGGCCGGTGCCGCGCATCGTCCGCGACATCGTCCAGGCGCTGGTGTGGATCGCCATCCTGTTCGTGGCGCTGCGCATGGCCGGCGTCGAGCCGAGCTCGATCCTCACCACCTCGGCGCTGCTCACCGCGGCGATCGCCCTGTCGCTGCAGGAGACGCTCGGCAACCTCATCGCCGGCCTCGCCATCCAGCTGCAGCAGCCGTTCGAGGTCGGCGACTGGATCCAGTTCGACGCCGACAAGGCGCACATCGGGCGCGTCATCGAGATCAACTGGCGCGCCACCAAGGTAGTGACGCTCGATCTGGTCGAGGTGGTCGTGCCGAACGCCACGCTGGCGAAGGCGCCCATCGCCAACTTCACCAAGCCGACGAAGACCTCGCGCCGCTCGCTCTACGCCTACGCGCCGGCCGACGTGCCGCCGCGGCTGGTGCAGGAGACCATCCTCGGCGCCCTGGACGGCTCGTTCGGCGTGGTCCACGAGCCGCAGCCGTCGGTCGTCACCAACGGCTTCGTCGACGGCAACGTCGAGTACTGGATCCGCTTCTTCACCGACCAGTTCCACCAGCGCGACGCGGTCGACGGCTCCGCGCGCGATCGCATCTGGTACGCGCTGCGCCGCATCGGCGTGACGCCGGCGGCGTCGCCGAACCGCGCGGTCACCATCCAGGAGGTGTCGGCCGCGGCGCGGGCGCGCGAGGAGCAGGCGCTGCACGAGCGCGAGGCGGCCCTCCGTCAGGTGGACTTCCTCGCGGTCCTGCCCGAGGCGGAGCAGCGCCGGCTGGCGGAGAAGAGCACCATGCGCCTCTACGTCGACGGCGAGTCGATCGTCGAGCAGGGCGAGCACACCGCCGAGATGTTCGTGGTGCGGAGCGGCAAGGTGCGCGTGCTGGTGGATCGCCCCGAGTCGGCCGAGCCGATCGAGGTGGCGCGGCTCGGGCCGGGCAAGTTCTTCGGCGAGATGGCGCTCATGACCGGCGAGCCGCGAAACGCCACCGTCCGCGCCGCCGGCGCCTGCACGCTGCTCGTCATCGACGATCGCGCGCTCCGCGCCGTGCTCGAGGCGGCGCCCGATCTCGCCCGGCACATCAGCCGCGTCATCGCCGAGCGCCAGGCCGCGCTCGCCGATCAGGAGGCCGCGGCGTCGCAGCGCCAGCCGGTCAGCGTCGAGCAGCGGAGCGACCAGCTGCTCGGCCGCATCCGCAAGTTCTTCTCGCTGTGAGCGATGGCGATGCACTACTTGACGCGCTTGTCCTGGACCCAGCGGCGCGAGGCCAGGATCGCGCCGAAGAAGCCGCACACGCCGAAGATCTCGTAGGCGTACAGCGGGTAGGCGAGCCCGCCGAGCAACGACACCACCACCGAGGCCGTCATCACGTACCAGTTCGAGTCGACGGTGATCGCCAGGCCGGTCCACAGGATGCCGGCGGCGGCGCAGCCCATCGCGGTGATCGCGGCGATGTCGAGGCCGAAGCGCATGCCGATGAGGGCGATCGCGCCGAGCCCGAGGAAGCCGGCGGCGGTGAGCTTCATCAGGCTGCGGTTCGCCTCGGTCACGCCGAGCGCGGGCAGGACCAGGCGCCCGAGCAAGATCCCCACGGCCACCGCCACCTCGAGACCGGCGGCGTACGGCCGCATGTCGCTGACGATGCCGAGGACGGCGCACAGGCGGATCGCCAGGCTCGCGAAGCCCCACAAGCTGCCGAGCGCCAGCGTCAGGCGGCGGCGCTCGCGCTCGCCGATCGACAGATCGCGGTCGCGCTCGAGCCGGGTGAGGCGCGCCGCGGCGTCGCGCTTCTCGTCGACCGCCGCCTGCACCTCGCGGGCGAGCTCGGCGTTCGGCTGCGGCAGCTCGCGCAGGTAGCCTTGCGCGGCGTCGGGCGCCTCGCGCACTAGCTCGAAGCGGATCATCCGCTCGAGCGCGCGCTGCAGCCCCTGGCGCGCGCCGTCGTTGTCGGGCCAGGAGCGGAGCGCCTGCTGGAAGGCGAAGCGCACCTCGGCGAACATCGTCTGCGCCAGGATCGCCTGGGCGTGCGCGCTCTCGCCGTCGCCGCGCTCGGCCGCGG
>JACXTT010013863.1_pt1 | contig 10589 bp, 6 predicted proteins | sample 9270951 | NCBI WGS metagenome assembly JACXTT01 (sample SAMN15532306, study PRJNA645909) | rock metagenome | isolation source: weathered quartz diorite | place: Puerto Rico | collected 2017-06-21
CATTCCATCAGGGACAGCGGCAATGCCGCACCGAAAGTCCGGATGTACGGCTGCAATCACGCCTCGAGTCATCGCGAACTGAAAGCTTGGCAAACCGGGGGCGTCCATGTACGGACCTTCGTTACTCCTCGCCACATAGCTCGAAAGGGCAAACAGCATGAGTGCTATCGGTTTCCGCGCGCCCGTGGCGGCAGGGTTTGCAGATACGCATACACGGCCGCAAGGTCGGTTTCATTCATGACCTTGAAACTTGCGAAGGGCATAACCGGGCTGACCGCGCTGCCATCGGGACGCTTGCCCGTATGCATCATTGCGAGGAATTTTGCCGGCGTGTCATAACGGGGCATGACGCTTTCGGGGCCGGGGGTGAGATTTGCGGCTGGAGGCCAATCGGGCGCCCCTCCGGGTATCTTGCCGCCAGAGAAGCCGGGCCCGTGACAACCTACGCACGCGTTGGCGACATAGGCGCCGTATTCGGAGGTCGCGGCAGCCGCGATCGGCTGAGGTGGCGGCAGAGTGTGATCGATCTTTTCTGCCGCATCCTTGATCACGCCAAAGGTGTAGAGGGTCTTGACGATCAGGGGTAGCCTTATCTGGCCAGGCCCGCCCTGCGTGGCGGGCAGGCTGCGCACGTAGGCGACAATCGCCGCCAAATCTTCGTCGGTCAGACGGCTGTAGTCTTCGCTCGGCATGATCAGCAAAGGCCGCCCGGCTGGCTTGATCCCGTGACGGATGGTTCGAACCCAGTCCTGCTCGGTGTAGTTCTTTGTAACCCCGTCCGAAGCGATGTTGGGGCTCTTGACGTACAGTCCGTTTGGATCGTCGATGAAGGCCTTCCCCTCACCATCCGCGCCGTGGCATTCCATACAGCCGCGCGACTGGAACAAATATGCGCCACGGCGAAGCGATTCGTCGTCATTTTGGAAAGGTACTGGCGCGACGCTGACCGCAACCACGCGCCCTGCCTTACGATCAGCCAGCACGCCAACCGAGTAGGCACCCACCGCAACGATGACGACTAGAATGACAATGGTGATGCCCGCGATCTTGGTAACCTTGCGCATCAATTTGCTCCCGTCTCAAGAGCAGGGTACTCGATCCATAGCCTTGGTGGTGAGCACAAGACTCTGATTGGACGCATTCGTCCTACACGCCATTGGGGATTCGACGCACGGCCTAGTCTAGCGCCAACACACAGTTCTTCTCCCCTCGCTGCCTAGCGCAAAACGGCCGGCCGCGATGGTCTACGGCCGGCCAGGAGCAGCGCTCGGACCACGCGATGGAGAGACTTCCATACCGGCGATTGACCAGGAGCCACTCTACAGTCAAGTCACTGGGGGCCGTCGTTCCGCTTGTACTCGCGGATCAAGGATTCAAGCAGACCGTCGAAGCCGCTCGAGGCGCTCATATGCGCTCTGCACTCGCGGCAAGGCCATCAATGATTGCCGAAGTGTGGGCTCGGGCGCGTCGGCCGCAATACGCGCGAGCGTATCCGCCGCCAACTGGGCCGAGGACAGGCCCTCAGCAAACGTGCCATCAGCAGCATGGGCTTGGGCGAGCAGATCCGCTGCTTGCCACGTCAAGGTCGGGTACTCGATTTCGCGTGCCACACGCAGCGCCTCTCCTAGCTCGGCGATTGCCAGCCGCAGGTTTCCCTCGGCGAGCGCGACCTGGCCGCGCACTGCCAGGCAGCGCCCTACGTATTTTTGAGAGTTCGTCGAGCGTGCCAGCGGTAGCGTTCTAGTGGCCTGTTCCACGGCTAGAGCGACCTGGCCCGTGGCCAGGAACATCTCAGCTAGATAGCTCGCGATGTGCATTGACCACCGCCACCGGTGCGCGCCAAAGGCAAACTTCTCGACCCGCACGGCGGTGTCCTCAAGCAGAGCGAGCGCGCGCTGGACTTCACCACGATGATAGTGATCAAACGCGACGTTGATAAGTGCGCTGATCTCAAGGTTTGGGTTCTTAATCCGCTGTCCGATGTCAGCGCTCGTCAGGTCCAGCTCGAGCGAATGTTCGAAGTCACCGAATTCCTGATGCATCCAGCCAAGCGAGTTGGTTAGCCGCCCTTGGAAGAAGGCGTTATTCCAATCCTTAGCCTTGGCGAGACCGTCGGTGATCGTGGCCTGGGCCGAAGCGTAGTGGCCGAGGCCGATCTCCGAGAGGCAACGAAAGGCAACGGCGTACAACTCGGTGACCCCATCGTGAATCTCCGCCGCCGCTGCCTCGGCGCTGCGGGAGATCTCGATACTCTGCCTGAACTGCCCTCGCCAGTTGGCATGGGCGCCTAGATACATCCGATTCTGCGCCACGGACTGCTTGAACCCGCCACCCTCGCTCAGGCGAAGGGACTCTGTGAACTTCCGGTCTGCCTCGGCTAGATTACCGTCCGCCTGATCGAGCCCTGCCAGATACGTGAGGCTTCGCGCCACCAGCCGATCCTCGCCGATTTCCCGGGCAATCGTTTGGGCATCCTCAGCGCAACCCTTGGCCTGCGCCGCGAACTCGGACCTAAAAGTGTTTAGGTATGAAAATGCAATATCGACGAGTGCTTCGGCCTCGGCCCGACGGTCGCCGACGGAGCGAGCCAGTGCGAGCATCTTTTCCGACTCCGCTACGGCCTCGAGATACCGTGAGAGCACCACGTAAACCTGGCTGCGTTTCTGGTGGATCGGCAAGACGCGTTCGGGATTGATGGCCGGGGTCGCACGTCCCGCCGCCTCCAACGCTCGCTCGTAGAAGTCCAGGGCCACCTGGTTCGCATACGCGTACTTTGCTCGGTCGCCGGACCGCTCGAGGTACTCGAAGGCCCTGGCCCAGTCCTCGCCGAGGGAGAAGTGGTGCGCGAGCTCCTCGTAGTGCTCGGCGAGCCGATCCGGGTACAACTGTTCCAGCGCATTGGCAACTGCACGATGCAGATCCTTGCGCCGCTCGCGCAGCAGGCTGTTGTAGGCGACGTCTTGGATGACAGCGTGCTTGAAGATGTAGGCGGGCTCTGGCAACAGTCCTTTCTCGTGGATGATCTCGAGCGCCTGCAACTCACGCAGTAGCCCATCCAGCTGCTCGGTCACGCCCGCCACGCGGCTCAAGAGGCGCACCAGAAACTGGCGGCCGATCACCGAGGCGAGTTGTACGGTGCGCTTGCCGTCCTCGCCGAGGCGATCGAGTCGAGCCATGATGATGTCGTTGATGGTGTCGGGTACGCTGATCTGCCCGGCACCCTTTACGAGTGTGAGGCGGTCCTGTTCGCGGCGCAGCACACCGATGTCGAGAAGCGTCTTCGCGACTTCCTCAATGAACAGCGGTACCCCTTCCGCCTTTTCCATGATCGCGTCGCTAACTTCCGCCGGGAGCTCGCTTGCCCCAAGCGCCCCACGGGCGATGGTAAGCGCGTCGCGCTCGGCCAGGGTCGTCAAACTCAAGGTCGATTGGAAGCTGTGCGTTCGGAAGCGCGGCGTGTAGCCGATCCGGTACGTCAGGATCAACATGACCGACGCTGCTGCCATGGAATCCATCAGGTAACCAAGATATTCCTCGCTGCTGCTATCCATCCAGTGCAGATCCTCTATCACCAGAACCAAAGGCCGCTGGCTGGCACCGCGGATAGTGAGTGCGCGTAGCGCGCCGAACACGAGCCGGTGACGGTTCGCCGCATCCATGTTGCTCACAACCGGATCGCCGGGATCGACAGAAAGCAGGTAGCGGATGAAGGGGGCGTGCGACTCCAGGCCGCCCAGGAGCCGCATGCCGTGCTCGATCTTCGCGATGATCTCCGGCTCACCGTCATACTCCTGTATATGGAAGTTCTTCCGCAACTGGTCGATGAGCGGCAGAAACGGGATTGACTGGCCAAAGGACACGCACTGCCCTTCCAGCCAAGTCAGGCGATTGGAACTCTCCTCCAGGGTACGCCGGAGTTCGTGCAGCAGCCGTGATTTGCCAATGCCGGCGTCACCGGCGACGAACACAACCTGTCCGTGGCCCGCCGCTACGTCTCCGAAGCGATCCCGCATCACGCCCAGTTCCCGCTCGCGGCCTACGAACGGAGTCAGGCCGCGCTCGTCCCCGATCTGGACTCGGGAGCGCGTGCCCCGCGCACGGAGAACCTCGAAAGCGTGCACGGGCTCGTGGCCCTTGACGGCGACGAGCCCGAGGTCGAGGGTCTCGAAGAAACCCTGTACGGCCTTGTGGGTCGCTTCCGTCATCGTCACGCTGCCAGGCCGTGCGACCTGCTGCATCCGGGCGGCGAGGTTGGTTGTGTCACCCACGGCGGTGTAATCCATGCGCAGATCATCGCCGATCCGGCCCACCACCACCGCCCCCGTATTCAAGCCGATCCGCATCGCCAGGTTCAGCCCGCGCTCAGCGTGCAGCCGCGCGGAGTACTCTCGAAGCGCGCGCTGGATGCCGAGCGCTGCATGCACGGCGCGCCGCGCGCTGTCCTCGTGGGCAATTGGGGCGCCGAAGAGGGCCATCACTCCATCGCCCGTGTACTGGTTGATCGCCCCCTCGAAGCGGTGGATCTCGGCCGTGATAAGATCGAAGCAGCCGTCGATGAGCTTGTGAACCTCCTCGGGATCGAGCTTCTCGGCGAGTGTCGTGAAGCCTGCCACGTCGGCGAAGAAGACGGTTACCTGCCGCCGCTCCCCCTCAAGGGCCGAACGTGATTTAAGTATCTTCTCAGCGAGGTGCTTCGGCGTGTAAGAGGCAACGCTCCGCACCGCATCCGACACGGGCTTAGGAGACGGCGCGCTGGCCGGCTGCGAAGCGGGTAGCTCGAGACTCCTACCGCACTGACCGCAAAAGCGGAAGCCAGCCGGTACCTCAGCGCCGCACTGCGGGCACGCGGCTGCCAAGGGCGCACCGCACTGGCCGCAGAAACGCATGCCCGCGGGATTGTCGAATTGGCAGGTGCGACAGCGCATTGCAAGAGCCCTCTGCCCCACATAGTAAACCACGTCTGTATTCGCCTGTCGCGCGACCTTACGCCGCTGCTAATTCTCCCCGGGCCCATACTTCTTGGCTTGGGCCCCAGCGGCTACGTGTGGCGGGCCAGTCTCGGCATCCCGGCTCGGTAGCCTTTATCCTCGCCAAACTCCTGGCCGTTGCCACCATGGGCTGAGCACGTGGCCGGCATTGGGTCGTACAGCGAAGTCCGGGAAGGTCCGCTTCTCTGGAGCACGAAAGGCAGCTACGGGTCGACTACGGAAATTCACTAAGCGACGCCAGGCTGCTTGAAAGCTGACACTCGCGGATCTCGCCTATCGGCCACTTTCGGTCATTCGCCAAGCCAAACTCGTTATCAGGAAACCGCCCTTTGACATGGCATGCAGCGGGGAGCTTTACTCGCCTCGTTGGCCACACGCCTGAAAGGTTGACAGAGACACTACGACATACGGAACGACGACTACGGAACGGCGGGCTCGGTGCCGTAGACGTAGACCTGATTCGATTGGACGACGCGTATACCGCCATTCGGAATGCACAACCCATCGATGTCACCGGCCACCTTCAACGTTCGACCGATGAGCCCGCGATAGTCGCTGCCGAACTCCCCGAAGATATCCGGCGACGGCGTACACAGATTCACGACGTTGCCAGGCGCTTCCTTGAAGTAGATCCGCAGCCACGGCGGGGTGTTCCCCTCCGTCTTCACACTCGCTACGATGCCCTCGAGAACCATTCGGCCTTTGCGCGCGAGCGTCGGGTTGTACTGGCTCACGGTATAGAACGGCGCGTTCCACGTGCGTTCCCAGGTGTCCGGCTCGTGCTTGGCAGCGCGTGCCGTGGGATTGTCTGGCGACGCGGTGCCGGCCGTGATCCGTACGGCACCAGGTGCGATCGCGGGCACGTTCAAAGTGCCCTCGATCAGACCCGAGAACTGCAGCACACTCTGCGGCACGAACAACTGCACCGCTGAATCGAGATTCTCGCCCTGATCGGTCAGCATCCGGTGCGCCGATACGAGCGTCGCGGGTTTTCGGAACACGCGCCCGTTGACCACGAACACCGCATTCGCCTCGCGCAGCGACACATCGTCCACGAGACGGTAGTAGCCGCCCGCAAACCGGAACACGGGAACGTGCCGGCAACGGAAAGCATGCCGCACCGTGAACGGCGACGGCGTCTGTGTCGGCCAGCGCTTCCGCTGAATCTCTAGCGTCCAGTTCTGACGCCATGACTTCGGCTCCGGGCACGCTTCGTCGGGATCGTCGGTGGCCGCCTGAACAGTCTCGACTTGAGGAGCCGTGATACCGGCAGGTCCGCCGGTCTCCGACGGCACCGAGTTCATCAAGCGGAAGAATTCCGCGTCGACTGACGCCTTCTGCGCTGCGGTCCATGCGCTCGCATACCACGGTGTGCCGTCCACCGCATGGTTGTGCGCGATTTGCTCGAGATCTTGGTCGAGCAGGTACAACACCAGATCCTTCATGTCGCTGATGGTCTCGTCGCCGAACAGCGTCTTGCGAATCTCGCTGTCTTCGACGTATTGCATCGCACTGAACGCGCGCGCAGGCGCCGCGGTGACGATGTGTGCCTGGCCGCCGCGCATCACCACCGCACGCGTGTAGAAGTCGAGCGACACGAAGATGTTGTGGATGTAGAACTTTTCAACCGTTTGGTTTCCGCTGCGGTAGGTGGTGGTTTTCGTGCCGATCGAGTCGTGCTGATCGAGCGTCGCCTGCGCGACCACCGGCGCGCCCGCGCGCACGGTGATGCCGCGCGCCGCCAGCGCCTTCGTCGCCAGGCTGCGTTGGTCGGCGGGCGAGATGCTCTTCAGAGGCGACTCGGCCGTGATGTTCAGCGAGACTTCCTTCACCTGCTTGAGGAACTCGCTCTGCGCGATGTAGACAGCCTGCGAGAAGCTGCTGCCACCGACGACCGAAGTGTCGACGTACGCAACGTCGAACGTCGCCGGCTTGCCGCCATAAGCGAAGCCGGTTGGTCCGCTGCCACTGAACGCCTTAATCGCGAGGGCTTTCATCTTGTCGAGCGGCAGTTGCCCCGATAGCGTCAACGTATCGGTGCCGCCGCGAAACACGTGCAGCTCGCCGCTCATGTCGTTGCCAAACCAGAATGCCGCGTCGCCGATGCCCGTCACGGTGGTGGTGTCTATTTGGCGCTGCTGCTTGAGCAGACGGGCCGCATCGACGACGGCATCCGGATCCGACGCCGCTGCGTGGAGGAACGAGATGTTGAGGCTGACCGACGGTTGCCCGGGTTTGGGCCGATCGAACGGCCCGACGTTCATGTAGTTGCAGAACTCCGGCCCCACTCCCCGTCTCGGCCGCAGGAACATCTCCTGTCCAAACGCCGCGGAGATGTCGGCGAGCGGAATCAGATCACACGCCGCCTTGTTCTGCGCCTGCGACGGCGTCGCAGACGAGAGAACGCCAACCAGTACGAACATCACGAGGAGCGCGCGACGAGCGTTCATCTACGTCCTAGTTTCGGTTTCGCGGATTGCACGCAGCGAGCGCCTGCGTGAGACCGGCTGGGTCAGCCGGATGATCCTTGATCGCCTGCTGCTGACACGCGGCGCGCTCCTGCGCGCGCCTGCGGTTCTCCTCGATGCGCTGCCGCGCGTCCGTAGGAGCAGCCGGTGTCGCGGTCGTAGGCGCTGGGCTCGGACTTGACGTCGACTGCGTCGATACAGGTGCGACCTCTGTGGTCGTCGGATACACCCACAGCGCCGTGCCGTTCGTCGACACCTCCTGCTGCTCCTGGATAAAGAAGTATCTGGTTTGCCCCAAGGGCCACAGCACGACTGGGATCCTCCCCCGGCCGCCCGGAGCAATAGCCACCGAGCCCGGCGTGAACGGCGTGCGCATCTCCAGACCCTTCACCGGAAGTCGCTTGCCGTTCACGACCACGAAGTCCACCGACCAGCTCGCGATGTGCCCGAGCGGCGCCGATGGATCCTGTTCGTACGACCGCACGTACACCTCGGTACCTTTGGTCAGCTTGATAGCGCCGACAGGGACCGGGTTCACGCCCGACGTGTACTCCATGTCGCTCGTGAGCTGCGCGCGAAACAGCTTGTTCGATCCGGCGTTCGTGACGTCGATCGGCTGATCGACGAGCGCGATCGGAAGCCTGACACTCGCGAGGATCGGATGCGACGGATAGCTATCCTCGTCGCGGTCCATGTTGGGATCGGTGGTGGCTGTCACTTGGACCACCGACCGCGGTCCGCTGAGACCAAAGTGCGGGATCGAGAAGGTAGTCCCGGCCGGGATGAGCACGTCACCGGGCTTTGGCCAGCCCACGAAGTCGTGGAAGACCTCGGCCGCGTAGAACCGCCGCCGGCCTTCGGCGGGATCGACGTTCGCCGACATGACCCGCATCAGCAGCCGCGCGTTCTTGCGTTGCGGGTCAGCAGTACTGAGCGTGACATCCAGATTCACGTCGATGTCGGACGGCAGGATAACGACCTTCTGCGATCCACCAACTGTGCCGAGGACTGGACTCTCCAGATGCGCACGAATGTCTTGTGTCTCTCCAATAGTCGTCGGCGCGGTTACCGCCTTCGTGAATCGCAGGTGCATGATCTGCGGGTAGATGTTCGCCCTGGCCTGATCGCCGCCGCCCGGGGCGGCCGCGCCGCCAGGGGGAGCGCGAGGCCGATCCTGCGCCTGCACGACGACGGCGCACGCGACGACACAAGCAAGAATGATTGAAGGTAAGACACGCACGGCTAGCCTCCTGCGAAAGCTCACCTAGGCCCCCGATCGCGTTCTGAAACTCTCCGACGGAGGAAGGTGAACGTATCACACGCACCCGCCGAGCTCAATGCGGGAGTTGCCTTAGCCCGTCACTGCGGCGGGCGACGTGCGGCACATATCAACTGCAGATTTGCATCCCCCAAAGCGGACGATCATGACGGGCTGCATCGGCTCGGTTGCGGCGTGGAGCGTCCGGTATTCGAGGACGACGTGCGTAACTCATTTGCGCGCTCGTCGCTCGGCAATCTCCTCGGCGCTCATTAAGACATCACCCGTGGGCTCGACGCGCCCACCCCCACGATCGGGCTGCGCAAGCGATTGCTCATGCGCCTCGGCGCGGTCGCTTAGGCGGCGCTTGGCCGCGCTGCCGTGTGTCCGCTCGAGGCTCTGCACGTGTTCAACATCCGTCTGGCCACTAATGGCGAGGCGCGCAGTCTCCAGCCGGCCCACGCAGAACTGCACTCGATTGATGGACATGACCTCGACGGTATGATCGCGCAGATAATCAATGAGCCCTGAGATAGTAAACACCCCCTCAGGAATCTCTGTCTGGAACTTCGCTTCGCCGGTAAAAACGACAACCGACTTGATGGCGCCGGGCGGTAAGAAGTCAAGGAGGTCTTGCACCGCCCGGACGTGCCGGAGGTTCTGGAATATTGGGTTCTGGAACTTGAACTTGAAGTTGAACAGGACCTGAGTCCAGTTCGCCTGCATCGCGTTGGCAAAGATCCAGCCCTTGTAGTCTTTGGTCTCGATGACGAACACGCCAAACCTAGAAACGAGGATGTGATCAACCTGGGTTGTGCCGTCCTTCATCTGAAGGGTGACGTGATTCATCAGGTGATAGTCAGGAGGACCGAAGTTCGTCAGCGCGACGCGGGACAGCAGCTCCTCGCTACGATTCTGGAATGCGGAGGCACCGTAGGCGCGGGAGGCGCGGTAGCGGCCGATGACGAATCCAACGGCAAGTGCAAGGAGGATGTAGAGAAGGGTCCTGTGGTGCTGCTCCCAGTCAAGGAGAAGCCGCGATAGGCGCGGGGAGCCCGGCTGCTGCGCATCGGCGGCGTTGGCCAGACCGAACCAGCCGACGCACGCAATTAGAGTAGTGAACGCCAGAACAAAAAGGCTTCGGACCATCGGATCCCCTCATCCGTCCGAAACAGACCAACTGCGCGATAGTACGCTCAACTGGTTCAGCCTTCCTCGGATCGCTGGTCGTGGCGCATCCGAGTGTGCGAGAACCCGCACTCGGCGCGCTTTCCGTCGAATGGCCGCTTTCGGGATATTCGTATGTCCGCAGTGGGTCGACACCGTCGGCGGGCGACCGCTCCCAGCCATCTGATTGTTGGACCGCTTCAGGCCGGTAAGCTGGCGTTCCTTAACGATGTAGGAGCGTTCCCAGCGACGGTTGGTTAGCGGCCGCCCTCTTGGGGGCCTCTGTCGCGCTAGACCGAGAAACTGCGCGCCAAGACCCCCGCCGCGCTGCGCTTGGCATCCCCCAAAAGACGGGACCCGTCGCAAGCGACGCGTCCCGGTGGCCTGTTTACGTCCACGCCATGTGCGCCCGAAGACGATGCGCACGAGGCATGGTGCCGACTGCCTCGCGCTTGGCCACTCAGCATAGCGCGAGATCTCATGGCAGCCCTTCCCCGATATCATGATCCAGTATTGATTCCTGGTTTCGGGTGAGCTTGGTCAGGTTACATGGTTTTCTGCGGCGTACCTTCACTGGGGACCTAGCAAGACCTTCGGCATGCCGAAGGAAAATGCTTGCGTTGGGCGTGAGTGCAGGATAGACTGGCGTCATACAAATAGATCACGAAGATATTAATACGTGCACCGCTCCGAGCCCCACCGCAAGAT
>JACXTT010013864.1_pt1 | contig 10587 bp, 11 predicted proteins | sample 9270951 | NCBI WGS metagenome assembly JACXTT01 (sample SAMN15532306, study PRJNA645909) | rock metagenome | isolation source: weathered quartz diorite | place: Puerto Rico | collected 2017-06-21
GAGACCGTCTCGTCCAGGTCGTGGCCATAGAGCGGCAGGCCGGCCTCCAGGCGCAGGCTGTCGCGGGCGCCCAGACCGATGGGCTTCACCCGCGGGTCGGCGGTGAGGGTGTTCCAGATGCGCTCGGCTTCAGACGCCGGCGTGGAGATCTCGTAGCCGTCCTCGCCGGTGTAGCCGGAGCGCGAGACGATCAGGTCGGTCCCGAACCCGTCGATGGCGCGCACGTCCATGAACACCATGCCGGCGACGGCGGGGCACAGATCGGCCATGACCGCGGCGGCCTCGGGGCCCTGCAGCGCCAGCAGGGCGCGGTCCTCCAGGCGCTGGACCTTCACCTGACCGCCCAACTCGTCGTTGATGACCTTGAAGTCGCCGTCCTTGCCGGCGCCGTTGACCACCACGAACAGGCGATCCTCCGGCGCGGCGCCGTCGGCCCCCGCCGGCCGCGCGGCCATCAGGTCGTCGATGATGCCGCCCGTGCGGTTCAGGAGCACCGAGTACTTCTGCTTGCCGGGCTTGAGGTTGATGAAGTCGCCGGGGACCAGTTCCTCGAAGGCGTGGCGCGGCGCGACGCCCACCAGCCAGGCCTGACCCATGTGCGACACGTCGAACAGGCCCGCGTGCTCCCGGGTCCACAGGTGCTCCTTGAGCACGCCTTCGGGGTACTGCACCGGCATGTCATAGCCCGCGAACGGCACCATGCGCGCGCCGGCGGCGATGTGCGCCGCATGCAGCGGCGTGGTCTTGAGGGGCTGGTCGGTGGCTGTGGACAAGGCCGGGCTCCGCTGACGATGGGGCGAGCGGCCGGGGCTAAGAGCCCTCGACATCCCGCGCCCCCGCTGTCCTTGGGACCTGAGAGATTTCGGACCGCCGGTTGGTTCCCGCGGTCCCCTGCTCCTTCGGCGAGCGCCGCTTGCGCGACACTACTTTCCAGCGTGCATCAGCCCGTCGCGGTCCTTTTGCCTGAGCGTTTCCGGGGCGGTTGCGCCTTCGGCTCCGGGCCCTGAATCAGGTCCCGATCTCTCCCGCGAGAGTTGGGTGAGGGATGAGGGAAGGGCGGTGGGGAGTCAAGCGGGCGGAGCCCGCGTCCTTGACACGCCTCGGGCGGGAGGTTCGCATCTGCCATGGGATTTAAGGCGGGGTGCGCCCCGGTGGGGCCATCGGCGAGGGGCAGGCATGAATATCGCAAGTGTTCTGGCGGCGGGTCTCTGCTTTGGCGCCGCCGCGCCCGCCCTGGCCGCTGAGCCGGCAGCGAAGGCGGCGACGGTGTCGGAGCTGGTGGTGACGGCGACCAAGACCGTGTCGGAGCTGACGGTGACGGCGAAGGCGAAGTGCCTGGCGCCGGAGAAGGGCGCGGAGCGGGCGACCCGGCCCCGGCTGGTGAGCTCGTTTCCCGCGCGGGGCGCGCAGGTGCGGCCCGGGCTGCTGGTGGTCCGCCTGACCTTTGATCAGGCGATGGCCTGCGCGGGCTCGGTAGAGGCTGACCCGCCGTTGCCCAATCCCTGTCCCGGCGTGTCGCGGCAGCTTTTGCTGAGCCTCGACCGGCGCACGATCCGCACCGTATGCGAGGTTGAGCCCGGGGTGAGCTATGGGCTTTCGGTGGGGCAGGACCCTTTGGGGCCGACCTTCCTCGGCCTGACCGGCCTGCCGGCGGAGCCCTCGAAGATCTCGTTTTCCACCTCGGCCGGGCCGGCGGTAGGCGCGGCCTGTGACGCTCTGGCGGAAGACCCGGAGACGGCCGCGGCGCTGGCGCGAAACGGGAAGAGCTGCGTGGGCGAGGCGCGGTAAGTTCGCGCCTAGGGCTCCGGCCCATCCCGGTTGCCACGGGCAGGCGGGGCTCTAAGGTTCCGCCATCGATGGATGGGGGAACGCGCGGTGCTCAAGTCTCTGGCTCTATCCGCTGCGCTGGCCCTCGCGCTCGCCGCCCCTGCCTCGGCCCAGACCCTGAGCCCCGCCGGCCAGGCGGCTATGGAGGCGCAGGCGAAGGGGCCGCAGCCGCCCAGCGATCTGCCGGGCCGGCGCGCCATGCTGGACAAGGTGCAGCGCGAGTTCGGGGCGGCGCAGCAGAAGACCTACGCGGTGGACATCAAGGCCGACACCCTGGCCGGCGTGCCGGTGCGCATCATCAGCCCGAAGGCGGCCGCGCGGCCGACGCGGAACGTGTTCCTCAACCTGCACGGCGGCGGGTTCGACGCCGACTCCGGCTCGCTGACCGAGAACATTCCCATCGCCGCGCTCACCGGGACGCCGGTGGTGGCCGTGCTCTACCGGCTGGGGCCGGAGCACCTGGCGCCGGCCGCCGTGGACGATGCGCTGGCCGTCTATCGCGAGCTGCTGAAGACCCACAAGGCCAGCGAGATCGGCGTCTACGGGACGTCGGCGGGGGCGATCCTGGGCCCGCAGCTGATGGTGCGGCTGCGCGCGGAGCATCTGCCCATGCCGGCCGTCCTGGGGGTGTTCTCGGGCGACGCGGACCTCACGCGCAACGGCGCCTCATCCGTGGCCATGAAGCTCGACATGGCGGGGCTGAGCCGTCCCTACCTGGACAAGGTCGCGCCCGGCAGCCCGGAGGCCTCACCGCTGCTGGGTGAGCTGAAAGACTTCCCACCGACCCTGTGCCTGACCAGCACCGGCGACTTCTTCCTCTCCAGCACGGCCAACCTCTGCCGCGCGCTGGACGAGGCGGGCGTCACGACCAAGCTGGTGGTCTTCGACGCCCTGCCGCACGCCTTCTGGGCCTATATCGCCGCGCCGGAGTCCGACCAGGCCTTCCGCGCCATGGCGCGGTTCCTGGGCGACCACCTGGCGAAGCGCTAGCTCGCGGTCCTAGGCGAGCGCGGCGCGGCGGCGGCGCAGCATGGCGCCCGCCCCGCCGAAGCCCAGGATCATCAGAGCCCACGCGGCCGGTTCCGGCACGCCGCCGCCGGGGGTGGTGATGGCGTCCTTGGCGGCGACATTGTAGGTCAGGCCCGTGCCGGCGTCGTAGATGTCGGCGACGAACCACCAGCCCTGCGACGTCGACTCGAAGTGCTCGCCACTGCCGTAGACACCCGTGAACTTGCCCGTGATCGGGTCGATGCCGGCGCCGACGCCGGCGAAGGTGATCCCGCTCGCGTTGTAGACGTCGAACACCAGCGAACTGCCCCGGCCGTGGTCCGTGCCGCCGCCCGTGGCGGCCTCCTCGAAGTGGGCGGGAATGTCGGGCGTGCCGGTCCCGGGCTTGCAATCCGGGTTATGGTCGCTCTTCGGGACGCAAGGCACGGCCGGCACATCCGGGACGAGGACGTGCAGGCCGATCTCATCTGTGAACGGCACGCTGGGTTGGCCGAAGCCCGACTCGTAGAAGGCCCCGTGCCCGCCGTCGTAGAACGATGCCCCGGCCTGGCCGCCCACGCCGTTGCTGACGATCGTGACGACATCGTCGCTCACCGTGTTGAACACGAAGGGATTGTGCGGCCCGCCGGTGTTGATGAACCGGGAATCCGGGCTGGCCAGGGTGACGGTGACCTCGACGGTGTTGGCGGCGGGCCCGTCGGCCCCGTCCTTGATCGTCACCGTGCCGAACGAGGGGCTGATCGGGCCGGCGACCCCGTCCTTGTATTCGAGCTGTGACGTCCAAACCAGGGCGTGCGCCGAGGAGCTGGCCATCATCGTCGCAACCGCGACCCCAGCCAGGACCGTTTTGAACTTGCGCATTGGAACCCCCAATATCCCGGCGGCGGACCGAAGCCCGGCGGCCTTACATGCTCGCATTGAGCAATTCATCATGAATTTCTAATATCCAGAATCTCAGATGGGAATGTCGCTCCCCTGATGGGAGAAATTTGATCGTCATGACTGTGCGCGCGTGAGGATCACGCCTTCTGCGTGTGATCCGTGGGCAGGGCCGGCGGATACGCCGCACGGGGGGCTGGACTTTAGCCGTTTTGCCGAACGCTAATGCGCGAGTTGGAGGGCAGCTTGGCTGAGACAGGAAGAGACGCCTTCGAGGAGATGGCCGAGCGAGGGCCCGGCGACGTCGCGGCGCTCAGTCGAGACCTGCGGCAGAACCTGACTGACCCTGGGCTGCGGGCCCTGGCGGCGGCGGCGGTGCATGTGGCGGCCGCGGCGCCGGAACGCATGGCCGCTGTTTTCGACGCTGCCGCGGCAGGCTGGCTTGGTCGCGAGGTCGCCGCCCCGTCCCAGCCGCCGGCGCTCGAGCCGCTTCGCCTGTCGCGCGGCTGGTGGGAAGCGTTCTGGGCGGTCGCCACGCCTGCGGAGGGCGCGGGACGCCGCTACGCGCAGCAGATGATGGAGCTGGCCGGGGAGCTGGACGCCGACATCAACGAGCGCATGGCCGCCGCCGCCCTGCAGTTTCGCGGCGTCCCGGAGGCGGCGGCGCGAGGCGCGCCCGCGCCTTTCGACGTGGAGTGGCTGTCGCGTTTCCCGCCGGCCTCGCTCGGCTACCTGCTCAGCCAGGAGTTCCAGCGGACGGGCAGCCCCCTCTTCGATCCGTACTGGTCGAGCGTCCTGCCCTATCTGCGGCACATGCCCCGGCCGCTGAACTACATCAACGTCGAGGTGATCCAGTCGATGCCCCTGTGGGCCCTGGTCGCCGGATACACGTCGCGCGGCCTCGATCGGGTGGCATTCGGCGGCTTCCTGATGGGCCAGGTGGGGCATCACTACTCGGCGCTCGCCTGCGCCGTCACCCTGGCTACGGCGGCCCTCACCCAGCCTGCCGACGCGGCGCCGGTCCTGGACAATATCTTCCAGGGTTGGGCGCATGGGCGCGCGACGCGCCCCCTGGCGCTGGTCTCCTGGGAATCGCTGTGGATCGCGCCGCTCGATCAGGCGCGCGAGATCCTGCAGCTCAAGCCCTTTAGCTCCCCCTACGTGGCGGCGGCGCGTCAGGGCTGGGTGCCCAGAGTGATTTGAGATCACCCCCGTGATCGACGGGTGGGGCGTCGCAGGTTAGGATTCCACCGCTGCTTCGGCGGCGCGCGAGGAAGGTGAGGTATGGACGCTGCGGGGACCGCTAAGGTTTTCGGCGCCCTCGGCCACGAGGGGCGGCTCGCCATATTCCGGCTTCTGGCGTCCGTCGGCCCGGAAGGCGTGCCCGCCGGCGAGATCGCGCGGCGCACCGGCCAGATCCAGAACACGACCTCGGCGAACCTGAGCGTCCTGGCGAACGCCGGCCTCGTATCGCCACGCCGGGCGGGCCGCTCGATCTTCTATGCCGTATCCGCCGCACGGCTCGACGCGGCCGTGGCGTTTCTGACGCCGGGCGCCGGGCAGGCCCCGCGCGTTGATCGGCGGAAGGGCGGCGCCGCCAGCGGGAGCTGATCTGGCGTCGCCAGCGTTTCCCCGCACTAGGTGGCCAAGGCTGCGCACAATCACCTGGCGAAGCGTTAGGTCAGGCCGCCAGCGCCGTGCGGCGGCGTCGCAGCATCGCGCCTGCCACACCGAAGCCCAGGATCATCAGCGTCCAGCTGGCGGGCTCGGGGACGCCGCCGGTGACGCTGAGGCCCACGTTGTCGAGCAGGGGGCCGACGCCATCGCTGCTGAAGCTGCGGAAGTGCGCCTTCACCGTCCCGGTGTCCGCGGCGATGAAGCTGATGGTGTGGGGCGTCCAGGGCGAGAACAGCGGCACCGCGAAGCCATCGCCGAACAGGTCGATGCCGGTAGGCGTGGAGAAGTTGCCGAGGTCGACGCCGTCGAGCGTCAGGTGGTTCATGGTTTCGGACAGGTTGGAGAAGGCGAAGCCGGCTTCGTATTCGTCGTCCGCGGCGCACTTCGAGCAATCGTGGTGGTTGCCGGCGATGTCGTAGGTGAGCGTGACCAGGCTGCCGGCGCTGAAGCTGAGGCCGTTGGTCATTTCGAACTCGGCGCCGCCGAGGGCGGTCCCGTCGAGACCGACGCAGCCGCCCGACCCGCCGTCGCATCGCGGGCCCTGGTTCAGGGTGACCGAGCCGCCCAGCACGGTGAAGTGGGCGAAGCCGGTGTAGGGGTCGGCAGGGACGCCGCCGTTTTCGCCGTTGAAGTTGTCGCTGAACACGGCGGCCTGGGCGGCGGGCGCGCCGAGGGCCATCGCGGCGAAGGCGGCGGCGGCGAGGGTTGCGGCGCGCAGGCGCGGCGTCACGCGGATCATCGGGTCGGTCCTCCTGTCACGCCGCGCAAAGGGGTCGGCGGATAATGGGCGGGACGCTAGGCGCCCGGCCCGCCCCGGGACAAGCGCTCTCACCGAGCATAAGAACTCCTCTCTTGAGATGAGAAAAACGCGGTGCGCGGCGGGCGAAATCGGCGACTATGCTGATCGTGATGACCAAGCACCGCATCTACACCACCAGCGTCGCCAGCGTTTATCCGCACTACGTCGCCAAGGCCGAGCGGAAGGGGCGCAGCAAGGCGGAGGTGGACGAGATCATCCTGTGGCTGACCGGCCTGAGCCCGGCCGGGTTCGACGCCTGCCTGGCGGCGAAGACCGACTTCGAGACGTTTTTCGCTGAGGCGCCGCGGCTCAATCCGGCGCGGGCCGAGATCAAGGGCGTGGTCTGCGGCGTGCGGGTGGAAGAGATCGAGGACCCGCTGATGCGCGAGATCCGCTACCTGGACAAGCTCATCGACGAGCTCGCCAAGGGCAAGGCCATGGCCAAGATCCTGCGGGCCTGATGCGCGCCGTCCGCTTAGGCCCCGGTGTCGATCTGAAGGCCGAGCTCAAGCGCCTGACCCAGGACCTCGACCTGCGCGCCGGCTACCTGGTCACGTGCGTGGGCAGCCTGTCCGCCGCGCGCCTGCGAATGCCCGGCGACCCGGAGGTCATCACCGCCTGGGACGAGCCGATGGAGATCGTCTCGCTCGCCGGCACGCTCGGATCCGAGGGCCTGCACCTCCACATCGCGCTCTCGCGCCGCGACGGGTCCTGCGTCGGCGGCCATCTGGTGGACGGCTGTATCGTCAACACCACCGCCGAACTGGTGATCGGCGAGCTGGCGGACGTAGAGTTCCGCCGCCCCCTCGACCCGGCCACCGGCTACCACGAACTCAGCATCCAGCCGCGCAAATGAGCGTCCTCCTCTTGTGGGAGGCTCGAATCTGCCGTGGAGTCACGGGTGGGTGTCAGGGGTTTGGGGGGCGAGCCTTGCGACTGGATCGTATCTTGGGTTTCAGCGTGGCCGTGGCGGCCGGGCTCTGGGGCGGCGGTGCGTGGGCCCAGGCGCCGGCGCCGCTGTCGATGATGTTGAGTTGTTCCGGCACGATCGTGGAGCAGCGCAAGATTTCGGGCGAGGTGCGGGCGCCGGGGCAGAGCCAGGGCGCGGAGATCGAGTCCTCGACCCTGGTCAACGTCGCCGCGCGCCTCAGCGTGGCGGTGAAGGACGGCGCGGTGCGGCTGTTCCCGGGACCCTACCTTGCGCCGAATATGTTCCAGAAGAAGTCGCCGGATGGCTGGTACGACCTCACCGACGTGGCGATCGGCGACAACGCCATCGACGGCAAGGCGCCCTATGGCGGGCTATACGGGAAGCTGAAACTGCACATCGACCGGCGGACCGGCGACGTGTCGTTCGGCGGCTTCCACGGGGCCTGCGAGAAGACCTCCGATCAGCCGGAGGCGCGGAAGTTCTGAGCCGCGGCGCCCGCTAGCTCTTCGGCTTCACGAACTTCAGCGCGTACTGATCCGTCTTGCCCTGCACCGCGGGGTCGAAGATCGGCTTGGTGTGGTCGTCGCTCGCGTGGCCCAGGAACCGGCCTTCGCCCACGAGCTTGAAGCCCGCCGCGGTGACCTCGCGGATCACCACCGCCTTTTCCACCCGGTGCAGCACGGCGATCTGCTCCAGGGTCAGGCCCGGGTTCGCCTCATGGTCGACGATGAAATAGGTCCCGCCGGGCTTCAGCGCCTCGAACACCGCGCGGTTGAACTGGGCCAGGTCGACGGCGCCGTACTGGGCGATCTTCAGGTCGTGATAGTTCTGGGTGATCCAGAACAGGTCGGCCTTGCCGGGCGGCAGCTTGAACTGGCCGAAGGTCTCCACATCGAGCGTCAGGTTGGGCCGGGCCAGCGCCGTGAAGGTCGCCTGGTCAGCCTTGACCGCGCTCTTCCAGCCGGCGTTCTCGATCGAGATCACCTGGCCCTTGGGACCGACGATGTCGATGATCATGCGGCTGAAGTAGCCGCCGCCGGGGAACAGCTCGGCCACCGTCATCCCGGGCTTCACGCCGGCGAAGGTCAGCGTGTCGGCCGGATCGCGGATCGCGTCGGTCTTGGTGTCCGCGGCGGGTCGCGACGGGTCGGCCACCGCCTGGGCCACATAGGCGGGCGGCGGCGCGGCCTGGGCGGCGGGCGCGATGGCGAGAATGGCGAGCGCAGACAGGATCGAGGGTTTCACGGCGACTCCAGCAGATTTGGACGGCCAGCTTGCGGCGCCCCGAGCGCAAGGTCTGTCACAAATCGACGACGCCATGCATTGGCGCGTCCGGCGGCCGGTGTCCTTGACAGGCCCGAGCCCGGCGCGCTGCCATCGCCTCACAGGGCGGAAGAGAGGGTAGGGCATGTCCAAGGCCGTGGTGGTGACCGGCGCATCGACCGGGATCGGGTTCGCCGCCAGCCAGGCGCTGGCCAAGGCCGGCTATGACGTGTTCGCCGGTGTGCGTTCGGCGGCGGCGGGCGAGCCGCTGGTCGCCGCCGCAGCGAAGTCGCCCGGCAAGATCACTCCGATACTGCTGGAGGTGACCGCCCCGGCCTCGGTGGCCGCCGCGGCGGCGCAGGTGAAGGCGCAGGTCGGCGACGCGCCACTGTTCGGCCTGGTCAACAACGCCGGCGTCGGGATGGGCGGGCCGCTGCTCTACCAGCCCATCGACGAGATCCGCCAGGTCTTCGAGGTCAACGTGATCGGCCTGCTGCGGGTGACCCAGGCCTTCGCGCCGATGCTGGCGGCGCCGGCGGGCAGCGCCTGGCGGCCCGGGCGGGTGGTCAACATCAGCTCGGTGGGCGGCAAGTTCGGCGCGCCGTTCCTGGGCGCCTATTCCGCCTCCAAGCACGCCGTCGAGGGCCTGTCGGAATCCTTGCGGCGCGAGCTGATGCTGTTCGGCGTCGATGTGATCATAATCGGGCCGGGCGCGGTGGTGACCCAGATCTGGGACAAGGCAGAGGCCGCCGACACCCGCTACCTGGCGGGCACGCCCTACGCGGCCAGCGCCACCCAGTTCATCGACTACTTCATTAAGTCCGGTCGCCAGGGGCTGAAGGCCGAGGCGCTGGGCAAGGTGGTGCTGCATGCGCTCACCGTCGACAAGCCCAAGACCCGCTATGCGGTGGTCAAGAACAAGCTGTTCGCCTGGACTATCCCGCAGATGCTGCCCAAGCGCACGGTGGACCGCACGATCGGAAAACAGCTCGGGTTCCTGAAGTAGGCGCGACGCTTCGCGGATCGCGTTCGCCGAGACGGTTCCCCAATCGGCGCAGCGGCGTATGATCCTCGCAAACAACGAACCTGGGGAGGTTAGGTTATGCGTCGCGTACTGGCTCTTTCCGTCGCCGCTGTCGCGCTCTGGGGCGCGGCGCATGCGGCCCTGGCGGCGCCCGCCGCAGACCCCGATCCCACCATCCGGGCCAAGGGCTGGACGCCGCCCAAGACCTCGTGGGGGCGCCCCGACATTTCCGGCCAGTGGTCGAACGCGACGCTGACGCCGATGACCCGCAACCCGCGCATCTCCGACAAGTCGAGCCTGTCGCCGGCCGAGGCCAAGGCCATGGAGAAGGTCTGGGCCGCGGCGCTGGCCGAGGCCGACGCGCCCACGGACCAGAAGAAATCCACCGCCGACGTGCAGGCCGAGGCCAGCAAGTCGGAGCTCCTGAAGATCCGGCCGGACTTCGCCGCGGCCGGCGGCGACGTGGGCGGCTACAACACCTTCTGGATCGATCCGGGCACCCACATCATGGAGGTCAACGGCCAGTTCCGCTCGTCCATCCTGACCACCGCCAACGGCCAGTTCCCGCCGCGCAAGACGGGCGCGCCGGCGGCCAGCGGCCAGGGCTTCCGCGACCTCTACGACAGCTATGAAGTGAGGGGTCTCGGCGATCGCTGCATCATGGGCTTCGGCCGCAACGCCGGTCCGCCGATGCTGCCCAACGGCTACTACAACAACAACTATCAGATCGTGCAGACGCCCGACTCGGTGGTCATCGACGTGGAGCTGATCCACGACGCGCGGATCGTGCGGCTGAACAGCCAGCACCGCACCGACGGCGTGCGGCCGTGGATGGGCGACTCGATCGGCTGGTACGAGGGCGAGACCCTGGTGGTGGAGACCACCAACATCCCCGAGCGCCAGGCGTTCAGCGGCTCGTGGAAGAACCTGAAGGTCACCGAGCGGTTCACGCGCGTCTCGCCCACGCGGCTGACCTATTCGTTCCAGGTCGAGGACCCGGACATGTGGGATGCGCCCTGGGGCGGCGAGTACAACTTCTACCCGCTGCACGGCATCGTCTACGAATACGCCTGCCACGAGGGCAACTACGCCTTGCCGGCGATCCTGGCCGGCGCGCGCCACGCCGAACAGCTTGCCGCGCAGCAAGCGGCCAAGCCCGCGCCGGCGCCCGCGGCCCCG
>JACXTT010013865.1_pt1 | contig 10587 bp, 8 predicted proteins | sample 9270951 | NCBI WGS metagenome assembly JACXTT01 (sample SAMN15532306, study PRJNA645909) | rock metagenome | isolation source: weathered quartz diorite | place: Puerto Rico | collected 2017-06-21
GTTCAAGGATGCAAACAACATTTCCTACAGCCGCCCTCCCTCATCGCTCCCATTTTCCAGTGAACCAACCTGGCATCATGTGTGGATGCTCTACGCCGCAGCAATTCTGCTTTTTGCCTCTCTCAGTTTTTATGCCTATTCGGCCGGTGTTCACCGAGGCATCACTACCTCCAAGGCCGCCGCTCCTCCTCAGCCCAGCCCGCACAGCCAAGCCACTCTAGCGGTCCAGTCGAGCGATGCTGGCCCTGAGCGTCAAATTGCCCGTTCCCAGACCGAACAACGAGACAACATCATTAGAGATCTCCAGCGGCAGTTGGCACAGCAGATGGCCGAGATCCGTACCAGGAAAGCCGAACAGGCTGGGCTGCAGGCTGATTTATACGCCAGTCAAGCTGACAGACACGACCTGGCCGAGCAACGTTTCGAACTAGTGCAGCAGATCGACGCTGCGCTGACGGCTTCTCAAGGACTGCAGCAGATGCTCGATTCCTTGGCTCAGCAGTCAGCCCGAGACACCGCACGCGCTAGGACATTGGATGCCAAAGTAGATGAGCTGAATCGGCTGCTGCTCGACCGCGAAACAGCATTAGACCAAAAGGACGAGCTGCTCGCACACGATCGCGACATCCGGGATTTGATGGGGGCGCGGGATCTCTACATTGCCGAAGTGTATGACGTCGCCCGTACGGGGGAGACCCAGAGGCCCTACGGCCGAGTGTTTTATACGCGTGGAAAGTCGTTGATCTTCTACGCCTATGATTTGGATCAACAGAATGCCACGAAAACAGGCAATGCATTTCAGGCGTGGGGGCGGCGGGGGCCAGGTCAACAAAAGGCGCTCAATCTCGGCGTTTTCTATGAGGACAATGCCTCCAAGAAACGATGGATCTTGAAGTGCGATGACCCTCAAACGTTGGCACAAATTGATGGAGTGTTCGTGACCGTGGAACCAGATGGCGGCAGCCAAACACCCAGCGGTAAGTCTCTCCTGTTTGCCTACCTCAGAGCTGACTCGAATCATCCGTGAAACAGAGTCTTGTTCCGCAAGACGGATGGTTGGAGCGAAACGCACCGGAGGCCGCGGGGGACAAATCGCTGGAACCAGTCAATCCAACCTCTGTTGAAGACGTTGTTACAGCGTCTCTACTACCCCATTGACCTATCGTGGGGCGGGATGCCCGGTGAGCTGATTCCCCGAAGTGCCGGCCCAGGCCCCGGCTGCCGATGCCTGCTCTCCTGACTGCTTTGCCGGAGCCAGTACGATCAACGCTACGCCGATGACAACGAGGGCAGCCACGCCGAACAGTTCTCCACGTGCGATCACATTGCGGAATGCCTGCACCGCCATGATAGTGGCGTGAGCAAAGCTCGACCAAGCGGTGAAGGCGATGAGGCTACGATTCGCCGACGGGTTCCGCACTGCCATCAACAAGAAAATCCCCAGAGTGACATAGAGGCTAAGCATCATCGCAAGGGCGGCTTCGGACCGAAAAATCATCGTCAATGGATAAATCCCCGCCGAAAAGAGCAAGCCCACCAACACCAACACGATCTTTAGCGCTCGTTCTCGAATCATTGTGCCGCCTCCCTGCTCAACCACGCTAACGTGGAAAAGACATATCCCCCAGCACGTTGTGGTGCGTAATGTGAGCTGAAATGTTAGGTGTAGAGGTATTGCAAGTCAATAGCACAGGAATCGGCGAATACCAAGCGGGTTGTCATACGGCGGGACATTGTACTCTGAACGCATACTTGTTCGATAAACGATGGATGCAACTGACGTCTGAAACACCAAATTCACAACCTTTTACGGTGCGCTTCACAATGAAGTCCGCTAGTAAGCGCAGTTAGTTGCGGGCGCACGCTTAGGGGGAAGAGAGGGACGATTTGCAGAGTTTCCTCGGAGGAACAACTTGCGAGTACTGCTGCGCGCCTATTTGCTGGGGTCGACCAGTTCGCTCATCCCTGCCAGCCTCCGATTTAAGACGTCCTGATCCAATTCATTTTCCCAACGTGCCACCACTAGAGTCGCTACGCCATTTCCGATCATATTAACTATGGCTCTGAACATGCTCATAAAACGATCAATGCCAAGGATCAAAGCCATTCCCGCAACGGGGATTGTCGGCACCACGATCAGCGTCCCTACCAATGCAATAAACGCGGCGCCTTGCACACCGCTGGCACCTTTCGACGTCAGAACTGCCACGCCGAAAATTGTTAGTTGCTGAGCCAGTGTCAGGTGAGTGTTGGTCGCCTGGGCGACAAACAAAGCTGCCAATGTCATGTAGAGGCTGCTACCGTCCGTATTGAAGGTGTATCCAGTTGGAACCACCAGGCCCACCAACGACTTTGAGCAGCCCAGATCCTCGAGCTTCTCCATCAGACTGGCAAGCGCTGTCTCTGACGAACTGGTGCCCAGAACTACGAATATCTCATCCTTTATATAGACCAAGAATTTGAGGATGTTAAATCCGGCAGCCCAAGAGATAGAACCCAATATCACCAAGACGAACAGAATGGATGTTGCATAGAAAGTGGCAATAAGCTTTGCCAGAGGTTGCAGTGAGCCAATTCCGTACTTGCCGACGGTAAATGCCATGGCTCCGAAGGCTCCAATGGGCGCAAAGCGCATCACGATGTTCACAACTCCAAATACTGCCTGGGTCAACGCCTCAATGAGCTGTACCAAAGGCTGACAACGCTGTCCCATCGCCGATATTGCGAAACCAAATAAAAGCGCGACAAGCAATACTTGAAGGATGTCTCCTTTGGCGAATGCATCGATAACAGTTGTTGGTATGATATGCAAAAAAAAATCACTGGCATTCTGTGCTTTAGCCTGGCCCGCGTAGTCAGATACCGCTTTGGCATCGAGGGTCGCCGGGTCTACATTCAGCCCAGCTCCGGGATGCACCAAATTGCCCACCATGAGTCCAAGCAGCAGGGCCACGGTCGAAACAGCCTCGAAGTATAAGAGCGCTTTGCCGCCTACCCTGCCGATTTTCTTGATGTCCTGCATGCCGGCGACTCCAGAGACGACGGTGCAGAAAACCACTAGCGTAATGATCATGGTGATCAAACGGATGAAACCGTCGCCTAACGGTTTCATTTTTGTGGCCTGAACGGGGCTGAAATACCCAAACGCCACAGCGATGACAATTGCAATTGATACCTGTACCCACAACCTGGCATAGAAGGGCTGTTTGGGTGGCGTTTGGATATTCGTCGCGTCCGGGGCTGTGGTAAGCATCATGCGTGCCTGGAAATGCAGCGCGTACTGAGGTAGAGCGGAATCCTTCTGAGCTTTGCCGGCGATCTCATTTCATGGTCGCCCGGCGATAAACTGTCATTTCGAGTGCCGTAACCTTCTCAACTCTTCGAAGCCGCATTCAGCAAGGCCCGCGGTGAAACCTGCGACTATGGCATCACATCGTAAACCAGTATCTTGGCGTCTTCGATGGTTGCTTCTTTCGATTCCGGAATCGGTGGAGTTAGAATAACGTGCTTTGGGACAGCCACGTAGAACCGATTCATTTCGCGCACAAGGAGCGAGGTTTTCGCGATCGCGCCGGACGGAACCACACCTAATCGCTCATAGTGATCGGGATCGATCTGTTTGAACACATCCACACCCCCGGTTGTGCCGGTTACATAAACTCTTCCGCTCGAAGCGTCATACTCTACCTCATCAGCACCGCCCTCGGTGTCTAACGACGTAATCACTCTGCCCGTATCGGCATCCATGACCACCATTTTCCCAGGCTTGTACAGGTGTCCGGGCTTAACCCTGCTACCGACAAACAGGCGCCGATGTGTCGCATCGAAGCCGAGGGCATGAGGCAGCGGCCCATTAGTGATAGGCCAGATAGCAATGACTTTCCGTTGGTTGCGGTCGATGACCGCAACCCGGCTGGTCGCACCAAGGATAACGTACATCCTGTCTGACTCCGGATCGAGAGCGAGGCCCGCCGGATCATTGTCATCCAATACCACGTTTCCAGCGTATTTACCGGCGTTCGTATCCACGATCTCGATTGAACCCTTCGTTCCTGCCTTGGAGCGATCTCCTCTGTCCCCGATAAAAAACAGGTGGCTGCCACGGTCGTAAATTCCATTATCGGGTTCTCTGTTTTCCTCCGGAGACGAATCAGGATTTAGCTGAATATTCTTCAGCACCTCGTAAGTTTCGCCGCTGAAGCCTTTGCACAGTCCGTTGCCGAGGTCCACCCAGATTTGGTTCGACTCCACCAGATAGATCACTTTACGAGGATTGCCCTCCAGTCCAGCGATCGTGTGAATCACTCTTCCGTGGGGCAAATCCACAACTTCAATTGTCTTGTGGTGTTCCGCCGGAATAAACAGACGCTGCCTTTGCAGGTCGATCGCCATGTGGTCGAAGTAACCTTCGACACCGGGCAATGGTATGGTCTGGACCAGCCTCAACGGTTCGACTGTTTGAGCCTGCACCCCCAACATCAGAACAAGCAGCAAAGTGCTCAATACCGCTACGTACTTCAGCATTCCTCATCTCCAACGATCTTTGTACCGCGCCGTTTGGCCGTGCCGACCAAAATCCGTACATTGGCATCGATCGCTACATCATTTGCGCAATCAGGCTGTAGGATGAAGGCCGCTTGAATTACACTCACAGTTGTCCAGGAGAAACACACTTGAGAGCGACGCTGACCTCAACGCTTGTACTTTTCTATTCGCTGACGTTTGCGACGCAGACAGCCACGGTTATTCCACTCGCCGCCGAACCCCATCACCAACTTTCCCTCCACAATGAATATGTAAATGTTTACCGAGTACAGGTTGCACCACACGATTCCGTTGTCTTGCACCGGCACGACTTCGATGCAATTAGCGTAATGTTGAGTGACGCCCAGGTTACGGTGAACACGCCTGGCAAACCACAGATCCACCGCACCGTTAAAACCGGTCAGATCCGGCTTCAATCTCGCGGCTATGTGCATTCGACGACCGTCGATGGAGACTCTGCCTACCGAAATGTGACCGTTGAGCTTCTTCTTTCCCAAGAACGAGGGCGCAATTTATGTTCTGAAGTGATTCCGGATAAGCCACTAAGTTGTTCCGCCTCAGACCTTGCTGGCCACCGGACGGGCAACGACGAACCCGAATTCGAAAGCGACCAAACCTCCGTGAGTCTGGTTCGCATCCTTCCTCACCAGGCGACTGCAATCAGTCATCCGAATTACCCGGAACTAGTCGTAGCGATTGATCCAGATCTAACAATATCGGCGGACAAAACAAATCAACAAGAGTCATTTGATTCCGGCAAGATATTTTGGATCGCGGGTGGCACGGCTCCCGTGTCAATTCACAACAACGGCACCATACAATCACAAGCGGTTGTATTTACATTCCGGTCCCACTAGGGAGCGGAGCTATTGGATGCGTATGGCACCACATCGGCCGTAGGCGACATAGGTAGTACGCTTCCCGGTTGGTGCCATGACCACTAGCCGTCTGTACAACGTTTCGGCCTTCCTAAGTCGGGTCAAGGCGCGACCTTGTACACACGCAGCTCCGCCGCATGTTTCTCATGGTGCGGAACGGCGAGATAGTATTGATTTAACTCCGGAGCCAAAATCCCCGTTTTCGCACGAAATGAAGTGGGAATATGTCCCGCTTGTGGATAATGGTCGGTGTCGCCTTGCTGAAAAATGTCGAGGAACTCGGTTCCGGCGAAGTAGATGCGTTTCCGACCAGCATCGTAAGTCATATCATCCACCATGGCGGCGGCTGGTGAACTGCTCACTATTTGGCCGGACTTGGAATTCAGAACAATCAGCTTGCCGGGATCTCGGGTGCCGACGAACAACCGCTGCCCGTTCTCATCAAAGGCTATCGCTGTTGGCTTCTTGCCCTCTTTCGCGACTAGCCAGGTTGCCAGTAGAGTTCGCTTTGTCCGGTCAAACACCTCTATCGAATTGTTTCCTCGGATCACGACGAACATCCTGGGGCCTGATTTCTCCATGACCATCCCCTCGACGTCGTCCGAATCGATTTTGAATTCGCCTTGTGTTGTCTCCTTGTTGGTATCAATGACGGTAATATAGGCGTTGGGCAAATGTGCGTCCTTCCCACCGTTCACGACGTACAGCAGCTTGGTTGCGGGGTCGTAGCCACTGGCGTCCGCACCCTCTCGCACCTTTATGGCGCCGACAGCCTTGTAAGAGTCGGTGTTGTAAATCTTTACTTCGCCCAGATCTCCATCAACCACGAATAGCTTTTTTAGATCAGGGCGAAAGAGCATCGAATGTGGCGCCTTTAGGTCAGTAAGGGTGTGAACCAGCTTGTTCGTCTTCAAGTCAAAAACCAGAACTTGCGAGTTCTCCTCGGCGGTAGAAAACAATCGGTTCCCAGCTTCATCCAGAGTGAAGTGATCGAAGTCGCCGTCGTGAAGCTGTGGCAGTGGTGTGGACCCAACCAGTTGCAACAATGGCTTGTCTTCACCGAACGCGGTAAATGCAGCCGCGACCAATACGGCGACCGCAAAGATTGCTTTAAGTTTTCTCATCGCGCCTCCAATATTTATTGAACATCGTACGAACGGATGACCTAGGGACAGAAACAGGACGGGCAGTCGATGTATCAATCCGAGAGATCACCATGAAATAGTCCTTAGACTTGATTAAGGCAAAGCCGGAAGCCTATTTGCGACGACTTATGTTGTTGTAATCAGTCTGCTGGTGTAATTCACGCGCATAAAGCAAACGGTTCGAGTCTTCTCCTTTTTTGCGGCATGCATTCATTGTGAGGTTCCGTGAATCGATAAGACATTCAGTCGCTTGGGCACTTCCCCGACGGGGATTAGCGTCACGATCTTCAGAGTCGTCGTGTCAATTACAGAGACAGAGGCAGCTCCTGAGTTCGAAACATAGACGACTTTGCTGTCCGGCAGGAACGTAATCCACTCCGGCACGGACCCTGAAGGCGCTTGGCCCAAGGGGTGGACTAGCGGCAGGTCCGTATGGCCAATCAGATTGAGCTCGGGCAGTGAGTACTTGAAGACAGCGTTAGCCACGGTGCTGTTGACCCACAGAGACTTTCCGTCTGGCGCGACACCGATGCCGTGAGCAGGTGTCCCAAGCCGACCTTCAACAGTTCCGAAGCCGGTTGGCTGATCCGGAAATTTGATCCTGGCGATCTCAACTCGTTTTGCAAAATCTACAATCGCGAATCCGTTGAATCCGGAGAGCTGAACGAAAATACGTGCTGTCGATCCATCTGGATTGGTATCAAAAGCCATGGGCCGTACACCTGCGTCAAATTGAACCTTCCACACAGCCTTTTCAGTTTGCAGGTCAACGACGGTTGCGGTTTTGTTTTCTATCGAGCCGCTGACTGCGTACTTGCCATCCGGTGTAACGAAAACGTTGTGAACACTGCCATAGACCGGTATACTCTTTGTTCGCCGGAGCAGTTTTGTGTCGATTACGTCAATTGCGCCGGGATCCGCCCGGATCCCAACCAACACCCGGCCTCCATCTTTTGTGATTGCGATATTGTTGGGGTGATCACTGAGGGCGATCTTCTGCAGAATATTTCCACTCTTTCGGTCGACAACGTCCAGCACGCTCTCCGACTCGTTACTGATGTACACCCTGTTTCCATCTGGCGAAAATGTGATGCCATGAGGCAACTCGATACCGCGTATGACTTGCACTACCTTGTTTGAACGAGAATCCACGACGTCAATCGTATTACCAGCGCTATTGGTGACATAAATTTGAGTGACCTCGTCGACCTCTGCGGCAGGCACAGGCGGAACCGCGTCCCGCACCCACTGGGCGATCGCCAGCCAGTCGGGATCGCTTTGCGATGGAAATTGCCTTCCCCCTGAATGAAACTCCTCTCCACCTGCTTCGGGCGCGAGTGGGTGCATTAACAGCCTACTTGAAGTTGGATCGCCGGGAGCAATCTGCTTCCGAGCGTTCTGGAAATTTTGACGAGATTGTTCGTCCGTCCAATTCGCGCTGCCGGCTAACAAAGGCTCAAGATGAAAATCCCTGCCTCCGAGAACATGGCAACCATAGCAGCGAGCGTGTCCCGGACGCTCCTTTAAGAAGATGGGCTCAACCATGGTCTTGTAGTAGTTGAACTCGGCTGCAACCGTCTCGGAATTAGAGGCCGGAGCCAGGGACGCGACTCGAACCCAATCGGCCAGCAGTCTCCATTCGGAATCACTCTTCGATTTCCAGAACTTCCCTCCCGCGTGTGTTGGATCACCGCCCTCCTCAGGCGAAAGCGGATGCAGCAGCAGACGACTTTGCATTGGATCTCCGGGAGTTATCAGGTCGGAGACAACCCTGAAATTCAACCTTGATTGTTCCGGAGTCCACGATGACATTCCTGGCAAGAGAGGCTGCAATCGAAGCCGCGTAGCCATGACCGAGTGACAATCGTAACAACGCACGCCACCTTCCCGTCTCTTCAGGAAGATGAACTCTATACGGTCTCGGTACGTTTCGAAATCAAGGGCTGATTTCACCTGCGGTGCGTTAGGTGCTTGGCAGGCAAACGCCGTAGTCGACGGGTTCACCATGCTGAGAACAGCCATCAACAAGAGGACGATCAAGTTCATTCTCTTTTTACCGTCGACTCGACGCTAGTAGCGTACTCTGCTCACCACCACGGCTTTTTGACCGCAGCGGCGGAAGGTGGTTTGGAGTCTTCTCCTGTAAGACGACTCCGAGGGACCTAGCCTCTCGACTACACAGGTACGCAAAACGAGTCACCTGTCGCCGACTCGTTTTGCTCGTGGCGCACCTAAAAAATCACCTTTACCGCAAACTGAACTTCTCTTGCTGTTGTGGTTGTTCTGGATAACAAACCCGATACCCCGGTTGCAGCTCCTGTCCCATCAAAGATGTCGGTATTGTCGGGCGTGACAGGCGGGGCGAAATTGGCATGGTTGAGAATGTTAAAGATCTCGGCGCGAAACTGAACATTGAAATGCTCCGAAATCCTCTTGATGTAATTGTTCTTGAACACCGAGAAATCAAGTTCGGTAAGTCCCGGACCGTTCAGAATATTGCGACCGGCATTGCCTCGAAGATTGAAGCATCTCAAATCACCAGGCGCTAGCGCTGCTCCTAGACTCGGTGGTGCCGGATCGCAATTCGCGTCAAAAAAAGCCTGACTGGGTGCCGCAGGGACAGCGAAGCAATTGGTCTTGATGTAGTTGATCGGATTCCCGGGATTTGTGAGTTTGTCGCAGCCCCCGCCTTGGAGTCGATTGGGGACGTCCCAATCGTCGCTGCTGAGGGAGCCCAGCGGATCAGACCCTGTTCCCCAGGTTCCAGTGAAGGGCACTCCATCGCTGACTGTGAAGATAAGGCCTAGCTCCCACCCTTGCGCTACCCATCCCGTCGGCCCAGACAGTGACTTTGAAGATGGGATTTGCCATGTGCCATTAAGGACAAAAGTGCGTCCCACATTGAAATCAGAAAGGCCTCGATTCAAACTTATGTCAAACCAGGGAAGGCTCGAAATCGAGTTTCCAAAGGAGTCGCCAGCGCCGCTCGCGGAACTGGTGTCCATACTTTTGGCCCAGGTAAAGATTCCCTGAACCTGGAAGCCATGGGTTAGGCGCTTCGCCAGCTGTGCCTCCATTGCATTGTAATAAGAGTGTCCGCGATAAAACATCGCCCGAACTGAGCCGTAGTTCGGGTTGATAGGGTTGGGTGGGGCACATTGCGATCCTGGGAGCTCGGGCAAACTTGGGTCGGTTTGGTTGCATTGAGGAGTGAAGACATTCCCGAGTGCGTCTACCTTGGGCCACAAGTATCCAGCCGAGGTCTTGGTGGGAATGACAAAATTCGATTCATCCACACGGAAGGGTTGATGTATGCCTCGCGATCCCACATAGGCGACCATCGCTGCGAGACTCGGGGTAAGCTGCTGCTGCACATTTAGATTCCACTGCATGACGTAGTTGCGTTTTGGATCCGGCTCGATATAACTGGCCCGCAATGTGTTCGCCGGAAAATTTGTCAGCCCCGAGAAAAAAGTGCCCTGCCCTGGATTGTTGACCGCAGTGTATGAGAAAAACGGTGCCGCCTGGTTTGTCAGAAGGATAAACTGATAGGCGAGGGGCAGAACATCGAACATTCCAACGCCGCCTCGAACCGCTGTTTTCCCGTTGTTGAAAGGGTCCCATGCAAAACCGAAACGTGGCTCGACATTCTTCAATGTGGGATTGTTGAAGAAAGGGCTACCTAGATGAGGGATGGCGTCCGCCAGGTTCCTCAAGTTTGACAGTTTGCCACTCGTCTCGGTCAACACCGTAGCCATTTCGTAACGCAGGCCCAGATTCAGCGTCAGATTGTGCCGCATGCGCCAGTCATCCTGCAGATACAATCCGAAGATTGTATTGCGAAGGTTGCGTGGCGACAGGGTGCTCGCGATTCCCCCCTGGAACTTGCTGGGATTGTTTGTCAAGAAATCCTGCACGCTACCGAATTTCCAAATTCCGTTGGGATCGGTGTCGGCAATCTGATTGAGTGACATCCGCTCGACAGTCCCACCGAATTTGATGGAGTGTGCTCCTTTGCT
>JACXTT010013866.1_pt1 | contig 10586 bp, 8 predicted proteins | sample 9270951 | NCBI WGS metagenome assembly JACXTT01 (sample SAMN15532306, study PRJNA645909) | rock metagenome | isolation source: weathered quartz diorite | place: Puerto Rico | collected 2017-06-21
GGAAGGTGGCGAGCGCCTCGGCGGCGTCGTTGCGGAGATATTGCCGGTCTTCGGCCCAGCGGTCAGGGGCGGCGGACTGCCCATCAGGTTACACCTTGCGCTCGTCACCCTTGTGATGGTCAGCGCAATCGCTGCGGACGTCGAGACCGGGGCTGGACCACTCGCGTGTTAGGCGGGTGTAGGCTCTCGTGGCATGAGCTTCTCCCTGCGGTGGGAACGGACGGTGCTGCTTGGAATGGTCGCGGTCGTATTCACCGGGTGCGCCACAGGACAGCCCGTACCGCCGACCTACACGCAGGAGGAACTCCGGGTTCGGTGTGAACACCAAAGAGGTTGGTGGCGCCCGGAGGGTCAGTTTGGCGGACACTGCGAATACGACAGTCATTTGTAGCCGAGACGGGCACGCTCAGGGCGAAGGATCTGGCTCGTTGCCCTGGTCTGGCTTGCGGTTCCGTCATTCGCTGTGTGACGTGTCCATCGGTTCTGCCCGGCGGCGGAGTTACCAGGCTACGCATCGGCTCCGGTGAGACGACGTTGCTTGCGCCAAATTAGGTAGAGGTTTCGAGAGTAGATGAAGATCCCCGCCCCCTCGCCGAGGATGAAGACGGGATCGAGGCGGTGGAGGGCATAGGTGAACAAGGTCAGCCCCCCACCAATGGAGAAGAACCAGAACGCTACGGGGATTACGCTCTCTTTTCGCCTCTCCGAGGCGATCCACTGGACCACGAAGCGCATGGAAAAGAACGCCTGCCCCACAAACCCAACCGACAGCCAGAATTGCTCGTTGCTCATCGTGCCTCGCGTCAAGGAAGAAGTAACGGCAAGGTATACAGCCAACATGGCCCGAAGTGGTGCGGCCCCCCCCTCGGGCGATCGCCGGGTGTGTCGCTGGCACCCGGTGGCTTCAGTCTAGCGCGACTTCTTCGACTGCTCACAGGCGCTCCTCAAACACGAGAAATAGGCGCTGGGCCGAAAAATACTCGCCCCGTAGACTGTGGCTAGGAGGGACCACATGGCGACGCCGGCGCTGCGCAAGATCGTGATCGTGGGATGATGGCATGTCAGTCGAACGGCGGCACTACGGTTCGAGAGTAATCCTGCCGCGCCGAATCAAGGCCGACCTCGTGGATAGCGCGATCGCGGCTGCTATCTTCGTCATGCCGCTGCTGTTCGGGCAGGCACGGCCGGCAGCGTGCCCGACGCCTTGCTTCGGGCGACTCTGGTCGGGATGCCCGCTGGTTTTCTGTATTCCCTATTTCGAGACGCTGCTGGTGGTGGAACCAGCTTGGGGAAGCGCGTCCTCCGACTTAGAGTGATTCGGCTCGAGGATGGGCAACCCTGCACTTCACGGCGAGTATGGGCCCGTGATTTATTGGATCCAATCCCCATCATCGGCCTGATTGACTTCATCTGGATGTGTATCGACCGACACGGTCAGAAGCTAATGGACAGGCGGTTGCGGGTACAGGTCGTTGAGGAGCCTATGAGGCTGACGAAGTGAGCACTGGGGTGGGCCTAACTTTCGCTCCAGTGGATTCACGGTCGTCCACGTGGGTATAGACGCGAGACGTGCTCTCACCTGGGTAGAACATGACAACCCGCTCCGAACCCCATGGAGCGCGAGGCAGCTGACAGAGTCCGTGGCCGCCAAGATTGCCCCCAAGACTCCAGAGAAGACTGCCGAGACGCTGTACCTCCCCCTCGGGCGAATCCAGGTGTGTCGCGGCCGCCCGGGAGGGTCAGGATCGTTCTAGGCGAGGATCCTTGAGCCCTCTCGCGGGTGACAGAGACGGAGTAGACGACTCGATCGGCACCAGCCCCAGAGCCCGCCAGCGTAGAGCCCTTGAGCGTCAGCACGTATTCCAGGGCAGTCCCGGTCAGGGCCCGGTTGGCATCGTAGCGTCCAGTCAAGGTCACCTGGTTGTCCGAGCGCGTGACGACGCCCGACGCCCTGATCTCGTCGCCCCGCTCGCTTTGACGCTCCATCGCCCATCGGAGCTCGGTTCCATCCTGGTAGATCCGGAGATTCACCGTGTCTCGGGCCAGCGGAGTGCTGGCCGGGAGCACCCGACGCCAGTAGGTGAGCTCGCCCCGCCAGATCCCGACGAGCTCAGCAAGCCCCGGCGGCATCGGAGCGGGGAGGTGCTGGCTCGGCGGCGACGAGGCCGCGCTGATGTTGGGTGGGGCGGGCTGTAACGCGCTCGGCGTGAGGCCCTCAACGAGGCGTCGGCGCATCACCGCGTATTCCTCCTCGGAGATCCGGCCACGGGCCTTGAGATCGTCAAGCTGATTGAGCTGCTGCTCGAAGCTCTGCTGCGGTGCGACCACGGCGGCCCGCGCCGCTGCGGTGAACTCCTCCCCGCTCTCGATACCACGATAGGATCCCGGAGGCGGCGGATCGAACTGCTTGTCCCGCGCGTAGCCCCGGGCGCCCAGACAGGCGCGGTAGAGCGTCTCGATGGCGTCGGCGTTGGCCGCTGATCCTCTGGGCAGCGTGCTCCTAGCCTGCTGCACGCAGTCGCGGCTGTCCTGGGAGAACTGCTCGGCGCTGGTGCCGGGCTTCGACCAATAGTAGCGGGCACAACCGGCCAGACTCATGACCAAGGCGACCACGACCGCCCGCGCGAGGAGCGAGTCCTTCATAGGAGGACCTCTTCTTCTCTGGCTCTGGGGCACGTGAATCAGGACGCCAGCACCTACTCGATCACCTGATCCGCCCGCTGGAGGAGCGCGGACGGAATCGTCAGGCCGAGCGCCTTCGCGGTCTTGAGGTTGATGACTAGCTCGAACTTCGTCGGTTGCTCGATGGGGAGGTCAGTGGGCTTCGCCCCCTTGAGGATCTTGTCCACATAGGCGGCCAGGCGGCGGAACATCTGGCGGTGGCTGGGTCCATAGGACAGGAGACCGCCCGGCTCGGCGAACTCCTCGTGCTCGTAGACGGCGGGAAGCCTCGCCCGGGCGGCCAGGCGGACGATGCGCGCTGAATGAGAGGAAAAGAATGCGGACGGCAGCACGAGAATGCCCCCCGCCCGCTCCTTGACCGCATGAGCGAACGCCCCGTCCAGGTCATCGGGTCGGCGCACCTCGAGCGGAGGCATCAGCTGAAGGCCCTCTTGACGGGACGCGCTCTCGATGGCGGGCCAGGTCCCCGGCGCCCCTGACGGCACCGAACCGTCTTCGAGCACGGCGAGCCGGGTCAGGCTCGGCACCGCCTCCTTGAGAAGTTGTATGCGCTTCGGATTGAGGTCGCCGGTGATGATCGCCACCCCGGTGAGGTTTCCCCCGGGGCGCGAGAGGCTGGCCACGAATCCCTGGGCGACCGGATCTCCGACGAGGAACACGACCGGGATGGTACTGGTCGCCCGTTGGGCCGCTCTCGTGGTTGCGCTGCCATCCGTGACGAGGACGTCCGCCCGGAGCCGGACGAGCTCGGCGGCGAGCTCACCATATCGGCTGGCGGCGCCCCGCCCGTACCGCTGCTCGATCACCAAGCTCTGGCCCTCGACCCACCCCAGCTCCTGCAGCATTTGCCGGAACGAGGCGATGGCCAGGGGGCGCGCATCAGGAGCCAGCCATCCGACCGCGACCCTGGGGGCCTGCTGCGCCTCGGGAGCGAGCGGCGCGGCGAGGAGACTGCCCGTCAGCGTCCTGAGGAACGTGCGCCGGTTCATCCGATCCCTCCAAGTATGCTAGGCGATCAGGTCGAGCAGTTCCTGGCGGGTAGGTCCCGGTGGCGACAGCATCTGCCGCCCCTCGGCAACCTCGAGCACTCGATCGAGGAAGCCAGGACGGCCAAAGACCTCCGACGGAAGGGCAAGGACTTGCCGGATCTCCAGGAGAGCGCGGAATACATCGGCATCGTGGGCCACCGCTCGACCGAAGGCGTTCATGATCGCCGGCACGGGATCCGGCGCCGCGCCCCGGATGGCGGCCTCCATCTCGCGGAAGCGCTGCCGATCGGTCTGCAGAGTGGCCTCGTGCCAAGGCTGGAGGTGCTCAGTGGTGTCGTCAGCCCATGCCGTCGCCAGCGCGACGGGGTGGTCGATACCGGCTCGTGCCAGTTCGCGCAGGCGGACGCAGTGCAGTAGCGCCATGGCGCTGCCGCGGCCAAGCGACGGGTTGGTGCAGGCCCAAGCGTCCCCCACCGACACCACCCCGGTGACCACCGGCGCTCCGTCGACCACGTAGCTCCGTCGCCGGTCGGCCCCGCTGACCATGGAGACCATGTCGCCGATGGGGTCGCCATCGAGCCAGTGGGCGTGGAGCGGGCAGGCCCGCAGCACTCGCTCGAATACCTTGGGGTCTCTGAAGCGCCGGGTGGGGGCGTCGGCGGCGGATCCGTAGAGGGTGACCGACCAGGTATCGTTGTCGGCCGGAAGCGTCAGTATCGAGATCGAACCGAGTGGAGCCAACACCGGCCCCAGAATGTCAGGCATGCCGCCCTCACGGTGGAAGTGTCGGCCGTGGTACCCGAAGCCGCTGTCCTCGGCCTCTTCATAGGGAGGCTTCCCGCCCAGCACTTCGAGGAGCCGGGGCAGCGGCGAACGGCGGCCCATCGCATCGACCGCTAGGTCGGCCCGGATGGTCTCACCGCCGGCGGTCCGCACGCCCACGACGTGGGGCACGCCGGACACGGCTGCGGGGCCAGTCAGCAGCTCGGCCACCGTGGTGCCACGACGGAACGAGACCCGCGGCTCCCGCTCAGTGATACCGGCCAGCACATGCTCCATCGTGGACCGACGGGCGGTGATGATCTCAAAGCGCTCGTCGCCGGGCCGGGGCTCACGGTCGGTGATAGTGGGCGGAAGATTGTCTATGAAGTTGTGGCGCCAGCCTCCGGCCGCCTCCACTGCGGAGACAACGTCGGGCAACTCCGCCTCGAGCAGGCGGGCGAAGCGAGCCAGGTAGATATGGGCCAGTCGGAACTGGGCCACGCCGCGACGGTTCCATCGCTCCCAGGCCTCTTCGACTGTGGCCGGAGGGGCTTCCGGATCGCGCTCGAGCACGGTTACCGCATGGCCGTCCCGGGCCAGCAGCAATGCCGAGGCCATGCCGCACAGTCCGCCACCCATGACGATAATCTCCGCCATTTCGATCTCCTTCTCGGGCCGCTTGGCCTAAACGGATCGGGAGCCTACCACCACCGACGCAAGAGTGTTATCTGCTCTGGCCGGTAGTCAAGGTCCCGAGGAATGCGCGCCGGTCCGTGCGCGCCTCCGGTTGGGCGCACTGGCCATCTAACTAATTTAGGTGGGACGCGCTCCCCGCCTTCCTCGACGAGCAGGTCGAGCTCGGCAAACCTCCGGGCGAGCACCGCGGCTGCCTACAAGAATCGGTGTCTCAGTTGGCTCTATCCGCGCCTCGGCGCCACGCCCTGGAACTTGGTCACCCGCGAAGAGATCGGCTCGGTGCTGCTGGCTATCCGGAAGGCCGGCAAGTCATCAGCGAGCGTCGAGCAGGTTCGCTCCCCCCTCGCCCGCTTCTATGCCTGGCAGATCAACGTCACCGGCTACCCGGGACCGAACCCAGCCGCGGACCTGAAGTTCTTCGTCGGGAAGCAATCCTCCAAGAAGGGCCGTCACCGCGACCTGCAATGGTTCCGGCCAGGCGAAGCGCGGTTACTCCTTGAGGCCTGCTCGGCACTCAAGCCGCGCTGGTCCGCTTTCCTCTCGCTCTGCTTCGGCGGCGGCCTCCGTTGGGGCGAAGTGACGGCCCTGCGGCGGAAGGATGTCGACTGGACCAGGGGGCGGGTGCACGTCGAGCGCACGTGGTCGGAGGACGGCGGGCGCGTCGAAGCTACGAAGGACGGAGATGACCGGTGGGTCACGATCCCGGAGCCCACCCTGACGGCGCTCCGAGCGCACTGTGAAGCGATGGACCTCGCGGGCAGCGTGAAGGAGTGGACTTCGGAGCAGCGCGAGCTCGGCTTCCCCAACACCGTCGGCCGAGTTACTCGCTACGGAGCCTTTCTCGAGGGCGTCTGGCAGCCGCTCCTGAAAGCGACGAAGCTCCCCTGCCGACGACGGCATGCCACGCGGCACTCGTTCGCCACCTGGTTGCTGGAGGCTGGTGCGGATCTCCGGTGGTCAGGGACCAACTGGGCCACGCCTCGATCGAGGAGACGGCAAACGTCTACGGCCACCTCGAGCGTGAGCGGCACGAGGGCCGGGTGAACCTCGACGCGGTACTGGGTGGCGTCCACGCGCGTCCACCGGCGTCCACGACCTCGGCCGCCGGCGGAGCGAGTGAAGGTCAACTACGCGATTTTCCGCGCGAGGTATACATGGTGGAGGGTAAGGGATTCGAACCCTCGACCTCGGCGTTGCGAACGCCGCGCTCTCCCAACTGAGCTAACCCCCCGTCAGACCGCACCATTGTACTCGGCCGGCCCTCAGCCGTAAAGCTTGGTCAGCTCTTGGGGGGCGGCGGGTCGCCGAAGGCCCGCAAGAGCGGGGTGAACAGATCGAGCGGCAGCGGGAAGAAGGTCGTGGTGTTCCGCTCCGAGGCGACCTCCCGCATGGTTTGTAGGTAGCGGAGCTGCACCGCGATCGGGAAACGCATGAGGACCTCGGCGGCCTCGCCCAGCTTGGCCGCGGCCTGGAACTCGCCCTCCGCGTTGATGACCTTGGCGCGCCGCTCGCGCTCCGCCTCGGCCTGCTTGGACATGGCGCGCTGCATGTCCTGGGGCAGGTCCACGTTCTTCACCTCGACCGCGGCCACCTTCACGCCCCAGGGATTGGTGTGCTGGTCGATGATCCGCGTCAGCTCCTCGTTGATCTTCTCCCGGCTCGCCAGGAGGTCGTCCATCTCCTGCTGGCCGAGCACGCTTCTGAGCGTCGTCTGGGCCATCTGGGAGGTCGCGTAGAGATAGTCCTCGACACTGATGACGGCCTTGGCCGCGTCCAGCACCCGGAAGAAGATGACCGCGTTCACCTTCACCGAGACGTTGTCGCGCGTGATCACGTCCTGGGGCGGCACGTCCATGGTGATCGTGCGCAGACTCACCTTGACCATCTTGTCGATGAACGGGATCAGCAGCACCAGACCCGGGCCGGTGCCGTCGCCGCCCGGGTTGAAGATCGCGTTGGTCCGCCGGCCGAAGCGGAAGATCACGCCCCGCTCGTACTCGCGCAGGATGCGGAAGGAGGAGAAGAAGATGTAGAGCAGGATCACCACGACCGGGATGATGCCGAAGAGCAGCTGCAAGCCTTCCATTGATCCGCCTCCTGGGAGTCCTTAAGGGCGCTGCGCCGACCGGATCACCTTGATGGTGAGGCCGTCGATGGCCGTGACCTGGACGGCCTCCCCGGCCTCGATCCGGCCATCCGGGCTCACCGCCCGCCACAGCTCGCCGTCGATGAGCACCTGGCCTTCGGGGCCCAGCGGAGTCCGGGTCACCCCGATGCGCCCGACCATCGCCGAGGATCCGGTCACCGAGGGCCGGTAGAGCGCGCGAACGCCCATGGTCACCGCGAAGAACACCAGCCCCGCCGTCGTGCCCACCGTGGGGATGATCACGAACCACGAGAGCCGGATGCCCCGCGTCTCGGGCGCGTCGTAAAGCATGAGCGAGCCGAGCAGCATGGCGACCACGCCGCCGATCGCGAGGACCCCGTGACTCACGATCTTGATCTCGGCGATCAGCAGCACCAGGCCGAACAGGATCAGGAGCAGGCCGGCCCAGTTGACCGGAAGGCTCTGAAAGGCGAAGAAGGCGAGGATCAGGCTGATGCCCCCGATGACCCCGGGCAGGACCGAGCCCGGGTTGGAGAGCTCGAAGAAGATGCCGAGCATGCCCGCCATCATGAGGAGGTAGGCGACGTTCGGGTCCGAGATGAGGGCGAGGAACCGGTCGCGGAAGCGCACCTCGATGACCTTGACCGGAGCGTCCTTGGTGGCGAGCGTGACCGATCCCTTCGGGGTCTTCAGGGCCCGGCCGTCGATCTTGGCGAGCAGGTCCGGCACGTTCTCGGCCACCAGGTCCACCACCTTGAGCTTGACCGCCTCGCGCTCCGTCGCCGAGACCGAGGAGCGCACCGCCTTCTCGGCCCACTCCGCGTTGCGCCCGCGCTCGGTGGCGATGGAGCGCGCGAAGGCGGCCGCGTCGTTCTCGACCTTCTTGCTCATCTCCTTGTCCATGGAGCCGCCCACCGCCACCGGATGCGCGGCCCCGATATTGGTGGCCGGCGCCATCGCGGCCACGTGCGCCGCCATCGTGATGAAGACCCCGGCCGAGGCCGCCCGCGCGCCCGTCGGGGCCACGTACACGATGACCGGGATGGGCGAGCCGAGGATGGTCTGCACCATCGAGCGCATCGAGCGCTCGAGCCCGCCGGGCGTGTTGAGCTGGACGATGAGGGCCTGGGCGCCCTCGCTCTGCGCGCGGTCGAGCGCCATCGTCAGCAGGCGCACGGTGACCGGGGTGATGGCCCCGTCCATCTCGATGGAGGCGACGGGCTGGGACGCTCTGGCCGGGCCGGCGGTCGGAAGCAGCGCAGCGAAACCCGCCAGGAAGGCGACGATGGCGAGGAGAGGCCGACGCATGGCCGATCTCACGGCGTCATCTTAGCACGCGGCCCGAGCCGCGGCGGCGCGGCCGCCGGCGTGTCGGAGAATCTTCGGTTCGAGCGCCGGCTTCGCCGGCGCAACGTGTTCTGGGGGAGGTTCGGAGGGGGCCGTCGAGGCCCCCTCCGATGACCTAGCGGCCGAGCGCCACCCCCGAGACCAGCTCGCAGAGCAGGTTCCCGGCCAGCACGCCGGTGATGGCGCCCGGCCCGTCGTAGGGCGGCGAGACCTCCACGATGTCCGCCCCCGCCAGCTCGAGGCCGCGCAGTCCGCGCACGAGGCCCAGGGCCTCGTAGGACGTGAGCCCGCCCGCCTCCGGCGTGCCCGTCCCGGGCGCGTAGGCGGGATCCGCCGCGTCGACGTCGAAGGAGCAGTAGACCGGCCCGCCCGCCAGCCGGCGTAGCCGATCAACCACGGAGGCCACGCCGCGCTCTTTCACGTCCTCGATGCGGATGACCTCGAAGCCGTGCTCCCGATGGAAGTCGAAGTCCTCGGGACCGTAGAGCGGCCCGCGGATGCCCACCTGGATGGAGCGCGCGCCGTCGATCAGTCCCTCCTCCACCGCCCGGCGGAACGTGCTGCCGTGGTAGTAGGGCAGGCCGAAGTAGCGGTCCCACGTGTCGGGATGCGCGTCGAAGTGCACGAGCCCCAGCCGGCCGTGGCGCCTCGCGAGGGCGCGCAGCACGGCCAGGGTCACGGTGTGGTCGCCGCCCACGCAGAGCGGAACGGCGCGCGCCTCCACCACCGGCGCGAGCGTCCGCTCGATGGCCGCGAACGTCGCCTCGATGGAGACCGGCACCGCGTCCACGTCGCCGCAGTCGGCGACCCGGAGCCGGTCGAAGGGATGCACCCGCAGCGCCGAGTTCCACGGGCGGATCAGCGACGACTGCTCCCGCACGTGGCGAGGGCCGAAGCGGGCGCCCGAGCGATAGGAGCAGCCGCCGTCGAACGGGATGCCGCAGAGGGCGACGTCGAGCCCGACCGGCGACTCCACGTGGGGCAGCCGCATGAAGGTGGCGGGCTGAGCGAAGCGGGGCGACGCGAAGCCGTCGCGCGGCTTGGGATGCTCGGTCACGGCCCCTCCCGGCCCGCGGCCGGCTAGAGCTCGCCGCGGAGCGCGGCCACCGCTTCCGCGAGGCGCTGCACGTCCTCGGCGGTGTTGTAGACCGAGAAGCTCGCCCGTAGCGTGCCGACGATGCCGAGCCGCTTCATGAGCGGCTGCGCGCAGTGGTGCCCGGCCCGGACCGCGATCCCGTGCTGATCCAGGAGCGCGGCGCCGTCGTGCGGGTGGAGCCCCTCCACGTTGAACGCGACCACCGCGCCTTTCATCTCCGGGTTGCGCGGGCCGTAGAGCGTGACGCCCGGAATGGGCGCGAGCGCCTCCAGCGCGGCGGCGGTCAGGGCCTGCTCGTGGGCCGCCACCGGGCTCATCCCGAGCTTGCCCAGATACTCGACGGCCGCGTGCAGGCCGATCGCCTCCGCGATCGGCGGCGTGCCCGGCTCGAAGCGCCACGGCAGGTCGTTCCACTGCGCGTGGTCGATCCAGACCTCCTTGATCATCTCGCCCCCGCCCCAAGCGGGCTCGAGCCGCTCCAGTACCGCGCGCCGCCCGTAGAGCACCCCGATGCCGGTGGGGCCGAGCATCTTGTGGCCGGAGAAGGCAAAGAAGTCCGCGCCGATCGCGGCGACGTCGACCGGGAGGTGCGGCACCGACTGCGCGGCGTCCACCAGGACGAGCGCGCCCACCCGGTGCGCCTGCTCCACGACCTGCGCCACCGGGTTGATGGTGCCGAGCACGTTTGAGACGTGGGCCAGCGCGACCACCTTCGTGCGCTCCGAGAGGAGGCGGCCAAAGGCGTCGAGATCCAGATGGCCCTCCCCGATCACCGGAATCGCGCGGAGCACCGCGCCGTGGTCGCGGCAGGCCATCTGCCACGGGATCCGGTTGGAGTGGTGCCCCATCTCGGTCACGATGAACTCGTCGCCCGGCCCGGGCGTTCCCCCACCCGCCTTCGCGCACG
>JACXTT010013867.1_pt1 | contig 10586 bp, 5 predicted proteins | sample 9270951 | NCBI WGS metagenome assembly JACXTT01 (sample SAMN15532306, study PRJNA645909) | rock metagenome | isolation source: weathered quartz diorite | place: Puerto Rico | collected 2017-06-21
GGGGCCACCCCAGTTCGGCCAACCGGCGGCGGGAGTGCGGGCAGGGAGTGCGTCCAGTCGAGCACGTGGACGGACACCGAGTCGCCCCGTTGCGTCGTGGCTCCCCAGGAGCGCGGGGGTACCGGCCCGCGACGGGTGCCGTAGAGCGCTGTCCCGTACTTCCCGAGCCACTCACCGATTGAATCGAGTCGTGCCTCGAACGCCGGGCTGATCGTCCCGTCGGGGCGCGGGCCGACGTTGAGCAACAGGTTGCCGCCGTTGCCCGCCGACCGCACGAGATACCCGAGGATCGTGCGCACCGACTTGTAGCTCGTATCGGTGATGTTGAAGCCCCAGGAATCGTTCATCGTGAGCGATGTCTCGAGCGGCACGTCGCCGCTCACGTAGCTGGTGTTGAACCCGGCGGTGTTGGCCCCGGGGAGGTCCTGCTCGAACGTCTGCACGTCCTCGCCCGGGCGCGGCCGCTGATGGTGGTTCGGGACGATCAGCGCCGCCGGTTGCAGCCGGTGGATCAATCCATACGTCGAATCGAGCTGCCAGTCGGCATCGGGCTTGTCCCACATCCCGTCGAACCAGATGCCGCCAAGCGACCCATAGTGGGTGAGCAGCTCCGTGAGCTGCGCATTCATGAACGCTCGGTAGCGGCTCCAGTCTCCCGACGCGGGGCGTCCGTTGTCCCAGGCGGTGGCGCCGCGTGGCCAGTAGTCGGGATGATGCCAGTCCAGCTGCGAATAATAGAAGAAGAGTTTGATCCCAGAGGCGCGGCACGCCGCAGCCAATTCGGCGAGGGGATCGCGCTTGAACGGCGTCCAGTCGACGATGTTGTACGGGGTCTCTGCCGTCTGGAACATCGAGAAGCCGTCGTGGTGACGCGACGTGATCGTGATGTAGCCGACGCCGGCGCGGCGGGCGAGCGCCACCCACGCCTTGGCGTCGAATTTGGTCGGATTGAACGTGGCGGCGAGCGCCTCGTAGGCGGGGACTGAGATCTGGCGATTGTGCATCACCCACTCGCCGGCGCCGAGCTGGCTGTAGACGCCCCAGTGGATGAACATCCCGAACTTCGCGTCGGCGAACCAGGCGCGCGCCGCGAGCCGTTCGGGCGGAATCGAGTCCGGCGTCTGGGCCGGGGCTCTACTCGATGAAATCAACAAAAAGAGACAAACCACGATCAGCGAACGCAGCAAGAGGATGGGTTTCGCGTAGTTATGGTTGTGCCCCGACCGTTCGGATCTCATAACGTTGGCATGCGGCACGGTGGCGTGTGCGCGGACCTGCGTCTCGGCCTCAGGGCTTACCATGGTCGCAACCGGTAAGGTGCTGGTGTGGCGAAATTGGTAAACGCAGAAAGCCTCGCAAACTTCCGGGCGAAAGCCCTTGTGGGTTCGAATCCCACCACCAGCACCGTCGCGCTGCGGTATTGAATCCAAGGAGTCGACCTTGTAATTTCCAGACTGCGAGGCTTCCTGCGACCCGGTTTCGTCGCACGAACGAGAGCCGAGACCATTCCTTGGTCTTGGCTCTTGTTTTCCCTAGTGCTGGCGCTCCTCCCGTACTCCGCCCGCGAGCGTCGCCGCTTGATCGCGCGCTTTCCCGTCGCCTCCCTCCCAGGGCGGCGGCACGCGCGTCGCCTCGGGCCACGGAATCTCGGGGAACGCGTTGGGGCCGTAGCGCGGCGCGTCGCCTTTCAGCTTGTGGCGCAGCGCCTTCAACACTTTCTCCGGCGTAATCGGGACCTCGTCGATGCGCACGCCGACGGCGTCGTACACGGCGTTCGCCACCGCCGGCATCACCGGCAGCAGCGGACCCTGGCCGACTTCCTTCGCCCCGTACGGACCGTTGGGATCGGGATCTTCGATGATGTAGGTGACCACGTCGCACATCTCTAGCGTGGTGGGACTCTTGTACTCGAGGAGACTCGGGAACTTGTGTACCACTTGCCGGTTCTCGCGGTAGGTCATCTCTTCCATCAAGGCTTCGCCCAGTCCCATATAAACCGAGCCCTCGACCTGACCGATCGCCGTGGCGGCGTTGATGCAGCGCCCCACGTCGTGCGCGATCCAGAGCTTGGGGACACCGACGATCCCCGTCGCCGCATCGACGTCGACCTCGGCGACGCAGGCGCTGTAAGAGTAGGCGGGGGAGGGACCGACCCCGGCGCCGCGATAGCGGCCGGCGCTCTTGGGCGGCGTGTACGACCCCACGCTGCCCACCGTTCCCACGACACTCTCGGCGGTCTGCACCGCTTCGGCGAAGCTCATGCCGCGCGCGGCGTCCTCGACATCGAACACCCTGCCATCGGCGAACACGATGCGCGTCATCGGGACGTCGAGCTTGCGCGCTGCGTGCGGCAGGATGATCTCGCGCGCCCGCTCCGCCGCCTGCAACGCCGCGTTGCCGCTCATCAGGGTGACGCGCGACGAGTAACTGCCGAGGTCAACGGGCGTGAGGTCGGTGTCGGCGGTGACGATACGGATGTCGAACGGATCGATCCCCAACACTTCGGCCGTGATGTAAGCCAGGATCGAATCCGAGCCCTGCCCGATGTCCGTCGAGCCGCAGAACACCGTGACCCCGCCCGATCGGTCGCATTTCAGCTGCACGCCGGAGTGCGGCATGTGGTTCCAGTAGATCGGCAGGCCCGCGCCCGACAGATACGACGAGCAGGCGAGGCCGACGCCCTTGCCGTGGGGCAGCCGCTTGAACTTGTCACGCCACCCCGAGCCCGCGGTGACCTTGCGGATGCACTCGCCCAGTCCCATCGAGCCGACGCGCAAGTAGTTGGCGGTGAGCGAATCGGGGGGCTGCAAATGCTTGAGGCGCAGCTCAGCGGGATCCAGCCCCAGCTCCTCGGCGATCTTGTCGAGATGCACCTCGAGCGCGAACCGCGGCTGCGGCGTGCCGTGGCCGCGCTTGGGCCCACACGGCGGCTTGTTCGTGAATGCCCGTGCCCCCTGGAACTTGTAGCGCTTGATCGGATAGGTGACGGTCTGGAGCGCGCCGGTGTAGTAGGTGCTCGCGACGCCGTAGGAGCCGTACGCGCCGCCGTCCAGCAGCGAGCGGAAGTGCATCGCCGTGATCGCGCCGTCGCGCGTCACCCCCGTCTTTACCGCCATCAAAGTCGGGTGGCGGCCGCGGTGGCAATAGAACACCTCTTCGCGCGTCAGCGTGATCTTCACCGGCCGGCCCGTGAGCATCGCGAGCTTCGCGACGGCGATCTCGTGGCTGAAGGGATCGCTCTTGCCCCCGAAACCGCCGCCGTTGGGGGTGGCGATCACGCGGATGCGCGAGGCCGGCAGCTCGAGCACCTTGGCGAGGGCGCGGTGCACGTAGTGGGGCGTCTGCGTCGAGCTCCACAGCGTCAGCTTCCCGTCCGCCGACCATTCGGCGAGGGCGGCGTGCTGTTCCATCGGGAGATGGGTGTTGCCTTCGAAGAAGAACAGGTCTTCGCGGATCACCGCCGCCTCGGCGAAACCTTCTTCGACGTCGCCGAATTCGAGATTGATCAGCTTGTGCAGGTTGCCGGCATCGCCGTAGTCGTGGATGCGCGGCTCGGGATAGGCGAGTGCGTCCTCCAGGGAGCCGATGGGGCGCAGCGGCTCGTAGGTCACGTCGATCAGGTCGAGCGCCGCGGTCGCGGTCTCTTCGGTCGTGGCGGCTACGGCCACGACCGGGTCGCCGATGAAGCGCACCGTGTCGACGCACAGCGTGTGCTCATCCTGGCTCACGGGGAGGATTCCGAAGGGGATGGGGAGATCCTGCCCCACGAGCACGGCCTTGACCCCGTCCAGAGCGGTCGCCCTCGCGGTGTCGATCGAGACGATGCGGGCGTGCGGATGCGGGCTGCGCAGCAGCTTGGCGTAGAGCATCCGGGGAAGCGTCAGGTCGTCGGCGAACTTGGTCGCGCCCGTCACCTTCGCGACGGCGTCGACTTTGCGGTGCGCTTTGCCGATTACGCGCAGAGATGAGTCGGCGGTCGGGCGGTCAGGCGACCGGGCGGACGACCCCTTGGCCTCACGACCGCCCGTCCGCCCGTCCGCCCGTCCGCCCTTAACTGCCATACAGCGACTCCCTGCGGGCGGTCGCGTTCTCCCCGCGCATCCACGCCGCCGCGAGCTCGACCGCTTCGTAGATCTTGATGTAGCCGGTGCAGCGGCAGAGGTTGCCGGCGAGGGCGTGCTTGATCTCGTCGCGCGACGGCTGGGGGTTGTGCTCGAGCAGCGACTGGGCGGCGAGCAGGAACGCGGGGGTGCAGTAGCCGCACTGCGCGGCGCCGAGATCGGCGAACGCCGTCTGCAGCGGGTGCAAGGCGGCGCTCGCCATGCCTTCGACGGTGCGGACGGATCGACCGCCGCACGCCTGCCCCAGCACGAGACAGGAGAGGACCGGTTGACCGTCGAGCAGCACGGTGCAGGTGCCGCACTCCCCCAACTCGCAGCCGTGTTTCGTCCCGGTGAGCCCCAGGTCCTCCCGCAGCACCTCGAGCAACGTCTTGTGCGGAGCGAACGACACTTCGCACGGCTCCGCGTTCAGCGTGAACCTGATCGAAGCCTTCGGGTCGGGCATGTGGAGTAAACTAACCTTGCGATTCAGGAGACGCAGCGCGAGCTTCCGTGCGACCGCTCACAGGAACCGCGCAGTGTTGTTCCGCTCGACCCTCGTGCTCCTCGCCTGTTCTTCCGCCGTCGTCCTCCACGCCTCCGCCCAGGCAGGTGCGGCGACCGACTATCACACGCAGGCGATCCAGATCCTCCGAACCGTACCGCTGATCGACGGGCACAACGACATCCCCGACGCGATTCGCGGCCGCGGCGGCGTCGATTCGGTCGACTTCTCGGCGACGCAGCTCGGCCTGATGACGGACATCCCGAAGTTGCGTGAGGGCCACGTCGGCGCGCAGTTCTGGGCGGCCTACGTCCCGGTGACGACGATGCACGAAGGCGAGCATCCGGCGGTCTATGCCCTCGAGCAAATCGACCTGGTGCACCGGCTGTGCGCGCGCTACCCCCGGGATCTCGCGATGGCGTACACCGCGGCCGATATCGAGCGCAACTTCAAGGCCGGCAAGGTCTCGTGTCTCATCGGCATCGAAGGCGGCCACGCCATCGAGAGCTCGCTCGGCGCCCTGCGCACGTTCTACACCCTCGGCACCCGCTACATGACGCTGACACACTGGGAGACCACCGACTGGGCCGATGCGGCGACCGATTCGGCGAAACACGGCGGCCTGACGCCGTTCGGCGAGCAGGTCGTGCTCGAAATGAACCGGCTCGGGATGCTGGTCGATCTGTCGCACGTCTCCGACGGAACGATGATGGACGCGCTGCGCGTCTCCAAAGCGCCGGTGATGTTCTCGCATTCATCCGCGCGGTCGCTCTCGAACCACGTGCGCAACGTCCCCGACTCGATCCTCAAGCTCGTCACCGCCAACGGCGGCATCGTGATGGTGAACTTCAATCCGGGCTTCGTGTCTGAGGCCGTGCGGCTGTACGAGGACACCATCGCGACCCGCACCAAGACACTGCGGGCGGCCGGCGTCGATACCGTTGCCCTGGCCGACTCGGCAAAGCGCTGGGACAAAAACGCCCCGCGCGCGACGCTGCAGCAGGTGGTGGACCACCTCGAGCACGTGCGCGACGTGGCGGGGATCGACCACGTAGGACTGGGATCGGACTTCGACGGAATCACGAGTGTGCCCAATGGCCTGGAGAACGTCTCAAAGTTTCCAGATCTGATTGCGGAGCTGTTGCGGCGGGGGTGGAAGGCCGAGGACGTGAAGAAAGTCGTTGGACTCAATGCCTTACGGGTTCTGCGTGGCGCTGAAACAGTCGCGCGTCAAATGCGACACTAGGAGCGAGACGCCCTCGCCCTCTGGTCCCTAGAACCCGATCTGATAGCGCAGCCCCACCGACCAGTACCGGTATTTGTTGCTGATCGCCGTCGCCGTATTCACCTGCGCGCTGTTGGTGTACGTCGCGACGAGCGAGACTTCGTCCACTGCTCGCCAGCTGTGCCCAATTGCCGCGTCCGCGTGCCACTCCGCCTGCGTTGGAGCGCCTTTCCCCACTTGTTGCGCGCCCAGCCCCGCGACCGTGCGCATCCACCAGCCCGGTGAGCGCAGCAGATACACGATGCGCCCTTCGCCCAGGAGAAACCGGTCGGGAGCGAAATACCCGTGTCCCGGGGTCGTGTCGTATGCCATCGAGCGGCCGTACACGCCGATCCGCAGTCCGTGAACCACTCCCACCATCGCTGCGGCGCTGACAGCGCGGCGGTGGTTCCCGTCCGACAGCCATGCCTCGTTCCACCCTGCGGAGAAATCGAGATTTGCGCTCGGCGAAGCGTCGACATCGAAGCTCAGCTCGTCCCACACGAAGCCGCTGTCGACGAGCAGTCGCGTCTCGTCGAAGGGGTAGCGACTATAGCCCAGGCCGATGGACAGAAAGTTCTTGGGATGGACTCCGACCCCGAGCTGCACCGTCGCGAAGGACCTGCTTGCTCCGACGTCGGGGTTCAACACCCGCACTCCACCGCCCGCCCGCACCGTGAGCCGCGGCAGGAACGACCGTACCAGCCAGGCGTCGGCGCCGCTCGAGCGCGAGGTTACGCCGCCGCTGGTCGTGTCGCTGTTGGCCCGCCACGTCGTCCGCAGGGCTCCTTGCAACGATGGCTTCAGGAGGGCGGTGACGCTGCCGGTAAACGCGATGAAACTGTTGCGCTCGATGTCGTTCGCGGCGTCGCTCGTGATGCGCAGCAGCGGCCGCCGCTCCGCCCGCACCTGCGACAGCAGGTCGTTCGCTTCCCGGTCGCTCGGCGCGAGCTGGCGCGCGCGCGCCACGTACAGCTCGGCGAGGTCGGGCTCGCCCTGCCATTCGAGCGTCTGGCCGAGCCCGACGAGGATCTCGGGATCGTCGGTGTAGCGCCCGAGCGCTGTGCGCCACATCCGCTCGGCGCGATTCAAGTCGCCCTGCCAGGCGACCATGCGCGCCTGGCCCGCGATCGCGTCGGTGCGCGTGGAGTCGATGGCGAGCACCGAATCGTACAACGCCGCCGCCCACTTCAGCTGTCCGCTCCACGACAGCACGCGGGCATGGGCGATCATTTCGTCCGGCTGGTTGGGCTCGAGGCGCCGCAGGATCGCGAATCGCGCCAGCGAGCGCTTCAGCTTGCCATCCCAGCTGTCCAGCGTGGCGAGCCGGAACAGCGCGCGCGGGTTGAGGGAGTCGAGCGCCAGCGCCGAATCGTAAAGCACGCGGGCGGCGCGGAAGTCACCGCGGCTGAAGGCATCCTCCGCTTCAGGCAGCTGCGCGGCGGCCAGGCGCGGCAGGAGCAGTGCGAGTCCGATGAGCCAGGCGCTGCGGCGGACCCAACTCACCACGAACCCCAGAGATCGCGCATCGCGTAGTATGCGGGCTTCAGCTGCTCGTGCCACTGGGGTTCCTCCCAGGTGGGCCAGACATAGGTGGTCGAGGCGGGAACGAACGCCGCCACATGATTGTCCTGTCGGCTGAGCGCCGCCACGACAAACCGGACGCCGTCCGTCGCCGTGGTGCTGATGTTCTCGCGCGCGTGAATTGCCGTGAGTACGGTCCGGGTGGACGGGTCGGTCACATTCAGCAGGCCCCAGGGCAGGCGCGCCTCCACGAGGGTGCGCTCGACCGTCCGCTCGATAAACCAGTCGACCAGCGACGAGGCCGTGACGCGGCCATAGCGGAACCGGCCCCGGTTGACCCCGGCAGCGGAGATTCGCGTTCCCGTGCGCGTCACCCGGAAGCGATTCGTGGTCACGAACAGCGAATCGAACTGCCCGCCGTCGCTGCGCGCGTCCGCCGTGCACAGCAAGTTGTAGAACGGGTCCAATCCGGTGGGACCCATTCCCGCTCGTGGCTGAAGATACGGGTTGTAACTGCGTGTCACGAACAGCTGGCCGTTCGTCGAGTCCGGCAAGTCGAGATAGAACTCGACGCCGACGCCGATGCCTGGCACCCCGGGAAGCCGGAACTCCCCGCGATCGGACCGGTACGTATCGATTCCGACGAGGTATCGGACCGCATCGGCGCCGAGCGGGGCAGTGGCGTCGAGCGCCAGATAGAGATAGGCCTCGTCCGAGCCGACGCGCAGCGCCAGCGAATCGTCTCCCTCGAGCTGTTTGAGCGCGCGCCATCGAGCCGGATCACCGCCCGGCTCCGGGCGCTCGGGCGTCCCGGCGTATTGCCCCACCAGACCGTAGTTCTGCTCGGCGTCCATCGCGTTCTGCCACAGCCGCGTGTGGTCGGCCGGCACTTCGAGGTCGATCACGATCCAATTGCGCTTGAACCATTCGTCGATCCAGGCGAACAGGATGCCCCCGGCGAGCCCGGCCTCGCGGATCTCCCGCGTCAGGCGCACGTCGATATCGGCCATCGCCCGCTCGTCGTGGCCGCCGTGGTGCATCCCCTCGGGCTGCAGATGGGCCACTCCCCGCGACGAGGGCACGCCGTATTCGGCGATGAGCAGAGGGCGGCCGGTGTGGTGGCGCTTCAAATCCCGCAGGTACCCGATGTAATGCGAGACCCCGCTCGAATCGTGCGCCAGTCCGTAGGTCGAGTCGTAGTCCATGAAGTCGGGATAGTACGGGTACGCGTGATACGATGCGAAGTAACCCGCGACGTCGGCGACGGTGGTGCGCACCAACATTGCGTCGAGCGACTGGTCATCATTGTCGTACTCGTGGATGCCCTTGAGTGGCGGCAATCCCTGGTGGTCCCGCAGCGCCGCTTCCTCCGCGAGCGTCGGCTCGGTGGGGTGGTGTAAGGGATCGAGCGTGGGCCAGTTGGTATACGCAATGGGACGCTGGGCGTGGTAGGTGTCCCACTCGTAGGTCAGGAGATAGTCGCATTGCTCCGCCATCCAGACGTCGGACGGAGTGCCGGAGTCCACCGCTAGAAACCTCCCCGAAAATCTGGACTGCCCCGCGCGGCGCTCGTTGTAGTGGTGGATTGTGAATGGCTCCCACTCGCGGCCGATGATGAACGCCAGGACGTGGTCCGAAACGTCGACGGTGTAGCGGCCGCTCGCGTGCCCAAGCCGCGCGGGAATGATCGCGTGCCCGTGGAGCAAATCGACGACGCGGCGCATCTCATCGTGGAACTCGGTCTTCCACCCGCCGTCGTCGTAATCGTCGGCGGGGGGGACCTCGGCCCACACCCCGTGCACCAGCCACAACGCCTGGGCGGGATGCGCGTCGTTCCAGCGTTTCAGCGCGCGATAGAACGCGGGCGGGAGAATCGTGTAGAGCCGCACGACGTTCGCGTGCGCTCCTGCCATCAGCGTCAGCCACGTCGTGTAGGTCGAATCATCGGTAGGGAACTCGGCGGCGAACTTGCCGGGTCGCGCGGCGCCGAGGTTGATCCCTTTGACGTAAAACGGCACCCAGGTGCCCGCCTGCCGGATCTCGAAGCGCTCGCCATGCGTGCGCGCCGGGACCTGCGCCGCGGGGGGCCGCCGCGCGGGGGGCAGCGCATCACCCAGATCCCCCATCGCATCGAGCTGGTGTTTGGCGTCGGCGTAGCCGGGGGCGATGCGCAGCGCGCGGCGAAACGCGGCAATGGCCTGATCGCGCTTCCCCTGGCGCTGGCGCACGAGGCCCGTGCCGTACCACCCGTCGGCATTCAGCGAATCCGCCTTCAGCGCTGTGCCGAAACGCCGCTGCGCCGCGGCGAGATCGCTCTGCCGCAGCGCCACGAAGCCAAGGCCGATCTGGATATCGGTGAGGCCGGGGCAGAGCGAGTCGGCGGCGGCGAACCGGGCCGCCGCGACCGGAATGCGTTCGCTCCGGTACGCACGCCACGCGCTGTCGGCGAGCCCGCCGATCCGTGCCGGGCAGGGGACGGGCGCGGCCACCTGCTGCAGCACGAGCGCACCGATCAGTGCGATCACGTCGCCGCTTTCCTGCCGGCGGGAGCAAACCCGGTCCGCGTCATCCGTCCCCACGTCGTGCGGGCGCGCGCCGCCGACCAGAATGCCTTCACACGGAACCACACGGTGCACTGGCGGTACCCGAAATTCTCGAACGCCGCGTACCACAGGAGACGCACCAGGTCGCTCGCCTGGCGGTAGCGGCGAAAGCCGACTTCCTCGAGCAGGATGCCCCAGATCGACAGGATCATGCCGTAGCCGAGCGCGACGAGCAGGAACAGCAGGGCGAACGAGACGTTGATGAACCCCAACCAGAGTCCCACGGCCGTGACGAGATAGCCGAGCACCTCGACGATCGGCGCCAGCATCTCGCCGAACGTGAAAAACGGAAAGCCGAGCAGCCCGATGCGCTTGTAGCGGGGCCGGAACAGCATCGACCGGTACTTCCACATCGTGAGGATCAGGCCGCGATGCCATCGCTCGCGCTGCCGGCCCAGCACGGCCATCGTTTCGGGGACCTCGGTCCAGGCGACAGGAACGGGGACGAAGGTGATCGCGTAGGGGAACCGCTTGTCGAGCAGGTAGCGGTGCAGGCGGACGACGACGTCGAAATCCTCCGAGACGCTGTAGGTGCGGTACCCGCCGATGTCAGACAGGCTGCACCTAGCAAAACGACCGGACGCTCCCGG
>JACXTT010013868.1_pt1 | contig 10586 bp, 11 predicted proteins | sample 9270951 | NCBI WGS metagenome assembly JACXTT01 (sample SAMN15532306, study PRJNA645909) | rock metagenome | isolation source: weathered quartz diorite | place: Puerto Rico | collected 2017-06-21
CCGCCGCGTGGCGGTCCGCCGCCCCGCAGTGGCCCGCCCCATAAGGGACCGCCGCACAAGGGGCCCCCGAGAGGCGGCCCGCCGCCGCGTGGTGGCAAGCCGAAGCGCCGCGCGAACCAGGGGCCGGGCTAGGTCCGTCCTAGACGGGCCGGAAATTCGGCAAGGTGGGCTGGGTGTCGGCGCCGTCGAAACGCACTTGCGAGCGGCCGAAGTCCAGCGCCACGCTGTCGAACTGGGTGAGCAGGTCCATGCCGAGCGCCACCGCCGGCTTGCCCTTCAGGTCCCAGAGCTCAAAGATCTGCGCGTCGGAGCAGACCACCGGCACGTTGCCCATCTGCAGCCCGCCCAGGCGCATGAACGGCAGGTAGAGCATCTCGCCCCAGAAGCCCTCGCCGACCAGGCTCTCCAGGCGCACGCGCTGCGAGGTGGTGACGATGCCCTTGCGGCCGTTGGTCTGGACCAGCAGGTCGCGCAGCGCCGAATTGCACATCGACATCTGCGAGCCCGAGTCGATCATCGCGCTGATCCGCCGCCCCGACAGGTCGGCGTCGACGATGGTCAGCTGACCCAGCCGGCGGCGCGCGGCCACCACGACCGAGCCCTTGGACGAGACGTCGTCGCGCGAGCGGGTGATCGCCAGGCTCTTGGCCTTGAACCCGAGTTCCAGCCGCTGGCCCTTCAGCCAGTCGACGCCGAGCACGCCATCGAGGCTGTCGGTAAGGGGCAGGGCGGCCACCTGCACGTCCTTGCGGCTGCGATCGCCCACCTGCAGCCGGTCGAGCAGGACGCCTGGGCGGTCGTGGTTGCCGACCACCGTGCGGACCCGCACGCTTTCGGCGGGCGGGAGCATCAGCTTGGTCACGAGGGCGCGGGAGATGCAGGAGCCGTTGGCGCCGGTGTCGAGCAGGAATTGGAACGGGCCCTGGCCGTTGATGGTCACCGGGGCCAGCAGATGCTCGAAGAGGTCGCGGCTGGCGCCGACCTGAACGGGATCCTCGTTGGGGATGTCGGGCAGCTCGGCCGGCAGGGTCGTGGCGCGGGCTACGGACCCGGCGGCGGTGGCGGCGATCAAGCCCAGGGCGGCTTGGCGGCGGCTCGGAAGCATGGCGCGCTATCTACCTCGCAACTGGCGTCATCATAACATTGATCGACGGGGCGGTCATGATGCTCAACCTTACGGAAACCTGCGCGCCCATATGGATGATCGCATGCGACGCCTGCTGATTCTCGCCACGTCTCTCGCCCTCCTGGCCGGCGGAGCCGTCGCTGCGGAGAAGGAGAAGGCCCCCGCCGTCGTCGGCCTCTACGTCGACCTGCAGCCCGTGGCCTTGCCCATCGTCGTCAGCGGCCAGCTGGTGAACTACGTCTACGCCTATGTGCGCATCAATCTCGCCACGGGCATCGATCCGAGCAAACTTCGCGACAAAGAGCCGTTTTTCCGCGACGCGCTGGTCCGAGAGAGCCATCGCACCCCCTTCGTGCTGCCCAACGACTGGCAGAAGGTCGACGAGGCCAAGCTGGCCGCGGCGATGATGCGGGACATGCCGGCCATCGCCGGCCCCGGCGCGGTGACCTCGGTGGTGGTCACCTCGCAGGCGCCGCAGAAGCCGGTGATGCCCCCCAGATCGGTTCAGATCTCGCGCCCCTGAGCGCCCCTTCGCCCACCGGCCCGGACCCATCCCGCGGCCCCGGTTGCGCGCGCGGACCAAACTTGGCACTTTCCGCCCTCTTTTCGGGACGCTAAGAGAGCGCGCCCCGGATTTGGGCAATTTACTGGGGATGGGAACGAGCCGGGGGCCGTGCAGACACGGCGGCCGACGATCCCCCTCCGCGCGATCAAAGGGGTGCGCACGATATGAATTCCATACTTATGCTGGTGATCGGGGCTGGCCTGTTGGCCGTGCTCTACGGCGCCTTGCAGACCGCTTCGCTGCTTCGGGCCTCGGCCGGCAACGAAAAGATGCAGGAGATCGCCGCCGCCATCCAGGAGGGTGCGCAGGCCTATCTGAACAAGCAGTACACCGCGATCGGCGCGGTGGGCGTGGTGATCCTGATCGCCGTCTTCTTCCTGATCGGCAAGTTCGCGGCCATCGGCTTCGCGACGGGCGCGATCCTGTCGGGCGCGGCGGGCTTCGTGGGCATGCTGATCTCGGTGCGCGCCAACGTCCGCACCGCCCAGGCCTCCTCCGAGGGCCTCGCCAAGGGCCTGTCCCTGGCGTTCCGCTCCGGGGCCATCACCGGCATGCTGGTGGCGGGCTTCGCCCTGATCGGCGTCGCCGGCTACTTCGCGGTGCTGACCGGGCCGCTGGGCTTCGAGAACACCAGCCGTGAAGTGCAGGACTCGATGATCGCACTGGGCTTCGGCGCCTCGCTGATCTCGATCTTCGCCCGTCTCGGCGGCGGCATCTTCACCAAGGGCGCCGACGTGGGCGGCGACATGGTGGGCAAGGTCGAGGCCGGCATTCCGGAAGACGACCCCCGCAACGCGGCGACCATCGCCGACAACGTGGGCGACAACGTCGGCGACTGCGCCGGCATGGCCGCCGACCTGTTCGAGACCTACGCGGTGACCACCGTCGCCACCATGGTGCTGGCGGCGATCTTCTTCCGCGGCACGGAAATGGTGTCGAACATGATGCTCCTGCCGCTGGCCATCTGCGGCGTCTGCATCGTCACCTCGATCCTCGGCACCTTCGCGGTGCGCCTGGGCAAGTCCAACAACATCATGGGCGCGCTCTACCAGGGCCTGGGCGTCACCGGCGTGCTGTCGATCGGCGCGATCTACTGGGTGATCTCCAAGCTGGTCACCGCCCCGCTGACCGTCGGCGACAAGACCTTCGACGGCATGAGCCTGTTCTGGTGCGGCATCACGGGCCTGGCGGTCACCGCCGCCATCGTGGTGATCACCGAGTACTACACCGGCACGGGCTTCCGTCCGGTGAAGTCGGTGGCCAAGGCCTCGGTCTCCGGCCACGGCACCAACGTGATCCAGGGCCTGGCCATGTCGCTGGAATCGACGGCGCTGCCCGCGCTGACGATCATCATCGGCATCATCGTCACCTACAACCTGGCGGGCCTGTTCGGCATCGCCATCGCCACCACTTCGATGCTGTCGCTGGCCGGCTTCATCGTGGCCCTCGACGCCTTCGGCCCGGTGACGGACAACGCCGGCGGCATCGCCGAAATGGCGGGCCTGCCCCCGGAAGTGCGCGTCACCACCGACGCGCTGGACGCGGTCGGCAACACCACCAAGGCGGTGACCAAGGGCTACGCCATCGGCTCGGCCGGTCTCGGCGCCCTGGTGCTGTTCGCGGCCTATACCGAGGACCTGAAGTTCTTCGCGGCCAATGCGACGCCGGGCAGCTTCTTCGACGGCCTGGGCGCGGTCGCCTTCGACCTGTCCAACCCCTACGTGGTGGTCGGCCTGCTGTTCGGGGGCCTGCTGCCCTTCCTGTTCGGCGGCCTGTCGATGACCGCCGTGGGCCGGGCCGCGGAATCGGTGGTGGAGGAAGTCCGCCGTCAGTTCCGTGAGAACCCGGGGATCATGACCTACGACGTGAAGCCCGAGTACGGCCGCGCCGTGGCCATCCTGACCCAGGCGGCGATCAAGGAAATGATCGTTCCCTCGCTGCTGCCGGTGCTCTCGCCGATCGTGCTGTTCTTCATCATCAAGGCGATCGCCGGCAAGGTGAACGGCTTCGCCTCGCTGGGCGCCATGCTGATGGGCGTGATCGTGACCGGCCTGTTCGTGGCCATCTCGATGACCTCGGGCGGCGGCGCCTGGGACAACGCCAAGAAACTGATCGAGGAAGGTCACTACGGCGGCAAGGGGTCCGAAGCCCACAAGGCGGCCGTGACCGGCGACACCGTCGGCGACCCCTACAAGGACACGTCGGGTCCCGCCGTGAACCCGATGATCAAGATCACCAACATCGTGGCCCTGCTGCTGCTGGCGGTCCTGGCCCACGGGGTGGTCGGCTAGACCTCGGCGAAAGCTGAAACGAAGACGCCCCGGAGAGCGATCTCCGGGGCGTTTTTGATTCTGGGCCGGTGGGCCGCCTGACGGCGGGCTCCGCGCTATTGGCGCTGGTCGCCGGGGCGGTTGCCGGGGACGGTGTCGTCCTGGTTCTGCAGGATCGTGCCGCGGCCGACGTTGCCGAGCAGCTGCTCGAGGATGGTCAGTTCGCGCCCGCGGGTCGGAGTCTCGCGGCCGTTGAAGGCGATGACCTTGCCGTCCTTGAGGGTCAGGTTGTTGACCGCCTTCACCTGCTCGGAGTCCTTGTCGAAGCTGATCGCGGTGACGTTGCGCGCGATCACCTCGGGGCGCTTGAAGGCCACCCGGGACTTGAGCTGGTTCATGTAGAACCAGGTGTTGGGATCGAAGGTGCCGGTGGTCGAGGGCGAACCCAGGCGGGCGCGCACGGTCGACTTGGTGTCGACGCCGATCTTGACGTCCTTGGGATCGCTTTCGATCGCCTGGAAGCCGGAATAGCTGGTGATCGGGGCGCAGGCCGTGAGGCTGGCCCCGCCCGCGGCGGCAAGGAAACCGGCGGCGACGACGGCGAAGGCGGCTCGTTGGAACATATGCGGCTGGAACCTGCTCATTCGACGGGTGGGCTTTGACCTATCGCCCGTCGGCCCGTAGTTCAATGCGGCTTTATGGAATGGATCGGGCGAAATCGAGGCGACATGCTGCTGGATCGACTGTTCCGACCCCGCGCGGCCCTGACGGCCGGCCGGGCGCTCTATGCGCTGGCGGTGGATCAGGCGCGCACGCCCAGCCTCTACGCCGACCTGGGCGCGCCGGACACCACCGAGGGCCGATTCGAGATCTACAGCCTGCACGTGGTCCTGCTGCTCGACCGCCTGCGCGGCCACGGCGAGGCGGCGACCGACGTCTCCCAGGTGCTGTTCGACGCCTATGTGAAAGACCTCGACACCGCGCTGCGCGAGATGGGTGTCGGCGACCTGTCGGTGGGCAAGAAGATGCGCAAGCTGGGCGAGGCCTTCTATGGCCGGGGCAAGTCCTATGACGCCGCCTTCGCCGCCCTGCCGGACTCAGGACCGCTGGAGGCGCTGCTGATCCGTACGGTCTACGCGGGCGCCGCGTCCCCCGGTGTGCATGGCCTGGCGGACTATGTGGTGCGCCAACGCGCGGCGCTGGCGGGCCAGCCGCTGGAGCACCTGCTGGCCGGGCAGGCGGACTGGGGCGCGGCGTGAGCCAGGCCTGGAGCAAGCCGGTGCGGCTGCACGAGCTTGGCGGCGGGACCCTGACCGTGCGCCTCGAGCCCGACGCCGACGAGCGGGCCCAGATCGCCAAGACCCTGGGCCTGGAGGCTCTGCCGGCCCTGACCGCGAAGCTGACACTCAAGCCCTGGCTGGACGGCGCGGAGATCACCGGCCGTTTCGACGCCGTGGTCGAGCAGATCTGCGCGGTGAGCCTCGATCCCTTCGAACACCCGCTGGCGGGCGAAATCGAGCTCCGCGCCGTCCCGCACGGCAGCCCGCACGCCCCGGCCGCCGCCGGCGGCGAGCTGGACTACGATCCCGAGGCGCCCGATCCGCCCGACGTGCTCGACGGCGACAGCCTCGACCTGGCCGGCTACGTGGTCGAGCACCTGGCGCTGGAGATCGACCCGTTCGCCCGCAAGCCCGGGGCTGAGTTCGAATTCGCCCAGCCGGCCGAGGAGGATTCCCCCTTTGCCGTGCTGAAAAAACTCAAGGATCGCGAGGACTAAGCGCCGCCGCGGTTTCCATAGCCACGCCCGGGGGCTATCGTCTCACGCGAATCCGGCGGGACCCGTCGAAGGACCAAAGCGCCGTCTTGACCCAACCACTGGTGATTTCCATCGACGCCATGGGCGGAGACCATGGACCGCCCGTGGTGATCCCGGCTGTCTTGCGCGCGATCGCGACCCTGCCCGAAAACGTGCGCTTCCTGCTGCACGGCGACGAGCCCACCCTCGCCGCCGCCCTCGCCAAGCATCCGGACGCCGCCCGGCGCATGGAGATCCGCCATTCAGAGCGCGTGATCGCCATGGACGAGAAGCCGGCGCAGGCGCTCCGCCGAGGCAAGGGCACCTCCATGTGGAACGCTGTCGAGGCGATCCGCGAGGGTCAGGCGCACGCCGCGGTCTCGGCCGGCAACACCGGCGCCCTGATGGCGATCTCCAAGCTGATCCTGCGGATGGCGGCCGACCTGGAACGTCCGGCCCTGGTGGCCAGCATGCCGACGCCTCGCGGCGTGACGACGTTCCTGGACGTGGGCGCCAACGTCGACTGCGACGCCGAACGCCTGGTCGAGTTCGCGATCATGGGCGAGGCTTTCCACCGCGCCGCCCATGGCGTGCCCAAGCCGACGGTGGCCCTGCTCAACGTCGGCTCGGAGGAGATGAAGGGCCACGAGGAGGTCCGCGAGGCCCATCGCATCCTGCGCGAAGGCAAGATCGACCTGGACTACCGCGGCTTCGTCGAGGGCGACGACATCACGCACGGTGTGATCGACGTGATCGTCACCGACGGCTTCACCGGCAATGTGGCGCTGAAGAGCATGGAGGGCGCCGCGCGCTTCATGCTCGACGAACTGCGCCAGGCGCTGGGCAGCGGCCAGCTGGCCAAGCTTGGCTACCTGCTGGCCCGGCCGGCTCTGCGGACGTTCCGTGACCGGCTAAGTCCGCCGCCGGCGGCGCCGTTGCTGGGCCTGAACGGCATTGTGCTCAAGTGCCACGGCGGCGCGACGGAGCTCGACTTCGCCATGTCGATCCAGGTGGCGGTCGATCTGGCGCGCAGCGACTTCACGGCGGAGATCGAACGGAATATGAGGCGGCTTCCCGACGCGCTGGCCGAGCCGGCGCCGGAACCCGTTGAAGTGGTCGCGCCCGTCGCCTCGGCTGACGGCGACGCGGCCCAAGGAGTTCAAGAGTGACGAGCGTTCTGCGTAGCGCGGTGACCGGCGTGGGCGGCTACCTGCCCGAAGCCGTGGTCACCAACGACGACCTCGCCAAGTTCGTGGACACCTCGGATGAGTGGATCGTCGAGCGCACTGGCATCCGCCAGCGCCACCGGGTGACCGACGACCAGCCGGTCTCCGACCTGGCCGTGGGCGCCGCGCGCCGCGCCCTGGAGGCCGCCGGCCGCACGCCCGACGAGGTCGACCTGATCATCGTCGCCACCACCACGCCCGACCTGACCTTCCCGGCCGTCGCCGCCATCGTGCAGCGCAAGCTGGGCTGCCCGGTGGGCATCGCCTTCGACGTGCAGGCCGTGTGCTCCGGCTTCGTCTTCGCGCTGTCGGTGGCCGACGGCTTCGTGGCCCGGGGCCGGTCGAAATGCGCCCTGGTGATCGGGGCCGAGACCATGACGCGCCTGATGGACTGGACCGATCGCGGCACCTGCGTGCTGTTCGGCGACGGGGCCGGCGCGGTGGTCGTCGAGCCGGTTGAAGGGCAGGGGACCACCGCCGATCGCGGCCTGCTGGGCTTCGCGCTCCGCGCCGACGGCACCAAGCAGGACCTGCTCTATGTGGACGGCGGCCCCTCCACCTCGGGCCAGGTCGGCAAGCTCAGGATGCAGGGCAACCAGGTGTTCCGCCACGCCGTGGTGAACATCTCCGAGGCGGTGACCGCGGCGGCCGCCGACGCCGGCATCGAGGTGGCCAGCGTCGACTGGTTCATCCCGCATCAGGCCAATATCCGCATCCTGCAGGGGGTCGCGCGGCGTCTCGGCATCGACGAGGCCAAGGTCATCACGACGCTGGCCCAGCACGCCAACACCTCGGCCGCGTCGATCCCGCTGGCCCTCGACCAGGGCGTCCGTGACGGGCGGATCAAGCCCGGCCAGATGCTGCTCATGGAAGCCATGGGCGGCGGCCTGACCTGGGGCGCCTGCGTACTTCGTCTGTAGACGCTCAGCGATTCCCGCAAAGGGACGCTAGAACCCTTTGACGGAATACGACAATCAGGGCACGGTGCCGGCATCGTTACGGGGGATCGGGCGACGATGAAGGGCGCGACAGTCACGCGGGCGGACCTCTGCGAAGCGGTTCATGAGGAAGTGGGCCTGACGCGCCAGGATTGCGGCGAGCTGGTGGAACGCGTCCTCGAACTGATGGCCGTGGCCCTTGAGAAGGGCCAGCAGGTCAAGCTCTCCGGCTTCGGCGTCTTCCAGGTGCGGGCCAAGCGCGCGCGCATGGGACGCAATCCCAAGACCGGCGAGCCGGCGGCCATCGAGCCCCGGCGCGTGATCGGCTTCCGCGCCAGCCAGGTGATGAAGGCGCGGGTCGATCGCGCTCTGGCCCGGTGAGGGCGGCCTAGACCGTGGCCAAGGGCCCGGAAGCCTTTCGGACCATCTCCGAAGCGGCGGACGAGCTTCACGTGCCGCAGCATGTGCTGCGGTTCTGGGAAACCAAGTTCGCCTTCATCCGGCCGATGAAGCGCGCCGGCGGGCGGCGGTTCTATCGCCCCGCCGACATCGCGGTGCTGCGCGGCGTGCGCCGGCTGCTGCACGATGAGGGCTACACCATCAAGGGCGTCCAGCGCCTGCACCGGGAAGAGGGTGTGAAGCGCCTGGTGAGCGCCGGTGAGGGTCGCGCGCCGGCCGCGGGGCGCAAAGGCGGGATCGGCGACCGCAGCGGCCTGCTCGACGCCCTGCACGACCTGGAGACGGTCAAGCAGCGGCTGGACGCCCTGCTGGGGTCCTCGTGAGCGACGCGCCCCGGGCCGGGCCCACGTCCGGGCAGGCGACGTCGATCGCCATCCTGGGCGGCCTGTTCTTCATCATCGGCTTCTTCACCTGGCTGAACGGGCCGCTGATCACCTTCGTGCGGCTGGCCTTCGAGCAGACCGACGTGGGGTCGTTCCTGATCCTGATGGTCTTCTACCTGTCCTACCTGGTGCTGGCCCTGCCGGCCTCGTGGATCCTCAGGCTCACGGGGCTGAAGAAGGGGCTGTCCCTGGCGCTGACCGTGATGGCGGTGGGCGCCGCGACCTTCGGTGAGTTCGCGACGCGGCGCTGGTACCCGGGCGCGCTGGCCGGCCTGTTCACCATCGGCGGGGGCCTGGCGATCCTGCAGACGGCGATCAATCCCTACGTCAGCATGCTGGGCTCGCTGGATGGAGCCGCCCGGCGCATCGCGCTCATGGGCATCTGCAACAAGGGCGCGGGCATCGCGGCGCCGCTGCTGATCGGCTCGCTGGTGCTGAAGGGGATCGGCGACCTGTCCGCTCAGGTGGAGGCTGCAACGCCCGCCGCACGGACCCAGCTCCTCGACGCCTTCGCCGCCAAGATCCACACGCCCTATCTCCTGATGGCCGGCGTCCTGCTCGTGGTGGCGGCCGCCGTCCTGGCCTCACCCCTGCCGGAGATCAAGGCGACCGAAGCCAATGCGGGCGCCGCTGCCGGCGCGCCCGACCGCGGCGTCCTGGCCTTTCCGCACCTATGGCTGGGCGTCGCCTGCCTGTTCGTCTACGTGGGCGTCGAGGTGATCGCCGGCGACGCCATCGGGGTCTATGGCCGCGGCTTCGGCTTGCCGCTGGACCAGACCAAGTTCTTCACCGCCTTTACGCTCAGCGCCATGCTGCTGGGCTATGTGTCGGGCCTGCTGGCGATCCCCCGGATCACCTCGCAGGAGGGGTACCTCAGGGCCTCGGCCCTGCTGGGGGTCGTCCTGGTGGCGGGCGCGTTCCTGACCAAGGGCTATGTCTCGGTGGGCTTCGTCGCCGCCCTGGGCTTTGCCAACGCCATGATGTGGCCGGCGATCTTCCCCATGGCGATCCGGGGCCTGGGCCGGGCGACTGAGACCGGATCGGCCTTGCTGGTCATGGGCATCGCCGGCGGCGCGGTGATCCCGGAAACCTTCGGCTTGCTGAAGCAGCACTATGACTTCCAGGCCGTCTTCGCGGCGCTGACGGCGCCCTGCTACCTCTACATCTTCTGGTACGCGTGGCGTGGTCATCGCGTGGGGCAGAGCGCCCCCGCATCGGCCGCGGCCCTGGAAGGCGCGGCCTAGCCGACATCGTCAAATCAGGGATGCTGATCCTGCGATGGTCGGAGCGACAGGATTTGAACCTGCGACCCCTTGACCCCCAGTCAAGTGCGCTACCAGGCTGCGCTACGCTCCGACGCCTCGCGGCGAGCGGGTCTTCTAGCGGCTTCTGACAGAGCGGCAACCGCTAAATTTCAGCGCGGCTCGGCGCCGTGCGTCTTCGGGGAGGCGACCTATTGGCAGCTTTCAGGTTCGGTCATCGCGTCTTGATCTCGGGTGCGCTGGCCGTATGCCTTTTGGGGACAACTCTCCCAACTCCGGCCAACTCCGCTTCGATCTGGGCCAGTCTTCCGACAGCGGCTGATATCGCCGCAGTCTATCCGCAAGACGCTGACAAAGCCGGCATCAACGGGAGGGTGGTGCTGGCCTGCGTCGTGTCGAAGGCGCGCGGCCTCGAGAACTGTGCGGTCGCCTCTGAGGAGCCCGTTGGCAGTGGATTTGGCGACGCCGCCCTCGCGCTCTCCCCCAAGTTCCTGGTCAACGCGGGCGTTGAGACGGGCCAGGGCGCGATCGGGTCCCAGATCAAGATTCCCATTCGGTTCGT
>JACXTT010013869.1_pt1 | contig 10586 bp, 10 predicted proteins | sample 9270951 | NCBI WGS metagenome assembly JACXTT01 (sample SAMN15532306, study PRJNA645909) | rock metagenome | isolation source: weathered quartz diorite | place: Puerto Rico | collected 2017-06-21
GCCGGCGCGGGCGCCTCGACCGGAGCGCGGCGGCGCGCGAGCCACCACGCGATCAGCGCCGCCAACAGCAACCCCAGGACCGCGAGCGCGATCCAGAACGCGCGCGCGATCCGGAGCGGCACGGGCGGGCGCACGTCGGCCAGCTTCCGCTCGTCCTGGTCGCGCGGCAGCAGCGAGACCACGTGGAGCGGAATGGGCGCCGTGGTCAGCTCCCCCGCGGCCCCACTCGGCAGCTGGTAGCGCACGGGGATCGCCGGGACCTGAGCGTCGCCGAGCGCGAACACGGCGGCGCGATAGCGGACCGTGCCCGGCGGCGGCGTCTTGCCCGGAGGCAGCGGCTGCATCTCGAAGCTCTCCTGCGTGAGGCCATCGGGAAAGGCGAAGCGACACCCCGCCGGGCCGCTGGCGCGGAGCTCGATCACGAACGACTCCCCCACCGACACGTCGGTCTTGGAGACCCGCGCCGTGACGCTTGGCGACGCGTCGGCACCGGCTGCGGGGGCGGCCGCGCCCCCGCCGGCGAGCAGGAGGATTGCGAGCGCGCGCCAACTCATCGCCGCCGCTCCCGCGATTTGAAGAAGGCCGAGAGCGGGCGCTCGTAGGACTCCGCGGTCGACAGGGCGAGCGCGTCGACGCGGGTGCGCTTGAATGCCGCCGGCGCCTCGCGCAGCGCCTGCGCCGCCAGCCGCGGGCGCACGTCGGCCCGCGAGGCGTCGATCACCAGGCGTTCTCCGGTCTCGGGATCGAGCAACGCCACCAGTCCGGCGTCGGGGAAGTCGCGTTCGCGCGGATCGGCGAGGTGGAGCGCGATCACGTCATGGCGACGGCGCAGCGCGCCCAGGCTCTTCTCGTAGTCCCGATCCTGGAAATCGGAGATCGCCGCGACGATGCCGCGCCGCTTCATCACGCGCTGGGCGAAGCGCAAGGCGGCGGCGAGATCGGTGCCGCGGCCGCTCGGCCCGGTCGCCAGCAGGTCGCGGACGATGCGCAGGGCGTGATCCCGGCCGCGCCCCGGTGGCACGAAGCCCTCGATGCGATCGGTGAACAGCACGGCGCCCACGCGGTCGTGGTTCATCACCGCGGAGAACGCCAGCACCGCGGCCAGCTCGGCCGCGTAGTCGCGCTTGAGCAGGAAGTTCGAGCCGAAGCTCTGCGAGCCCGAGACGTCGACCAGCAGCAGCAGCGTGAGGTCGCGCTCTTCCACGAACTTCTTGACGTGGAGCGAGCCCATGCGCGCGGTGACGTTCCAGTCGATGGTGCGCGCGTCGTCGCCGGGCTGGTACTCGCGCACCTCGGCGAACTCCATGCCGCGGCCCTTGAACACGGCGTGGTACGCGCCGCCGATGCCGGACTCCAGGATCGTGCGGGTGCGGATCTGGATGCGACGGATCTTGGCGAAGGTCTCGCGATCGAGGGTCGGGCCGCCCTGCGCCCGCCGCCCGGCGGTCGCTTCGGTGGATGCACGAGTCCGGGTGCGCATGGTCGGGAGCGCCGCGGTGCGCCCTGGCTCAGGGCACCTCGACCCGCTCGAGGATCTGGTCCACCACCGCGTCGGTGGTGACGTTCTCGGCTTCGGCCTCGTAGGTGAGCAGGATGCGATGGCGCAGGACGTCGCGGGCGATCTCCTTGACGTCCTCCGGCACCACGTAGCCCCGGCCGCGCAGGAAGGCGATCGCGCGTGAAGCTTCGGAGAAGGCGAGCGTGGCGCGCGGCGAAGCCCCGAATGCGATCAGCGGCGCGAATTCGACCAGGCCCACCTCCTTGGGGTGTCGGGTCGCCGTCACCAGCGCCACCATGTAGTCGCGCAAGCGCTCGTCGATGTAGACCTCGCGCACGCGCTGGGTGAGCCGCTGCACCGCCTCGGCCTTGAGCACGCGCGACACCGCCGGGACCTCTCCCGAGAGCATGCGATCGAAGATCTGGCGTTCCTCGTCCTGCTTCGGGTAGTCGACCCGGGCCTTGAGCAGGAAGCGATCGACCTGAGCCTCCGGCAGCGGATAGGTGCCTTCCTGCTCGATCGGATTCTGAGTGGCGAAGACCAGGAACGGGTTGGGCAGGCGATGGCTCCCGTCGCCGAGCGTGACCTGACGCTCCTGCATGGCCTCGAGCAGCGCCGATTGGACCTTCGCGGGAGCACGATTGATCTCGTCGGCCAGCAGCAGATTGGTGAACACCGGGCCCTTGCGCGCCGCGAACTCACCGGTCTTCTGCACGAAGACCATGGTGCCGATCAGGTCGGCGGGCAACAGGTCGGGCGTGAATTGAATGCGGGAGAACTCGAGGTCCAGCACCTGGCCCAGCGTCTTGACCGCGAGCGTCTTGGCCAGCCCGGGAAGTCCCTCGACCAGGAGATGCCCGCGACACAGCAAGGCCACCATCATGCGCTCGAGCAGGGCCTTCTGGCCGACGATGACCTTGCGCATCTCGTTGAGCGCCGCCTGGATCTGCAGCGCTTCCTCGCGCACCGCCTCGTTCAAACGCGCGACATCGACTTCCTGAACGCTCATCGTGCTCCCACCTGTTGGAGGCCCACGTCGGCCGACCTCGTCTCGAGACGATCCAATTCGTCCCCGCCGTTGCGAACCCAGATGTTTAGGGCGCGATGCGCGCGAAGGTCAAGGATGCCGCAGGTTTCTTGCCGCGATCTTGACAGTCGGCCGGCTCGCGCCGGCGAGGAGCGCCCCGCTGGCGGAGGGCCTCATCGGGGCGTGGGCGCATCGCCCGCGTCCTTGGACTCGGGCCTCTTCGTAGGCCGCGCACGAATCAGCTTCTCCAGGCCGGCCTGCACCAGGGCTTGCCGGAACTTCTGCCGGAACGGCTCCGCCTCTTCCGCTCGCGGCACCCGAACGTCGACGACGGGGAGACCGGCGGCGCTCATCGAGCCATACGCGGCGTCGTAGGCATCCGGACCGATGAGGACGATCTTCTCGGGCGCCAGGATGCCGAGATTGATGAGCAGCGGTCCCACGTACGGGGCCAGCGCTTCGCCACGGCGCGGAGCGTCGGGCTTGAGCTCGACCTCGAACACGCCACGGCGGCGCAGCTCCTTGAGGCCAGCGACCCGGTCGTCCGACGCCGACTCGAACAGGACCTCCGTCACCTGCTCGAAGAGCGGGTCGGCTTGCGCCGCGTCGGCGAAGTAGAAGTAGTGGTCGCCTTCGGGAGGCGATTCGACGACGAGCAGGAGCCGAATCGTCTTGGGCCGGTAGGCCCGCGACGCCCGCTCCCGGCGCGTCCAGCTCTCGGTCCTCTGGGGCAGCACGATCGGTCCCTCCACGCGAGATCACTCAACGACTCAGTGCAGCGACGCCGAATCGATACGCCACCGCCGCTGCGCGGCCGCAGCCCCATCGACGACCGAGCGCCTCGACACGCAACGGCCGTGCGACTCGACAGCGTCGTAGTAATCGTGGATCACTTGGACCGCGGCGCCGACCGAGGTGGAGTCCGAGGAGCGGGACGGAGCCTCGACCGCCGCGCTCGCCGCGAGACCTCTCCGCTTGCGCGGATCGGCCTCGCGACGGCTCGCGACCGATCTAGCCCTTGGGCTGGGGAACGATACGGATGTAGGGCCGCGGCGACTTCCAGCCCTGCGGATACGTCTTGCGCGCATCGTCGTCGGACACCGACCCGGCGATGATCACGTCCTCACCCTGTTTCCAGTTCACCGGCGTCGCCACCTTGTGCTTGGCGGTGAGCTGGAGGGAGTCGAGGACGCGCAGCACCTCGTCGAAGTTGCGGCCGGTCGTCATCGGATAGGCGATCATGAGCTTGATCTTCTTGTCCGGGCCGATCACGTAGACGTTCCGGACCGTCTGGTTGTCGGCCGGCGTCCTGCCGTCGCAGCTGCCCTCGAGATCCGCGGGCAGCATCCCGAAGGCTTTCGACACCGACAGATCGGGGTCGCCGATCATCGGGTAATTGGGCGCGTGCCCCTGCGTCTCCTGGATGTCGGTCGACCACTTGCGGTGACTCTCCACCGGATCGACGCTGAGCCCGATGACCTTGGTGTTGCGTTTCTCGAATTCCGGCTTGAGCTTCGCCATGTAGCCGAGCTCGGTGGTGCAGACCGGCGTGAAGTCCTTGGGGTGCGAGAACAGGACCGCCCACGAATCGCCGATCCAATCGTGGAAACTGATCCGGCCTTCGGTGGTGTCGGCCTCGAAGTTGGGGGCAGTGCTGCCGATTTGGATCGGGAAGCTTCCGAGCTGGGTGGACATGAGAACCTCCAAAGCGAAGCGGCGTGAGGCCGCAAGAGATCGGATGAACCCCAAAAACTGGGGGCCACAGTATCTACTTCTTGGTCGGGCTCGGCAACGTCCGCCCGGGTACGCTTTGGGCGGCTCGCGCCGCCAGGAGCCCGCGCGGGAAACGTACGGAGAGACAGCTCAGTCCCCCGTCCATTTTCTGGAATTCCGACACGTCGAGCGCGACGACCTCGAGCCCGATTTCGCGCAGGCGTTCCGCGAGCCGCGCGCAACCGACCGGGACCAGCACACGTCCATTGACCAGGATGCAATTGGCGCCGTCCTCCTCGCCGTCGTCCACGCGCACGACGTCGCATCCCAGGAGCGCCGCGTGGTCGGCGAGCGCGCCGACCGCCACCACTCGATCGTCGCCGATCCAGGCCAGCCCGCTCTTGAGGTGGAGAAGGCCGTGGGGGTCGAGCGCCACGCATTCGAAGCGGCGGCCAGCGGCGGCGAGCACGGCCCCCAGCTGGCGCGCCCCTTCCAGGTTCGTGCGGGAGGAGATTCCGATCAGGACCCGCGACCCCAGGTCGCACACGTCGCCGCCATCCAGCGTCCCCGGCGGCTCGATGACGCTGAGGCGAGCTCGAGAGGACAGGGCGCGCCGCATGGCCTCGACTTCTCCTCGTCGCGAAGGCGCCCCGGGCCGGGTCAGCACCACGCCGCCGGGCAGCGCCACGGCGGTGTCCTCGACGAAGGTGGAATCGGGATACCGCGGATCGGCTTCGAGGGCCTGCACGCGCACGCCGCACGCCTCGAGCGCCATGACGTAGGCCCGATGCTGGAGGAGGGCGCGCTCGACGTTCGGCCGGCCCCGTCGCGCGCTGGTCAATCCGTCCGCGAACGTGGCGGCAGGCGGACATACGATCGCGACGTCGAACACGACCCGGATTCTACAGGCCTTGCGTCAGTCCCGACAGGCGGGTCGCCCGAACGAAGGAGGCCTCATGCCGACCGACCAGGTGACTTTCTACCGCTGGAAGGATCTCCCCCAGGAGCAAGTCAACGAGCGGCTCGCGCGCCGGCTGGTGACCGGCGATCGCGTGATGCTGGCCCAGGTCATGCTGACTCGCGGCTGCCTCGTGCCGCGCCACGCTCACGAGCACGAGCAGATCACGCACGTGCTGGAGGGCGCGCTGCGATTCTGGATCGGCGAGGACGAAGCGCAGACGCTGGTGGTGTCCGCCGGCGAGGTGCTCCACATCCCCTCGCACGTGCCGCACAAGGCGGAGGCGATCGAGGACACCGTGGTGGCCGACGTGTTCTGCCCGCCGCGTCAGGATTGGCTCGATCGCAGCGACACCTACCTGCGGCGCTGAGCCGGCTCATGCGACCCAGCGGGCGGGATGGGCCCCGACCGCGGGCGGGACCGGCTGTGGGATACTGCCGCGCCATGGATCTCGGGCTCGCGGGCCGCGTCGCGCTGGTCACCGCCGCCAGCCGCGGGCTGGGCCGGGCCATCGCCGAGGCTCTGGCCGACGAGGGCGCCGCGGTCGGAATCTGCGCCCGCGGCGAGGCTGCTCTGGGTGCCGCCGAACAGCGACTGGCCGAGCGCGGTGCCCAGGTTCATGCGGTCGTGGCCGACCTGTCGAAGCCCGAGGACATCGCCCGCGTGACCCGTGAGGTGCGCGAGCGCTTCGGCAAGATCGACGTGCTGGTGGCGAACGCCGGCGGCCCGCCGGCCGGGTTGTTCGAGGCCCACGACTGGGAGGCCTGGCAGCGCGCGGTCGAGCTGACGCTCCGCAGCGCCGTCGAGCTGACTCGCGCCGTGCTGCCCGGGATGCGCGAGCGGCGCTGGGGACGCGTGCTCCACGTCACGTCGCTGACGGTCAAGCAACCGATCGACGGGCTCATGCTCTCGACCTCGATTCGCGCCGCGGTCACGGGCTTCGCGCGCACGCTCGCCAACGAGGTCGCGGCCGAAGGCGTCACCGTCAACACGCTGCTGCCCGGCTTCATGAACACCGAGCGGGTGGTCGAGCTCAATCAGGTGACCGCCGCGCGCGAAGGCGTGCCGGTGGCCGAGGTCGAGCGCCGGACCTTGGGGCAGATCCCGGCGCGCCGCATCGGCGAGCCGGCCGAGCTCGCCGCGCTGGCGGCGTTCCTAGCATCGGACCGGGCGCGCTACATCACCGGCCAGTCGATCGCGGTCGACGGCGGGTGGATCCGCAGCTTGATGTGAGTCCTCCTCAGGCGAAGAGCCGCGCCAGCGCGAACGCCGCCGCCGCCGCCAAGCCGCCGACCAGCGCGGTTTGCAGCGCTCCGCGGGCGGGGGCGGTGCCGGCATAGCGGCTCTTGAAGAATCCGAACAGCAGCAGCGCGACCAGCGTCGATGAGGCCGAGATCCACAGCGCGGCGCGCGCCGCGTGCACGACCATGTACGGCACGAGCGGAATCAGTCCTCCGGCCACGTACGAGGCCGCGATGGTAAAGGCGCTGCGCGGCGCACGGCGCGGATTCGGGCGCTCGAGCCCCAGCTCGAAGCGCATCATGAAGTCGACCCAGCGATCGGGATCGGCCCGCACCGCGGAGACCACGGTGGAGAGAGCGGGCTCGCCCAGCCCGAATCCGCGCAGGATCTCGGTCACCTCCTCGGTCTCGGCCTCCGGCTTCTCCACCACCTCCTGCTGCTCTCGCCGCCGTTCGGCGTCGTAGTGTTCGAGGTCGCCGCGAGCGGCCAGGTATCCGCCCAGGCCCATCGCGATCGATCCGGCCGCGATCTCCGCCATGCCCGCCGTCACGATCAGGCCGGTCGAGGCGACGGCGCCGCTGAGTCCCGCAGCCAGCGCGAACGGCACGGTGAGGCCGTCGGACATGCCGATGACGATGTCGCGCACGGCGTCGCCACCGGTGAAGTGCTTCTCGACGTGGGGATGCTGTGGCATGCGGTCCTCCCGGGTTGAGCCTCGATCCTATTCCGCCGCCGACCGGGCGCCCGAGCGGCGTCGGCTTCTGGTCGCGGGCGCGCCGCTGTGAGAGGTTCGCGCCCATGCGAGGCGCATCGCCGCTCGGCCGTCGAGTCGCGACACATCGAGCTCGGCGGATCGAGCGATTCCGATTCCTGCGCCGCTTGTCGTGGCGCGATAGCCTCCCGCTCTACGCGGCCGTCGGCTGCACCTTCGGCATCATCGGCTTCGTCAGCGACCTGGTCGGGCTGCCGGCGCTGCGTCCCTACCCGGTGGTCCTGGCATCGGTCGTGATGTGCGGCCTGATCTCCTGCGGCTACCTCTCGGCCGCGGTTCACGGGATGCGGTGGATTCCAGCCTTGATCGCGATCCAGATCGGCGCCACGGTGGCGATCGACCGCCTGCTGCCGGGGCACTCGGCGGCGTCCGAGCCGAAGCGCGTCGCGGCGCGCGCCAGCGCCGACGGGGCGGGGACGCTGCTGCTGGCGGCCGGCGGTTACGGGCTCTTCATCTCGTTCATCACTCGCCAAGGCGTGCGCCAGGTGAGACTCCAGACCGAGATGTCCCTGGCGCAGCAGATCCACGCCGATCTGGTCCCGCCCATCGCCCGCCAGCTGCACGGGGTCGAGATCCTGGGCCGATCGCAGCCCAGCACCGAGGTCGGAGGCGACCTGCTCGACGTGCTTGACGACTGCGGCGCGGTCCTGGCTCTGGTGGCGGACGTCTCGGGCCACGGGGTCCCGGCGGGCACGTTGATGGCGATGGTGCGCAGCGCGGTCCGGGTCCGCGTCGCCTCGGGCGCCGAGCTCGAGGAGCTGGTCGCCGACCTGGATCGGCTGCTGGTCGATCTGGCGCGACCCGACAAGTTCGTCACGCTCGCGCTGCTCCGGCTCGACGGCCAAGGCCAGGCTCAGGCGCTGCTCGCCGGCCACCTCCCGATCGTCGTGGTGCGCGCCGGGAGCCGCGCGGTCGAGCACGTCGAGAACCAACGCCCGCCGCTCGGACTCCCCACCGCGGCCGGGGTGACGCGGCTCGACTACGCCCCTGGCGACCTGTTCGCGCTCCTCACCGACGGCCTCCCGGAAACCATGAATCGCGCCGGTCACCAGCTCGAGCTGGCCCCGATCGAGCAGACGTTGCGAGAGCGCGCCGACGCGCCGCTCGAATCGATCGCCGCCGCGGTGTTCGAGCAGGCCCGCCGCCACGGAGCCGCCAGCGACGATCGGACTCTGTTGCTGTTGCGCGCCGGCTCGCCGCGCTGAGGCGCGCTCACGCGCCGGTCGTCGCGAGATGAGCGAGCAACGCGACCCCGTGGAGGAAGATCCAGGCCCCCAGGATCAGCAGGTAGCCCTCGAAGCGCTGCGGTGAAGCCTGCAGCATGGAGGCCACCACCGTCGCGCCGGCTCCGCACGCCGCCACCGAAGCGATGCGTGCCACCGATTCGATCCACGCTGGTCGCGGGCCGCGGCCGACGGTGGCGAGACTCAGCGCGCCGTACGCGGCCAAGCCCAGGGCGACCTTGCGCCACATCGCGACGTGATCGGGATCGTGGGTCGGCAGAACGGTCACGCTCACCCATCCCAGCCATGCCGCGAGCGCCAAGGTGCCAATGGCGGCCACGGTCACGGCCCCACGCGTCAGGCGTCGGGCCCGCGGACCCCACTCTCGCCGCATCGCCATGCTCAGGCCGCGGGCAGCGCTCAGCGCGCGTCGAGCAGTGCCGGCCAGTTCATCACGACGTCCAATCGAGTCGTGGCCGAGAAGTCTTTCAAGGTCCCGACCAGGAAGCGTTGGCCGCCCGGCACGACGTCGACGATGACCTCTCCGTTCTTGATCGAGAACAGCTTGGTCGTTTCGCCTTGCTGGATGCCGTTGGCGACGGTCAACTTGATCGAAAGCAGATCGCCCTTGCCGTTCAGGACGCCGATCACGTCTCCGTGTTCGCCCCAGACCATGCCGCGCGGATCGTCGACCGCGATCTGGTACTTCTCCCCCGGCGTCGGGAACGACTGCACGTCGAGGGTGAAGCGGTCATCGGGCTCGCGCACGATCAGGGCGACCCAATGGCCATCGGGCGAGAGCGCTGCACTCCGCTCGATCCCCGGGGTGTGCTGATAGAGCTCGGCCACCCCTCCGAACATCGGCACTTTCCAGAGGTCGGCGTTGGAGGTCGAGTCACTGCGAAGCACCAGCAACCAGCGCCCGTCGCGGCTCCACGATTGCAGGAAATTGAAGAAGCCCTGGCCTTGATACAGGGACGAATCCTGGCCGGTCTCGAGGTTCTTGACGCGCGCCTCCCAGCCGCGCGAGCCGAACAGCCGATCGAAGGCGATCTGCTTCCCGTCCGGCGACCAGGTGAAATTCGTGACGTCCTGGTTCTCGAACGTCAGCCGCCGATCGATTCCGGAAGCGAGATCCAGGACCTCGAGGTCCTTGCCGCCGGGCCCGGCATGAGCCAGGCGGCGCGCGTCCGGGCTGAGCGCGCCGTTGGTTCCTTCGATGTCGTCGACCGCGACCCCGATCGGGTGCCCGGTGCGGTCCCACCATGAAAGCCGGGCGTGCGGGTCGCTCCAGTGCTCGAGTACGAGGGTGCCGTGAGCATCCGCGGTCAGGTTCGAATGCCCGAAGTTGGTGGCGTTGGCGGACGGCAGGAGCAGGCGCGGTTCGCCTCGCAGTCGACGCGATCCGGGATCGAAGCGGCGCTCGAACACGCGGCGCTGCGGCGAACTGACTCCGGTGTCGAGATAGAGCAGGTGATCGGGCGGGGCGAAGCGCGCGATCGAACCCGCGTGCAGCAGCTCGACCGGGCGCTCACCGTCGAGCGACGTCACCAGAGTGGAGACGTCCTCGTTGGGTCCAATCGCGACGTAGAGGAAGTGCCGGCCATCAGGGAGGAATTGGGGATAGCGGTGGCCCTTCTCCTCGCGCCCGGCGTCGAGACGAGTGACCGGCACCGGCGCGCCACCCTGCGCCGACACCCGCGACAGCCCGCCCTGATTGTTGGGCGCGAAGACGATGACGCCGTCGCGGGACCACGCGCCGCCGCGCGCGTCCGGGGCGTCGCACAGGATCACGGGCGCGCTGCCATCGAGCGCCATGGTCTGCAGCCGGCCTTTGGCGAAGAAGCCGACGTGGGCGCCGTCCGGCGCCCAGAACGGTAGGGTGGCGCCCTCGGTGCCGGACAGCACCCGAGCTTCCGTGGCTCGGAACCGACGCAGCCAGAGACGCGGGGTGCCACTGCTGTCGAGCGCGACGAAGACCAGCGTCCTGCCGTCGGGCGAAAGCTCGGCCTCGGCCGGCGTCCCGAGCACCATGCCGGGCGGCGAATCGATGAGGAAGCGCACCAGCCCTGGGCCCTGCGGCGCGCGCCCCGAGACGAGGGCAGCGATCAGCCCGGCGGCCGCGATCGCGGCGCCCGCAGCCAGGCCGAGCC
>JACXTT010013870.1_pt1 | contig 10585 bp, 9 predicted proteins | sample 9270951 | NCBI WGS metagenome assembly JACXTT01 (sample SAMN15532306, study PRJNA645909) | rock metagenome | isolation source: weathered quartz diorite | place: Puerto Rico | collected 2017-06-21
ATGCCGTCTTCTCCTACATCGTCGACGCCGTGCGACTGGTCGCCCGGCACGGCTGGCGGATGCTCGGCGAGTACCGCTTCGACGTCGTGACGGGTCTCTGGCACCACCGCGACGGTCTCATCGAGCCGCCGCTGCGCCTGGACCAGGTGACCTACTCACCGGATGGCGTGATGGAGTACCCGCAGCACGACGACCGGGCGCCGGAGTCCATGCTGGCCGACCACCTGCGGGAGGGGGAGGCCATCATGCTCGCAACCGTCCCGGCCCCCGATGACTCGCCGATCGGAGTCAGTGCCGAGTTCGAGAACCTTCGCTGGTTCGAGCTTCCGGCCCGCTGCGTGACTACCTGATCAGCGGCCGATCCAGAGACCGGCGAAGAGGCCGGCGGCGTAGAGCAGCTCGCCGATCCCGGTTTGCTGGAGCACCGGGATCAGGGCTGGTCCCTTTGCCCCGGTGACCACCGTGCGGGTGGCGAGCAGCAGCGGGATCGCAGCGACCAGACCGAGGCAGGCCCACGGCGTCGTCTGGATCGCGACCCGGGCGATCGCGACAGCAGCGAACACGACCAGGACCGCGTAGAAGCGGCGGGTGCCCACCTCCCCGAGCTTGACGGCCAGTGTCCGCTTCCCGGCCTCGATGTCGGTCGGGATGTCACGCAGGTTGTTGGCCACGAGGATGCCGCAGGCCAGGACGCCGACACCGGCCGCGACCCACCACGAGTAGCCCGGCAGGTCCTTGAGCTGGACGTAGACGGTGCCGAGCACAGCGACCAGTCCGAAGAATACGAAGACCATCACCTCGCCCAGCCCGAGGTAGCCGTACGGGTGCTTGCCTCCCGTGTAGAACCAGGCCGCCAGGATGCTCAGGGCGCCGACGAGCACCAGCCACCACGACGTACTGACGGCGAGGGCGAGGCCGAAGACTCCAGCGGCGCCGAACGCCGTGAACGCGGCGGCCTTGACCGCCTGCGGCTGGGCGAGCCCGGAGCCGACCAGGCGCAGCGGCCCGACCCGGTCGTCGTCGGTGCCGCGGATGCCGTCGGAGTAGTCGTTGGCGTAGTTGACGCCGACCTGGAGCAGCAGCGAGACCGCGAGCGCGAGCAGGGCCTGCCACCAGCAGAAGCCGAACTCGTGCAGCGCGACCCCGCTCCCGGCGAGCACGGGCGCGACCGCCGCCGGGAGGGTGCGCGGCCGCGCGCCCTCGATCCACTGCGCTGCTGTAGCCATGGCGAGGATTCTCGCAGGCGGCGTCCTCGCTAGATTCATCGGTGTGAGCAGCCTGTGGCCCGTATCCGGTGATGCCGCCGGGATCCTCGCGCTCCTGCGCGAGTGGGATGCCGCCGAGGACCCGCGGCCGCTGGTGATCGAGACGTCGGGTTCGACCGGGCGGCCCAAGCGGGTGATGCTGTCGCGCGCTGCGATGCGGGCCTCGGCACTCGCCACCCAGGAGCGTCTCGGGGGTCCCGGGCAGTGGGTGCTGAACCTGCCGCCCACCTACGTCGCCGGGGTGCAGGTGCTCTACCGGTCGGTGGTGGCCGGGACCGACCCGGTCGTGTTCGGCCACTCCTTCGAGCACGCGTGGGAGTCGATCAGCGGGCGCGGGTACGTGTCCCTGGTGCCGACGCAGCTGGTCCGTCTGCTCAAGAACGACGCCGAGATCCATGCGCTGCGCAATTTCGACGCCGTCCTGATCGGCGGCGGCCCCCTGCGCTCCCAGGTCCGCAGCCACGCCAAGCGGGTCGGCGTGCGGATCGTGCAGACCTACGGGATGAGCGAGACCTGCGGCGGTTGTGTGTACGACGGCATCCCGCTGTCCGGGGTCGAGATTCGCATCGAGGACGACCACGTCCTGCTGCGCGGACCGATGGTCTTCGACGGGTACGAAGGGGAACCGGACAGGACCAGCGCCGCCTTCGCCGACGGCTGGCTTGTGACGAACGACCTGGGTCACTGGGCCGACGACGGCCGGCTGCGGATCGACGGCCGCGCCGACGACGTCATCATCAGCGGCGGTGTGAAGGTACCTGCGCACTCGGTCGGCGCCATGGTGTTCGTCGGTGTCTCGGGGGCTCCTGTCGAGATCATCGGGGTGCCCGATCCCGAGTGGGGCGAACGCGTGGTGGCGGTCGTGGCCGCGAACGACCCGATTTCGCTCGAGCACGTGCGCGACCTGGTCACTCCGCGCGCGTGGGCGCCGCGTCAGCTCGTCGTCGTCCGGGAGATCCCGCTGCTGCCCAACGGCAAGCCGGACCGGGTGGCGCTGCGCAAGCTGGCCGCCGATGCGTGAGGTGCTGGTCTACTCGATCCCGCTGACCACGCGGTTCCGGGGGATCGACGTCCGCGAGGGGATGCTGCTGCGCGGGGATGCCGGCTGGGGAGAGTTCAGCCCCTTCCTCGAGTACGACGACGCGACGGCGCTGCCGTGGCTGCGGGCTGCACGAGAAGCCGCCGACCTCGGCTGGCCTGCGCCGGTGCGGACTCGCATCCCGGTCAACGTGACGGTGCCTGCGTGCTCGCCGGAACGCGCCCGCGAGATAGTGCTCGCCTCGAACGGGTGCCGGACCGCCAAGGTCAAGGTCGCCGAGCCGGGACATGACCTGGCTCAGGACCAGGCGCGTCTCGAAGCGGTGCGCGATGCCCTCGGCACCGACGGCCTGATCAGGATCGACGCCAACGGCGGCTGGTCCGTGGACGAGGCGGTTACGAGTATTCCCTTGCTGGACAGGGCTTCCGGCGGTCTGGAGTACGTCGAGCAGCCGTGCGCGAGCGTGGAGGACCTGGTGCTGGTCCGCCGCAAGGTCGGCGTACCGATCGCGGCGGACGAGTCCATCCGCCGGGCCGAGGACCCTTACCGGGTGCGCGATCTGGAGGCCGCCGACATCGCGGTCCTCAAGGTGCAGCCGCTCGGTGGTGTCCGGGCCTGCCTCCGGATCGCCGAAGACATCGGGTTGCCGGTGGTGGTCAGCAGTGCGCTCGAGACCAGCGTCGGGATCGCGGCGGGAGTCGCGCTGGCGGCGGCACTTCCCGAGCTTCGGCACGCCTGTGGCCTGGCGACCGTCCAGCTGCTCGCAGGCGATGTGGTCGCTGATCCGTTGCTCCCCGTGGACGGGTTCCTTCCCGTCATCAGCCCGGCGGTCGAGGAGCTGATGGCCACCGCGGGTCCCGATCGCGTCGCCCACTGGCAGGCGCGCCTCGCCTCGGTCGAGGCCCTGGGGCAGGATCAGTCCTCGTGACCCCTGCCACCGAGCTCGCCCGCGGCTGCGTCGAGGCGCTCATCGCCGCCGGCATGCAGCACGCGGTGGTGGCGCCGGGCTCGCGGAACGCGCCGCTGTCGCTGGCCCTGGCCGATGCGGCCAACGCCGGCGCGCTGACGCTGCACACCCGGATCGACGAGCGCACCGGGGCCTTCCTGGCCCTCGGCATCGCCAAGACATCCCGCGTCCCGGTCGCCGTCGTCACGACGTCGGGGACGGCTGCCGCCAACTTGCATCCGGCCGTGATTGAGGCGGCGCATGCAGGCATCCCGCTCGTGGCGATCACCGCCGACCGGCCGGCGCGGTTGCGCGGAACCCTGGCGAACCAGACCACCGATCAGGTCGGGATCTTCACGAGTGCAGTCGCGTCCTCCGCGGACGTGACCGGGATCGGCGACCTCGCTGCCGGCCTGGCGGGCCTTGCTGACGGGCCGGTGCACCTCAACCTGCAGTTCGACGACCCGCTGCTACCGACCGATACCTGGGTGCCGACCGTGACGGCACCGGAGCGGGATCCCTGGGTTCGCGGAACGCCGCACAGGCTGGAGCACGGACCGGCGACGGTGGTGGTCGCCGGGGACGACACCGGCCCCGGGCCGCGGGTGCTGGCGGAGTTCGCGGGCTGGCCGCTGCTCGCCGAGCCGACCAGCGGGGCGCGCAACGGGCCGAACGTGATCCGGACGTACCGGCTGCTGCTCGGCACCGAGCTGGGCGCACGGATCGAGCGCGTGGTCGTGGCGGGTGCTCCGACGTTGTCGCGTCCGGTCCAGCAGCTGCTCGCGCGCGCCGGGATCGAGGTGGTCTCGCGACGGGCCCGGGGCAGGTGGGCCGACCGGCCGCACCCGGTCACCTTCGAGTACGACGGGCCGTTCGAGGTCGACGCCCCGGGCGACCCGACCTGGCTGGAGGAGTGGCGCACCGCCGATCGCGAGCTGTCCGGTCGCATCGACGCACTGGTCGCCGCCGAACCCGGCCTGACGCCGTACGAGGTGGCGGCGGAGGTGCACCGCGCTGTTCCCGCCGAGGGTCTGCTGCACGTGGGGGCGAGCAACCCGATCCGTGATCTCGACCTGATGGCCGGCGCGTACCCGGTCGGCGAGCGGCGGCTGATCATCGCGAACCGTGGGCTGGCCGGCATCGACGGGACCCTGTCGACCGCGATCGGTGCGCGGATCGGCCGGCCGCACACCTCGCGCGCGATCGCATACGTCGGGGACGTCACGTTCCTGCACGACCTGACCGGACTCGTCCTGGGTCCGGTCGAGGAACGTCCGGACCTGACGATCGTGGTGGCGAACGACGACGGTGGCTCGATCTTCGCGACCCTCGAACAGGGGGCACCGTACTACGCCGCCGGCTTCGAGAAGGTCTTCGGTACACCGCATGCTGCTGACCTGGCGTCGCTGTGCACAGGGTTGCGGATTCCGCACTGGAGAGTGTCCGATCGAGCCGAGCTCGCCCATGTCCTGGCCAACCCCAACGGTGGCATCGAGGTCATCGAGGTGCCGGTCCGTCGCGACAACCGTCGGGACCTCGACGCGCGGATCCGCGCACTGGCCGGATAATCGACTCAATGGACCTCGTCGTCACGCTCGTTTCACTCGTCGCCGCGGTGCTGGCGACCACCGCTGTTTGCCGCCGCTTCGACCTTTCCTCGCCGCTGACCCTGATCGCGGTCGGGATCGTGGGGTCCTACCTGCCGTTCATCCCCAACCTCGAGCTGCGCCCCGAGGTCGTGCTCCTCGGGCTGCTGCCGCCGCTGCTGTACTCGGCGGCGCTGCAGACCTCGCTGGTCGACTTCAACGCCAACCGTCGTCCGATCCTGCTGCTCTCGGTCGGGCTGGTCGCGTTCACGACCGCGGGCATAGCGGTCCTGGTGCACCTCCTCGTCCCGTCGCTGGGGTGGGCGCCGGCCTTCGCGATCGGCGCAGTCGTCTCGCCACCCGATGCGATCGCCGCCACCGCGATCGGTCGCCGCATCGGCCTGCCTCGTCGCGTCGTCACCATCCTCGAGGGTGAGTCGCTGTTCAACGACGCGACCGCCCTCGTCGCTCTCAACACGGCGATCGGCGCGACCGTGGCCTGGTACCTGGTGGCCCGCGACTTCGCCCTGGCCGCGGGCGGCGGCATCGTCGTCGGCCTCGTCTTCTTCGTCGGCATCGGGTTCATCCGCAAGCACGTGACCGACCCGGTCTTCGACAGCGGGCTCTCGTTCGTGACACCGTTCGCCGCCTACATCACGGCGGAGGAGATCCACGCGTCCGGCGTGATCAGCGTGGTGGTCGCGGCTCTGCTGCTGGGACACAAGGCTCCGATCCTGCAGACCGCGCAGTCGCGGATCGCCGAGCGCACGACCTGGCGAAGCGTCGCCTTCCTGCTGGAGAGCTCGGTCTTCCTGCTGATCGGCCTGCAGACCCGGACGATCATCAACGATGCTGGCAAGGACTCGCTCGGGGGCGGCCGCATCGTCGTGATCTGCGGGCTCACGCTGGTGGCGGTCATCGTGCTGCGGATCGTCTGGGTCTTCCTGGCGCGGTACCTCATCGTCCGGCCGGGGCCCGACGGGGAGACCGGTCAGCGGCCACCGTGGACCTACACGTTCCTGCTCGGCTGGGCAGGGATGCGCGGCGTGGTGACGCTGGCTGCGGCGTTCGTGATCCCTGCCGACACGCGCCACCGCGAGGTGCTCCTGCTGATCGCGTTCACGGTAACCGCGGGGACGCTGTTCATCCAGGGGATGTCGCTGCCGTGGGTCGCTCGTCGGCTGAAGGTCCCCTCCCCGGACCCGACGGCCGACGCACTCGCGCGGGCGAACCTGCTCCACCAGGCGTCCCAGGCGGGTCTGGCCAAGCTGGAGGCCATGCTCGCGGTCCACGACGACGACCCGCACGACATCGAGGGAACGCTGCGCGACCGGGTACGTCGCCGCGACTATGCCGCCTGGGAGCGGGTCGGTGCCACGACCGAGCAGCTGACCCCGAGCGAGCTGTACTCCAAGAAGCGCCGGAAGATGATCGAGGCCGAGCGTTCGCGGGTCCTGGAGATCCGGTCGACCGGACGGGTCGCGCACGAGGTCGTCGAGGAGGTGCTCGCCATGCTGGACGTGGAGGAGTCGATGCTGGAGTACAGCGACAGCGAGACCGAACGGGTGCGGGCGGCGCAGTCGCCGATCGCGTTCGAGGGCGGCTGCGAGGACCTCCAGCGTCCGAGACCTCCTGTCGAGCCGGACGCGGTCGCCGAGTGCAGCGACTGCATCCGCGAGGGGTCGGCCTGGGTGCACCTGCGCATGTGCCTGGACTGCGGCCACGTCGCGTGTTGCGACTCCTCGCCCAAGAGGCACGCCACCCGCCACTTCCACGAGACGAGCCACCCGGTGATGCGCTCGGCCGAGCCGGGGGAGATCTGGCGCTGGTGCTTCCTGCACGAGCTGACCGGCTGATCACAGCGGCCTGGTGCGCAGCTCGACGCCGTCGCTGACCGCCCCCGTGCGCCAGATCGCCAGGCAGTGGTCGCAGACGAGGTGCACGACGGCGGCGCAGTCGCAGCCTTCGACTCCGCAGACCACGGTGACGCGCGTGGTCGCGTCTCTGGTGCAGACGCCGTCGGGTTCGTAGCGGTGTCGGCATTCGCACCTGGCCGGGGCGACCTCGACGAGGGTGGTCCGGGACGGTCGGGGTGCTCGGCGCTTGCGGGTATTGGACATGGAGAGCCTTTCGGGATCGTGTGCTGATCCCGCACGCTTCGCGGCCTCGCCGACAAAGAGCTCAGCGCCATCCACAGGAGTTCGTCACGGCCGTCGAATTTCCGCCCTGGGGACGACGAGGTCAGAACAGCGGGCGCAGCGCCAGACCGGCGATGACGACCGCCGCCACCACTCCCGTCGTACGCCGCCCGACCGGCCCGGAGATCCAGGCGCCCAGACCGCTGCCGAGGCTGGCCACGAACACCTGCCAGCTCGCGCTGGCGGCAAACGCGGCGACGACGAACACGGTGCCCTGGGCGGGGCCGTGGATCTCGACGGTGCCGCCGAGGACGATCGCGGCGAAGTAGACGACGGTGGCCGGGTTCACCGCGGTGATCGCGACGAAGGTCGCCCACGCCCGCAGCGGCGTCCAGGTGCGCTCGCCGTCCTGGTCGCGGCCCCCGCCCGGACGCACGGCGTGCACGAGGGTGAGAGCTGCGATGAGCAGCAGCGCTGCGATCGAGATCCCCTGCAGCAACTGCTCGACCGGCTTCAGAGCCTGGGCCACGGCCTTGCCCGCGACCACGGCGACTGCGGCGTACAGGCCGTCGACGGTCGCGACCCCCAGTCCCGCTGCGGCGCCGACCGACCACGACGTCCGTGCGCTGAGCGCGACGATCAGCACGGCCACCGCACCGACCGGTACGGCGATCGCGTAGCCGGTCACCAGACCGGAGAGCAGGACGTCGAGCATCGGGCGATCCTGACGGCTCCCTCGGCCCGGGGCAACCGGGTTACGCGAAGGTGTAGTCCTCCAGCGGGAAGGCTTCGACCGCTCGCCGGGCGCTCGCCGACGACGTCGGGCGCAGCAGCACCGCGTCGCCCTCGTTGGTGTAGTAGTAGCTGCGCGCCGTCGAGCACGACCCCTGCAGGAAGACGGTGTCACCCATCCGCTCGAGCATGTGCTCGAGGAACTCGGCATCGGCCTTGGCCGTCACCTCGAACGTGGTCGCACCCTGGTCGCCAAGCTCTGAGAACAGGCGCTCGAGGTGGCGCATCTGCACCTCGATGGTCATGAAGTAGCTCAGCCCTGAGTACGAGTACGGCGAGTTCAGGCTGATGAAGTTCGGGAAGCCGGGGACGCTGACGCCCTCGAACGCGTGGTACCCGCTGGTCCGCCAGGACTTGCCGAGGTCCAGGCCGGAACGACCGATGATCTCGAACGCCGGGAAGTTGGTGTCCCACAGGTTGAAGCCGGTCGCCAGGACCAGGACGTCGATCGGCGTCTCGGTGCCGTCAGTCGTGACGATCCCCGTCGGGGTGATCTTCGCGATCGGCGTGGTCTCCAGCGTGACGTGCGGCTTGTTGAAGGTCGGGTAGTAGTCGTTGGAGAACGTCGGCCGCTTGCAGCCGAAGCTGTAGTCGGGGGTGAGCTTGCGCCGGGTCTCGGGATCGTTGACCTGGCGGCGCAGGTGGGCCTTGGCCAACGCGGCCGCGCCGTTGTTGAGGAACTTCGCCTGCTTGTAGTGCAGCACGGCGGTGACCATCATCCCCTCGAGCCAGGCCCCGTTGACCGCGCGAGCGGCCCGCTGCGTCCAGGGCGCCCGGGCGAACAGGGACTGCACAGGCCGCGGGATCCTGAAGTCGTTCTTCGGCGTCACCCAGATCGGCGTGCGCTGGAAGACCGTGAGCTCCGAGGCCCTCTTCGCGATCTGCGGGATGAGTTGGACCGCGGTTGCCCCGGTGCCGATCACGGCGATCCGCTTGCCGTCGAGGTCGACCGTGTCGTCCCACTTGGCGGTGTGGATCACCGTGCCGGTGAAGTCGTCGACGCCCTCGATGTCGGGGAGCTTCGGCTGGGAGAGGAAACCGGTCGCGGTCATCAGGAACCGTGCGGTCCGTACGGTCGAGACTCCCTGGCCCGGGCCGCTGACCGGCGTCGTGGTGACCACCCAGTGCTGCTCGTCCTCGTCCCAACGCGCACCTTCGGCGCTGACGCCGAAGACCATGTGCCGGCGCAAGTCGTACTTGTCGGCGACGTGCTCGGCGTACCGCTTGAGCTCGGGGCCGCGGGCGAACCAGTTCTTCCAGTGCGGGTTGGGCTCGAAGGAGTAGGAGTAGGTGACGCTGGCGATGTCGACCGCGAGCCCCGGGTAGTGGTTGACGTGCCAGGTGCCGCCGAGGTCGTCCTCGCGCTCGACGATCAGCAGGTCGTCGTACCCGAGTCGGCGCAGGCTGATCGCCGCACCCATCCCGCCGAAGCCCGCGCCGATGATGATGACGTCGTGGTCGGTCATGACCCCACTCCTTCTTGAACGAAGTTCAATAGTGGTCCGACCCTAGTCTGAGGGCATGCGAATCTTCAAGCACGGGCACGCCTGCGTGAGACTCGAGGCGCAGGGCGCGGTCGTGGTGATCGACCCGGGGATGTTCACCGAGCGCGAAGCCGTGGACGGCGCGACCGCGATCCTGGTCACCCACGAGCATCCCGATCACTGGACGCCCGAGCTGCTTGCGGCGACCGAAGCCCCGATCTTCACGATCGCCGCCGTGGCCGATCAGATCCGGTCGGCGTCGCCCGCCATCGCCGAACGGGTGACGGTGGTCGCGCCCGGCGATCGCTTCGACGTCGGCGTCCCGGTGACGGCCGTCGGTGAGAAGCACGCGGTCATCCACCCCGAGCTGCCGCACTTCGACAACAGCGGCTACCTGGTCGAGGTCGACGGCCGGACCGTCTTCCACCCCGGTGACTCGCTCACCTCGCTGCCGTTGGCACCTGACGTGCTGTTGCTGCCGGTCAGCGCCCCGTGGCTGCGGATCGCCGAATGCATCGACTACGCCCGGGACACGGGTGCCCCGACGTCGCTGGCGATCCACGATGCCGTCTACAGCGAGGCCGGTCTCGGCATCGTCGACGGTCACCTGGGCCGGTTCCTGGCACCGCGGGACCAGACCTATGTCCGGCTCAGGTCGGGCGAGGAGCTGTGAGCACCCGCTCCAGGGTGCGCGGCCGACGCCCGGTGACCCGCCGGACGTCGTCGGTGAGCCGTGCGCACTCGCCGTCGCGGATCGCGGTGTAGGTGCTCACCCAGGCGTCGAGCTGCCACTGCTCGGCGTCGTACGCCGCCCGCCGGGAGGCGTAGGCCGCCTCTTCGCTCTCGTCCTCGAACCTCAGTTCGCGGCCCAGGACGGCGCCGGCCCGGGTCGCGACCTCGGCCATGGTCAGCGCTTCCGGTCCGGTCAGCTCGTACGTCGTGCCGGCGTGCTCGCCCGGATCCCGCAGGACCTCGGCCGCCACCTCGGCGACGTCGGCACGGGCGACCGCGGCGACGCGACCCTCGCCCGCAGGGCCGCGGATGACTCCGTGCTCGTCGGCGAAGAACGGCAGCACGTCGAGGTAGAAGTTGTCGCGCAGGATCGTGTGGGTGATCCCCGATGCGGCGATCGCCTGCTCGGCGTCGTAGTGGTCGCGCCCGAGGGTGAAACCCGCGTCGGGGGCGGCGCCGGCGAACGACGTGTAGACGAGATGACCGACGCCGGCCTCGGCTGCGGCGTCGATGAAGGTGCGGTGCTCCTCCCGGCGGGTTGCGCTCTCAGCAGCCGAGACCATGAACAGCACGTCGACGCCGAGCAGCGCAGCCACCGAGGAC